>JGI26340J50214_10000642_pt1 | contig 12025 bp, 9 predicted proteins | sample BogFormECP12_OM2_FD_50214 | JGI IMG/M metagenome (IMG submission 50214)
GCGGGTCGGCGTCGAGCATGGCGACGAACTCGGGTATCCGCTCGTTCGGGTAGGTCAGGTCGGCGTCGGTCCAGACCACGATCTCACCCCTGGCCTGCTGGGTGCCGATCCGGCGCACGGTGCCCGCGCCGCCGTTGCGCGGGAAGTGGATCACCTTGAGGTTCGGGAAGTCGGGCTCCGCGCGGCGCAGCCGGGCCAGCGTCTGGTCGGTCGAGCCGTCGTCGACGGCGAGCAGTTCGTACGTCATCCCGCTCGTGTCCATGGCGCGGCAGATCCGCTCGACTTCGAGCAGTACGTGCTCTTCCTCGTTGAAGCAGGGCAGCACGATGGAGGCGTGCGGGATCACCTGGTCCGGTGCCTCGCGGTGCCTCGCGGTGCCTCGCGGTCCTCGCGGTCCTCGCGGTCCGGGAATGTGCTCACGACCGGCGAGGATACTAGGCCGCGCCACCGCCNGGTGACGAAGCGGCCGGCTCGGCCATCCACACCGTGTAATGGATGCCCCAGGTGCGGGTCGGCGGCGCGGTCAGGTTGTGCGCCTCCTGGGTGGTCAGCAGGTTGACGACCTCACGCGGGGCGCCGTACCCGGTGAGTTCGGCCTGCTGCTGGGNGAGCAGCACCGGGCGCCTGCCGACGCCCTCGATGCCCTGCACCACGGCGCTGGTTGTTGCCGCGGTCGGGCCGGTCAGCACCGCGGCGGGCGTCCCGCAGATACCCCTGATCACCTGGGCGAACCGGTCGGCGGTGAGCGAGTCGAGGATGACCACCGAGGCGTTAGGCCCGATCGCGGCGCACAGCCCGTTGACCGCGGTGAGCTCGCCCGCGCCGATCTTTCTGAACGCCATCCCGTGGGCGGTCAGGCCGCTTTGCTTCGCGACGCCGAGGTCGAGGGTGGTCAGCGCGGTCGGGATGACCAGCGACGCCACGCAGCAGGTGGCCACCATGCCCGACGTGGTTCGGGTCCGGCCGAGCTGGGACGCCTGGTCCTTGAGCCAGGTGGCGGCCCAGATGGCGCCCAGGATCAGGCCGGGTAGCACGAACGGGACCAGCCGCCGGCTCGCCCACGGCTGGTCCGGGGCGACCGCGGGCCGCCACAGCACGGTCACGATCACCCAGATCGCGATCATGGCCGGCAACGCCCAGACCCGGGCCGCGCCGCTGGGATCCTTCCAGGTCAATAGCGCTTTGGTGCACCGCCTGGCCAGGGCCGCGAGGCCGAAGGCGCCAAGCAGCACGGCGGGCACGCCGAGATACCAGATCACCCAGTACAGGCTGTCCTCGTAGTACTGCCGCCGCCCGTCGATGGGCAGGTGCGCGAGCTTCTGCAGTTCGGCCACGTAGGCGATCGAGGTCGGGTCGGTTTCGCCGGCCACCGTCTGCACCAGCGGCCTGACGGCGAAGCCGGCGAACACGGCGATCGTTACGATCGCGGCCGCCGCGGGTAGCCAGCGCACCACCCGTGTGGCGAGAAGGCGTTTCGCCTGGTCACGCGCCGTACGGCTGAGGGTCACCGCGACCCCGGCCAGGGTGAGCAGGATCACCACGGCGACGATCAGCGCGAGCGGGCGCAGCGACGGCGCCTCCAGGTCCAGGTAGGGACGGGACTTCAGGTAGCCGTCGGCCAGCCCGTAGCCCACCCCGATCACCAGGCCGACGCCGAACGGGATGGCCTGCCGTCGGCGCGCGGCCAGCAGCACGCCGAGGAACGGGACGGCGGGGAGGATGTCGCTGAGCCCGTCGATGCGGACTCCGGTGGTCAGCCCCAGGGCGAGCCCGGCCAGACCAGCCAGCACCTTGTCCTGGCCGGGCCAGTCACTGCTGTTTTGCGGGCGCCCTCGGTTGACCACGAGTGAGTCGGCCAGCAGGGACAGGCCGCCGAACAGCAGCACCTGGGCCAGCGGCTCGCTGAACGAGGCGCGGCTGGTGTACTGCTCGGGCAGGCTCAGCGCCAGGATGGCCGCCGCGGCCGGCGCCCACCTCGGCCCGGCCAGCCGGCCGGCTAGGCCGCCGAAGGAGAGCACCGCGCACCCGCCGATCAGCGGCGTGGTCACCAGCGCGGCCGGGATTCCGCCCAGCCAGATCGCTGCCGCCAAGACCAGCGGCGTCCCGGTCATGAACTGCGGCACGATCCCGGAGCCGCGCGGGTAGTAATTGGCGGTGGCGAGGCCCAGGCCCGGGTGCGGGCCGCCGAACGCGGCTAGCGAGTCCGGGATGGGCAGCGAGCCGTGGTGCGCGATCCAGTACCCCACCTCGAGGTACGTCGAGGGGTCGCGCAGGTAGATGATCTGTTCGGTGCGCTCCGCGATCTGCCAGACCGCGAACGCGACTGCCACCGCCACCGTGCCCGCCACCGCCCACCAGGGCACCGGGCGCTCCGCGCCCGGCACGCGGGCCTCGCCGGGCTCCCGGACGTGCGCGCGGGGCTCGCCGGGCTCCCGGACGTGCGCGCGGGGCTCGCCGGGCTCCCGGACGTGCGCGCGGGGCTCGCCGGGCTCCCGGACGTGCGTGCCCCTGCCGCGGAAGGCGGGCCAGCTCGCAGGGAGCTGGCGCACGGCGAAGTAGCAGAGCCCGACGGCGAGCGGGGCGAACATGAACACCATCGGCGGCGCCGAGAACCGACCCGCGAGCAGCAGCGGAAACGCCGGCAGCAGCCACGCCGCGGCCAGCATCGCGGGCACGACGGTGACGGCGCCGAACAGCCACCCGGGCCACCGCCCAGGGCTCTTCGCGGGACTCTTCCCGGCCGCGGGAAACTGCACCGTGGCATCATCTGCCTCAGTGAGCTTGATGGCCCCATTGGCACGCGGTCCAAGACGCACGGACCCACTTTAGGCCCTGCCCGCGCCGGACCCGGAACCCTCAATCCGGGGACGCGGGCCCCGCTACCCCTTGGATCCCGGGCCTTGGCCAATCCCTAGCCCGTCCGCCCGGGCCTCGACTCCCTAGCCGGTCATCCGGACCTCGACATCTTTCACCATTGCCCCCGTTGTCCCCTGGCCGCGCACGTGCCCCACCCGTACGGGTACCCCATTCAATGAATGCGGCACCGTATTGGTTCTTTTAAGTAGAGTGCCACGTTCATGGGTTACCTGGTCGCGCAAAATGGGCCGTGTGGAGCTTTTCGTCCGCTGGCGCGAGTGGGGGCGGGCCGAGGCTGAGCTTGGGCACCTGGTGCCCGCCGAGACGGCAGCGCGGGTGGGCGAGGCGGTCAGGTTCGCGGTCGGCTGGCATGGCGACCAGCGGCGGCCTACCGGCGCGCCGTACCTGGACCATCTGCTCGAAGCCCTCGAGGTGCTGGTGCGCGGCGCGGGCGTCACGGACGCCGACGTGCTCTGCGCGGCTGTGCTGCACGACGTGGTCGAGGACACTCCGTGCACCCTTGAGCAGGTCAGCGCGGCGTTCGGGCCGCAGGTGGCCGAGCTAGTCGGCTGGGTGACGATTCCCGAGCCGGGCCCCGGCCAGAACAAGTCCGAGGTCAAGCAGGCCTACCTGCGACGACTGCGGGACGCCCCGCCTCGGGCGCGCCTGGTCAAGCTGGCCGACCGGGCTAGCAACGTGCAGACGCTGCGCAACCTGGCCCCGGACCGGCAGCGGTACTACTTTGCGCAGACCGTCACCCACATCGTCCCGCTGGCCGGGACGGACGCGTGGTTCGCCCGGTGGTATGCGGCGTGGCAGCGGGACTTCGCCGACCTAGCCTGAGACGAGCACGTCCGGCTCTTGCGGCCCGACGGCCTTGCGCCCGGCCTGGGCGACCAGCAGCCACAGCACCATCGCGGCCGGGTAGATGAAGTAGCCGAACCGGGTCGACGGCGCGAGTATGAACATGGCCGAAAGCCCGATAACCAGCCGGATGGTCGCCGCGGGCACGTCCCGGGGCGGCCGGATCACCAGCGATACCGCGATCGCGAGCCCCGACCCGATGAGCAAGATGACGACGATCGTGTGGCCGATGACCCCGGTCTGCGCGAGCACGTGACCGAGCAGCGGGCTCGCCGCCTGCGACTTGACGCTGGCCAGGCCGAGCGGGAACAAGATGGTGTTCTTCACCAGCGAGCCCGGCCTGAGNACCGCGAACGGGCCCACGATGACGATGACCACGCTGAGGGCCACCGCGGTGAACCGCCACGCCNCGCGCTGGCCGTCACGCACGTAGAGCAGCGCGAACGCCACCACCAGCGCGGGCCAGGCGGTCGCCTTCATCGCCGACGCGACGCCCAGCGCCAGCCCGGCGGCGACCAGGCTGGCGCCCTGCGTCCGCCAGAGCAACGCGAAGCCGAGGCACAGGAACGCGACCATCGGCACGTCGGTGCCGCCGACGCACAGTTCGAACGCGATGATCGGCGAGGCCGTCAGCAGCAGGGCCCACCGGAGGCCGTCCTGGGCCCCGGCGATCCGCAGCGCGAAGGCGAATACCACGAGGAACACGGCGCCGAACCAGATCCGCGGATCGGTGAGCAGGCTGTGGCCGAACAGCGCCTGCGGCACGCCGAACGCCGCCATCAGCGGCAGGTACGGGTTGTACTGGTTCGGGTTGGTGGTGTTGGCCAGCGCCTGCGAGCTCCGGTACGGGGTGCCGTCCTTGATGAGCGTCGTGGCAGAGCGGGCCACCACGCCGACCTCGGGCTCCCCGTTGCCGTGGGCAACCATCCAAAGCAGCGGGAACAAGATGGCGCCGCAGAGCATCACGCCGAGCGCGACGTCGACGCCGCGGGTTCCCCGTGACCGGCCGGCCATGACCGCCAGGGCGGCCAGCGCGTAGGCACAGGCAGCAGACAGGGCCCACAGCCGGTGCAGCGAATCGTGGCTGAACAGGCAGACCCCGCCGGCGAACAGGGCGCAGGCGACCAGCCCGGCGGTCAGCCAGACCCAGGGCACGGTGGTGACGGACTGCCACCCCTCGGGCCTGGATGTCACCGCGCCGCCGCCCTCGACCCCCGTCGTTGGCGCGAGTACGCGAGTACCGCGTCTCTGCACACGACATATCTTACGCGTGGCACCCTCGGGCACTCGTCATCCCGGCGGGCGATAGGCCGTCATCCGCGCGGACGACGTGCCCGGTAGCCGACCGGGAGGCTGCCGATCACACGGTCTTCGCAGGTGACAGGCTGTCAGAGAGCCGTTAGGTCAGATGATGGGCGGTCGGCCCGATCGGGTCATCCGCCAGGCGGTGCGCAGCGAGATGGGGTGACGCGAGCCCGGGTCAGTCCGCCAGCCTTCGGCGAAGCCGGCGAACCAGGGGCGCAGGGGGCCTGGCTTCGCGCGCCCCCGGGCGACCGTGAGCGCCATCCAGTCGGCCAGGTAGGCCACCGCGAACGGCCAGGGCAGGTTGCGGCGGGCCAGCAGGACCCGGTTCCGCCCGTCCTGGCGGCGGAACGTGGCGTGCCGCGCGTTCGGCAGCGCGTGGTGGCACATCCGCGCGNCGGCGTCGTACTCCACGCGGTACCCGCGATCCATCAGCCGCCAGGCCAGGTCGGTCTCCTCGTGCCCGTAGAAGAAGAGATCGGGGAGGCCTCCCGCCTCCAGATAGGCTGAACGCCTGATCGCGCACGCCCCGCCGAGGAACGTCGTCACGACCGAGGAGCGGTCCGGGTCCCCGGCCCGTAGCCGCGGCACGTGCCACCGTGCCCCCGGGCGGCCTTCGGGGTCGACCACCTGCATGGACAGCACCGCCAGCGCCGGGTCGGCGGCGAACCTGCCCGCGACGTGGGCGGCGAGCCCCGGGTCCGGGTACCAGCCGTCGTCGTCGAGGAACAGCACCACGTCGCCGCCGCACGCTTCGACCCCGACGTTGCGCCCGGCGGCGACCCCGACGTTCTCCGGCAGCCCGACGGCCCGTACGCCGGCGGGCAAGCCGGTCACCTCGGCGCCGTTGCCGACCACGACCAGCTCCACCTGGGCACCGCGCTGGGCCAGCACGCTTTCGATGGCCCGGATGACCTCGGCCGGGCGATCTCCCATCGTGAGGATTACACAGGACAGCGTTGTATCCCGGGGGGGACATGCCCTCCGCTCTTCTTCCCGGGGGGACCCATTCCCCCGGACCCTCCTTGGGAGAGACCCATCCCCCCGGACCCTCCTTGGGAGAGACCCATCCCCCCGGACCTCCCTTGCCCTGGTCACCGCAGCCGCCGGGACGTCACGATGGCCACCAGGTGCGCCACCGTCATGACCACGCCCACCACCAGCGCCGCCACGGTCAGCACCCGGGTGGCGGCGAGGGTACCGGATATAGCGTCCGCGATCGCCGCCACCAGGATCAGGACGGACAACTCGACGGCCTGGATGATCCGGTGCACGCGCAGCGCCGACGCCAGCCGCCTGGCCAGCGCAAGTCCCCCTGACCGCGGCGCGAGCGCCTGATCGTCGTGCTTGCCGTTAAGCCCGGACGAGGCCCGGGCCACCACTACGCTATCGGTCTCCGCCTTGATCAGCGTGGCGCAGATCGCTGCGGCCAGGCCCGCGCTCACGTAGCCGCCGGCCAGCGAGAAATGACCCTGCGCGCGGACGCCGAGGCCAGCCAGCAGCAGCGCCTCCGCGATGTAATGCCCCATCCGGTCCAGGTAGATGCCGGTCGCGGAGAACCGGCCGGTGAGCCGGGCCAGCTCCCCGTCGGAGCAGTCGAACAGCAGGTAGAGCTGGATCGCCACGGCCACTCCGACCGCCGCGGGCAGTCCGGGCACGGCGGCGAGCACGCCCGCGGCGGCGCCGGAGATCATGAAGCAGACGGTGACCGCGTTCGGGGACCAGCCGAGCCTGGCGAACGCGATGGTCGCGTACGGGGACAGCCGACGCATGTAGAGTCGGCCGAACCAGTGCTCGTCGTTGAGCCGCGCCAGGACCTCGGGCGGCTGCCCCTTGGCGCGCACCTCGGCCAATGTTGGTCCGGACATTACCCTCCGCTCATGACGGCCGCGGCGAAGTCCTCCACCCGCCGGGCGATCGCGCACTCGTCGAGCGCGAGCCGCTCCAGGATGGTGTACCGGCCGGGCCGGGTCGCGGGCGCGTGCAGCACTGCCTTGGTGAACTCGGCGTGGCTGAGCCCGAGGTCGGCGGGGACCCGCGGCAGCTCGTGCCGGGCCAGGCACGCGGACATGAGCGAGCCCAGGCGCTCGTCGCCGCGCAGGTAGGTGCAGAACAGCGCGCCGATCCCGGCTAGCTCGCCGTGGTTGCCCGCGCCGGGGAAGAGCTGGTCGATGGCGTGCAGGATCTCGTGATCGCCGCCGCTGCAGGGTCGGCTGGATCCGGCTACCGTCATGGCGATCCCGGACAGCACCAGGGATTCGGCCAGCACGGTGAGGAAATCGTCATCGCCGATCGTGCCCGGCTGATGTAGCACCGCCTGCGCGGCGGTCCTGGCCAGCGTGACGGCCAGCCCGTCGATGGGCTCGCCGCGGTCGGCCCCGGCCAGCTCCCAGTCCGCGATGGCGGACAGGTTGTTCACCACGTCCCCGATCCCGGCCCTGACCAGGCGGGGCGGTCCGGAGCGCACCCGGTCCAGGTCTACGACCACCGCGACCGGCGGGACGACCCCGTAAGAGCCTTTGCCCGACTCGTGCTCGAGCGAGCTGACCGGGGAGGCGATGCCGTCGTGCGCCAGGTTGGTGGCCACCGCGACCATTGGGACCCCGGCCATGTGCGCGGCGAACTTGGTCACGTCGATGGTCTTGCCGCCGCCGATGCCTGCGACGGCCTCGTAGGCGTCGGCCCGCAGTTGCTTGCCGAGCAAGACCGCGCTGTCCACCGTGCCGTCCTCGACCCGGAAGACCTTGGCCGGGCCGAGGTTCTCCGGGGCCAGATCGGCCAGCACGCTGTCTCCCTGGCCGGGGCCGACCGCGACGGCGACCCGGCCCTCGGTCACGATCCGCCGGTCGGCGAGCAGCGCGCCGAGGTCTGCGATCGCGCCCCGCCGCACGTCGATGACGAGCGGCGCGGTGAGGATGCGGGCCAGCAGCGGCATGAACGTCCTTCCGGCGTTTTCGGGCCAACTTCCGCTACGCCTTGGCTAACGGCAGCTATCCGGGAGACTACCGGGTAACGAACGGCGGCACGGCCGCTCGTCCGAGGCAATCAGCAGCGAGCGGCGATCTCGCGAGCCCGGCGCAGGTCGTCGTGGTTGTCGACCTCCACCCACTCGACCTCGCCGATGGGCGCCACTGCGATCGCGCCGCCGCGGTCCGCGAGTTCTTGGAAGCCGTCCTCGTAGTACAGCGAGGGATCCCGGCGCCAGGTCGCCTCGAGAGCCGCCGCGAGCGGCGCGGCGGCGGACGCGCCGATGAGCGTGGCGCCGATGTACTCGCCGTGCGCCAGCGCGGGGTCCATCAGCTTGGTGATCCGCATGAGGCGCCCGCCGGAGTCGATGATGACCTTCATTTCCTCGTCGGCGAGGCGCTTGATGTCATCGACGGCGATGATGATGCCGGGCTGCGGCGTGGCGTCATCAACGCCGGCGTGCCCGGCAGCCCCCCGCCCGACGGCCCCCTTGCTGACAGTCCCCTGCCTGACAGCCCTCCGCCCGGCAGCGCCCTGCCCGGCGGCCAGCAGGGTCTTCTCCACCGAGACCGGATGTACCGTATCCCCGTTGACCAGCAGCGCGCCCCCCGCGAAATGCTCGCGGGCCAGCCAGAGCGAGTAGGCGTTGTTCCATTCCTCGGCCCGGTCGTTGTCCACCAGCGTCAGCCGGACCCCGTGCTCCCGCTCCAGGCCGGCCAGCCGGTCCCGCACCGCGTCGGCCGCGTAGCCGACCACGATCACGACGTCCCGCAGCCCCACCGCGGCCAGGTTGCGGAGCGCGATGTCCAAGATGGTGACCCGGCCGTCGACCGGCAGCAGGGCCTTGGGCAGCGTTTCGGTGTCAGGTCGCAGCCGCCGGCCCGCGCCCGCCGCCAGGACCATCCCGATCAAGCTTGTCTCCGTCCGTGGCCGGTAGCCATCCGCTAAGGAAATCCCAGATGAAAAGCATCCAAAGATAACCCGAAAGCAGGGCGTAGGCGAGCGGTACGAGGCCGGCCAGGGCGGCGAAACCGGCCAGCAGCATCCGCCCCTCCCAGCCGAGGCCGAACACGTCGGCCGACAGACCCAGGCCGACCCGGGCGCGGAAGGCCACGTCCACGTGCCGCATGACCACGGCGGCCAGCAGCGTGAAGACCAGCCACGCGGCCACGTGATGGGACAGGCCGAGGGCCGCCAGGAACACGCCTTCGCCCGCCATCAGCAGCGCGGGCACCAGCCAGTCGAGCCGTCCGTCGTGCGGGTGCCAGGCGCCCAAGGCCGCGAGCATCATCGCCTCGACCGGCGTCAGCACCAGGATGCCGGGCAGGTTTCCCAGCCCCAGAGCGACCAGGACACTGGTCACGAACAGGCCCACGAGCACCGGCGGCAGCGGCGGGAGCCGGCCCTGGACCAGGCTGCCGATCCAGCGCGACACGATGCCGTCGTCGCGGTAGTCCGCCAGCCCGCCCCCGGCCGGCCGGGACAGATCCGCCGACCGGGCCATCTGCCCGGCGAGAAGGTATCCCAGGGCCAGCAGGCCCCAGCCCAGCAGCACCAGGAACGTCAGCCGCGGCCCGAAGAAGACGGAGGTCACGACGATCACCACGAACCGCTCCCCGGTCGGGAAGGTGAGGGCCTGCTCCAGGGTGCGCAGCGCCGACCGGGGGAACAACAACCCCGGCGCCCGGCCGGTGTCCTCGTAGCCGAGCTCGGCCATCCGGCGGACGCCCAGGACCAGCATGGCCGCGATGGCCAGCCGCCACACTCCGGCCGTCCCGGGGCCGCCCCAGCTGGCGACCACGGTGTTCTGCAGGGCGTAGCCGAAGGGCCCGTTCAGGCCGGCCACCCCGGCCTGCGAGCCGTCCAGGCCGGAGCTGACGGCCAGGCCGGAACTGACGGCCAGGCCCGCGTAGACCGCGAGCTCGGTCAGCAGCCCGCAGGCGCCCCCGAGCCAGCTGGCAGCGGGCTTGATCCGGCCCTCGCGGCCGGTGGCGGCGAGCAGCGAGCCGGCCCTGGCGAACAGGAACGAGGCCGCCAGCGCCGCGACGGCCAGCAGCTTAGCCCGGACCGCCAGCTCGGCGAACCACACGGCCGCGATCAGCCCGAGGCCGAGCGAGATCCCGTATAGGGCCGCCGGGGTGAGCTTGCGCCACGCCGCCCACCTGGCCATGTCGCGGGCGGCGGGGTCGGCGAGCAACTGGGCGACGGCACCCTCGCTGTCGGGCCCGGCGTCGAGGATCCGGACCTTGACGCCGCGGTCGCTGAGCTCGCCGATCAGCGCGCCGACCGCGGCGGATCCCGCGTGCGTCGCCGCCAGCGACTCGGCGGACTGGGCCAGCTCGTCCAAGTCGGGCGTGTCGACCACCAGCGCCCCGGCCGCCAGCGCCGTCGGCGGCCGGCCGGGCACCGGGCGGGCAGGCGAGATGGGGGCGGCGTTTACCCCGGTGAAGGCCGCGGTACCGCCGGCACCGAGCAGCCTGGCCAGCACCGGCTCGGGGACGGTGTCGGCGCCCGCACAGATGAGTAGGCGTTCCCCGGCCGCCCGCGCCGCGGCGGCGACGGTCAGCAGGCCTGGCCCGGTCCATTCGGCCGCGTCGACTCGGCGCACGCCCAGGGCGGCGAGCTGGCCGCACAGCCCCGCGTCGGCCTCGCCGACCAGGACCAGCGCTACCGTCATGCCCGTCCTCCCAGCGGCACAGGCCGCCGTGACTCGCGCCTAGCGTTACACAATGTAGCCGGCGGTCACGCCCGCGGCCGGGAGACACACGCCGGACAGCAGCCTCAGCCAGCTAGCCAGGCAGGCTGTCCAGGCGCAATACCCACCACCTGTCCAGCGCAATACCCACCACGCCCCCGGCGAAACGGCCCCGCCAGGCCAGACCCCTCGCCGCACCGCCCCGGCCACCCCGCACGATCTCGTGACCGTGGGCTACAACGTCCCTTCCAGGGGCAGCAGCCGCCCACGATGATGCGCCGCGTGGCGCGGGGTAGAGTCCGGCTCATGCGGATGGTCGCGGTGGTGCTCGGCGGCGGCGTGGGACAGCGGGTGGGCGCGGGGATGCCGAAACAGCTGCTCACGCTGGGCGGCAAGACGCTGGTCGAGCACTGCGTGGCCGCCTTCGACCAGGCGCCGGGCATCGAGGAGATCCTGGTGGTGATGGCCCGCGGGTACACCGGGCAGGTCAGGGCGATGCTCACCGACGCCGGATACCGGAAGGTGACGGCGGTCATCGAGGGCGGCGCGACCCGGCCGGACTCGACCCGGGCGGCCCTAGCCGCCATCGCGGCCACCGCCCCGGGCGGCGCGCCAGGCAGCGGCCCCGGCGCCATGGCAGATACCACGCTGAGTGACTGCGGTGTGCTCCTGCACGACGCTGCCCGGCCGCTGGTGGACCAGCGGATCATCGCGGACTGCGTGGCCGCGCTGCGAGTGCACGACGCGGCCGGGGTCGCGGTGCCCGCGTCCGACACGATGGTGGTCACCGATAACGGCGTGATGCAGTCGATGCCGCGCCGGGAAACGCTGCTGCGCTGCCAGACCCCGCAGTGCTTCCGGCTCCCGGTGATCATCCGGGCGCACGAACTGGCCGCGGCCGACCCCGGTTTCACCCCCACCGACGACTGCGGTGTGGTACTCCGTTACCTGCCGGACGTCGACGTGCACATCGTGCCGGGCAGCGAGCGCAACATCAAGATCACCTACGCGCAGGACCTCGCCGTCGCCGAGGTTGTGCTGGCCCGGGGGGGTGGTGCTAGCCCGGGGGGCGACCCCCCGGAACCCCCCGGTGCGCTTCGCGCCCCGCTGCGGTTCTCACCGTAGTATCGCGCGGCCGGAAGGGCCACAAGCCCTTCGCGGGCCGCGCGATCGCGGGGCTTGCCCCGCGCCGCCCCGCCGTACCTGTCGTACTTGCTGCTAGTCGTACTGGCTGCTAGCTGCGCACCGCCTGCTTGACCAGGGTGCGGCCGAACTCCCAGATGAGCCCGCTGCCCCGGCTGGCGTCCTCGAGCACCTCGCCGAACGCCTCGGTGAACAGCT
>JGI26340J50214_10000645_pt1 | contig 11985 bp, 8 predicted proteins | sample BogFormECP12_OM2_FD_50214 | JGI IMG/M metagenome (IMG submission 50214)
GCTCAAGAGTACTAAATATTTCCGGATACAATTGCGCGACAAAATCGAGTATTCGCGCTTCGACATGGTTCATGCCTGGCAAATTGGAGAATTTCACTGAGTAACTTTTTACGGCGCCTTGCCGGAACNTGGCGAACGCCTGCTCAACGCTTGAGCTGTAGTCAATNTCAGATTCGTACTTGCGCACTTTAGCCGTGTCCCCCTTGATGAGTAGACAATATGTTATCGTGGACAGGTCGGCTTTAAGCTTGATCGTCTCGGCGAGAAGCGATTTAAACGGCTCGGACTCAGTGTAGTTGATCAGGTAATCTCGAAACGCCCGCAGCCCGCGCGACTGTAGGTCGACCTGCGACAGGTCCTGGACCAGTTGGATTATCGCGTCGCAGTAAATTTGCAATGCGTCGAATAACCAACCATTTTTTTGATGTTTGTAGTGGAGCTTTGCAGCTTGGGCAAGATGTTCGCGTATTGCGCGCATTTTCTTTGCGAACGATACTACGTAATCAAGGTGCGGTTTGTTATCGAGATCGCGCATCACGTCTTGCCGGTACTTGATCGCATTGATCTCGTTCAGACGACTGTNGAATATCGGTTTTAGATTGTACTCCTCTTTGCCGATCGTGATTGCGTCGATGATTTGATCAAGGTTCAGATCACCAAAGAATTCAGGGACTGGGAGTGCCTCTTGGGAACGGCGTTCTTCACTCTCCTCAAAAAGTATGCTGCGAAAAGTCATTGGAAAATCTAAGTAGTCAAGGAACTGCAAAGCGACACTGGATGGGAGCAGGCGTTAGCATGGCATCCCAAATCAATGCTAGTCGGTACGACTGACCTCTGAGAAGTAACGAATTCAGCTCTTGACCGGCGAATACCAGACCATCGGCTATGTTTTCGTCAAAGTGCAACAACGCGTATGCTGCCCGTTTGCCATAGACGGGGAAACGCTCCTTTTGGTTCATGTCTTTCTACCGCCACAAGTTTAAGTGTCAGGTAGGAGTCATTAGCCGAATTTAGAGGCTGTTTTCCCCTGGACGCGGAAGAAGGCAAACTCCATTGCCCTTTTCAAAAGCCTTATTCGCGTTCGGTAATTTCGCAACCGAATTTATTGATTGACTGCGGCGAAGAAAATGGAGTCCCCGATTAGAATTTTGTTGCGAACTGCCGGACATTAGAATAAGAGGTTGTTGGGCAATGGAGTTTGCCTCCCGCAAACGGGAAACCGCCTGACTGTTTTCAGAGCTAATGACTCCTGTCGGCGCAGCAAATGCGCGGACAGGGTTTTTTTATGCTCATTCACGTCTCAGTCAGCGTCAAAGTTGAGACCCGCGGCACCGCTCGCTCACTGAACCACTTCTCGGCTGATCTTGCGGCAATCGGTTGAGAACGGTCCTCGTTCGCCATGTTCAATCGGATCCTCTTCAACCTGTTTCAGGTAATCGTGGTCTTGGGGTTCTCGCCTCTCGTGTCCGGCGTGCTGAGCCGCTTGAAGGAAATAGTACAGTCCAAGCGAGGGCCGAGCATTTTCCAACCGTATCGCGATTTGTGGAAGCTGTTCCACAAGGACGAAATCGTCTCGGAAGAGAGTTCGTGGATTTTCCGATTCACGCCGTACATCGTTTTTGTCACGCCAATTTTTGTCGCGCTGTTGATTCCCGTTTTGACCAATTACCCGCTGTTCTTCGCCTTCATGGGTGACATGCTGGGCGGCGGGTTTGTGCTGTCGCTCGGCGGTTTCTTCGCAGCGCTTGCGGCGGTGGACACGGCCAATCCTTACGGCCCCATGGGCGCGAGCCGCACCCGGATGGTCGGGTTCCTCGCCGAGCCGGTGTTCATGATCGTCTTCTTCACCGTTTCGTTCGTCGCCGGCTCAACCATTCCCTACATCGTCCAGGAGAAATGGGTAACGCCGCTGGCGAATTTCTTCGCGCCGTCGCACGTGCTGCTGATCCTGGCGTTTCTTATGTTGATCCTGGCCGAGGGTGGACGCATTCCGGTCGATAATCCGACGGGTCATTTTGAATTGGCGATGATTGATGAATCCAAGTCGCTGGAATACTCCGGGCGAGGCATGGCGCTCATGAAATGGGGCGGCCACATGAAACTTTTCGTGCTGATGTGCATTTTTCTCAACGTGCTCGTGACGCCTTGGGGCTTGGCGGCCGGGCAAACTATCGGCGCGGTGCTCCTGGCCGTTCCGTTGGTGTTGTTCAAAATTTTCTGCCTTTTGCTGGTGTTGGTGGTTATCGAGTCGTCTCTCTCGAAACTCCGGCTCTTTCGCATCACAGAATTTCTGGGCGCTGCGTTCGTTACTTCCGTGGCGGCTATGATCGCGCGTGTTTTTTTGCCTTGAACGAACAGACCTAAATGAGCGAAACCACGAATCAATTGCTGGACAATCTGAACGCTCTTGCCGCCGGATTGTTTCTGCTTACAGCTTTCGGAATTGTCGCGATGCGACAGATCAAAGGTTGCCTGAATCTGTTCATCATCCAGTCTCTATTACTTGCGGCATCCGCCGCACTTTTGGGCCTTCGTCACCATTCAGAGCATCTCTACGGCGTAGCCCTCGTGAATGTGATCACCAAGCCGTTGATCGTTCCGTGGCTTTTACGCAAGACATCACCGGCAGAGATTTACACGCGCCGCGAGATTGATCAGGCGTTGAACATCCCGACTTCATTGCTCCTGGCATTGGCGTTAGCGATCCTGGCTTACTTCCTGGGGATGCCGTTGTTGAACGCCGTCGGACCGGATTTTCGCGGCCCCAACGTGCCGATTGGCATTGCGGGATTGTTGCTCGGCGCGTTCACGCTCACCGTGCGGCGTGAAGCAGTGCCGCTGCTCATAGGTCTGCTGGTAATGGAAAACGGCGCGTTCCTGACTGGTATTTCCATCTCGCGCAACCTGCCGTTGCTGGTCGAACTCGCCATCGCCACGGACGGTTTGATTATCGTTTTCATCATGGGTGTGCTGACCCGCGCCGTCCAAAAACATATCGGCACAACAGCTGTCGGGACATTGGCAAGCTTGAAAGAGGCAGCGCCCGAGCCAACGACGAACGAGGTGACCAAGTGAGCATTATAGTCATCCTCCTGCTCCCGCTGGTTGCCACCGCGCTCGTTTGCCTTCCGTTCAAGAAACACTGGGCGGCGGGTGTGACCGTCGTGTCCTGCTTGACCATTTTGGTTTTGGCAGTGCGAGTGGCATGGTTGGTCTCAGCGGGCAGCTCGGTCACGGCTGCATTGAAAGTGGGAATGCTAAAATGGATTGCGGTGGACGGGTTGAGCGCGCTGATTCTGGTGCTTATTGCCTTGGTCGGGAGCACCGCGGCCATTTTCTCAGTGGGATACATGGCGCATAAGAGTTTGGAGCCGAGAAAGCTCCTGCTTTACTATGCGAACTATAACCTCTTCATCTTTTCGATGTTGGCCATTCCGGTCATGGCCGAGCCGACGCTTGTTTGGATTGTGGTTGAATTGACGACGCTCTGTTCGGCGTTGCTGGTCTCATTCGAAAATACGCGCGAGGCGTTGGAAGCGGCATGGAAATATGTGGTGCTGTCGCTAATGGGCGCGGCCATGGCTTTGTTTGGATTTTTGGTCCTTTTTGCCGCGATGCAGGCAGCGGGTGGAGGCGTTTATACTTGGGAAGGACTGGTTATCGCAGCACCATTGATGCCGCCGGTTTTGTTACAAACAGCGTTTCTCATGATTTTGATCGGTCTCGGCGCAAAAGCCGGCCTGGTCCCCATGCATACGTGGCTACCGGACGCCCACAGCCAGGCGCCCTCGCCGGTATGCGCGCTGCTCTCGGGCGTGGAGACCACGGCGATCCTGTACGTGATTCTGCGTCTATTTCCGGTGATGAAAGCCGCGCCAAATTCACATGCCGAGGTGTGGGCGTTGGTTCTGGGCCTGATTTCAGTCGGAACTGCCGCATTTTTGCTGCTTCAAGTGCGCGATTATAAACGGATGTTCGCCTTTTCCACGGTCGAACACATGGGCATTATTTTAGCGGCGGTCGGACTCGGCGCGTCGGCTGCGGGTTACGGCGTCATGCAGCAAATCGTCAGTCACTCGATTACCAAATCGTTTTGCTTCTTCGCCGCCGGCGCCGCGTTGCTGGCTGTGGAAACGCGCGAAATCGCGGCGGTGCGCGGATTAATCCGTAAATCTCCCGTTGCCTGCGCGGCGCTCATTTTTGGGGGATTAGGGATCACAGGCGCGCCGCCGCTGGCGGTTTTCTTAAGTGAATTTTCGATTCTCAGAGCAGGCCTCAATCAGAGACATTATCTGGCGACGGGTCTTCTCGCCGTCTTCATCGTCATCGCATTTTTCGGTGTGATGCTGCACATCAACCGTATGGTTTTTGGTGCGCGGGAAGGGGAAGAGGCTCCGCCAACGAACGAACATTCCAGCGGAGAAAAAGAACAAAAATTGCCGTTCAGTTGCCGACTGACGCTGCTTCTGGCGGCTGTGCCGGTGCTTGTGCTCGGATTTTACATTCCCAGACCGCTGCATGATTTGCTGACGCAGGCAGCAGCCGCCTTGACAAAATAAATCGCTGATGAATCGCACCGAATTAAAAGAACAAATTGAACGACGTTGGCCTGGCAATGCGCGATGCCACTTCGCCGCAACGGGTTTAACGTGTGAAGTAAGCTGCGACCGGGCCGCGCTTCCGGAATTGTGCGGCCGGCTTTTCCTGGCATGGGAGTTTAGTTTCGCGGGCTTGATGGTCGAGGAAGGGGCAAGCGAGTGGGAATTGCGTTACTGCTTTTATGGTGACGGCGAGGCTGGCTGGGTTCATGTACTGGTGAACGCGCCACTCGACGAGACAATTTTTCCCAGCATTGTCAAATTTGTGCATGCTGCGGACTGGCATGAGCGGGAGGCCGAGGATTTGTTTGGTCTCACCTTTGAAGGTCATCCGCGACTCGGCGATTTCGTCCTGCACGACGACACCTGGCAGGAAAACGTCGAGCCGATGCGCCGTCATTTCGATCCGAAATCGGCGATGCACCACCGCAAGTCGGACGCCGACTGGCGGCCACGACGCATCGTCGAGGAACCTGGCGCGTTCGTAATGCCGATTGGGCCGAAATATTCCGGCGTGACCGAGTCGGCTCTTTTCCTGCTCGAAACCGTTGGCGAAGACGTCATTCGGTCCGTGCCGCGCCTGTTTTACAAATGGCGCGCAATTGAAAAGCTCGCAGAGGGCAAAACAGTGGATCAAGTCTTTTTGCTGGCGGAACGATTCGCGGCAACCACGGCCTTCGCTCATGGACTAGCCTTTTGTCAGGCCGTTGAATCTATATGCGGTGCGAACGTGCCGACGCGCGCGCAGGTGTTACGCGTGTTTCTAGCCGAACTGGAACGCCTTCGACAACATGCCGGAGCGCTTCAAGAAATCTGCGAGTCGACAGCCTTGGTCGTAGCGAACAGTCAGGCAGGAATTCTGGAGGAAGATTTGTTGCGAATTTCCGGCGAACTCACTAGCCATCGCTATTTGTTTGGCCTGCTCGCACTTGGGGGATTGTTGTGTGACTTGTCAAATGATGCGTGCCGCAAAGCGCTTGAACAGTCGCAGCAAGCACTGAAGCATTTGAATGAACTCGAACAGAGACTGCGCCTTTCCAGCAGTTTTCTCGACCGATTGGAAGAAGTGGGTTTCGTCGCGCTGCGGGACGCAAATGTTTTTGGCCTTCTCGGCCCGGTCGCGCGCGCATCGGGACTCATCCGCGATTTGAGGCGCGCGCAGCCCTATTTGGGTTACGAAAATTTCGATTTTGACGTGCCGAGCGAGCAGGAGGGTGATGGCTATGCGCGCTTACGCGTGCTGTTAGCTGAAGCGAGACAATCGGTGCGCATTATGGAGCAGGCGGTTGCCGCATTGCACAGCGGTTATATCCACGAACCTGTCAAGCTTCGAGAGGGCGCGGCATTGGGCTGGGTTGAAGCACCGCGTGGCGGCGCATTTCATTGGGTCCGCTTGACTGACGATGGGCGTATCGCACGCTATCGAATTGTTCCGCCGTCCTTCGCCAACTGGCATGGCTTCCACCTCAGTGTCGAAAAATTCGCGTTTCAGGACTTTCCCATCATTCTTTCCACCTTCGATTTGTCGGTGGCCGAGAACGACCGGTAAAATGAGAACAACACTATTGAATTGGAAAACGCATGAGCCAATGGGTCATCAATGGCATTCGCAGGGGAATTAAAACCACTGCGTATCCCCGCGGGACGGAAGGCGCCGCCGGTGTAACGCCCGGACTGCCTGATGGCGGCCAAATGGATGCTGCAACGGGGGCGGCGCTTCTGGAGCGTTGTCCGACCGAAGCACTGAGTCAAACCGACGGCAATGTGACCGTGGACTATCGGCGTTGTGTTCATTGCTATCGGTGCGTTCGCGATGTGGAGCGTCCGCTGGACTGGCAGCAAACTTACGAATGGGGGGCTGTCCGGGACAACCAAATTGAGTTCGGTCCGGCGTTTAAACGTTCCATACACGTCATCGTGGTGGATGCGGGCGACTGCGGCGCGTGCCTCAATGAAGTCAAACAACTCAATAATCCATATTACAACATGCACCGGCTGGGATTTTTCATCACACCGACGCCGCGTCACGCGGACGTGATGCTGGTGGTTGGCCCGGTGACCGATTACATGCGGTTTGTCCTGCACAAAGTTTATGACGCCATGCCGACGCCCAAACGAGTTGTTGCAGTGGGCGCGTGTGCTGTCTCTGGCGGCGTGTTTGCGGGAAGCTTTGTCTGCGCGAAACGATTGGCGGAGGTTTTGCCGGTGGACGTGGAAGTGCCGGGGCATCCGCCGCCGCCGTTGGCAATTTTGCACGGGCTGCTCGTGGCGGTTGGCCGCAAGACTCCGGCATCGGTCCTGTCACCTCCTCCAGCGGCAATTCAAGCGGACGCGGTGAAGTCATGATGGGAACGCAAACACTCATCTTCATTTTTTTTTCGCTGTGTGGCGCCGGCATTCTGTTCTCACTGACGGCGCCCCCGTCGCGGCAGGGAAACGTGCTGACCTGGCTGGGGTGTCTCGCTGCGATTGCGTTAGTGCTGGCCGGTGCAAATGGGTTGCTAGGCGGCGGCACATTCCGTCAACCTCTCTGGTCGTTGCCGGGATTAGCGACTCTTACTTTATCTCTCGACCGGCTCTCGGCAGTGTTCTTGTTCATCACCGGTTTGGTGCTTTTTCCAGCTTCGATTTTTGCCGGCGGCGAACTACAGCGCGAATCGAATCACCAGAATGCGCGTGCGTTCACCGTGCTGTTGCTCGGATTATTTGCATCAATTGCTTTGATTTTTATCGCGGCCGACGCAGTGCTGTTCCTGCTTGGGTGGGAAGTCATGTCGGTTCTTTCGTACCTCTTAATCGTCCACAACCGCGGTCAGGAGAACGGTCATGCCTCGGCGGGCTATCTTTTGCTGGCGATGGGCGAAGCGGGAACACTGGCGGCGGCGCTTAGTTTTCTTGTGCTGGCGATCAACGTGAACTCGGTGGATTTCGCCGCGCTCAAATCAGCCGCCTCGGGAACAAGTGGAGGAGCACGTTGGGCAGTTTTTTTGTTTTCATTTTTTGGTTTCGGTGTCAAAGCCGGACTCGTCCCGGTGAATGGCTGGCTGCCGCGCGCGTATACCCTCGCACCTCGCGCGTTTGTTCCAGTGTTGGCGGGCGCAACTTTGAATCTCGGACTCTACGGGATTTTGCGGGTCAATGCCGATCTCATGCCGGCGACGCACGCGGGTCCAGGTTTAGTGGCACTGGTTGTGGGAACGATTTCGGCGCTGCTCGGAATTCTTTACGCGACCACAGACAACGATCTCAAAGCGATGCTGGCGCACAGCTCCATTGAAAATGTCGGGATCGTGGTAGCCGGTTTTGGATCGGGCATGGTCTTTGTGGCGACGCATCATCCGGCACTGGCAGCGATCGCGTTCGTCGCCGGGCTGTATCATCTGGTCAATCACTCGCTTTATAAGACGCTGTTGTTTTTCGGCGTGGGTGCAGTGGAAACCCAGACAGGCACGTGCGATATGGATCATTTAGGCGGCTTGATCAAATGGATGCCGTTGACCGCTCTTGGCTTTCTCGCCGGCACGCTCTCCATTGCGGCGCTGCCGCCCTTCAACGGCTTTGTTAGTGAATGGCTCACTCTGCAAACCATGCTCCGATCGGCGGAACTCTCTTCGACGTTGACGAAAATCGTCTTTGCCCTGTGCGGCGCGGGACTCGCCCTTACGGCGGCGCTGGCGGTAACCTGTTTCGTGAAGGTGTTTGCGATGAGCTTTTTGGGAATGCGCCGTCTGGAAGAACGTAAGCTTGTGACCGAAGCCAGATCCGCTGTGCTGGCGCCCATGGCCATTCTAGCCGCGCTCTGTCTGGCATTGGGCGTACTGCCGACCTACGTAATTCCAGCGTTGGGTTCGGCGCTAGATCCATTGGTAGGTGGGAGCGCTGCGGACGCATTGGTGCCGCCTTTTTTCGCCTCAAGCCCCGCGCACAACAGTTTGCCGGCTGCGTTCGTTGGTGAATTTCATGACCTGGGCGCACAAGTCGGACAAAATGTTCTGCCCGGCCGTGGCTTGGTGGTGCTGCATCGCGGCGGTAAAGAGAATCCCGTTGTTTTCGCCATGTCCACCTCTTACATGGTCGTGGCGCTGACCGTTTTGCTGCTTCTTACGTACGTGATCGTCCGACTTTGGTTGACGCATCGCCGAAAACTAGCGCGGCGCCCCCGCTGGGACGGCGGTGTGAGACGCCTGTTGCCCGAGATGACCTACACGGCGACAGGCTTTTCCAATCCGGTGCGGGTGATTTTCGATGCGGTGTTTCAACCCACGACCGTGGAGGACACACGTGAGACGGTGGCGGAACATTTCCGTATCGCCATCCGGCGCGAAAAAGAGCGCGTGCATCTCGTGGAGAAGCTGCTTTTTCAACCAACCAAGTTGGCGGCGTTTTGGTGTGCGGGCGTGCTGGCGGCAATGCATCACGGACGCTTTAACGCCTATGCCGCCTACGCGCTTTCGTCGCTGCTAATCGTTCTAGTGGTCTTCCTGTTGTTCCAAACGTCCTAGCGGAAATTGATAATCGCCGGGGGTCGAAGCGGAATGAAAGAGATTTTATGAGTGCGGACGGATTGATGCTTGTATTGGTTTTTGTGCTGTGCGGTTCGGGCGCACTGGTGGGAATTATTATTTCCGACCGGCGCAATCCCGTGCTGCTGGCCTGGGTCGGTTCGCTGGCTTCGCTGCTGACATTGTGGGTTAGCGGAAACGTGCTGTGGTCGGGTCAAATTTTTCAAAGCGAACTCTGGACGATTCGCGGCCTGGGGCCGCTGATGGTTTCGCTCGACCGCCTCTCCGCCCTTTTTCTGTTTGTGGCGGGGGTTGTGGTCCTTGCCAGTTCCATTTTCTCGGCGAGTTATCTGAAGCGGTATTCGGGACACTACAGCCTGAAGGCGCTCAATGCCTGGTATCTTCTGCTGTTTGCTGCAATCGTGTTAATCCTGATTGCGAACGACCTGCTGACTTTTCTGCTGGCATGGGAACTAATGTCCATTTTGAGTTATTTACTGGTAACTTTCGAGTATGAGCGCGCTGAAACCAGTCGGGCGGGCTATCTCATGCTGGCCATGAGTGAGGTGGGATTCGTGGCGGTGGCTCTGACGTTGTTGTTATTGGGCATGAACGCGAAATCGCTGGAGTTTCCGGCGCTGAAATCGGCAGGCATTGGCCTAGGAGCAGGCGCGCGTTGGATCTTGTTTCTGCTGACTTTCTTCGGATTCGGCATCAAGGCGGGGCTTGTGCCTCTGAATACTTGGTTGCCACGCGCGCATCCCGCTGCGCCGGCAAATGTGTCGGCGATACTATTCGGCGTCATCCTAAATCTGGGACTTTACGGAATCATTCGTGTGAACCTCGATCTCGTGCCTGTCAACATGATTGGTGCAGGTGTCGTTATGCTCATCGTCGGCACGATTTCTGCATTGGTGGGAATTCTCTACGCAACTATCGAGAATGACCTCAAAGCGATGCTTGCCCACAGTTCGATCGAAAACATTGGAATTGTGACGGTCGGCCTCGGCGCGGGACTCATTTTCGCAAACTATGGAAAGCCCGCGCTTGCGGGGATCGCTTTCATCGCAGCCTTTTATCATATGATCAACCATTCGGTGTATAAGGCGCTTCTGTTTCTCGGCGCGGGAACGCTGGACGACCGTGCAGGAACTCGCGATTTGAACGAGCTGGGCGGACTAATCCGCCGAATGCCATGGACGGCCGCTTGCTTTCTCGCAGGTGCGCTCTCGATAGCGGCCATGCCGCCGTTCAACGGTTTCGTGAGCGAATGGCTCACGCTGCAAACGATGCTGCGGAGCGCGGAATTTTCTTCCATCGTCGTGAAAATCGTTTTTGCTCTTTGCGGGGCAGCGCTCGCGCTCACAGCCGCGCTGGCCGTGACCTGTTTCGTGAAGGCGTTTGCGATGGGGTTTCTCGGAATGACTCGTTCGCCGCAAGCCCAGAAGTCGGAGGAAGCGCCGCGCTCGATGACCGCGCCGATGGTGCTCCTCGCGATACTTTGCCTGCTGTTGGGTGTGCTGCCGACATTCATGATTCCAACCTTGAATCGCGTATTGCAGCCAATGACCGGAACTAGCGCCGCGGACGCACTGGTGCCGCCGTTCTTCGCTTCCAGCCCAGCGCATGCGCAATTGCCGAGCGCATTCGCGGCTGAGTTTCACGACTTGGGCGCGCAGGTTGGCCAGGGGTTTGTGCCGGGAGAAGGACTTGTTCTCATGCATCGGGGCGGTCCGCAAAATCCGGTCGTATTTGCGATGTCTACGTCCTATATGCTTCCCGCGCTGGTCACACTTTTGGCCGTGGCCTATGTCGCCGTGCGATTCGGCCTCGCAGGCCGCCGGCGTGTCGCGCGCCAGCCATGCTGGGACGGTGGCGTTCGAAGTTTGCTCCCTGAGATGACCTACACCGCGACGGGTTTTTCCAATCCAGTGCGTGTAATTTTTGAAGAGATCCTCCGACCTATAGCAGTTGTGGACACACGCGAGATTGTCGCCGAGCACTTCCGCACCGCGATTCGTCGGCGGCGCGAAGAAGTGCACATCGTAGAGCGCTATGTCGAAGCGCCATTGAGATACGGAGCGTTGAAAGTTGCGAGCCATTTGGCCGCAATGCATCACGGCCGCATCAACGACTACGCTGGCTATGGCCTTCTTGCCTTGATCATAGCCCTCGCGCTCGCCCTGAGTTTATCCGCACTGTCGTGATAATGCTTAGAGAAAAGAAGATGAACAAAGGTTCGCTTGGGCCGATAATAACTTTAAAGTAAAGAGCAAGGTTATTGCAGAATATCGTCAATGTGCATTAATTCATATCATTTTGATGAGAAGGTACTTTTTGTGGGACTGTCGTAGTAAATATACTCGGTTCCACGATTATCGGCGTCTTTTCTGGTCTTCTCATGCACGTTTCGAACAGCAGTATCGCCACCGCACTTCAGCAATTGCTGGTTGTCGGAGTTTGCTGGGGTTAACTACGTTCTCGTCGTTTTAACCTGCAGACGTATAACTTAATCGTCGACGGTAGGGTGGTTATCGGCGTCGTCTAATTAGACCCAGTCCCGAAAATGCCTTTTCTTCGTGCGACACTCATTGCAAGACATAACGGTGAGAGGACGAATCATTACTAACTCGAACGCTTTATGTTATAATAATATTCCGTTATGTAAAGAGCTAATATAGCGCTCAAGCAAGCAGTCCAGCGTCGGGGGATCCCCTATAAACTCTACACCGATCAGGGCGGACCGTTTACTAACAAGCATACCCAGATTATTTGCGCTAATCTTGGGATANGTTTGCTGCACGCCAAGCCTTATTCGGCTTGGAGCAAGGGTAAAATCGAAAGATGTTTTTACACAGTTCAGCAAGGTTTTGAAAGTACCCTGG
>JGI26340J50214_10000646_pt1 | contig 11983 bp, 5 predicted proteins | sample BogFormECP12_OM2_FD_50214 | JGI IMG/M metagenome (IMG submission 50214)
ATCCCTTGTGCGAATCTCCATCCTGGAAGCCAAACTTGGTCGCGATCACCACTTGTTTGCGAAAGGGTTCGACCGCCTCGCCCACAAGTTCTTCGTTCGTAAACGGCCCGTAAGCCTCAGCTGTATCGAAAAATGTCACGCCGCGATCAAATGCCGTCCGGATTAGCGTGATCGCCTGTTGCCTCTCTGTCGCGGGCCCGTAACCGAAACTCAAACCCATACAGCCCAGGCCGATTGCCGAGACCTCCAGATTGCTTTTTCCGAGCTTGCGCTTTTGCATTGCTTCTCCTTCCGAATCCGTTTCTCTCATTTAAAGATTAGAATCAAACTCCACGAAAGCGGTAGCCCGATCCTTCCGATTTATTGCCTATTCCTGTCGTTATGCGAATCTTTATTGCGGTATGCGGAGTCGAACGGCTATCTTAAAGGCAGGAACAAAGGAAGCCTTAGAGTGAAAAACGCCAGCAAAACCACCGCTCCACTACCAAACCGAGCCAGCGAACTGCGCTCCGAGCTTGCCCGCAAAATTAGCTCCTTCATGGGCTCGGAAGAGAATCGGGCAACGGACATTCCTGGCCTCACACTTCACCGGCGAATCGCTGCGACCGCCCCGTGCTCGATGACCTACGAGCCGGGCGTGACTGTGATCGCCCAAGGCCGAAAGCGGGTAGACCTCGGAGCAACCACTTTCATGTATGGTGAAGGGCAATACCTGCTCACGTCGATCGAATTACCAATCGTCAGCCAGATCGTCGAGGCCAGTGCAGAAGCCCCCTGTCTCGCGATGTCTCTGAAGCTCGAAATGCCCGTGATTCGTGAACTTCTCAGCCGCGAAGAGATGCAGGTAGCTCAGTCGCCCTCCGACAGTCCCGCCATGGCGACCGGCGAAGCCACAATGGAATTCCTCAGCGCGTGCTGTCGGCTCATCGACCTGCTGAATAACTCGCAGGACATTCCCTTTCTGAGTGGACTGATTCAACGCGAGATCATTTACCGAATCCTTCGGGGGCCGGAGGGCACGCGCCTTCGAGCGATTGCAACGCTGGGAGATCAGAGCCACAGAACGGCAAAAGCAATTGCTTGGATCAAGGCAAACTACGCGAAGCCGCTGCGCGTGGAAGATCTCGCACAAATCGCGGGTATGGGCCTATCCACGCTGCACCATCATTTCCGGGCGTTGACCGCCATGAGTCCTCTTCAGTATCAGAAGCAGATTCGATTGCAGGCAGCGCGGGGACGCATGCTCGTCGATGGTCTGGACGCCGCCAGTGCCGCCTTTGAAGTCGGATACGAAAGCGCCAGCCAATTCAATCGCGAATACAGCCGCCTCTTCGGCCAACCACCGATGCGAGATATCCGGACTCTCCGCTCGCCAGGCGCTTTGCCCATCGAGTCGGCCAGCAATTCGCAGAGCGTTAACTGAACGTGTTGCGAACAAGCACGGCATCGCATGGCGAGTCTGAGCATGCGTGAATGATCGCCAACAAGACGGGTCTATACAATAGCTTCCGTGAAGTGCCGTTGAAATCACCTTACCGGAATGTTGCGGTTCCTAAGCGGACGACGGGCAAACTCGAAGTCTCTGAGCATTGCCACCGCAAAGCAATTCACTGACCTGCTTTCCTCCCCTACTCCACCCTCGATATCCGAAGATTCTTCTGCTCCGCCAACGGCGGAGTAGGAGGAAAAGATGCAACGCGGAAGTATGAAACGAAACAGTCGCAAACGAGGCCCTGATGTCTGGCAGTTTCGCTGGTCGGAGATTAGCCCTGACGGCAAGCGTCTTCACCATAAGAAGATTGTCGGCACGGTCGAGCAGCACCCTGACGAGAATGCTGCGCGGCGTGCCGTAGTGGCACTCGTGTCGGAAATCAACACCGGCACCCGGCCAATAGATTCCGGCGCACTGACGGTAGCTCAACTCTGTGATCATTTCGAGCAACGCGAACTCGCAAATGACAACAAGTTGAGTTGTGGCTTCGCGGATTGCCATTAGCGAAAAGCAGTTGTGCAAAAATCCGAAACGTGATGTCCATTCTCTTCAATCACGCCTGCCGATATGAGTTCTTTGACCGGAATCCGATCCGCTTAGTCCGTCAAAGCGCAAAACGCAGAACTGTTCCCACCGTCCTGATACCCGCTGAAATCAAGGCGCTTATCGACAATCTGGCACTTCGAGAACGCACATTAGTTATTCTTGCGGCTTCTACCGGCTTGCGGCAGAGCGAGATATTCGGCTTGAAGTGGCGAGACATCGACTTCGCGCAGGGGACCATGAACGTCACACGGTCAATAATCTATACGCGCAAGAACTGCGCTTGTGGTTGAATCTGTTTCTGCCCTCGGTGAAGCTGCTGAAGAAGATGCGTGTGGGATCGAAAGTGCGGCGCGTGTACGACGCGCCACGCACGCCCCTGGAACGCGTGAAGGCTGACCCGCAAGCGGATGCCCAACAGGTCGCTCGGCTTGAGGAACTGCGCAACCGCCTCGACCCTTTTCAACTCAGCCAGGTCATCGCGCGTAAGCTCGCGCAAATCTCCAAACGCGCCAATCAGCGCTGGAGGCCACAAGCGCCAGGAGCTTCACGCCCGCAGGGGCCCTCCGCACGCGCGGGTCACGGCCGTGGAAAAGACGGGCACAAACCGCCCTTGGAAATCAAAAAACGATTTCCACTTTTCCACCGCCGCCGCAACAACAAACCTTCGGTTACATTTCAAATAGCGCGACAACCCCACCCACGGTTACATTCTTAGATGGCTTGACGCGGTCTCTTCCTTTGATTTCCTCCTGTAACAACCGCATTCCAGTGGGATGGTTAGTGTCAAGTCCCGATAAAGCGCTTAGCGGAGAAATCAGCCAAAAACCATTTGTCCGGTTTTTTCGACTTACCAGGCACTGAATATGTTCAATAGGCACGTAGCAAGAGAAACAACGCTGTGCCTGACCTTCAAGGCTTGCCTAAAATAGAGATGGCGGTGCGAAAATCCCCCATTTAAGCGTGAGAGGAACGAAGAACACGATGGCGCGATTCTGGGCCGGCTATATCATTCTGGTTGCCTTATCCTTCTCAACGTTGCGGGTAACAGAAGTCGGACCAACTGCCGGTCTACGGAGACAACTTTCTTTCAGTTTGAAAGAACCCGCAGGCTGGAAGGGTGACACCGCCAGCGCTGAGAAGTTTCACTCTAACGTGGTTCTGCGCGATGCTACTCAGCCCGCTGCAAGGATCGCGGGATTGATTCGAATGCGGCTAAACGACAAGACCGATGAAAATATTTCTGCGGAGATGGCAGCTTCCCATGCCATGAGCGCAGCACGGGTTTAGCGGAGATCGGATCCGCGATTAGCGAGCCCGTTACTCCTAACTGTTCTTTTTCGGCCCAATTGGAAAACGCTCAAAGTCGACTACGAATCTGTCTCCAACCTTGGTCCCGCACGAGTACACCAGACTGCATGCGGATTCTTCGGCCCGCCACCATTTTGGCGAAGGACGAGCCGAAAAAAGCAGAAGGTTCCTCTACTCAGGAAGGGTGCTGGCTAAGTCGTACCGGACTCTTAGGTCAAAGTGTCCTTCCGTTTGGATGTCGTTGAATAATTGCCTGGCCGTCTGAGCTGATCGTTCCGCTTCGGCAATTTTTCCTTCGCGGCGCTGCACTTGCGCTTGTAGCGCGTAAGCCTGCGCCTTCAGCGCAAGCAGTCCAAGTTTTTCCGAATCAATGAGAGCCTTCTGCAAGATCTCGTCGCATCTTGCCAGTTGGTTGGCGCGCAACAGCGCCTTGGCCATGACCAGCGAAGCTTGTATCGACAAATACTTGAATCCGGCCTTGTTTGCCGTTTCCGCCAGCGCCAACAGTTTCGGCAGTGCCCGCTCCGCATCTTCTTCCTCGACGTCCAGCTTTTGGAGATTGAATTTGGTCGTGAGCAGGAGGCGGACATCCTTGCTCCTCGCCGCCGCTTTAGCTGCCTCAACGTACTTCTCCCGGGCCGTCTGCAGGACTCCGGCATAATAAGCATTTTCGCCTTGTAGCCCGGTAACGCGCGCCACCTCGTCCGGATTTTTTAGTTCTCGCGCGAGCTTCAGCGCGTCATCCAGCGCAGTTTTCGCTTCGCCATTTTTGCCCACCTGCGCCAGTGCCTGTCCGTAGCCCTCTTCGACGGCCACCGTGTCCAGGGTGCGCAGCTCCAGTTCGCGAATCGTCTTCATGGCTTCGTCTTGGGCACTCAGCGCCGCGCCGTACCGGCCTTGATAGCCGAACACCGCGCCCAGCCCCGCCGTCTCCAGGGCGATCCCGTGCTTGTCGCCGGCTTTTCGCCGCAGATCGAGCGCCTGATGATACTGCTCCAGCGCCTGGTCATACATGGCTAGATCCGCGGCGGTCTCTCCGAGGTTGTGGCGCGTGTCGGCAATGTCGGCAGGGACATTAAATTTCACGCGAATTTGTAGCGCCTGCTCGTAGTAGGTCTGCGCATCCTGATAGTTTCCCTGGCCCAGATAAATGTTTCCGATGTTATTGAGCAGCAGTCCGCGGGTCTGTTCGTTTCCCAGATCGATCTGGATTTGCAGCGATTCTTTGTAAAGTTTTAGGGCTTGCTCGGGCTGGCCACGATCTTCGTAGAAACCTCCCAGATCATTCAGCACCTCGCCAATCCCGGCCTTGTCGTCAATCTCACGGCGGATTTTTAGGGACTGCTGGAAATTCTGAAGGGCTAGTTCCGGTTTGCCCAGGGCCATCTGGGTGTTGGCAATGGCGTGCAGGCTCACGGCGATGCCCACACCGCTGATGCCCAAGCGGTTCTTAATGTCGAGAGACTCTTGAAAGTTGCGCAGTGCATCTTCCGGGCGCTGCAGATCCGCGTAACCTCCTCCGATGGCCTGCAGGATATCGGCCTTCTGTTCGTCGTTGCCCAATTGGATGGCCAGGTTCAGCGCGGTGTTCAGATCCTCGAGCCCCTTCTGAGGGTTATTGCTCTCAAGCTCCACGCGGCCTTGCGCCAGCAAGACCACGGCGTCCTTCGGATCCATCGCGCGCACTTTGGCCAAGGTCGCCAGCGCTGCATCCATGTTGCCGCCGGTCTCGTACAGCCGCGCCAGGTGAAACAGTACGTCGGTATTCCCAGGAGACGCCTTTGCCAGCGCTTCATAGGCCGAAATGGCCTTTGGATACTCTTTCAAAACTTCCGCATGCGTCGCCGCAATCAGATATCTTTCCTGTTTCGGTAGGTTGGCGCTCAGATCCAGCGCCTTCAGAGACGCCGTTTGCGCCTGATCGTCCTGATGGGCCGCGACGAAGGTCTCCGCAAGCCTGGAATAGGCCAGAGCAAAATCCGGATCGTGTCGGACTGCGGACTTAAACGCCTCCATGGCCGCCGGATTCTTGCCCATATGCTGCGCCTGTTCCCCTTGCGCAAAATCGCGCAGCGCCTCCAGTGAGTTTGACGAGGGCTTGAACGCGGTGATCTCCAGCTCTCCGATGGCCGTCGAAGAGAGCGCCAGATTCTGACGAATTTGCTTCGCCAGCGTATCCACCGCCTTTAACACTTCCTTTTCGTTGGCCGCCTGCACTTTCACGGGGATTTGCGTGCTGTTCTTGCGGTCTGCGATGGTCGCGTCGATGCGCACTTCATCTCCGAATTTCGCAAACTCTCCAAATACCACTACGTCGGCGTTGGTGAATTCTGTTAGCTGATCGATAGTGGCCGGATCGATGCGCGCTTCCGGCGCGATGCGCAAATCATGCAGCACTTGGGACACCCGTTCCTCCGAAATGGTGCGCAAGCTTGCCGACTGTCCGATATCGTTGGTGAGCATCTCGCCAAGGCTCGCGCCCAGCCAGTCGAGTTTTGCGTCTCCAGAGGCATTGCGAAACGGAAACACCGCCAGCGCGCGAGCGGGAACCGCCACATCCGGCTTCTTCGCCGCACTCGTCGCTGTCCATCGGCGCCCGAAGAACACCCCCGCCAAAACCAGGAGCACGACTACTGCGGCAATCGGTATGGCCGGGGTGCTTAGTGTCTGGCGCAACTTTCGCCGCACCACAAGGGCCGTGGGGTCCGTTCCGCCCGAACGCCAGGTCTCCAAATCGGCCCACAATTCGTGCGCCGTCTGATAGCGCTTCAGAGGATCGATCTCCAGGCACTTCGCCACCACTTCGCTCAAATACTTCGGCACGGTGGGGTCTACCGAGGTTACCGAGGAGGACCGCTCCACCGTCCGCTTGTACATCGAGCGCTGCACCGTCTCCGCGGAATACGGCATTTTGTTCGTGAGCAGCTCGTACAAAATAATTCCCATGGTAAAAATATCGGAGCGTCCATCCACCTCCTCGCCCTTGACCTGCTCTGGAGACATATACCCCGGCGTGCCCACGTACCCACCGGTCATGGTTAATCCTTCGGAACCTACCGAACGCGCGATCCCAAAATCCATCACGAACACTTTGCCCTGTGCGTCTAGCATGATGTTCTGAGGCTTAAGGTCGCGATGCACGACCTTTTCGTTATGCGCGGCTTCCAGCGCCAGGCATACCTGTTGCATGATTTCCACGCACTCTTCGCGCGAAAGCTTTCCCTTTTTCTTGATGTAGGAGCGCAGGTCCTGCCCCTCGATGTATTCCATCGTGATGTAGCGCAACCCGCTGACCCGGCCCAGGTCGAAAATGCGGATAACATTTTTGTGGGTGACTTTGCGCGCGAGGATCAGTTCCTGCTTGAAGCGCGACAGAATATCGGAATTCCCGGCCAATTCCGGGCGAATTACTTTAATGGCCACCAGGCGGCGGTCCACTTCCAAGTCCCGCGCCTTGTACACCGTGCCCATGCCGCCGACGCCCAACTGGCTGAGGATTTCGTAGCGGTTGGCGAGCAAGTTGCCGGGCTGCAGTTCATCGGAAGCGGCTGCGGAATCGGATGGGGAAGGGAAGGTTGCGGCAGCGGACCAATTGTCGACGGTGCGATTCTGGTCGGAGTCCGGGTCCGTGGGATCGAGAAGGGTTTCGGGGTCGGCAGGCGGCAGAGGGCTATCGCATTGCTGACAGCGGACAGAGTTCTTCGGGTTGGGCGTCTGACACTGAGGGCAAAACATTCACGGTCACGCGGAGTCCCTTTTGAGCCGTAACAGTAAGCCTTGCCGTGTACAAAATCAAGGTTCACATCGCGTAACCCAAGTGAGTAGTTGGAGCACCACTCATTGCTGGTTGCGCACTGTTTTAGGACAGGCGCAGGCGAGGTGTCAAGGCACGTTCTTGCGACGCAGCCATGTTTCGGACGGCGATTTTGAGAAATCGCAAATCCAGGCGTAAATCCAGGCATACGATCAACATGCAAAAACCGGTCGGGTACCGAAGACCGTATCCCTCGGCTTCGCAGCAAAATATCCTGGCCGTTGAGTCCAGCAAGGCTGTGGCAAAAGCGAACCGCGGGCTCAGGCCAGCTTGCGGCGAAGGGCCAGCAGACCGGCGAGCGCGGTGGCCACCAGGGTTAGCGACGCCGGCTCGGGCGTCACGGCACCCGGCGTAATGGTGGCGGAATAGTTCGCGAGGAGATCGATGCGAGTGGCATCGGCCAGGGACACGTTGAGGTCAAACTGGCCTGAGTTGAAGGAGTTAGGCACGGATGGATCGGAATCGAAGGCAAACAGCGGTCCGATGAGGGAAGCGCCATCGGCTAGGACGCCAGCACCAAAATAGTCAAACGGAGAAGCGTCTCCAGACCCATTGTTGAAGAGGTCGGCACTGATGGAATTGGCGTAGATATCCATATCCTCGCCACTATTGTTCGTGACGTCGTACTGCCATGTAAGGATATCGCCGGGGCTCCCGGATAGATCGGCCTGGACCAGCGTAAAGGTCACGCCATCAACCGTGTCGGCAGAAGCAATGCCGGCGAGCAAGAACAGAGCGAGGGCAAAGAGTGCAATCGGTATAAGTCGTTTCATGGTTTTCTTCCTTTAGTGGTTCGCAGAGATAACTGCTTTGCCCTCAGGGATTTACTACAGCCTGGCCGGCCGCGAAGCTAAGCGACTGGCCCGAGACGGTGTGAATGGTACCGGTCTCGTTGATGGAGAAGCGCACGACCGTGCTGGGTACGTTGAGGTACACGCGTACGGTTGCAGAGGCTCCTGCAGCAACATTGCCTACTACGTCTGGAATAGCGGGGGACAGCTGGGGATTGTAGCTTACGGTGCCGGTTCCCGTCAAGGTGCGGAAAGTAAAGCCGGTTAGCGTCACGTTATTGGCGATTCCGGTGCCCGTGTTGCTCAACTGCAGGTCGACGAAGACGGCGCCCGACTGCGTGCCGCTATCCAGCACCCTTACAGCGATTTGCGGAGTGCTGGTGGTCACGGTCAGGGTAGTCGAGCCGTTGATCGCGCCCAAGGCGGCGGTGATCACCGGGGAGCCGATGGAGAGCGTGGTGGCGAGACCCGTTGCGGAGATGGAGGCTTCCATGCTTTGCGAGGAGCTCCAGGTCATGCCGCTGAGCGCTTTCGTGCTGCCATCGCTGAAGGTGCCGGTGGCTGTGAACTGCACGGTGTTGCCGGCTGGAACTGTTGGATTGGCCGGAGTGATGGCGACGGACACCAGCGTTGGCGCGGTCACCGTAAAGGTGGTGCTTTGCTGCACGAATAGGTTGGAGTTGACGAATAGCGTGTAGATACCCGGCGCCAGCGCCTTGGTCGCGAGCGACAGCACGTATTTCTGCAGCGTGGCGTTGTAGCTGAAGGCCGCGGGGGTGCCATCTGGGGCCAACGCCGGGAAGCGCGTGCCTAGCGCATTCGCCAAGCCCACCGAAACAGCGTTTGGCGCAGTCAGCGCGTTGGTGATCGGCGTCGTGCCTTGCACGAGCGTGAAGGCCACGGGAATGTTGGTCCCCGCGGCAAAGCTGGGCGAACCGCTGCCCAGCGGCGGCACAAAAGTGAGAGTGTATGCGGGATTCGGCAGCGCCGCGCTGAAAGCTACCACGAAGTCGTTGTACTGCTTGGTGTGGCCGTGAATCGTGGGATCCAGACCGACCTTGTTTCCGCCGGACTCGAAGAAGTCCGTGATATCGAACACAAACTGGTGATTCACGTCGTAGGGCGGGGAATCCGGATCGTCGTACAAGCGCGGATTGTTTGCCGCATAGAATGACGAGGGCACATAGGCGTTGTTGTTCCAGGAGATGTTTTCAAAAACGGGTCCGGCATAAGACGTCTGCGGCGGTGTATTGGAAACGCGGTAGAACACGCAATTGCCGTTGGAGTAGGGATAGCACTGGGGCACGATCACGTCGCCGTTGGCTTCGGTCTGCAACGGGAAATAGGTGACAAAACGACAATCAAAGTCGGTGGTTTCGGTCTGGCCAGCTTCGCAGACGCCGTTGGCTTGGCTCAGGGAGACTTCGTAGGCGGTGACCGTAAGCGTGAAGGGCGTCATCACCTGACTTACTGCGAGCTTCAAGGAGTGGGCTTGGGGGTCGGTGCACGGCACAGTGCCAGAAGGGCAATTGATGGTGGCCACCTGCGAGACATTGGTGCCGGCCGGGAAGGTCAATTGCACACTCGTGGTGATCGGCGCCGGAGCCGAGGCGGTGCCGGTTAGCGGAACATTCTGTTGCGAGCCTGCTACGCCGCCGGTGTTGTCGGTGAAGGTGACGTACGCGGTGCGCGTGCCCACGGCAAGCGGCGCGAACGTGACTTGCACGGTGCAACTGCCGCCCACCGCCAGGGTCGCGGGCGCGATCGGGCAATTGTTGGTCTGCGCAAATTCCGCGGGATTCGTGCCGGTCAAGGCGATGCTGTTAATTGTTAGCGGTGCCGATCCCGAATTGCTGACGACGATGTTCTGCGGCGCGCTGGTGGTGGTAATCAATTGATTCGGGAAGGTGAGGCTGCCGGGATTGAAACCGATCACGCCCGCGGTAGTCTGCACCGTAGTACTAACATTCAGCGTCGCCGAACCACTCACGTTGCCCATGGTGGCGGTGATCGTGGTGGTTCCCATAGTGGCACCGAAAGCCTCGCCATTGCCGCTAATCGTCGCTACCGCCGTATTGGCCGACGACCAACCCACGGTACTGGTTATGTTCTGCGTCGACTTGTCGCTATACGTGCCCATGGCCGTGAATTGCTGCGTGCCATCGATGCCGATCGTTGCGTTCGCAGGCGTCACAGCGATGGACACCAGGCCCGGCGGAGCCGGCGCGATGATCAGCGTGAATTGCTGGGCGCTGGTGGCCTGCGCGGCGTCCGTCACTTGCACGCTCAAGCCGTAGGAACCGGCCGTGGTGGGCGTACCGCTCAATCTGCCGTTGCTGCTGAGGCTTAGTCCGGGAGGCAGGGAAGTCAGCGCCGACCACGCGTACGGCAAGGCGCCCCCCGTCGCAGTAAAGAAGATGGAGTACGGCAAGGTGACCGTTCCTCCCGAGAGCGCTGGGGCCGCCAAAATCTGCAGTGGCGCGGCGGTGATCGTGAACGTGGTGGTCTGTTGCACGAACAGATTAGAGTTCACGCCTAACGTGTAGGTGCCCGGCGGCAGGGCCAGAGTGTTCAGCGTCAGCGTGTACTGCTGCAGCGGCGAATTGTAGGTGAACGCCGCGGCGCTTCCGTCTGGAGCCAGAGCCGGAAAGCGCACCCCCGCGGCGTTCGTCAGACCGATGGAAACGGCATTGGGCGCGGTGGTCGCGTTGGTGATCGGGGTTGCTCCCTGCACCAGGGTGAAGGCCACTGGAATTGGCGTGCCTTCCGCGAACCTCGGTGTGCCGCTCCCCAGAGGGGCCTGGAAGGTGAGGGTATACGCCGGACTCGGCAGCGCGCCGGTGAAGGCGATCACGAAATCGTTGTACTGCTTGGTGTGTCCGTGAATGGTCGGGTCGACGCCCACCTTGTTGCCGCTGGACTCGAAGAAGTCGGTGATATCGAAGACGAACTGATGGTTGACGTCGTAGGGCGGGTAATCCGGATCGTCAAACAGGCGCGGGTTGTTGGCCGCATAGAACGACGACGGGACGTAGGCATTGTTGTTGTAGGAGAAGGTNTCGAACACGGGCCCTTGATACGACGATTGCGGCGGCACATTGGAGATGCGGTAGTACACGCAATTGCCGTTGGAAAGCGGAATGCACTGCGGCACGATGACGTCGCCGTTGGGCTGCGTCTGCAACGCGAAATCGTCCTTGAAGCGGCAATCGAAGTCGTTGGTCTCGTCGTGCCCGGCTTCGCAAATGCCATTGGCTTCGCTGAGCGATACTTCATAGGCCGTGACGGTCAGGGTGAACGGCTGATTCACCTGACTCACCACCAGCTTCAGCGAGTGCGCATTCAGATCCGTGCACGGCGTCGTGCCCGATGGGCAATTGATCGTCGCCACCTGCGACACGTTGACGCCCGGCATATAGGTCAGTGGAACTGAGGTAACCACGGGCGCAGGCGCCGACGCCGTGCCGGTGAGCGGAACATTCTGTTGCGAACCGGGCACACCGCCGGTGTTGTCCGTAAACGTAACATTCGCCGTGCGCGTGCCTACTGCCAGAGGCGCAAATTTAACTTGCACCGCGCAACTGGTCCCGGCTGCCAGCGTGGCTGGTGAAATTGGGCAATTATTCGTCTGCGAAAATTCAGCTGGATTCGTGCCGGTCAACGAAATGCTGTTGATGGCGAGCGCCGCGGTGCCGCTGTTGCTCACCGTGATGGTCAGCGCGGCGCTGGCGGTGCTGATCAACTGATTCGCAAACGTCAAACTCCCCGGATTCAATCCGATCACCGGCTCGGGAATCCCCCCGAGGGTGACCGTCAGCGTGGTCGAGCCGAAAATGTTTCCCAAGGTAGCTGTGATGGCGGACGCGCCCATGGCTACCCCTGTGGCGAGGCCCGCAGCGTTGATGGTTGCGGTCGCGGGTGTCGCGGAGGTCCACGCAACGCTGGAGGTAATGTTTTTCCTTGAGCTGTCGCTATAGGTGCCGGTGGCGGTGAACTGTTGCGTAATTCCCGCCGCAATCGATGGATTTGTTG
>JGI26340J50214_10000649_pt1 | contig 11947 bp, 9 predicted proteins | sample BogFormECP12_OM2_FD_50214 | JGI IMG/M metagenome (IMG submission 50214)
TGAATTCTTGAATTCATTTATTTTAGTGAGATTTGCTGGCTAGGCGTATTCTGAAAAACAATGAGCGAGCAAAAGACAGCTTTAGTAACGGGCGCGAACAAAGGTATTGGCTTCGAGATCGTTCGCCAGCTTCTCGCGGAAGGGCTTCGAGTATTCCTCACAGCGCGGAATGCCGCAGCCGGTAAAGAAGCGGCAAGCAGCCTTGGTGGTGACGTGCGTTTTCTTCAGATGGATGTATCCGACGATGCTAGCATCCAGAAAGGGGCGAAGACATACGGCGAACTCAGCGATTTGCTCGATGTCCTCATCAATAACGCCTAACCCGCAATGAGCTCGTCGTTTCGGCTTTCGCGTGATTTTTGCGGGTTAGGGCGGCTCCGATTGAGACAGCGCCGGCAGATCCTCGAAGGTCCTTTGATATACCGGCCGTTCGCCCAAATTGCTTTGCGCGTAGCGTATCCACTCCGGTCCGGACATATTCCGGTTTACCATTTTTCGCGCCCGATCAAGGACGTTTTTTACTGAATAACGAGCTTCCGGCCAATAGAAGATCGCGGGGCTGTCCCCAGCCGTGTAGATACCCAATCCATCTGGAGAAACGCCGATAGCGTAGATTCCTCCCGTCTCGTGGCGAAGCGTTATGGCTAGGGTGAGTTTGTTTTTGCCGTCTGGATTGTAATCCCAGACCTTGATGCTGCCGTCAACCCCGCCTGTGAAGAGCCGGTGTCCATCGAGAGACCAGACTAGTGTTGTTACTTTACCGTCGTGTGCGAATATCGGATCAGTTTGAGGAGCAGTGAGCGAGTGCAACATAATCGCGCCACTCGCTGTTCCGATGGCTATCAGCTGCTCGCTTGGATGCCATACCATCGAATAGATTTGCCCTGGCACAACCGGGATTGCATTCGTCGCACTCAGTGCCTTACCGTCGAACTGGAAACGGAGAATCTCGGAGCTGTTTTCATCATTACTATCCAGATGAGTGAGCGCAACAANNAGCGTATCGCCGGAGCGCGACCACGCCACCATTCCACGGGCAATTCTAGTCTTAGGATTTTGAATGAGCGGAAAATCCGGTTGACCGGAAACTAGTTGCAGATCCGGCAGCGTTCTAAGCCCCAAAGTTCCCGACTTCGTCAGGAACGCGACGATTGACTTCGTCGGATGGCAATCGACTGAACGAATCGCCTCCTCGGTCGTGCAGGATGTGACGTTCAAGTTTGGGGTTAAATTCCAAACCGCTAGCTTACCAGATAACTCGTTTTTGTATTTATTATCGTACCCGATGACGAACGCCTTGATCTGAGGCTGGAACCTGACGGAGACAATACCAGATTGAAAGTCCGACTGGATTTGAACCTTTTTTTCTTCTGTCCGTGAAACCGGATCAAAACGATCGAGTCCGCCTTCNGAGTCAAAGCTGAGAACCTTGGAGTCCGAAAACGCAAGNCGAATCACAGCGTCGACGTTATTGCCGTAGGTGTCCTGCCGCTGAGGAGGCGCAAGNTGGAACATTCGAACTGCGCCGTCATCGTTTCCGGTTGCGATCATTTTCGTGCTTGCGCTGTATGATAACTTCCACACCGTCGTTGTCGGACTTTGCTCCGCAGCGANATCGGTTAGGTCNGAGCTCCTCCAGAATTTGAGCATGCCNTCGTCGCCGACAGACGCGATCGCCTGATCATTGTCAATCCAGACGACGTCACGAACCCATTGATCATGGGCTTGCTCCTTACGATTTAGAAACGAAGGCATGCCACCCTTAGTCGCGGTCTCGATTTTCCAGATTGAGATGGAATGATCCCAACTGCCGCAAGCAACCCGCCCATCTCGAGACCAAGCCACGCTCCAGATTGCTTGGGAGTGCGCTTTTGTTGCCTCTGAAAGCGTCGCGCTATTCCACAAGCGTAGATTGCCCACCGCATCGCCCATCGCCAACATCGAGCTTGCGTGATCCCACGCCACAGCATGAACTGGAATGAGCTTGCCGTTTACTCGATTTTCGAAACAGACCGGCAACGGCGGACTTCCGGATTTAATCACGCGCAATAGATCTAACCACAAGTAGATCTTTCCGTCCTGACCCGCAGCAGCCAGATCACCCTGTTCATTCCAACTGCAACTCCAAATTATGGGTACCTCGTCAGAGCCACCAGGAAAGGCAAGCTCAACCACGGTATGCAGGGGGGCGGAATCGTGCGGATCGAAGATCGAGACAAATCCCCTCTCAGTACCAACTGCGACCCGAGAACCGTCTGGTGAGAATCCGACCGTCCAAATTCGTCGTCCAGGAATCGGGACGGGATCGCTGAGAATGCCGTTGCGCAGAACCCGAACTCGCGCCTCCGAGTCTCCTAAAACGAGGGTTCGGCCGTCAGGCGAGAAAGCGACCGCAGATACCGGAAAACGATCACCCGGGACTTCTTTGGCAGCAGGAAATTGATAGTTCCAGTGGGTTTCAACCAGTCGACCGCGACGGTCCAGCGCCCGATCCAGAACACTAATAATATCTCCGTAGAGAAGAGGATCGATCGAGTTCTTTCGGTCAACAAGCTCNTTGGCTAGCTGGCATGCAAAGAGAATATTCCGGTCAGCGCTTCCCGGCGTCCACGCGGCATAGAGCGGTCGAAGGACAGTGAACTGTTTGTAGTAGGTCGTGGCATCATATTGTCTTTTGAATGAAACTGCGAATCCCGCAATGACTGCCGCGACGATGAGCAGGACGACGGCTGCCGTGCCCAGGATGCGGTGCCAGAGCGATCTTTGTCGTTTCGCCTGGCGCTGTTCTTCGGACCAGACACGCTCGCTTGCACGCAAGAACTCCATCGCCAGCTCAAATTCTTCCGCGCTAGAGTAGCGTATCGCCCATGCTGGCGAGGGGTGCTGCGCCTGCTCCCACCGCAGCGCCCTTTCTAGATCTGGGTTTCGCCACGGTGCCGCGTCTCCGGCCTTCCAGAGTTGGGAGGTCTGAGTGAGCCTCCGATACATTAGTGCGGAGCGGCCTTCCTCCTCGACCCACTCGCCGAGTAGGCGCCACTGGCGGATTAGGCTTTCATGGCCAATATCCAACAGCGTGTCGGGACCNAGGGCCATCTCTANGGGCGGGGTCACGAAGCAGCGGTCAGGACGGCGGAACGCTTCCGCCACCGCGGCAACATCTGCCGCGGAAACCCCTCCCACCGCCGCCACGTCGCTCAAGCGCGCTGGCGCGCGCGTGTCCCGTTTGCCGACGCCGCGCTCCGTGAGGCGGCGAAACATAACCTCGGCGATCTTCCGTTGCGGCTCCGTCAGTTCATTCAAGACCTCGTCGGCGTGGTCAGACAGGGCGCGTGACAGGCCTCCCAGCGCATCGTAATCGCCCACTGTTAGCATGATTTTGCTAGACGGGACGACGAGAACNGTTTCGTTTATTTCCTCCCCGNTGACGCTTANTCGCTCGGTTACGCGCGTCCACATGCGCATCAAGGCGTGCTGCAGCAGGGGCAATTGATCTGGGTCAGGACCAAAGTCGTTGACCAGTCGATTGACCAGCGCCGGCTCTACGTCGCCGCCGCACACCTTGGCCGGTCCCACAATCGCCGCACGGCACTGCTCCCGGGTGAGACGAGGCGTAAGGTACTGACTTTCGTTGATCGCCTCTGGGAGCCCATGGAATAGCGTGCAGTCCCCGAGGAAATCGGAACGCATGGTAATGACTACGTACACCTGCGCTTCCTTCTGCTGCGACGTNGCCAAGAGCAAGGCCACGAACGCGTCCGCTTCGTCCATGTCACCTTTTTCTCGGAAACGGAAGATTTCCTCGAATTGATCGACCAGGAGCAGCAGATTGGTCTGGGCCGGGAGCGGCGTTTCTTGCAGCATTTCGGTGAGTCCGAGCGGTCCTCGGCGCAGGGCGGCTTCAAGGAATACCGCCCCTTCTGTCGATACGGCGCGTTCCGAGCCCAAAGCTTGTGAAGTTGAGAGCGCCCGGGCCAGCCGACTAATGGGCCGGTCTCCAGGGCGCATCTCTGCGATCCGCCAGCACGAACCGGCATCCGCCATGAAGCCGGTTTCCAGGGCAGCAATCATGCCGGCACGCACCAGCGATGACTTGCCACAACCAGACGCTCCAACTACGGCCAGAAAATGGGAGCGCTGCAGCCTCTCGAGTAGCCGGTCGGTCTGTTCCTCCCGGCCAAAGAAGATGTCCGATTCGTCCGGCTTGAAGGCTCGCAGCCCCGGATATGGGGATGTGCTGAACTTAGTCATCCAAGTTGCCAATACTACGGTTTATGCTCTCAGGCTCGCCACAAACTTCCGGACCATTGCCGGATTCACTCCGCCGCGACAGCCCAGCTGGAGGAGATTCGGCAGCATCAGGTCCAGTCCAGCTTTTTCGGGAGGGGGACCTTCGAACACCGCCATTGCGGGTAACGGCTCTTCGCGCTGGCTTATGACTTTTCGTCCCTGTCTGAGCTGGCTGCGCACCCAGCTTGCTGTAGTAGCACCGTAGATGAGGAGCAGACCGTCGCATGTAAGTAAGTTCTCCTCGAGGTCGGTTCGAATCTCGTCCGGGCTGCCAGTCTCCAGTCGCATCGAATAACCGGCGCCTTCCTCCAGGAGGAGCTTAGCTACGTCCTGCGCCAGCTCGCGGTCTGGTGAGTCGTTATTGACGAAGACCAGGACGTTTTTTGGGCGCTTCGGGGCAGCACACGGAGGTCGGCGAACTTCCTCAACAATAGCCTGCTTAAATTCTTCAATGCCGCAGGCGCGGACCGTTTCACACTCCAACAGGGTCCTTTGATCTGGATCATCGACACTACCCACGTCGAGATCTCGGCTGCGCCACTGCAGAATCGGTACGTTAGCGGATTGGGCGAGCTCGTGCTGCAGTCCTGGATACCCTTTTGAAAGGGTAGGCGGCTTGCGGCCGGCAAAGGCGCTCAACAGTTGGATGAACACCTTGCAGCGTGCCAAGTCCGCGGTCATCGCCTGCGCAAACGCAGCTGGATCGTCTCGGGGATAGTACGTTTGCGGCAATATGTTCAGTCCTGCTTGGCTTAGATAACGCCGCACCTCTTCCCGTCGGGTTTCCAAATCGTCGGTAACCTCCGCAAGGAATACCGTTGGACCCTCCGGCACAGAGGTGGCACCCTCGGCGGCAGCGCGGAGGCGCTTCAACTCTTGGCTGAGTTCGTGCCCCAGCTGGTTTACCCGATTGTAATACTCGGTTTCTACAGGGGTCGGAACTGGCACCCCAAGCCTACGTGGGGCTTTGCCTTCCTGCTCTTGTATCCAGAACGGGTAGCCGATAAGGTCAGCCAACTCCGCCGGGACGTTGCTGCGATCGAGCTTGTCACCATAGACGACGAAAACCTGGGAGCCCGCATCGCGTCTGCCCTGCACTAGTTTTAGGAAAGCCTGGCGCTCGCGGTGGCACCATTCCGAGGCGAGGTATCCCGGCGACAAGGTGATTAGCAACGTCGCCGTCTTGCTCAGCGCCGCTAAGATCTCGCCGGTAAGCGGCCGGTTTCCGGCCAGTTCATGATCCATCCAGATCGTCAAGTCCTTGGCCCCAAGCTTCTGGCGTACCACGATTTCAAGGTTGTTAATCAGAGTAGTTACCCAGCCGCGTTGCGCTCCGACGAGCGGCTCGTCATCGATGTGCGCGTAACTGACAAATACGTCATGGTTATAGACGGGAACAAAGGCCATAGCAGGAACATGTTGAAGGATTGAGCCAGAAACAATGCAGCTGTGCTAAAGGGGCATAGATACGAAAACAATTTCTCCTCGTCGAGGCGCATCCGCTTATGCAGACACCCTTTGCTTCATTATGCCTAGCGTGCAGGGATCGCAACCGCAAGCACTACCGGCGATAGCATGCCGTCCACATGGGCCGGCAAAAGGTGATGAAACGGCAAGCCGAACCCGGTCACGCTCGTCGCAATCGTGCGGGAATATAACGCGGTGAACGCGGGAATGACGTTTCCGCTTGGCGTCTAATTTCTAGAAAATCACCACAACCAGTAGTGTTCATGTATATATTGATCACTAGATGTTGAAAGTTCCAATAACCGTCGTAAGGTCTCGTGTTTAGTTTTAGTATGAAGCATCCCGAGAAAGTCTTTCGGCCTTTAGAAAGCGAATTGAGGGCATCTGCCCCCTTCTATTTTTCGCTTCTCAGAAGCTTAAACCGCGAGCCCTACGAGGAGGACGGCAAGCTCTGNCTGGAAGTTCCAAGCAACAGCATCGCTGCNCGTTACTTAACCTGTCAGAAATTCCGAGCCTATCTAAAAGACTTCTCGCGAAGAAATGGCGATGAAGTCTTCGTCAAAGTGACGTAGGCTTTTCGTTCTCCAACATTTGTTAGCGTCTGTGGACGTGCCACGCCGGATCGCGCGGAAGCGCGTCCCTAACAGAGTGGGCGCGGTGAAGCGTGGCCAGGGCTCAGGCNCTTATCGGCGCGTCTGTTTCGAGAAGCGCAATCGAGGCGAAAGCGACAAAACGATAATGGCGGCCGTCACCCCAGACCTGGAAAAAGTCTGAGCGTTTGGCGTCATCGATCTCCTCTCCAGCTTCATCCTTTAATGGGGCAATAAAGATGTGATCGTGACTGGCCACACGAATCCGATCGCCTGANTGNNCGACAATCGTAAACGGGGCACCGTGCCCAATCAGATCGCGGATCTCTTGTTCGTGCAGTTTCATTTTCTTACTCAGTAATAACGACCATACGCGCGAATCCCTGACTGGGGCAATGGCGAAGATGCGCGGAGTCGTTCAGGATCAAGGCTGTGGAGGTAACGGAAGACAACGCCGAAAATCGACTAGAATAGCGGATCGCAAGAAGGCGATGAAGATCGTCGAGCAATATGAGCAGCTTGGCCAGCGAAAACTTACCTCCCGGACAGTAAAGGAGACGATTGCCGAGCTGTATATCGAGATCTACAACGAGACTCTACCGGTCGCGACGGTTTGCGGCCGGGAATACGCCGAGAATCGGACGGCGTTCAATTGCGTCCAGCATTTTGTTCTGCGCGAGGCTCGACCACAGTTGCAGGCGATCTTTTGCCGGAAGATATTGATGATTATGGGCGAAGGTTGTATCCTTCTGTCATGGCTGGACGAGAGTGGTAGAAGACCGTCCGAGGCGGAATAGGTTCAAATCAGCATACTGGTTTGCGTGGTCGACACGGGGAAGCGTAGAGGCAATGAATCCCAAGCTGGTCATCAGAATGGTGGCGGTCGCTCGGACGCAGGATGATAGGGGGTCTTGCCGCGACCCTGAATGGAAGGGTGCGCAAGCCAGCTGCCTCCAATCAGCGATTCCTCGGGACGAGGAGGGCCGTTATCTGCCTGTAATCAATAGCGCGGTTAAGCGACCATGGTAACTCCCACACCTTCGCCGCTCCTCAGTTTTGTAGAAACCCAACTTCAGTCCCTCCCGGGGGACGTGAGTACGGACGCTGCCATCGCAAAGAACACAGCATTCCTAAGGGCACTGGCGGCAAACGAGGCTCCGCGGCGCCTGATCGAGGAGATCCTGGCGAACAGTGATCTGCGTTCTCGAATTGCTTCCCGATCCTACAGGCACGCGAACAATTTTGACAAGATTCTGTTGTTGGATAATGGCCAGCCGGACGGCTACCGTCTTTCAATCCACCACTGGTACTCCGGGCACGGCGAGCCAGTAACTGCCGACGAGCCGATTCACAATCACCGGTTCAGTTTCTGGTCCCATATTTTCCGCGGAACGATGTCGGCGAGCGTCTATGTGGAATCCGATCGAGCCGGAGAGGGAGGCGCCCCTTTTCCCAGGTACAAGTACCTGCCTACGAGCACCGGAAACGTCCACACCTGCAAGTACGACGGCGAGACGCACCTGAAGCGGGTGGAGTCCGTGACTTACTTACCGGGGGACGTTTACTACCTGAACTACAGGGTCTTGCACCGGGTGCATGCGCCGGGATACGGCCAGACGCTCTGCACTCTCGTGCTACGCGGTCCTCGGGAGCGGGAGTACGCGGAGACGTATAACTCGTCATATCCGCGTAATGGGATCGCCTACAATACGCCTGTTATGGACGCTGGTCAGCTTCGTGCCGTTCTGACGCGCATTTTGGATGAGCCATGAAAACGCTCGCGATCGATCCTTTGAAACCGGTTTTTGAGGTGACGCCGGGTCACAACATTTTCCGGCAGCTTGCCGTTAAGGTCGATATGGACGGCGTCTCCGATGACGATTACTTTTCCTGGCTTGACTGCATGATTCGTGAGACAAGCGCGGAATTTCGCGGAGTCAAGTTCATCGAAAAGGAGGGCGTGCGAACCAACCCTCCATTGAACACGGCCGTCTATTACGATACGGCTGACTACAAGCTGCTGCCTACCGGCGCCTTGCTGCGGACATCCTGTAACAAGGTGACGCACGCCTTCTGCGCGTTCAAGATGCCCGAAGACGAGTCGGGCAATCGTCTCGATCGCCGTCACGTCTTCGAGGGAGCGGAAAAGCTGCAAATCCAGACTGCGCCCTTCAGTAAAGAATCGATTGCGATCGTGAAGCGGCTGCTGGCCAGAACCGATATCGAGCAGCCGGGAACGTTCCTGCAACGCGAATATGGCATTCCGCCCGACGCGATCACGCCAGCTGTGGTACTGTTTGGTCACCGCTCCACATTCTACGTTCGGTTGGACGATTACGATGTGTTGAGATGTTCGATAGACCGGTCGGAGGTGATGGACAACAGGAACGATCCCCACGGCTCAGCGATGAAGGCATTCCGGGAGGTCGAAATATCGATTTACCCCAGGATTCGAAAGGAGATATCGGGCGATTCGCGGATCATCCAGTTGATTCGTTATCTGACGGACACGCTTACAACGCGGTTTTCACGGCCCATTATTCACGCGATCAAGTACCAAAGGGCCGCGATGGCCCTGGGCATCCTTGGCGCGATCAATCACCCGACGTCCTGAGCGGCAAACCGGTCAGGCCCAGGTTCTTGCTGGTCGGAACCCGACGTAGTTTCTTTCGTCATCCGGCCGGTCGTGATCGCGGTCGGCAGAACGCACGAGGCCCGCAAAGATGATGAACGACCCGCCCCGCCTAACGCGCGCATCATGCCTGATCCCACCCTCCACGTCTTGCGGATCTTCGACGTCCTCGATAGGCTCCCCGCTCCCCGCGGACCAATCACGGTCGAAGCGGTCCTGACACCACTCTTCTACATTGCCCAGCATGTCAAACAATCCGAAGTCATTCGGCTTGAGTGAGCCCACTGGCCAGGTGCGGTCCCCGGCATTCTTGTTAAACCACGCATAGAGCGGGAGAAGTTCGTCGGAATCGCCAAAATAGCGGCTGGCAGAAGAACCGGCTCGGCAGGAATATTCCCACTCGGCCTCAGTTGGAAGCCTGTAACCGGAGAGCGACAGGTAATTCGATGCAACCGTCATTCCCTCTGTGTATTGGTGGTTTATGGGCCTGTAACACCATTGATCCTCAAGAATGCCTTCGCGACGGCTTAGCCAGTTACAATATGCTGCCGCCTCGAACCAGGAGACCCGGGGTTGGGGGCAGTCTTCATCGGGTGAGTAATTCCAAGTTCGGACGTCCGCAGAGGCGTTCTCCTCCCGGAATTTCCTGAACTGCCGCACAGTGATCGGTTTCGTGGCGATCGCGAACCGGCGCCTGATCCTCCGTAGATGGGGCGTCTCGTCGTTTCGGCGGTCTTTTTCCCCCTCAGGTGATCCCATACCAAATCGCTCGGGGCCGGAAATCACTGTGAAGGTATTGCCCTCCTCGCTAACGTACCAGGACCGGCCATCCATGGGCCGGTTCACAAGTTCGCGATCGATTTTCGCTAGCACCTCCGACTGGCTCCAGTTGAGCTTTCTCGGCGACGGCCCTTGAGAAGCGTGGCGCAGCAACCAGTCGATAGCGCCATGGACTCCCGGGTCGGGGTCGTCGCGGTACTGCTGGAGTAACAGGCCGAGCAGCGACTCGCGGGAATGGTCCGGTAACTGTTCGCGCGAGAACTCGCCCAGCGCGAGGATCAACGCGCGGCGCGCCGCAGCGTCCGTTTCCGATTTGAGTGCCCGGATGAGCACTTCGGCCTGAGCGCCTAACGGGCCAAAGCCGTGCACGAGGTACGTCCGCCGCGCCGGCTCGGCACCGTGGCGTAACAACTGCAACGCGGGTTCTATTTCGCCGAGCTGTGCCAGCGCCACAGCCGACTGAGCCTGCCGCCGTACGAGGAGATCGCGGTCAGGTCTTTTCACCGCCAAGAGTCCCTTTGCGAGTTCCGCTCGCAAGATTTCGGTCGCACGCTCTCGGTGGGCCTCGATCTTGGGCCACAAGAGCCCGTACGGCTTCGCGGAGGCCTCGAGCAGGACGTCCACAAGCACATCCGTCCTGTCGGCGGCACAGTCGGCCAGAATCGTAGTTGCCACTGCCCGCTCCACTTCGGTCAGTTGCCGATTCTTACACAGGTCGGCGAGAGGGGCGATGAGCCAGTCACGAACCGGCGCTTGCAGGGCGTCCAGCCAGAAGGGGACGTGCAACGGGTTTTCATTGGCGAGTTGTTTGGCAACGCCAGGAACGAGTTCGCCCCACTGTGCGTTCTCTGGGTCGAATCGCGCCAAGGCGCAAGCGGCCCGGAGGCGCCGACCAGGATCATGCCCCGGCGCCAGCGCCACGCTCCACAATTCGCGCCGCAGCTGCTCCCGGTACGGCTCCAGGGCATCGCACACGAGCCCGAACTCTGCCGGTTCCACAGTGAGCAGCTGGCCTTTGAGGTAATCGAGGCAGTCCTCCGCGTCCTCTTTCATCCTTAGCAGGGCAAGACTCAGCCGGCGCCGGATCTCCTGGTCAGATTCGCTGGCAAGGCGGTCCCCCAGCATTTTAACGAGCGCTGGGCGGCACTTGAGCTGGTTGAAGTACTGAGGCAAGGCTGCGACCTTGCCGTCGAGCAGGGATTTGATTTGAGCGCGAGCGTATTCGTCGAGGCTCTCCGTGATGAAGAGGATTATGGGCTTCCGCAGTAAGCGCTGCCTTGAGTCTCCCAGCCAGGTCTCGCACTCATCGAGCAGCGGCCCGGAGAGAAGTTGATTGTTCCGCATCGCAGTGTCCACTTGACGCAGCTTTTTCAAGAACTCGCGATTCTCGTCCACCCACACCTTTAGCCTCTCCCAAGCCTGGATGAGGATTTCATGGGCCAGTTCTATGGTGACCGATCCACCCCGCCCAGGGTCCTCGCCCCTAACCAGCAGGCGCTTGTCTACCAATCTGTCAACCAAGGTCTGGAACTGCTGCCGGTCGGCGTAGTCGCCGCCAAGTAACTCCTCCCGAGACACTGGGCGGCGTGTGTCGCCGACCTCACCACCGGTAGCTACGTTGACCAATTGCACAAAGAGGGTCGGGGCGGCAGCCTTTTGCTCGGCACTACAGAATTCGAACACCGTATCGGCGTATTGCCTCGCGGCGCCTTGGAAACCACCGATCTTCTCGTAAGCCTCCCGGGACAACACCCGACCGCCCAGTCGCTTCTGCTCGGACCAAAGCTCTTCCAGGCAGAACTCCAGCAGCGGTAGCTTGCCGCGTTCATTGCCGACACCAACATCACCGAGGATAGTTTCCACTAGACCGCGCTGGAAGAAGGCTCCCGACCGTTGAGCCGGAAGCTCGATGACGTCTCGCAGTTGCTTAACGTTCATGTCGCCGAGGATTTCCAGCTTCGGGTTCCCACGAACGTCGCTCAGGCCTCCCTCACGCTCGTGAATGGCCTGCTCCAAGAAGTCGAACCGGATAGTCCACAGAAGGTGCAGGTGCTCCACAGCCCACGGATCTTCCAACCGACGGGGATGCAACAGGACGCCCAAAAACTCCTCGCGCATTCCCTGGATGCAGTTCGTAAACACCTCTTCGAACTGATCCACGAACAAGAGCACGTCGCGGGTCTGGTTAGCC
>JGI26340J50214_10000652_pt1 | contig 11938 bp, 14 predicted proteins | sample BogFormECP12_OM2_FD_50214 | JGI IMG/M metagenome (IMG submission 50214)
CGACCGGCAGGCCGCGCGCGGACATGAGCAGCTTCATGTACTCCTTGTCCATGCCGGCCGCGCTGGCGAAGACGCCCGCGCCCGCGTACTTCGTGCCGGTCATCTCGAGCAGGCCCTGCAGCGTGCCGTCCTCGCCGTAGGCGCCGTGCAGCAGCGGGAGCACCACGTCCACCTCGCCGAGATCGCGTGGTACCGAGCCAGGACTCGTCACCTGCAAGACGCCCCCCGACAAGGTCCGCGGCGTGATCTCCGCCCCGGTGACCGCCACCGACTCGACCGAGGGCGCCGACCCAGCAGAAAGCGCCAGCCGGGCCGGATCGCCCGAGGTCAGCACCCACCGCCCGTCTGTGGCGATGCCGATGGGCAGCACCTCGTACCGGTCCGGGTCGATGGCCGACAAGATCAGGCCCGCGCTCGCACAGGACACGGCGTGCTCGCTGCTGCGGCCGCCGAACACCACGGCGACCCGGATCTTGCGCTGCCTCTGCACGCGTCCTCCCGTCGGAACGAGCTCGGAAAACCCTACGGACTGCTGAGCGACTCCAGAGCCACGTAGGCGTCAGAAATAAGGTCTTCGGCGTCCTCCAGGCCGATGGAGAAGCGTACCGCGCCCGGGTCGATACCCCCGGCCGCCAGCGCCCGGTCGTCGAGCTGCCGGTGCGTGGTCGAGGCGACGTGGCTGACCACTGTGTGCGTCCCGCCCAGCGACGTCGCGTTCTGCGCGAGCCGTAGCTTGTCGGCGAACGCCATGCCCGCCTCGCGCCCGCCGTGCGGCGTCACCGTCACGATCGCGCCGAACCGCACGCCCTCCGGGCCCGCGTCGAACATCCGCCTGGCCACCTGGTGCCCGGAATGCTCCGGCAGCCCCGGGTAGTCGATGCGCAGCACGGACGGGTGCCGGGACAGCGCGGCGGCGAACACCGACGCCGTCGAGCAGGCCCGCCGGACCCGCAGCGGCAGCGTCTCCAGGCCGCGCCGGAGCAGGAACGCCTCGTCGGGTGCGAGGCAGCCGCCGGTGTCCACCCGGACGCTGCGGATGTTGCTGATCAGCTCGATGCGCCCGGTGACCACGCCGCCGGTGACATCGGAGTGGCCGCCGATGTACTTGGTCGCCGAGTGCACGACCAGGTCGGCGCCGTGCTCGAGCGGCCGGCAGATCACCGGCGGGGCCAGGGTCGAGTCGACTACCAGCAGCGCCCCGGCGTCGTGCGCGATCTCGGACAGCTTGCGCAGGTCGGCGACGGCCGTGGTGGGGTTCGCGATCGTCTCCGCGTACACGATCCTGGTGGTCGGGCGGATGGCCGCTCGGACCTGGTCCAGGTCGGTGATGTCGACCCAATCCGTCTCCACCCCGAACCGGGACAAGACGTTGCGCAGGAACCCGTAGGTCCCCCCGTAGACCGCGGACGACGCCACCACGTGCGCACCCGTCCGGGCAAAGGTCCAGAACACCCCGCTGATCGCGGCCATCCCCGAGGCGAACGCCTGCGCCGCGGGCCAGCGCGGCAGGTTCACCCCCTCAAGCGCCGCGACCGCGCGGGCGAACGCGTCCACGGTGGGGTTGTCGATCCGGCTGTAGGTGTAGCCGGGCATCTCGTCGTTCAGCACGGCCCGGTACTCCTCGGCNGTGCCGAACGAGAACGCNGCGGTCCGGAANACCGGCGTGCCGAGCGGCTGCTGAGAAGGCGTCGGCGGGGCCGGCAGGTGCACCGCGCGGGTGTTCTCGCCGGTCTGCTTGCGCACTATTTCCACGAAATCATTCCTCTGTTGCCTCGGGGGGACGACCCCCCCAGACCCCCCGGTCACGGGGGCTACCCGCCCCCGTACCCCCGGTCAGGGGCCGTACCACTCGGGCTTGGCTGAACGTGACGCTAGCATCGACGCGGCCGCTTCGACGGGCAGTCCGTCACGCATGACCGCCTCGGCGACCTCGGTGATCGGCATCTCGACGTGCTGCCGTCGGGCCAGCTCGAGCACTGGTCCGCACGATGCTACGCCCTCCGCGGTCTGGTTCATCGCCGCGGCGGCCTGCGCCATCGTCATGCTGCGCCCCAGGTATTCCCCGAACGTCCGGTTACGCGACAGCGACGAGCTGCAGGTGGCCACCAGGTCGCCCATCCGTTCGGCCCAAAGGAACACGACCGCCTGCGGCGGGATCCCACGGCACGGCGGGCGGGGTCTCCTGCCTGATCGCGGCCAGCAAGGCGGTGATGTCGGCGGTGGCCGCGCGCAGCTGGCCGAACTTGTACATCAAAGGCCCGATCACCTTGACCTCGAAGATCGGCGACTTGATCATGAACACCGGGTACCGGTGCGCATAACCGTCGCTGAACAGGGCGATCGTGGGCCAGTCGGCGTAGGACAGCTGGTTCGGGGCCAGGATGATGCCGCCGGTGCTCGGGATGTTCTCCTTGCCCTGCCAGCGGTGCTTCATCAGCAGCCGCAGCCCGGGGTGCAGGATGATCCGGGAGAACTGCCGCCAGCCCGGGGAGTAACTGTAACTGGACGTACGCTGGTCAGCGCGGTCGCTCATGAGGTCAGTCTCCTGGTTCATCAGGTCCGGTGTCGAGGCAGGATCGAGGTCATGACCGATAATCCCCTGGCCACCTGGTCAGTGGTGATGCCCGTCAAGGTGCTCACCCAGGCCAAGTCCCGGCTCGCCGGCCTCGCCGGGCCGCGGCGGGGCGAGCTTGCCCTGGCCCTGGCCTGCGACACGGTGACGGCGGTGCTGGCGTGCGACGAGGCGGCCCGCGTGATTGTTATCACAGATGACCAGGTCGCGGGGGTGACGCTGGGGGGTCTTGGCGCGCTGGTGGTGCCCGACGAACCGCGCGACGGCCTCAACGCGGCGCTGCGGCACGGCGCCGCGCAGGCCGGCATCCGGTGGCCGGGCTCCGGGACGGCCGCGCTCTCCGCCGACCTGCCCGCGCTGCGGCCCGCCGAGCTCGGCCGGGCGCTGCGCGCCGCCGCGGCCTGGCCGACGGCCTTCGTGGCCGACGCGGCCGGCGACGGCACGACGCTGTACACGGCGGCGCCGGGGGTGGCGTTCCGGCCGGCTTTCGGCCTGGCGTCACGCGCGCGGCACGCCGCGGGCGGTGCCGTCGAACTCGGCCGCGACGGCATACCGGGGCTGCGCCGGGACGTTGACACGCCGTCTGACCTGCGCGATGCCGCCGCGCTCGGCCTGGGCCCGCGCACCGCGCCGCTTGCGGCCGAACTGCTCAGATGTGCACCACGGGGCAGGTGAGCGTCCTAGTGATTCCGGGCACGGACTGGATGTGCGCGGCGACCAGGCGGCCGAGCTCGTCGACGTTGTCCGCCTGGGCACGCACGATGACGTCGTAGGGGCCGGTGACGTCTTCCGCTTGGGTGACTCCGCTGATCTTCCCGATGAGCGTGGCCACGTCGGCGGCTTTGCCGACTTCTGTCTGGACGAGGATGTAAGCCTCCACCATGAGGTCCTCCCAGGGCATTGCGGGACGGGCGCCCCTAGTGGCCTCACGCTACCGTAAGGGTTCAGACCTGTAACGCGGACGTCCCTTGCGGCGGAGGCCATTATCACTGGGGAAGACTCACAGACGCTGGCTGCGCTCGGGGAGTTCGGCTTGATCAACGCCTTGTCGGCGTGGCTGCCGCCGGGCCGGCGGACGCTGGTCGGCATCGGCGACGACGCGGCCGTGCTGGCCACCCCCGACGGCCGGGTGGTGGCCACCACCGATTTCCTGCTCGAGGGCAGGCACTTCCGCCGCGACTGGTCGGGCGCCGCGGACGTCGGGCACAAGGCCGCGGCCAGGAGCCTGGCCGACCTCGCGGCCATGGGCGCCGAACCGTCCGCTCTGCTGGTGGCGCTGGCGGCGCCGGCCGACCTGCCGGTCAGCTGGGCCCGCGAGCTGGCGCAAGGGCTGGCGGCCGAGTGCGCCCGGGCTTCAAGGGGCGGGGCCAGCGTGATCGGCGGGGACACCGCCCGCGCTGGTTCGGTCATCCTGGCCGTGACCGGCCTGGGCGACCTGGCCGGCCGCACCCCCGTGCGCCGGTCGGGCGCGGCGCCCGGCGAGGAGGTGGCGGTGGCGGGCCCGCTCGGGCCCAGCGCGGCCGGCCTGGCGCTGCTTACGGCCGGGCTCTCCCACGACGACCTGGTGGCTCACGGTGACCTGGTGGCCGCGCACCTGCGGCCCGCGCCGCCGTACGACGCCGGCCCGGAAGCCGCCGACCTGGGCGCGACGGCCATGATCGACGTCAGCGACGGCCTGCTGGCCGACCTGGGCCATATCGCGGCCGCGAGCGGCGTCCGCATCGACCTCGCCGCAGCCGCCCTCCGGCCAGGTGACGCTCTGCTCACCGCGGCCCGCGCCATACGCGATGCCGCCCGTCACGCTTCTTCGGGCCGAACGGGCCCCGGTTCACGCCCCGACCCCGCTGACACGCACGCCTCGCCGGAGGCCAGGGCGGCAGAAGCCCAGCAGATTGAAGCCCAGCAGATTGAAACTGAAGCACTGGGCTGGGTGCTGTCCGGCGGCGAGGATCACTCACTCGCCGCCACGTTCCCGCCGGGCACGCGGCTGCCGCCGCGGTGGCGGGTGATAGGCGCGGTGCGCCCGGGTCATGGCGTCGTCGTCGACGGCCAGCCGTGGGCGCAAGCCCCCGGCTGGGATCACTTCGCTTTAAGGCCCTAGCGGGTGACCTTGCCTGCCTTGATGCAGGAGGTGCACACGTTGACCCGCTTGGGCGTGCCGCTGACCATGGCGCGGACCCGCTGGATGTTCGGGTTCCAGCGGCGGCGGGTACGGCGGTGCGAGTGCGAGACGTTGTTGCCGAAGCCCGGCCCCTTGCCGCATATTTCGCACACGGAAGCCACGGTTCGCTCCATTGAATAGGGTTACGGGACTCATGCTGTGATGCCCAGTCCGGTGGATCAGGCAGCCGTCGAAGCTTACCCGATGCCCCGCCTCTGGTGCGAACTGCGGGGGATGCCAGGGCTCGTCCCCCGCGGTCAGCCCTGTGGCCAGCCCTGTAGCCAGCCCCGTGGCAAGCACTGTGCGGATTGTCGGCGGACGCTTCTATGCTGCCAGGTGTGACTACGCTCAGCGAATCGCTGACCCGGGCGCTGGGCCCCCGGACGGGCAAGCCGCTCGATGCCATCTTTGGCCTGCGCACGGTCGGCGATCTGCTCAGGCACTATCCGCGCCGCTACTACACCCGCGGCGAGCTGACCGACCTGTCCTCGCTGCGGGAGGGCGACCACGTCACCGTGCTGGCGCGAGTGGTGACGGTGGCCGAGATCCCGCTGCCGCCGGTGCCGGGCAAGGGGCGCCGCAGTCGGCTCGAGGTGGTGGTCACCGATGACCGCGCCAAGCTGATCCTGACCTTCTTCTCCGGGATTGGCCGGTACCGCCGGGTGCTGCGGCCCGACGTCGTCGGCATGTTCGCCGGCACCGTGTCCAGCTTCCGCGGCCGCCGCCAGCTGGTTCACCCGGAGTGCGAGATGCTGCCCGGCGCGCCGCCCAACGCCGACCTGACCCCAACTAACCCCGAGCTGGCCGCCGAGTTCGCCGCCGAGATGACCCCGGTCTACCCGGCCAGTGCCAGGTTCAGCTCCTGGCTGATCGCCAAGTCGGTCAAGACCGTGCTGGACACGCTGGACGCGGGGGAGGACCCGCTGTCGGCCGGGCTCAGGGAGCGCGAGGGGCTGTACGGCCGCGCCGAGGCGCTCCGGGCCATCCACCGGCCGCTGGACCCGGCGGACCTGGCGAAGGCGAAGAAGCGGCTCAAGTGGGACGAGGCGTTCATGCTGCAGGCCGCGCTGGCGCGGCGGCGGCTGGCGGCCGCCGCCATGCCGGCCATGCCCCGGCCGCACGTCGACGGCGGCATCGCCGACGAGTTCGACGCCCGGCTGCCGTTCACGCTCACCAACGGCCAGGTCGAGGTGGGCGAGACCATCGCCACCGAGCTGAGCTGCGCCTCGCCGATGCACCGGCTGCTGCAGGGCGAGGTGGGCTCGGGCAAGACGGTGATCGCGATCCGGGCGATGCTCCAGGTGGTGGACGCCGGCGGCCAGGCGGCCCTGCTCGCGCCGACCGAAGTGCTCGCGCAGCAGCACTACCGGTCGATCACCGACATGCTCGGCCCGCTGGCCCGGCAAGGGCAGCTGGGCGCGGCCGAGCACGCGACCGGCGTCGCGCTGCTCACCGGGTCGGTCGGGGCCGCCGCCCGGCGCGCGGCGCTTTCCGACGTGTTCACCGGCGACGCCGGGATCGTGATCGGCACGCACGCCCTGCTCGAGGAGCAGGTCCAGTTCGCCGACCTGGGCCTGGTGGTCGTCGACGAGCAGCACAGGTTCGGTGTGGAGCAGCGGGACGCGCTGCGCGCCAAGGCTGCGGACAACCGGCCGCACGTCCTGGTCATGACGGCGACGCCGATCCCCAGGACGGTAGCCATGACCGTCTACGGCGACCTGGAGACCTCGACGCTGACCGAGCTGCCCGCCGGGCGGTCGGCCATCGCCACCCACGTGGTGCCCGCCGCGGACAAGCCGCGGTACCTGGAGCGGGCCTGGGAGCGGGTCCGGGAAGAGGTCGGCCGGGGCCAGCAGGCCTACGTGGTGTGCCCGCGCATCGGCGATGTCCCGGGAAGCCCGGATTCTGACGAGGCGGGTTACCCCGGCGAGGACGACTTCGGCGACGTGGACATGACGGGTGGCATTCCGCGCGGAGTGGCCCCCGGGGGCCGCCGCCAGCCGCTGGCGGTGATCGACGTAGCCGCGACCCTGGACGCGGGCCCGCTGGCCGGCCTGCGGCTCGCCATCTTGCACGGCCGGCTGCACCCGGAGGAGAAGGACCGGGTGATGCGGGAGTTCTCCGCAGGCCAGATCGACGTCCTGGTCGCGACCACGGTGATCGAGGTCGGCGTGGACGTGCCGAACGCCACCGTGATGGTCATCATGGACGCCGAGCGGTTCGGCGTCTCCCAGCTGCACCAGCTCCGCGGCCGGGTGGGCCGCGGGACCGCGGCGGGCCTGTGCCTGCTGGTGACCGAGGCGCCGCCCGCCAGTCCGGCGCGGGAGCGGCTCGACGCAGTGGCCGCCACCCTCGATGGCTTCAAGCTGTCCCGGCTCGACCTGGCGCAGCGCCGGGAAGGTGACGTCCTCGGCGCCGCCCAGGCCGGCCGCCAGTCCAGCCTGAAGCTGCTCCAGCTGCTCAAAGACGAGGACCTGATCAGGCAGGCCAGGCAGGACGCTACCGCCGTGGTCTCGGCCGACCCCCAGCTAACCGCGCACCCCGCCCTGCGCGAGGCGATCGACGAGCTCCTCGGCGTCCAAGCCGAATACCTCGACAAGACCTAGGCGCTTGAGGAGACACGGCATTGCCCGCCGCAGTTCAGGAGCGGCGGGCGGCGGCAACCCCCTGGCGGAACGCGGCCAGCGCGTCGGGGTAGTCGGCCAGCTGGTACGGATGCCCCGGCTGGGGCGGGCCGTTATAGCTGGACCCGGTCAGCGGCACCAGCGGGACGCTGAGGATGAGCTGGTAGCCGGCCTGCTGCCAGCGGGCCAGCACCTTCTGCGCGGACGAATCGGAGACTGGGCGCTGGTCGGACAGGAATACCTCGGCGTACTGCAGGCGGCCGCCGATCAGCAGGCCAAAGTCGTTTACCCCGCTCGGATAGCCCGCGTACACACCCAGGCCGGCCAGCAGCGGGCCGGGCGGGACAGCGTGATAAGAGGCCACGTGCTGGAACGCCCAGTAGACGCCGATCGCGTGGTGGGCCCGCAGCCACGCGAGCATGCGGGTGATGAACGCCGGGTCGTCCTGCCCGCCGAAGCTGTGGAAGTCCAGGCCCCACTCGGGGATGGCGGCCGGCTTGCCGGTGAGCCGGGACAGCTGCGCGAGCCAGTCGAGGCCGCCGGGCAGGGTGAGGATCTCTCGCCACCTCGCGTCGTGGTCCAGCTGGCCGGACGCGGTGTGCGGGTAAGTGGCGTTCGGGCCGCCGTACCAGTCGTAGATGTCGGTGCCTACCAGGTCCACGTAGGCGGTGCCGGGCCACGCGTCAATGGCGGCGGCGCTGTTGGGGTAGACGGTCCACAGGAACCGGAAGTGCTGCCCGGGCACCGACCGCATGGCGTCGACAGCGTGCCGCCACGCGAGGACGTAGCAGCCCGGTTCGGCGCGCGGGCATTTCTCCTCGCTCCAGTTGTACCAGCCGCCGGTCATCTCCCGGCCGAGGTCGATGATGGCGCCGGCGAAGCCGTCTTTCACGAGCAGCGAGCCGAGCGCGCGGAACCGGCCGTCATCCGCGCCGGCGGCGGCAGCCTCCAGCGAGGCGCTGGGCTTCTCCCAGTAGCCGGCCGCGGTGTCCGGGGTTCCCTGCCGCAGCAACGCCACAAGTGCTCGCGCGGCGGCGGCTGAAGCGCCGGCGGCTGAAGATGACGGGCTGGCCTGCGGCGGAGGGGAGGCCGTGGTGGTCTGCTGGTCGAGCGCGAACACGATGATCGCGGCCGCCGCGATGAGGGCCACAGCCGCCAGGACTCCAGGCCGCGCCAGGGGCCGCCGAGGACGCGCCACTTTACCGTCCTGCCGCGTCGGTTTGGTACCGGCCCAGCATGGTGTGGTGCAGGCCCAGCGGGTGGTGCCGGAACATGGGGCTACCGCAGATCGGGCAGGGCGTACCGTCGACGAGCACGGCGAGGAGGCGCTCGCGGATCTGCCCGCGCGTTTTCCCGTAGGCGGGGTGCCTGGTCACGCTTCCACGATACGTCCGCATAGCGCATTCCTCCGCGTCCCGCGCCGGGCGCGCGAAGCCGCGCGCTCGCGGGCTCCCGCGCTGCCCCGAGGCTCCGGCTGTTAAGGGAACGCCCATAACGTGGGGCGAGGTATGGCGGTTGAGACGCGGGCGTGCACACTTAAGGGGTGGCACGCGTGATCGCTGGCGAGGCGGGTGGCCGCCGGCTGGCGGTACCTGACGGACGCTATACCAGGCCGACGAGTGATCGCGCCAGGGAAGGCCTGTTCGCCACCATCTCCTCGATCGTGGGACCGCTGGCCGGAGCGCGGGTCCTCGACTTGTACGCGGGATCGGGCGCGGTCGGCCTCGAGGCCCTGTCCCGGGGGGCCGAGCACGTGCTGCTGGTGGAGCACGGCGCCCGCGCGGCGCGCGTCATCAGGCAGAACATCGAGGCGATCGGGCTGCCCGGGGCCGCGGTCATCGCCGACCGGGTGGAACGGGTGCTGGCCCGCGGGCCCTCCCCCGCAGGGGGCCAGGACGGCACCGCCGCTGGCCGGTACGACGTGGTGTTCGCCGACCCGCCGTACGCGCTGGCTGACGCCGGGGTGACGCGGGTTCTAGCGCTGCTCGCGGAGCAGGGCTGGCTCGCGCCGGGTGCGCTGGTCGTCGTGGAGCGCGCTACCAGGTCCGGACCGGTGAGCTGGCCGGACGGGTTCGTGCTCGACCGGGTGCGCCGGTACGGGGAAGCAACCTTCTGGTACGGTCTCGTGCCGGAAACCGCTCGGGAACGAGCGTGATGACCAACCTGGATCATGTCCTGGTGTGCTCGCCGAAGACCAGAAGAAGACCAGAAGGGGTGGCGCCGCGTGCAACGCGTAGTCTGTCCGGGTTCTTTCGATCCTGTCACCAACGGTCACCTCGACATCATCGGTCGCGCCGCCGGACTCTATGATGAGGTGATCGTCGCGGTCCTGATCAACGTGACCAAGCGCAGCCTGTTCACGGTCGACGAGCGCGTCGAGATGCTGGGCCAGGTCACCAGCCGCTACGGCAACGTCAGGATCGAGCGGTTCCACGGCCTGCTCGTCGACTTCTGCGCGGCCAACGGGATCACCGCGGTGATCAAGGGGCTGCGGGCCGTCAGCGACTTCGAGTACGAGATGCAGATGGCGCAGATGAACTACCGGATGGCCAAGGTCGAGACGCTGTTCATGACCACCAACCCGCTCTACTCGTTCCTGAGTTCCAGCCTGGTGAAGGAGATCGCCAGGTACGGCGGGGACGTCAGCGGGTTGGTCCCCGAGATCGTCCTGTCCCAGCTGCGCGAGCGCCTGGCCGAGGAGTAGGCCGCTCAGGACCCCGCCGGCCGGGCCGCGGCGGGTGCGGAATANCGGCGGCATGCCGTCAAGTTGGGAATACCGCGCGCCGCCGGTAGGCTATGCGCTCGGTTTCCATTAGCTCTACGCAAGTANACTGTCATGCCCAACACACGCATACACACCCCCCGTGGGGCGCTTGTCTTCGACATGCGCCTGCTCGGCCGTCAGGCGGGGTCCTCGCTGACCCAAAAGCGGACCGTCCCCGCGCCCGACAACCTGCGCCTCGAACTCATCGGCGTCCCGGAAGGCGCCGACGTCGCCCTTGAGGTCAGGTTCGAGGCGGTTTCCGAGGGCGTTCTCGCCACCGGGACCGCCACCGCGCCGCTCGCGGGCGAGTGCGCGCGGTGCCTGGCCCCGCTGACCTCGTCGGTAACGGCCGGCTTTCAGGAGCTTTACCTGTATGCCGACGGGCGCCACGAGAAGCNTGACCGGCACGACAAGCACGAGAAGTACGACAAGCATGACNNGCACGACAAGTACGACAGGCATGACGAGCACGAGGAGCAGGACGGCGACGAGCGCTATCTCGACGGCGACCTGCTCGACCTGGAGCCGGCTTTCCGTGACGCGGTAGTGCTCGCGCTGCCGATGTCACCGCTGTGCCGGGAGGACTGTCCCGGGCTGTGCGCCGAGTGCGGCGCGCCGCTCGCCGACGCGGGACCCGGCCACCGGCACGAGGAGGCGGTCGACCCGAGGTGGGCGGCCCTAAAGCACCTCGATGACCAGGCAACCGACCAAGCAACTGACCAAATGGACCGGCGTGCCGGCGCCATCGACCTACAGGAGGGCTGACGTGGCGGTTCCCAAGCGGAGGATGTCCCGCAGTAACACCCGATCCCGACGTTCGAACTGGAAGGCCACCGCACCCTCGCTGGTGAGCTGCCCGCAGTGCCACGAGCCGAAGCTCCCGCACGTGGCCTGCCCGACCTGCGGCACTTACCGTCGGCGCCAGGTCATCACGCCATCCTGAGGAAGCGGACCGGTCCCGGGCCAGTTACGGGGGGTTATACATCGAGCCCGGCCGGGCATGATCAGCCAGTGCTAGGAGGAGGACGCGTTGGGCGTCGTGAGCCGGTCCTGGGATGGTGGTGTGAACGCCGGAAAAGATCCCGCTGATCTCCGGCACGCTCTCGGCGTGCCCATCATGCCCAAGTCGCTTGAGCGCGCGCTGACGCATCGCTCCTACGCCTATGAGAACGACAATCCGCCCACCAACGAGCGGCTCGAGTTCCTCGGCGACTCGGTTCTCGGCCTGGTCGTGACCGACACCCTGTTCCGCGGCTACCCGAGCCTGCCCGAGGGGCAGCTGGCTAAGCTCCGCGCCGCGGTGGTCCAGATGAGCGCGCTCGCCGACGTGGCGCGCGAGCTTAGCCTGGGCGACTACGTCCGGCTCGGCCGGGGCGAGCAGGTCACCGGCGGCCGGAACAAGCCCTCGATCCTGGCCGACACCCTTGAGGCGGTGATCGGCGCGGTGTACATCGACTGCGGCCTGGCCGAGGCCAGCGCGCTGGTGCACCGCCTGTTCGACCCGGTCATCGCCAGGTCGGCCCGGCTGGGTGCCGGGCTGGACTGGAAGACCTCTCTGCAGGAGCTCACCGCGGTCAAGATGCTCGGGGTGCCCGAGTACCAGGTCGATGAGAGCGGGCCCGACCACCAGAAGTCGTTCCGCGCGGTGGTCAGGGTCGGCGGCCGGTTGCTCGGCTCCGGCGAGGGGCGCACCAAGAAGGCGGCCGAACAGCAGGCTGCCGAGGCGGCCTGGGGGGCCATCACCGCCGAGGGCAACGGCGACCTGCGGGACGGCAAGGACGACGACGGGGAAGAGCCGGCGCCGGAGCAGTGAAGGG
>JGI26340J50214_10000653_pt1 | contig 11887 bp, 8 predicted proteins | sample BogFormECP12_OM2_FD_50214 | JGI IMG/M metagenome (IMG submission 50214)
CGAGATCGAATCGGTCGCCGCGACGCCGTTCATGATCTGGCGGCAAGCTGGCTGGCCCGGGACGGTGGTGTACCGGTTCGGCGCGTACCAGCTCAGCGGGGGGCACGTCGCACTCGCGCAGGACGCGTCCACCCTGGGCCTTGTCCTCGCCGCGGCGGCGGTGATCGGCTGGCGGCTGATGATTGCCCGCGGGCGCGCCCGGTGGCGGCCGGAGTTCGCGGCTGACGCGCCGCTGGCCGCGACCTTGCTGTTCCTCGTCGTCAGCCCGGTGCTCAGCCCGCAGTACCTGCTCTGGGTCATCGGCCTCGCAGCGGCGTGCCTGGCCGCCGGGCAGACCACGCAGCGCCCGGTCGCGCTGGCCGTGCTGGCCGCGGCCGGGCTCACCCAGCTGATCTTCCCGATCGGGTGGTACCGCCTGGTCGACGGATCCGACCCGGTCACCGCCGTGCTGGTGGCACGCAACGTGCTCCTGGTCGTGGCCGCCGCGCTCTCCTGCTGGCGGATACTCAGCGCGTCGTCACCCGACCACGAAGACCCCGATCCGGTTCCGGCCACCCAGGGTGACAGCCCGGTCCTACGGTGAGAAGTGATCCCGTGGCCGTGTCGTGACCAGCCGCAGGCTTTAAGGGTGAGGCTCTCTCACACTAGAATTTGATGACGCAGCACGATCGGCGGCGTGAGGCCGTCGCAACTGGGCATGAGATGGCGTGGCGTGTGCTTTCATTCCGTCACCGATGCAAATGAAACCCGCGGCCGCAGCCATCGCCCTACTCTCGCCGTCAGCGAGCTGTCGCTGTGCCTGGCTCAATGCGTCGGCAGCCTTATGACCAGCTGCCAGATGCCGGTGGAAAGCGATCATCAACGGGGCGGTTTCCACATCAGGAATGGGCACCACGGACGCGATGAGCTGATGGGTGCCAAGCGACAGCAGGGTGGCGCTGAATCCAAGTAGTTCGTCACCGGTGCATACCACCGGCCGACCGCTGTCGCACGCCGCGAGTACCACCATCGGGGCCACTCGGTCCAGCCGTTCCAGGTCAAAGACGGTGAGTGGCCCGTCGGCGAGCCTCAGCGAAGAGAACAGGGGATTGTCCGCGCGGACACGCCCGTGTGCCGCCAGGTGTACCAGGTCCGCCCGGTGTAGGGCTGCCGTTACCGCTTGCACCGTCGCGGAGGAGCCGTGGAGGGCTGTAGTCCGGTGGATGGCAGCCACCGCCTCGGCCTCATCGCGGGCGCCTGGCAGGCCAGGGCCGGCGGCGATAGTGACTTGGTGTCGCTGTGGTGGCTTCCGGCAGTGGGCGGCGTACCACAATGCCGCTGACGGCGCCACCGTGACGGGGCGGCCCATGCATGACGGCAGGAGGGACCATGGCAGTGACTGAAGCGGGCCCGTCGGGATCACGACCAGTGGCCTGCCGTCGATCTGGCCCGCGAGCGGATCGAGCAGGGTGGTGTCCAGTTGCCCAGCGGCGTAGCGGAGCATGGTGACTGCTGCGGCTCTGCTCGCCTCGCTGACGTGGTGGCGGGCCAGCCTGCGCAGGGCCGATGCACTGTGATCTATGAGGTTTCCTAGCGGGTCAAGCGCGCCGACGTGCTGCAGCCGTGCCCGGCCGTCCGTCACCGTCACCACAAGCAACTCGCCATCAAGCTGGATGAACTCCACGAGCGCGGCTTCCCCCAACGCGGCGGCCAGGTCGGCCACCGAGACCGCCGGGGCAGGGTCCGCGACCCCGCTGTGGGGCTGCCGGCGGTAATGGTCACGGATCTGGCGTTCGAGCGCGGCCTGGCGGCCGACCAGGTCGGCGCTGTGACGGCCCGCGTGCCGCAGTTCCTCGATCTTGGCGACAGTCACCCGGAGGCGGCCCAGTGCCGCGGCGAGCTCTTGATCTTCTGGCGGGCGGGCCGGCCGTGACAGCAGATGACGGGCGCGGCCCTCTTCCGCCCACATCAGGACACGGCCGGCGTTCCCGCTGGTGATCGCGATACGCAGACCCAGGGCGGCCAGCTCGCTCCTGTGTCCTGCTGCGTAGGCCCGCAGGTCGGTCGCTGCGAGGGTGGCTCGGTACTCGTCCAGGACATGCAGCCCACTGCGAGCCGCGCCGACGGCACCGCGGGCGTTTCCGTTCGCCAGCCGTATCAGGGCCTCGGCGTACCACGCGCGGCTTCGCAACAAGGCTGGTCCCCGCCTGCGGCCCTGGCTGACCTGCCCCAGGAGCCGGCAGCCCTCGCTCTGCCTGCCGCGGCCGAGGGCAAGCTTGCCTGCGAGCAGCCGTGCCTCCAGTGCCGACCCGGCCCAGCCGGTGGCCGTCAGAGCATCCGCGGCCTGCTCGAACTGCCGCGCGGTGACCTGCGGCGGGCCGTTCTCGCTGAGCCGCGATGACAGCAGCACGAACCGGGCCAGCGTGGTCCAGTGCGGCCGCTGCTGGCGGGCGAATTCACTGATCGCGCGCTGCGCTTGGCTCACCGCGTAGGCGCTGTCGCCGTCGAGGGCGGCAGCCCGGGCGAGTATCAGCCGTGCCTCCGGGAGCGCGATCTGCTGACCCTCGCGCTCGATCTGCCGCACGGCTTGTTCACCGGTTTGCCGTGCCTCTGACACCAGGCGCACGGACAGGAGAAGTTCGCTGCGGTCGGCGAGAATGAATCCCAGCCGTGAGCCAAGGGCCCGGAACCGCTGCTCCGCNAGGTCGAGATGGCTGAGCGCGGCCGGCACGTCCCCGCGGAGGGTTTCTATCCAGCCGAGGTTCTGCCGCGCGAATCCAGCCGCAAGGCCCAGGTCGTGCTGATCGCAGAGGTCTTCGGCCTCCCGCAGGTCTCTCACCGCGGCCGTGAACTCGTTCTGGTAACCGTAGACGACCGCCCGGTTGGACAGCACCCGCTGGACCCATATGTAGTCTCCTGCCCGGCGAAGCGCCGGCAGGGCACGGCGGTAGCTGGCCAGTGCTTCCTCGGCCCGGCCGAGGAGCTGCAGGATTGCGCCGCGCTGCGCCTCGGCGCGTGCGCGCTCGACGCCGTCGAGGTCTAGCACCGCGGCGTTGATTTCCCGGAGCGCCTGCCGTGACCGCCCTCGCCCGTTCAGCACATAGGCCAGCGTCATCCGGGCCTCGGCCGCCAGGCTGGGCGACTGAGCACGGCGCCCCAGCGTAACCGCCGCGCGCAGATGCCGCGTCGCGGTGGCAGCGTTGTCCAGGTGCAAGGCGGCGAGCCCCAGAGCGCGTTCGGCGACGGCGGCCGCGGCGATGTCGTGAGCGGCCTTCGCCTGCGCGGCCACGTCGGCAGCGAGCTTTGCCGACTGGCCCGGGTCTGCCGCTGCCAGCCGGAGCGCCTCACGTGCCTTGTCGGCCAGGGTGGTGGTCATATACGGCGAGTAACCCATAGCTCGGGTGGGTTGTCGAGTGCATAAGGTCCCGAAAATACCGGCGCAGGATGTATCAGTTGCGCTCGCTGCTGCCTCCGGAATGCTGAGCGGACATCGTCACGGCTATGACGAGAGGGCCAGACCCATGAAGCAGGGCGTGATCGAGACATATGAGGACAACCAGCTCGTAGTAGCGATACCTGATCTCGCGGCGGTGCGCGGCGCGCTGAGAGAGCGCGCGGTCGGCGTGGCGGATGAGCAGCGCGACAAACGGCTTGGCCTGGCGCTTCTCACGCTGCAGGACCTGGCCGCCGGCACGGCGAAGCTACGCTCGGGCGACGGCGGGCTAGTGGGACGGGCGGATCAGACGAGGCGGCCCGCGAGCCCGCCGGGAGGGAGCGAACCCTCCGACCTCGATCTCCTCATCGGCTGGTTGCGCGAGCACTTCCGGTCCGCCTACGCCGGCTGGGTTCCGACGATTGGGAAGAACCGGGTGATCGACCCCGTCCGGGGGTTCCCCTATGTAGACGGCGGCGGCGAGGGCGACCCTTACTTCGGCGGACGAGGCGATCCCAGGTCCAGTTCCGGCGCGAACGGCGGAACGAGCGCCGGGGCCCCCAGCCCCAGCGCAGCTCCGCCGGGGTGGCCGCGGCGCGCGGCCAGGCCCGGTCAGGGCGTGCGGGTCGGCGTGCTCGACACCCGGCTGTACCCGAATGAGTGGCTCGCCGGAGGATACGTCGCGGCGGCCCATGACCTGCTCCAGGCTCCCGCCGCCGGGAGTTCGCCACGGCCCGCATCGGCGGGGCACGCGACATTCATCGCCGGGCTGATCCTGCGCAGGGCACCAGGCGCCGAGCTCGTCATCCGCCCGGTGCTGAACGAGCAGGCGCTCGGAAGAACCTGGGACGTGGCGAGGGACCTGGTGGGATTCATGGGGTCCGGAGTAGATATCTTGAACCTGTCATTCGGCTGTTACACCGACGACGGGGAGCCGCCGCTGATTCTGGCCAGGGCGGTGAGCCTGGTCAGCGCCGAGATCCTGCTCGTGGCGGCCGCGGGAAATAACGGCGATATCGACGAGCTGCGAGCGAGAGGTGCGCTGGCAGACACTCCCGGGACCAAGGGCCTGACTTCGAAAACACCGGTGTGGCCTGCGGCCTTCGACGAGGTCATCGCGGTTGGCGCCACGGACGGGAACAACAAGCTGGCACCGTTCAGCCCGGACACACCATGGGTTGACATGACCGCGCCGGGGGTGGATGTCGAAAGCACCTATCTGACGGGCGAGGTCAAGCTGGTCTCTCCTCCCCCGGGGAGTCCGACGGCGACGTTCAGCAACGGGTTTGCCTACTGGGACGGGACGTCCTTTGCGGCCGCGGCGGTAAGCGGTGCCGTGGCGGCCAAGATGCTGCCCGGCCGGCGTGACGCCCGGCAGGCACTGGCGTGTATCTGGGAGTCACCCGAGGGCGGGATCCGCCCGTACACGAAACCTGGGTCGTGAGATCGGCTTGGTCCTCGCCGACCACCTTGGGGACGACACGATCGTGAGGCCGGATGAGCCGGTGCTGAGCAGTCTGGTGACCCGCGCCAGGAACGACGATAAGTGCGACTCTAGGTATCGCGGTGGGCGATATCGAGCCAGTCCGCCGCAGGTGCCTCGACGCGCTCCGCCATAGCCCCGCGCTGGCCGCACTGATCAGCGGTGAGACCAAGGCAACATGAGGAGCTGAGCTGACGCAGATGTCCCAGCAGTGGTGGAAGGACGACGCCCAGCTTCTCGCTGCCCTCGGTGAGGCGCTCCGATCCGAGCGCAGCGTGCCCGCGGAATTCATCGCGATGGGCAAGGCAGCTTTCGCGTGGCGCGGCATCGACGCCGAACTCGCCACTCTCACCTATGACTCCCTCGTCGAGGGTGCGGAGGCGGAATTGGCTGGCGTGCGCTCTGGGCCAGCGAGCCTGCGCTACCTGACGTTCACATCCGGGGAACTCACTCTTGAGATAGAGCTGACCGACGACGCCCTTCTCGGACAGCTCGTGCCCCCCGGCCCGGGCCGAATGGAGGTACGCACCGCAAATAGCGCCGTGGTAACGGCTGTCATCGATCAAGCCGGCGGCTTCACCATCCGCCCTGTCCCACGAGGCTCATTCCGCCTTTACTGCCACGCGACGAGCGGCGCGAGTTTCCTGACCAATTGGCTTACGCTCCAGGATCCCCCAGGCGATTAGAACACCACCCGACCGTGCCGATCGCGCACCCGACCGAGCGCACCCCGTGCATCGTCATGTGGCGCGCGCTGGCCCGTTCCGGCCACTGACTGATGCCCGTCCGGACGGTCATGATAGGGGTTAGGGATGACTGTTGGCAGCTCGAAAACGATGCAGGCGTGGGTGGTCAGCCAGCCAGGACCGATCGAGACCGGCCCGCTGAGGTACGTGGAGAAACCTGTGCCGGCCCCGGCTCCCGGCGAACTGCTGGTCCAGGTCCTAGCCTGCGCCGTCTGCCGCACTGACCTGCATGTCAGCGAGGGCGATCTGCCGGTGCACCGTGAGCACGTCACGCCCGGTCACATGGTCGTGGGCCCGGTAGCGGCCCTGGGCGACGGGGTTACCGGTTACGCCGTCGGGGACCGGGTCGGCGTGGCGTGGCTGCGGTACACCGACGGGACCTGCGTCTACTGCCGCCGCGGCAACGAGAATCTGTGCCCGAACTCGCTCTATACCGGCTGGGACACCGACGGCGGCTACGCAGAGTACACGACCGTGCCGGCGGCGTTCGCCTACCGGCTGCCCGCCGACGTCGCTGACGTCGAGCTGGCGCCGCTGCTGTGCGCCGGGATCATCGGCTACCGGGCGCTGCTGCGCGCATCGCTGCCGGCCCGCGGCAGGCTCGGATTGTACGGATTCGGCGACAGCGCCCACCTGGTCGCCCAGGTGGCGCTGGCGCAAGGTGCGACTGTCCATGCCCTGACCCGCGGCGAGGCGTCCCAGCGGCTGGCGCTGGAGCTAGGCGCCGCGTCGGCGGGGGGCGCGTATGACTCCCCTCCGGAACCCCTGGACAGCGCGATCCTGTTCGCGCCAGTCGGGGATCTCGTGCCAGTCGCGATGCGGGCACTGGACCGTGGGGGAGTCCTGGCCGTTGCCGGGATCCATCTGACCGACACACCGCCGCTGAACTATGAGCACGAGCTGTTCTATGAGAAGGAACTGCGCAGCGTCACCTCTAACACCCGTGACAACGGCCGGGAGTTCCTCGCACTCGCCCTCCGTCACCACGTCCGGGCCACCACCCATGTGTACCCAATGTCACGAGCCCAACAGGCGCTGCAGGACCTCAAGGCGGGCCTTTTCGACGGGGCGGCTGTTCTCGTCAACGACCGGGACACCGCGCAATGACCCAACCATGGTCATCCGGCGCGAGGGGCTAGCGCCCTGGCCGGCAGCGGGAGCCACGGGCTATCCGCGACATCACCCTGAGGTCCTGCCCGCGGGCCAGGGGTCCAGCAGGACAATTGACGGCGGGTTCGCTGCCGATGAGCTGCGGAGCTTCCTGCTGACCACGGCCGGAATCAGGGTCTTCCGTGGCGGCACATCGCTGTCCGGTGACCTACGGGCGCGGGGCATACCCTAACTCGATCTCGCAGCCATGGTAAGGCGGCTCTGGATCGCGGAGCGCGACCGCATTCATCGCGTACCAGGAGAGTCACCACCGTCCGTCCTGGATAGTGCGTTTGTTTTTCCCGGGTACGGCGTGATTGTTTCGACGGTGCCGTTGAGGCGGGCTCGTTCGGCGGCGAAAACGGCAAGGTGGCTGGTCAGCGATTCGCGCGGCCCGGAGAGGATCAGCTCGCGGTTCCCGGTGGCCACCGCGCCGGTGAACGCATCCATCAGCCCGGCGTCGCCGCCGCCGTGGCCGCCGGCGGCATTCATCGCGCCGGCCGGCGCGGGGGTGATCAGCCGCTCGGCCCGGGTGAGGAAGTCATAGACGCGGATGGCCCGGCCGTCACCGGTCAGCTCGGCGCGGGTGCCGAACAGCCGAGTGGCGCGGCCGGCGGCCTGGCTGAACGCGGTCATGGTGAAGGTGGCCGTGGTCGCACCGGGAAACTCCAGCGCGACGACCTGATGGTCGACGACGTCGTTGTCGCAGGCGTAGACGCACCGGCCGTACGGGCCGTCGTTTAGCGCCTGTTCCAGCGCGGCGGGCGTGAAGTCCTCGATGACCGCGCTCAGCGGCCAGCGACGCTCACCCTCCTCCAGCAGGCCCCGGTACAGCCGCGGCGCCGAGTACGGGCAGCCGGCTTCGACCGGGCAGGCCACGCACCGGTCTGCGGCGCCGGCCGGGCGGTTCGCCGCGGTGAAGTGCGTCAGGTGGCCGAAGCTGGCGACCCGCGCCGGCACCCGGCCCAGGATGTGCACCAGCCAGTCCAGGTCATGGCAGGACTTGGCCATCAGCATGGAGGCCGCCAAGTCGGCGCGCCGCCAGTTGCCGCGGACGTAGGAGTGGGCCTGATGCCAGAACCCGACCGGCTCCAGGTGCTGGACGCTCATGATGTCACCGAGCTGCCCGGAATCGACGATCTCCTTGACCGCGCGGGTGTACGGCATGTAACGCATCACGTGGCCGACGGCCAGCATGACCCCGGCTTTCTCCACCGCCGCCACGATCCGCCGGCACCCCGCCTCATCCGGCGCCATCGGCTTTTCCAGCAGGATGTGATACCCCAGCGCGGCGAACGCCTCAGCCGGCCCGGCGTGCATCCGATCCTGCGTGCAGATCAGCACCGCATCGGCCAGCCTGCCGCGGCCGGCCAGCTGCCTCCAGTCCACGGCCACGTTCCGGGCTGCGATGCCGTGCTCCGCGGCGAACTGGGCGCGGCGTACCTCGCGGGGCTCGGCGACCGCGACTACGGAGGCGCGGTCCGGGTGCCGCAGGGCCCACCGGGCATACCCGGTGCCGCGATCCCCTGCCCCGATGACAACCACAGAGACCGGTGCCATATGAGTGACCTTCCTCGTCAAAGCCGGCTCTTCGCCGGTGGCTGGGCCGCTTGCGTCCCATGCGAGGCCGTGAGAGCCAGAAATGAGAGCCAGCACGGCGACGTCGCCCGGCAAGGTTGCACAGCGCCCGCTGCCGGTGCCGATTCCGGGAGCAGACCGCACTGTCCAGGCCGGCCTGCGCGCACAACAGGCACCGGCCAGCCTGAAGCCATCATTATCCCACGGCTTGACGTTCAGCCGCGGGGAGAGTCGGCGCGACTGAAGTCTCCAGGGGATACGTCGGAACAGCCGTATCGCAGCCTGATTACGAAGCTGCCGTGCTTCTTCAAGAGCAGTTGCGGCCGAATGTATTTGCAAGATTCCCCAGGGAAGTATGCGACTGGATACCCGGGAAATGGACCCTGACTGCGGCGGTTAATCCGATTATCGAGCTAGCGCCTGCCCCACCTGACGCACCATTTTGGCTGCAGTGCCACTCGGAAACGAACCTTGTCCTGCTGGGCGGCCCAGTCTATAACGTGGTAGCGGATCACTATCTGAAGCACGAAGGCACGCATTTCACCTTCACGCGTGGAGCAGCCGGCGCCGGTTGGGATGTGCAGTCAGTGCGCGGCGGGAGACCAGGGGCCGCGGACATTATCAAGGGCCGGGCCGCGCGCCGAGAGCTGGCATGCATACAACGCATCGTCCGTAGGGACACGAAAGCAAGTATCACAATGTGCTCCGGAACCGGCGCTGGAGCCACACTAGCAGGCGCAGAATGGCTAAGCCGTGAATACCGGCAACTAGACCGGCGCTGCGGGCAATGGAGAGTACGGAGTATCGCTCGCATACGTTGACGTTACTGACCACCACAGCCGGTTTCCCGAAGGCATCAAGCCGAAAGTGCTTGACCAGGTATTCGATGGCGAGAGAGACCGCTGAGGAAATAGTGCTGCTTAATTTGCCGGCGAGGATGCCCATCGACATGACCCCAGTAGAGGGTGCAGCGAGTATGGTAGGCAGAAACGAGACAGAGGAGCCTATGAATTCCCGGCCAACCCCCATGGATGCCCTAGCAGAAAACCCGGCGGCTTCCGGGCTCATCCTGGACTTCGATGGTGTCCTGTCGCCCATCGTTGATGACCCAGCCGCAAGCGAACTGCCGGACCGAGTCGCGGCATCCCTCGTTCGGCTTGGCAGGACTCTAGGGCTGCTCGCCGTGATCTCAGGACGACCCGTCCTCACCTCCAGAAATCTAACGACGGTCGCTTACGCAGGCGACGATGTCGGAGATATTCCTGCGCTGCGCGCTGTTCGCGAAGCGGGCGGTTATGCCTTGGTGGTTGACCACGGCCGCGAGACGGACCCTCTCCTGCTCAAGCTTGCCGATCAGATCTACGCGGGCACTGACGGATTCGCGGCCTGGTTGGCGGAGCTGGCAAGAAAGCTTGACGTCTAGACAGCAAGGCGATCGCGATCTTACAGTAGTTGGAAGCACTTTTGGGCTAGCACGAAAATCGGATCCCGCCTATCACAGGCTCCCATCAGAAAAACGCCGCCGCTCTCTGCACCGCGCAAACGTTTATCCTCTGGTGCCAATGCTACCAGTTTGGCCGTCCTGGAGATGCACGCATAACTAAGGATAGCCACCGCCGCACCGAGTCGCGCCACCGGATCAGCCGACGCAGACGGTAGGCCTTGACTTGGCCTTGACTGGGCTGCCCGAGCCTCACCCACTTGTTCGGGCGGCGCCACTTGGATCCCTTGCCGTCGGGTCATTATCCTGCGTTGCGCGTGGTTACCAGGGGCACCTGATGGCCGAGCTTGAGGAGCTCGCCTTGGATCCTCTTGTACCCCGGAGGTGGTTCTCGGTGGCGAGTCGCTCGATGAGCGCGGCGATCTCAGCGCCGGCCGGCGGCCGTCCCGTCCGGCGCGGATAGGTCCACTTCCGGGTGACCAGGCGGCGGTGCCAGCGCAGCCGGGGGTTACGAGCCGGTACATCCGCAGCTTTGCTGGCAGGAGCCGGATGAGTGCGGCGAGGATTGCGCGGTCGGCCCAGTCGAGCCGAGGCCGGGATTGGCGCGGCGCAGCACGGCGACCTCGTGCCGCAGCACGAGCGGCTCGGCGTCTTTGGAGGGCGCCGAACGGCCGGGCAGCTCCAGCCAGCCGCAGAGCCTGACGAAGACGAGGTAGAGCAGGCGCAGGGACATGGATGATCATCATGCCCTACGGCTGGTCCTGGCCCATCGCTGCAGCTCACAGGCCAAGCAGACTTCTGGCACCCCACAGGCAGGGCAGCCCGGGAGCATCGCGGCCCCGTGAGTCCGATCTCGGGAACAGTCATGATTTATCGTTTGTTGTGCTAACTAACTAATGAGCTGGCTGCTGTGGGGATGAGAGCTTGAAGAGTAAGGCCCGAGCGTTCTGGGGAAAGACTTTTTCCTCGCTGAAAGTCCCGAATTACCGCCTGTACTTCACTGGCCAGTCGATATCTATGGTCGGCACCTGGATGCAGATGACGGCGCAGTCCTGGCTCGTGTTGACCCTTACCCACTCAAGTACCGACCTGGGCCTGACCGTCGCGCTGCAGGCTCTGCCGGTCCTGCTCCTCGGTCCTTATGGCGGCGTCATCGCCGACCGGGTGGACAAGCGGCGGCTCATGATCGCGCTGCAGATCGCCATGGGGTTCCAGGCCCTGATGCTCGGGCTGCTTGTCGTGTTCGGCTCGGCCCGCTTCTGGGAGATCTGCCTGCTGGCCGTCGTCCTCGGACTGAACAACGCCTTCGAGAACTCCGCGCGGCAGGCTTTCGTCAGGGAAATGGTCGGCGAAGACGAGCTGCGCAATGCCATCACGCTGAACTCGGTGACGGTGAACGCCGCCCGTGCTGTCGGGCCCGCCATCGGGGGCGTCCTCATCGCTACGGTCGGCATCGGGGTCTGCTTCCTGCTGAACGCGGCGAGCTTCGCGGCCGTCGTCACCTCCCTGCTGATCATGGACCGGCCCGCCCTGCGGCCGAGCCCGCCGTCCGGACGAGCCAGCGGGCAGTTGCGCGAGGGCCTGCGGTACGCGGCGCGCACTCCAACAATCGCCATCCCGCTCGCGATGATGGGCCTCGTCGGGCTGTTCGCTTATGAGTTCTCTGTCTCGCTTCCTGTTCTTGCCGAGCGGTCGTTCCACGGCGGCGCGGAAGCGTACGGCTTCATGACCGCGGCCATGGGGATCGGCGCTGTCATCGGTGGCCTGTTCACCGCCGCGCGGGGGCGGACCGGACTACGCCCGATGATCATCGCTTCGGTGGGCTTCGGGGCGGCCATCGGTGTCTGTGCCTTCGCACCATTCCTCGGCCTCGCCTACGCCGCGCTGCTGTTCGTGGGCTGGGCGAGCGTCTCCTTCATCGCGATCGGCAATTCCACCATCCAGCTCAGCGCCGAGCCGAGCATGCGCGGACGGGTAATCGCGCTCTGGCAGGTCGCCTTCCAGGGAACGACGCCGGTCGGCGGCCCTGCGATCGGCTGGATCATCGCCCTGACCGATCCGCGAATCGGCTTGGCGGT
>JGI26340J50214_10000657_pt1 | contig 11868 bp, 7 predicted proteins | sample BogFormECP12_OM2_FD_50214 | JGI IMG/M metagenome (IMG submission 50214)
CGCAGCCCGCGATTCCCAGCCCACCAAGTGCTGCCATCGGCGCCCGCCGGAAGTCGATCACCAACGGTAGCAACACGATACACGCGGCGTCGGCAATGGCGATCTGCACAGTCACGGACAGCACTTGCGGTCCGTGCAACCGCAGCGAATCGATCACCGGCAATGCCAGCGCCGCCGATGACGAGGCCATCAGCACCGCGTAAAGCGCCGCGTGGCCGGTGCCGAACTCGCCCGCCAGCCCAACACCGAGAGCCGCCGCGACGGCACCGATCACAACCGCCCGCGCCAATGCCCGCGGCACCACCGAGCGCAGCTCGGGGTCGCGGACCGGAACATGGGAGCCCACGACAAACATCACCAGCGCGAAGCCGATATTCGCGAACAACTGAAACGTTGGGTTGGCGCCATCGACGACGCCGACACCGGTCTTGCCGACGACAAGTCCCGCGATCAGCTCACCGATGATCACCGGTATCCGCAAGCGCGGCGCTGCGGCCAGCGGCGGACCGGCGAAACCAACGGCGGTCAGCAACGCCAGCGTGTAGAAGCCGAACCCGTGCACGTCAGCGGCCCTTCAGCGGCGGCGAGCTCACCAGCCTTCCAGCCGCTTTGAAGGCTAACTTCGGAGTCAGCACGATGTCATTTTGACATTCTTGATCGTCAGAGTTGGGCGGATCGTTGAACACGACGAGCCGCGCTCGGGTTCACAAGTCCGTTCACAAACGGCATTTCCGCTGGTGGCGGAGACAGTGGTGGCGGAGACACTGGTAGCGGAGACAGCATTCGAAGCTGCGGCCGCTGGGTTGTGCAGCTACCGCGTCGGGCTCCGCCATTCCCACCTTGGGTGTGCAAAGCAAGGACGGTAACGACATTGATCAGGCTACGACCTATATCAATCAGGGAAACGCCCATGGCCCAGCACCGGACCGCGGGTTCGCTTGGAGGCGTAGTGGTCACAGAAGAGGACGATCTTGATCACATCGGCCCGGCAACGCGTGCGGGCAAGCACACAATTGACAAACTTACTCAAAGGTAAAGAAGCAAGGTCTTTTTGCGGGCACGGAGCGGTTTGTTGTGAACACGGAGCGATTTGACGCCCTCATCGTGGGGGCGGGCTTCGGCGGCATCGGCGCCGCGATCCAGCTCGTGGCGCAGCGCCTCGTAGGCCATCACCGGCCCTAGATCGATCCGCCGATGCCGATATTGACGATATTGCGGATCGGCTTGCCGGTGTGCCCCTTCCAGGCACCCGAACGGATCTTGGTGGCGAAATCGGCCATCCGATCGAGGACCTCATGCACCTGGGCGACGACATCGACCCCGTCGACTATCAGCGATGTGCCTTTCGGCATCCGCAACGCCACGTGCAGCACCGAGCGGTTCTCGGACACGTTGATCCGCTCCCCGGCGAACATCATGTCGCCGCGCTGCTCGAACTCAGACTGCCGCGCCAGCTGAAACAGTAGGCTCAGAGTCTCCTCGGTGATGCGGTTCTTCGAGTAATCGAGGTAGATCCCGGCGGCCTTAGCGCAGAACCGCTCGCCGCGGGTAGCGTCCTCGGCGAAAAGTTCTCGCAGATGGCGGCCCTCCATCTTCGAGTAGTGTCGGGCAAGAGCCTCGTGCGCCGGGCGCTCACGCAACGGCGGAATCGACACGTTTTGACTCCCTTCTTGGCAATGGCGGTCCAGGTGGGCTGTTTAGGCGACCGCGGACGTCTGCGTCTCGATCCGGCCCATCAGCTCATTCCAGGCATTGACGAAGGAATTGGCCCCGTCGCGCTGCAATTGCCCCCAGCATTGGCACCGTCGTCGCCATGTTTTCCCGCGAGTCGCAGGGGCGCGCGGCCAGGCGGCTGCGGCGGGGCCGGCAGCAGCGCAACCCGCGGCCGCACGGGCATCGTCGTGGGCGAATCGGTTCTCAGATCCAAGCGAGAGCCGGCGTGGCGGATGGTCAGCTGGCCCTCCGGCCCGTCGCGCAGCAGGTACGTGACCTCGGCGTGGCCGATATCGGCGGTCAGCCGAAAGCCCCGCCAGCGCAATCGGAACCGCAATCTGGTGATGCCGTCGGGCAGGCACGGGTCCAACGCCAGCACCCCCTCATCGTCGCGCAAACCGCCAAACCCCGACACCAACGCCGTCCAGGCTCCAGCCAACGCCGCCAGGTGCAGGCCGTCGCGGGTGTTGTGGTTGAGGTCGCGAAGATCGAGCAACGCCGCCTCATCGGTATAGTCGTGGGCCAGCTCGAGGTGACCGACCTCGGCACACAGCACCGCCTGCGTGGCCGCCGACAGCGACGAATCGCGCGTGGTGCGCCGCTCGTAATAGTCGACGTTGCGGGCCTTCTGGTCGATGGAAAACGCGTGGCTAAGCCAATGCATCGCCAACACCAGATCGGCCTGCTTAACCACCTGTGACAGGTACAGCCGCGCGTAGGGCTCGTGTAGCAGCAGCGGATAGGCCGTGTCTGCGGTGAAGTTCCACTCCCGCAATGTGGTAAATCCCGCACACTGCTCGTGCACACCCAGTTCCTCATCGTAGGGCACGCACACCGCGTCGGCGGCATCCCGCCACGCCGCAATCTCCTGGGAGGTTACACCCATCGCGCGTGCCGCCTCGGGATGCCGCGTGCACGCATCGGCCGCGGTGCGCAGGTTGTGTGCGGCCATCAGGTTGGTGAACAGGTTGTCGCGCACCATCGCCGTGTACTCATCGGGGCCGGTCCCGTCGAGATGCCATACCCCATGGCGGTCGTAATGCCCCAATGCCACCCACAGTCGGGCGGTCTCGACGAGCACCTGCAGTCCGCACTCGGCTTCCAGCGACTCGTCGCCGGTCACGACGCGGTAGCGCTCGAAGGCCATCGCTATGTCGGCGTTGATGTGCCAGGCCGCCGTGCCGGCCGGCCAGTACCCCGAGCACTCAGGCCCGGCGATGGTGCGCCACGGAAAGCTCGCTCCTGCCAGCCCGAGCTCTGCCGCCCGCTGGCGCGCCGGATCCAGAATTGAGGCTCGCCACCGCAGCGCGTCGGCGGCGGCATACGCCGCGGTGTAGGTGAGCACCGGAAGCACGTACCCCTCGGTGTCCCAGAAGGCGTGCCCGTCATAGCCGTCGCCGGTCAGGCCCTTCGCCGGGATGGCCCGCCCCTCGGCGCGCGCGCTGGCCTGCAGCAAGTGAAACAGCCCAAAGCGCACCGCCTGCTGGCACTGCGGGTCGCCCTCGACCTCGACATCGGCGCAGTCCCAGAAGTCGTCAAGGAAGGCCCGCTGCGCCTCGCACAGCCCCTGCCATCCGGTATAGCGGGCCTGGGCCACCGCGCCGGCGACATCGTCGACCAGCGCCGTCGCCGATCGCAACGGCGACCAGCCATAGCCCAGATACTTCACGATGCGTAGGTGCTCGCCGGGTTGCAGTCGACAGATCACGAGGGTGCGCGCCCAGTCGGCGCCGGAGTCGCTGCCCACCTCGACCCGCCCGGGCCCCACCACCTCGTGAGACATCGCCGCAACGATGGTCAACCCGCTCGCCCGCGTCCGGTGCACCAGCACTGCGCCCCGCTCGCTGGTCTCGTGAGCCACCGACTCCAGCGGCTTGTTTAACGCCGCCGCGACTCGCGGGTCCGCCGACGGCGCCGGCTGATCCTCGTTGGCCACCAGCTCGGATTGCAGGGTGACAAGCATGGATTCGTCAAGCGCCTCCACGTCGTATTCGATGGCAACCACGCTGCGCTGCGGCAGCGACACCAGCCGGGTCGATGTCACCTTCACTTGCTTGCCCCTCGGGGAGCGCCACCGCGCCAGCCGGGCAAGCGTGCCCGCACGCATATCCAAAACCCTTTCGTGCTCGGCCAATTCACCGGTGCGCACGTCAAACGGTTCGTCATCGACGAGCAATCGGATGATTTTGCCGTTGGTGACATTGATTAGAGTTTGACCGTCTTCGGGATAGCCGTAGCCGGCCTCGGCGTAGGGCAATGGCCGCTTCTCGTAGAAGCCGTTCAAATATGTGCCCGGCAGGCCGAACGGCTCGCCCTCGTCGAGGTTGCCCCGCAAGCCGATATGGCCGTTGGATAGTGCGAACAACGACTCGGCCTGCTCCAGCAAGGTCTGGTCCAGGTCCGTTTCCCGAATGCGCCACGGCTCGACCGGGAAAGTCTCGTCGGTGATCATCTGGTGCGCTGTTCAGGCGACCACGGACGTCTGGGCGTCGATCCGGCCCACCAGGTCGTTCCAGGCATCGACGAAGGACTTCGCCCCGTCGCGCTGCAGTTGGGCCGCGAGCTCGCCCAGATCGACGCCCGCTTCGGTGAACCGCGCGAGCAGCACATCGGCGTCACCGCCGTCGGCCGGCAGCGGCTCCCCTACCTCGCCGTGGTCGAAGAAGGCCTTAAGAGTGGCCTCCGGCATGGTGTTGACGGTGAATGGAGCGGCCAGCCCGTGCACGTAGAGGGTGTCTGGAGCGGCCGGGTCCTTGGTGCTCGTGCTGGCCCACAGCAGCCGCTGCATTCGGGCCCCGACGTTCTCCAGCCGCTGGAACCGGTCGGAGTCCATCAGTTGCCGGTAGGCGCGGTAGACGTCGAGGCCCACCGCAAGGGCCAGCTTGCCTTGCAGCTCGGCGGGCACCTGCTTGGCCACCGCGGTGTCCCAGCGCGACATGAACACCGACGCGACCGAGCCCACGGCCGGGTCGAGGCCGTCGGCGACCCGGCGCTCAACGCCTTTCAGGTAGGCATCCGCCGCGGCCAGGTACTGGTCGGTGGAGAACAGCAGCGTGACGTTCACCGGGACACCGGCCGCGATGGCTTCCGTGATCGCCGGGAGGCCCTCGGGAGTGCCGGGGATCTTGATGAACAGGTTGGGCCGCCCGGCGCGCGCGTGCAGGGTCTTGGCCGCCGCCACGGTGCTCGCGGTGTCGTAAGCGAGCAGGGGGGAGACCTCCAGGGAGACCCACCCATCGACTCCGTCGGTCCTTTCGTGGATCGGCAGGAACAAGTCGGCGGCGCGGCGCAGGTCTTCGAGGGCCAGATCGAAGAACAGCTCCTCGGGCGCAAACCCCCGGCCTGCCGTGGCCCGGATCGCGTCGTCATAGTCGCCCGATCCGATGGCCTTGTCGTAGATGGCGGGATTGGAGGTCAGCCCGGTCACCGAGTAGGAGTCGATGTATTTACCGATGGTGCCGTCGTCGAGCATGCTGCGGGTGATGTTGTCGAGCCACAGGCTCTGTCCCCGCTCGTGCAGGGTCTCGGTGGCGTTCACGAATTTCCTTTCCTGTGCCGCGTTTCGGGGCAGCGCGTTCGTGGGGGTTATTGCTGGCGGCTCGCGGTCAAGCAATCGCGCGCGCGTTGCGCGACCCGGTCCGGGGTGAAGCCGAACTTGCTGACCAACTGTTTCAGCGGTGCCGACGCCCCGAAGGTGTGCATCCCGATCACCGCGCCGCCGTCACCGACGTAGCGGTCCCAGCCCAGGGTCGACGCCTGCTCTACCGCCACACGTGCCGTCACCGATGGCGGTAGCACCTCGTCGCGGTACTGCCGGGGCTGGCGATCGAAGAGTTCCCAGCAGGGCATGCTCACGACGCGGGTGCCGACGCCGCCGGCCTGCAGCTCTTCTCGGGCGGCCAGCGCGAGATGCACCTCCGAACCGGTAGCGAGCAGGATGACGTCCGGTGTTTCGGTGTCGGCCTCGGCCAGCACGTAGGCGCCTCTGGCGACTCCTGTCGCCGGCGCAAAAGTGCTCCTGTCGAGGGTTGGCAGCGCCTGGCGGGAGAGGATCAGGGCGGCGGGCTCGTGCCGCACGGCGGTCACGATGCGCCAGGTCTCGACGACCTCGTTGGCATCGGCGGGGCGGAACACCAATAGGCCCGGTATGGCCCGCAGTGAGATCAGCTGCTCCACCGGCTGGTGGGTGGGCCCGTCTTCTCCGACACCGATCGAGTCGTGAGTGAAAATGTGCAGGACCGGGATTTCCATCAGCGCCGAGAGCCGGATCGCCCCGCGGGCGTAGTCGGAGAAGATTAGAAAGCCCGACCAGTACGGGCGCAGCTTGGTAAGCGCCATGCCGTTGGTGATCGCTGCGGCAGCGTGCTCGCGAATTCCGAAGTGCAGGTTCCGGCCCGGTTGCGCGGCCTGGAAGTCACCTGCGCCGTCGAATGCGAGCCTGGTCTTGGTGGACGGGGACAGGTCGGCTGAACCGCCGACAAGCCAGGGCACGGCCTGGGCCACGGCGTTCAGCACCTGCCCGGACGACTCGCGGGTCGCGATGCCTTTGGGATCGGCGCCGAAGGTGGGCAGCGCGTTCTCCCAGCCGTCGGGTAGGTCACGCCGCTGGATGCGCTCGATCTCGTCGGCGAGGTCGGGGTGGGTCTCGCGGTAGCGCTCGAACATCGCCTCCCACGCCTCGCGGGCCGCCCTGCCGCGCGCGCCGATCCCGGAGGCAAAACAGTCGTAGACTCCGTCGGGAATGTAGAAGTCGGCGTCCTCGGGCAGGCCGAAGAACCGCTTGGTCGCCCGCACACCGTCCACCCCGAACGGCTCCCCATGTGCCTTGGGCGAGTCTTCCACCGGCGAGCCGTACCCGATGTGGCTGTGCACCACGATGAGGGTCGGCCGGGCTCCCTCGGCCTTGAATGTGTGCAGCGCTCGATCGATCGAGTCGGTGTCGTTGGCGTCGGCGACGGTGGTGACGTTCCAGCCATGGGCCACGAAGCGCGCCGCGACATCCTCGGTGAACGCGATGTCGGTGTGGCCCTCGATCGTCACGCGGTTGGAGTCGTAGATCCAGCACAGATTCGCCAGTCCGAGATGACCAGCCAAGGACGCGGCCTCTGCGGAGATGCCCTCCATCATGCAGCCGTCGCCGGCCAGGGCATAAACGTCGAAATCGAACAATGTCGACTCGTCGCGGTTGTAGCGCTGCGCCAGCCAGCGCCCGGCGATCGCCATGCCCACCGAGGTCGCCACCCCTTGGCCCAACGGCCCGGTGGTCGTTTCCACGCCGCTTGTCCAGCGGTACTCGGGATGGCCGGGGCAGCGAGAGTCGAGCTGACGAAACGTCTTGAGGTCGTCGAGAGTAATTGCGGCCCGATTGAGAATCTCATAGTCGGGGTCCACGGCGCGGACGCCGCTCAGGTGGAGCAACGACCACAGCAGCGCTGACGCATGGCCCTCCGACAACACGAACCGGTCCCGGTTTGGCCAGATCGGATCGGCGGGATCGAAGCGCAGGAACCGCTGCCACAACGTGTAGGCGACGGGGGCCACCCCCATCGGGGTGCCCGGATGGCCCGAGTTGGCGCGCTGGATCGCGTCCATGCACAGTGTCCGGATCGTGTTGATCGCGATAGTGTCCGGGTGGGCGGTCGTGGTGCTCACTTGAGCTCCCGGTGACCCTGACCACCCGGCCGGTGATGGCGTCGGTGTGATCGGCTGTCGGCTTTCGGAGGCGGCAGTCATAGTCGTTTCGCTTCCTGTAGTACTTAGCTGTCTGCGGCTGCGGCCAAAGCGTCTGCGCCGCCGACGATCTCGATGATCTCCGAGGTGATCTGGGCCTGCCGCTCGCGGTTGGCCAGCAGCGTCAGGGCCTTGATGAGGTCGTCGGCGTTGTCGGTGGCCGACTTCATCGCGCGCTGGCGCGACGCCGACTCCGATGCCGCCGCTTCCAGCAGGGCCAGGTACACGCACCTGGTGACGTAACGCGGCAGCAGCGCCGCGAACAACGTCGTGGCGTCCGGCTCAAACGAATACAGCGTGCGCGGCCCGGACTCCTCGACGACCTCCGTCACCATCGGCGCGATTTGGACTACCTCGACCGGCTGGCTGACCATCGATTCGAAACGGGTGGCCACGATGTGCAGCTCATCGACGCCGAGGACGCCGTCGGCCCCCGGGACCTCGCCTTCGTCGCCGACACCGACCATGAACGCGTCCACCAGCGTCGAGGCGATGGTGACGGCGTTCTCATGGCTGGGGTGCTCGGAAAACCCGGTCCACGACTCGCTGATGTCCCAGTTCCGGAAGGTGAAATAGTTCAGCGCCTTGCGGCCGACGACGTAGAGAATCGGGGTTTTGCCTTTCTCGCGCAGGAGCGAGAACAGCTCCTGGCTGCGCCGAAACACGTTGGCGTTGTGCGCACCGCACAGCCCGCGGTCGGACGCCACCACCAGAACACCGGCCCGCTTGGGCTCGGCCCGCTCGACGAGCAGCGGATGATCCAGCGCCGCTTCGTCGGCCAAGTCGGTCAGCATTTTTAGGAGCGCGAACGTATACGGGCGGACCTCTTCTAGCCGGGCGGTCGCCCTGGCGATGCGTGACGAGGCGATCATCTCCTGAGCCTTGGTGATCTTCTTGATCGACTCGGCAGAGCGGATGCGCCCGCGCAACTCTCGCAGTGTGGCAACCATGGGTGGCTACTTCCTCTTCGGCGGTGCGGGCGGCCTTGGCAGCCTTGGCAGGCGCGGTCTTGGCTTGTGCACAGGTACCGCTTGTATGCCGAGCTTTTCTTCGTCGAGTGCCTCGATGTGCTCNTCGGGGNCCACCGAGCCGCCGCNGGACGGCGCGAAACCCTTCTTGAAGTCGTTGATGACATCGGTCAACTTCTCGGCGACGTCGTCGGAGAGTTTCTTGGACTCTCGGATCTCGTCGAGGATGTCCTCATGGGACCCACGGACATGGTCGAGGAACTCGGTTTCGAACCGGCGCACATCCCCGGTAGGCACCGAATCCAGGTGCCCCTTGGTGCCCAAAAAGATGGAGACCACCTGTTGCTCGACCGGCATCGGATGGTTCTGCGGCTGTTTGAGCAGTTCCACCAGCCGCTCGCCGCGTTCCAGCTGCGCCTTGGTGGTCTGGTCCAGGTCAGAACTGAACATGGCGAAGGACTCCAGTTCGCGGTATTGCGACAGATCGAGGCGCAGCGACTGGGCAACTTCCTTCATGGCCTTGATCTGCGCTGCCCCGCCCACCCGCGACACCGACACGCCGACGTTGATCGCCGGGCGCACACCCTGGTTGAACAGGTCGGTCTCCAGGAAGCACTGTCCGTCGGTGATCGAGATGACGTTGGTCGGAATGTAGGCCGAGATGTCGTTCGCCTTGGTCTCGATGATCGGCAGGCCGGTCAGCGAGCCGCCACCCATCTCGTCGGACAGCTTGGCGCAGCGCTCCAGCAGACGTGAATGCAAATAGAACACGTCACCCGGGTAGGCCTCGCGCCCAGGGGGACGGCGTAGCAGCAGCGAGATCGCACGATACGCATCGGCATGCTTGGACAGGTCGTCGAAAACGATCAGCGCATGCTTGCCGTCGTACATCAAGTGCTGCGCGATCGCCGAACCCGCGTACGGGGCAAGCCATTTGAAACCGGCGGAATCCGACGCCGGCGAGGCAACGATGGTCGTGTAGTCCATCGCGCCGCCTTCTTCGAGCGCGCGGTTCACGGCGGCGATGGTGGTGGCCTTCTGCCCCATGGCGACGTAGACGCAGCGCATCTGGACCTTGGGGTCGCCGCTTTCCCAGTTGCGGCGCTGGTTGAGGATGGTGTCGACGCAGACCGCGGTCTTGCCGGTCTTGCGGTCGCCGATGATCAGCTGGCGCTGGCCGCGACCGATCGGCGTCATCGCGTCGATGGCTTTGATACCGGTCTGCAGTGGCTCCTTGACGCCCTGGCGTTGCACCACCGACGGGGCCTGCATCTCCAGCGCGCGGCGGGTTTCGGCTTCGATGTCGCCGCGAGCGTCGATGGGCTGCCCGAGCGGGTTTACCACCCGGCCGAGGAAGCCGTCGCCGACCGGAACCGACAGCACGCTGCCGGTTCGCTTGACCTGCTGGCCTTCTTCGATCTCCTCGAAGTCGCCCAGGATCACCGTGCCGACGCTGTGCGCGTCAAGGTTCAAAGCCACGCCCAGTATCCCGCCGGGGAACTCCACTAATTCTTGACTCATCACCGACGGCAACCCCTCGACGTGGGCGATGCCGTCCCCGGCATCGATGACCGTGCCGGTCTCCTCCCGCGCCGTGTCGGTGGTGAAGCTGGAGACGTACGCGTCGATCTTGCCCGTAATGTACTCATCGGAGATTGTCAGTTCTTTCATGGTATTCCGCCTTCCTGCTCTCGTGGTGCTGTCGGTCGGGAGGCTTATGCTCGCGGGGTTCAGTCCGGCAACTGGGCCTTGGCCGCGGCAAGCCGCGACGACAGCGTGCCGTCGATCACCTCGTCACCGACGCTGATGTTCAGACCGCCCAGGGCGTCGGGGTCGATGCGCAACACCACCGACACCGGTTGGCCGTAGATGCGGCTCAGCACGTCGGTCAGCCGGCTGTGCTGGCTGTCGCTCAACTCGGCGGCAGCAACGACATGGGCGGTCAATTCGCCGCGTCGCGCTACCGCGAGTTCTGCCAGCTCCATGACGGCCTCGTCGGCGCGCTGACCGCGCAGCAGCTCGATGGTCTGCGAAAGTAGCTGTGCCATCAGCGGATTGACGTCGAAGGGGTCCTCGAGGATGTCGTTGAGCAGCTTGACGCGGCTCGACGCCGGCGCGGTGTAATCGCTCAGCAATATAGTCAGACGCGGCTGAGCGTCCAGGATACGGCCGAACCAGAACAGCTGCTCTTCAACCTCGTCGACCACCCCGTCGCGTTCGGCGCGTACCAGCAGCGCAAGCTGCGCCACGTGCTCGATGCCGTCGACCAGGTCTGCACCGGCCGACCAGCGGGCCGACACCGCGCTTTTGCACACCTCGAGGGCGGCATCGCCTATCTCGCCGCCCAGCACCTCTTCCAGCAGACTGACCTTCGGCGCCGGGTCGTCGGCGGGGTCGGCCAGGTGGCGGGTCAGGCTCGTCTGGCGAGTCAGCAGGTCGGCCACCGCAGCTAAATCATCGGACAGACTAGACAATTCGTGTCCGTCAAGTGCGTGTGCCACTTCGTCGAACCGGTCGACCAGCGTGCACAGCGCCTTGCGGCTGGCTGAGCGCATTCTCGTGGTGGCCGGATCCTCGAGGACCGCCGCCTTCGACGGGGCCATCGCATCGAGATCGTCGAGGAAGCGGTCGACAGTCGCCGACTGCTCCTGCCGGTCGGACACCTGATCGCGCACCAATTCGCCTGCGCGACGGATGGATTCCGTGCCTGCGTCTTTCCGCAGCTGGCGGACGAACTGGGCGTAGAACAGCTGAATATGCTGAGCACCTTGCGCTTTGACGCGTTCCGCCTCCGCCTCCGCATGTGCACGCAGTTGCTCCGCGAGGCGCCGGGCATCCGCTTGTGCCTGCTCGATGAGTCGCTGCGCTTTGACCTCGGCCTCTTCGACCGCGTCCGCGTGCGCATCCCTGGCGTGGGCCAACCGCCGCTTGGCTTCGGCACTTTCTTCGAACTGCCTGCGCAACTGCTCCTGGCGGCCGGTCATCAATCGTCGCACCGGCGGAGCCACGTAACGCCGCACCAGCCAGATGATGACGGCGAATCCGATAAGGTTTCCTATGAATGTCGACATCGCCGTTACCGTCCGGGCGCCGTTGTGGTCCCGGTCGTTTCGGCAGTGCCGTGTCCCCCTGCGGCTGCGCTTCTGATCGGGGTAGCGCGGTCCGCGCCGCCAATGCGGCGAGCCAGCGTCTTCGACATCCTGTCCACCGACGCGCGCACATTGTCAGCGGTCGCGTCGGCCTGCTGCTCGAGTTGCTCGGAAGCCCGCTGCAGCCCCTGGGTGGCCTCGTCGGACGCCCGGGTGCGCATCTCCTCGAGGATTTTGCGCCCCTCAGCACGAGTCTCGTCTCGGATACCCGAAGCCCTGTTGCGCGCCTTACCCATCGCTGCTTTGTAGTCGGCCCGCGCGGCGGCGAACACACCGGCGGAATTCTTGTCGTCTTCAACAGTCTCGCG
>JGI26340J50214_10000659_pt1 | contig 11842 bp, 11 predicted proteins | sample BogFormECP12_OM2_FD_50214 | JGI IMG/M metagenome (IMG submission 50214)
CCGATCGGCGGGTCCGCCTTCCCGATGATTGTCCCGAAGTCTTCTTGTGGGAAGTTTCAGCACATAGATACCCGGGACTCCGTTTTTATCATGTGGGTCCAATTCTCATCTTACGGGGTCCCATTCTCATCTCATGCGTCCACCCACAACCTNTGTGGGTGGACCCAGAAGATGAAAATGGGGACAACGCGGAATCAAGGACTTAGGATAGGTTCGACCGCATAACATGAAACTCAAAGACTCCAAGAGATGAAAATAAGGCCGACAATTTATGCATAAGCTGAAAATCTCGCCAATCCGACACTCCCCACAAGCTCGTTCCTTGACCGCGACCCCATAGTACAGGTTACAGGCTTCTTCAACTAGCGGCGCATCGATGGTGCATCGACCGTCGTCGGAAAACCGGAGCTCGGAAATGCGATTCCGCCGAATCAGGGCATGCTTGTTCAGGAATCAAGGTACGTAACCCTCCGTGGTGAATTCAACAAAGAAGGCGGCCTATGCAGCAGGCCTGGCTTGTGAACCGTTGGTTCCGGTGCAGGCCCTAACGTCGCTGGTGTTCGCGGTGGCTGGCTTGGCCGGCCTTGCGCTGTTTCTGACACACGTGCGGAGAGCGGCGGCCCTTATTCCGATCGTCTGCACCTGGGGCTGGAGGGCCGCTTCCGAGTCGCTGCGCGCGGACTTTCGCGGTCGCAACCGAATTTCCTCCTATCGGGTCATGAGCCTAATCGCGCTCGCATATCTTGTCCTGGTCACTTCGCTGGTGCCCGGCAAAGGCGCCGTTCCAAGTCTGGACCTCGCATTCCGCCGCATACTCTCGCTTCCGGTGGCCGCCGGTCTGGAGGTATTTTGGATCGCATTGTTCCTCTACTATGGACGTAGCCGAGTTACAGCGTCCACAGTGTCATTCCACGTCCTGGCGGATCAAGTCTGACTGACGCTGCTCCGGAGTCGGCTTCTAGTCCCTTGGCAATATCTGGGCACCGGCGGAGCCGATTGATTTCGTCGAAGTCCGTTTCTGGGCCAATATTCATTTGGTGCTCAGCAAGACTTCTTCTTTAGTTCTTCGAGGCGGAAAAAGATGATTACCAAAAGTGACGACGAGCGGTTCCAGAACGGCGCGCAGGATTACGCTGCATATCTCGAGTCGCCCGAGGGCCGATTGCGCGCAGAGCTGGCATTCGCCAACCTGCACGATTTTCTCCCCCCACCGCAGGCAAAGAAGCCGATGTATGCTCTGGACGTAGGATGTGGCACGGGAGCTACGGCGGTTCGCCTGGCACGGCTCGGCTTTCACGTCACCCAACTGGATTCGTCTCAGGCGATGCTTGAAATAGCGAGACGCACAGCAGAAGAAGCAGGGGTTACGAACAGAGTTACACTCCGGCACGGCGACGCTGCTCAATTGACGAACCTGTTCGGCGCCGCATCGTTCGACGTCGTTCTTTGCCACAACATACTCGAATATGTTGACGACCCGGCTGGCGTGTTGCGCGGTGCGGCTCGCGCTTTGCGAGACACATCGGCGATACTGTCAATCGTTGTGCGCAACCAGGCGGGCGAAGTCTTCAAGGCTGCGATCCAGGCGGGCGCCCTGGCGGCTGCCGAAGCCAATCTCACCGCTGAGTGGGGATTTGAGTCGCTGTACGGAGGCAAAGTGCGACTCTTTACCTCGGCTGGCCTGCAGGCCATGTTGAATGCGGAGTCGTTGTTATTGATCTCTGAGCGAGGTGTACGCGTCGTTGCGGATTACTTGCCGCCTCGTATTTCGCGCACTTCCGAATACGCCAGGATCCTGGAGCTGGAGAGGAAGCTGGGCAGCCGGCCGGAATATGCGGCGGTGGCCCGCTATACGCATTACCTGGCGCGTCGCATGGAGAATGCAGCGTGAAGAATCTCGCAAGCGAATCCCCGATCTCATCCGTCGCGAGTGCGCTCGACGCTATTGCGCTCGGGCTCGGGCTCACGAATGAATGCAATCTCTCCTGTGCTTTCTGCTACCGCGATCCGGCCCGAACCGACCGTCTGACTGTGGAACAAGTTAGGTCCGTGATGCAAGCGCTGCCCGTCCGCTCGGTGAATCTGGGGACGGGCGAGAACGGAATGCATCCCGACTTCAGGGCGATTCTGGCGTACCTGCGCACGCAGCCTGTCAAGCTCACCATTACTTCCAACGGTCACAGCATCGCCGTTTTGGAAGACAGCGAACTGCGTGCTTTTCATGACATCGAATTCTCTCTCGATTACCCCACGCAAGCGGAGCAGGATATGCAGCGCGGACTGGGGAACTGGGCGCTCATTCATCAGCAGGCAGCGCGCTGTGTGAAGCTGGGGGTGCCCGTAACCATCATTGCGGTCATGATGAAGTCGAATTACTTGCGTCTGGCGGAGGTAGCGCGAGTGGCCAAACAGTTCGACGCTCCTCTACGTGTGAACGTATATCAGGCAGTGCGGTCCGACATTTATGCCCTGTCATACGAACAGTACTGGGAGGGGTTCCGCCGCCTCTTTGCGGAGACTGGTGTGATCGCCATTGGTGAGCCGTTGGTTCGAGCGATGGCGGGCCTCCCGCCGCTCCGGGGAGGATGTGGCGTAAGCACCGTGAGGGTTACGCCGCGCGCCACCACACAACCGTGCGTTTACTGGCCGGGACCGGGCGAGGCGCTGTCAGATTTGATCTCGATGGGACTCGACATTCTGGACTCCGCGCCCTTCGAACAAGCCCGCAAACTTCCAGACGCGTGCCAGCCTTGCGAGTTCCGCGATTCATGCCATGGTGGATGTGCCGGGCGACGACGCTTGCAGGACGCGCTGCTTCAGCCCGACTGCTACTGTCCCATCATTCGCGGGGAACGGCCGCGCCTCAACGTCCGCATGGCCGCCAGCCGCGACCTGCCCAAGCTGAGCAGTTGCTGCACTACGGTAGTAATGGCCCGATAGAGACCCGCCGCTTATTTCGCGTCCATCCAGGTGCCTGATCCCGCGAGCTTAACGGCTACATTCGAGAACCAAATGTGGAGGGGCCCTCCGTCGGCGGTACCCTTGTGCTCTGTTGAGATCAGCAGAGGACCTGCCTTTTTGTATCCTGCCCACGTTGTGATGACAACACTGGGTTTCTTGGGGCCCCCGCGGTCATAACGGAATTCTTCGACTCGCCCGTCGGTGCCGACGTAAAGCGTCCAGGTGTCACCCGGCGTATAGCCGACGTCGGAAGGATACTTCACCACGACCTTGTCGGCGGTACCCTTGCCCAGCAGCAGTTTCTGCATACCCTCATCGGTCACCGTAGCGCCGGTGTCCCAGTAAACATGGAACGGGAAGATCAGCCAATAGTTGTCATTTACGAAGCCCGGATCGATGTCGTCCTTCACGTTCGCCGGCTGGCTGTTGAGCTGAGAGCGCAGGTACGTGACCTTCACCGGCTTGCCGTCCTTGTCTTTCGCTTCATAGGTGACCTGACCCGTCTTGGGCTCCCAGGTCCATGTTCGGGATAGATTGATGAGGCCGGGAATGTTTAAGTTGAAGGTGTAGCGGATGGCTTCGATCTGGCCATACGACTCAAGGCCATAGGTGTTGGCGAGCTTCTCAACGATTGGCGGGCGTTGCTGCGCCCAGGAAGTTACAGCAGGGACCAGTACCCCAAAGACCAGTAGAAGACGTAACGCCGTATTGCAGCGCGAGTTTGTCATGGAGGTCCTCCTCGGTGAATTCAATAAACTCCGTTTGGATGATGGATAAAGGCTTTAAGATACAACCGCTGTCAGCGCCGCACCCTGGTTGGGTTCAGACAGGATTCCCAAGGCTAGTCCGTTGCGCATTCGGGCTGTGCCGGCCGTGTAAATCGGCGCCAACCGATAACTGCACCGGCCGCTGCCACGGATCCGTACTCCAGCAGCATAATCCAGCCAGGAAGTCCCCACGGACGTCCAAGGGCCCGCAGGTGCCAAACGATGTATGTGGGGATAATGCTTACCGTCCAGATGATGATCGGCAGCGTCGCGACCGATCGCACGAACGGCAGCAGCCAGAGCAAATACCACGGATACACGACCGGTGCGCATAGAAGCGACGCGGCCATCGGCCATGCGAATGCGTCCGGAGACCACGTCGGANATTTGGTTCTGACCCAGATCGCGACAAGGACACCGACGAAAGCTGCAAGTCCCACCACGACCTGCGGAGACGCCACTCGCTCGAGCGCGGCAAACACCGGATCGTTGAAACGAAAACTTTGGATGTAAGCGCCGAGCGAGCCGATTGGAATTCGCCCATGGTTGAGAAATGGCAGGTACAGGAGCGCGAACACGATTGCCGCCAGCAGAGCGTCGCGAATGCGAACGCGCCGCCAGTAGAGCGCCAGCAGCAGGACCGGGAGAAATTTCACGGCAACCGCCAGCGCGAACGCGACGGCCGCAATCGCGCGCCAGCGGCGTATCAGCGCGGCGAAGGAGACCACCAGCAGCAGGACACCGACAATATCGATGTGACCGCTGCCCGCCACTTCTGTCGCCAGCAGCGGGTGCCACGCGTAAGCCAGAATCCAGTGTGCTGCTTGCCCAGTGCGACGCAAGATATCGAGCAAAACGAAAACGATGAGAAGATCGCAAATCGCAAATGCCACTCGCAGCGCAAACACGGACTCATGAATCGCTGTTACGGCGCGGAAGAAAAGCTGAGCGCCCGCTGGATAAGGGCTGGGTAGATCGGCGTTGTTTAGCGTGCGCGTCTCGGCTGTGTGCAACGCGGCGAACGCAGGATCGTCGGGGACCACAACGTAAGGGTTATAACCAAGCCGCTGCATGCGGCCATCCCAAACATAGCGGCGAACGTCGTCATCAGAACCCGTCGGCATCCCTAGAAATGCAATGTGCCACAACGCAGCCAGCACCAGCCCGATGACAATGACGCGCTTCGGGAATCTCGGCGTGAAAAAGAGCTCACGGATGGCGAGAAGGTATGCGACGCCGGCTACCGACAGCGGAATGATGGGGAATGCTTCACCTTGGCCGCTGAACTTGCGCGAGCAGATGGTCAGCGTCACAAGCAGAATGGCGCCGAGCCCGTACAGCCTGTGAGACGGAGCGAGCTTCACAGATCCCCGGCGGTGGTGCGCAACTGTCGCACCACCTGTTGTTGCCACTGTTTCAGCCACGCCGCCGTTCGCGGCGCCCGCGCCGGAGCAAGGCGGAGTTCCGCGGCAAGGCGAGTCAAGTCACCCTCCAGGTCAATGTCATAGAAGGGATCTGTGAAGCCAACGGAAAGCTGCAGCCTACGAGCGCGCGCCAGCAGGGCGTCGAGCGCGCTGTTGCTTCCCATCCCGTCGCCATGGAAAAGCGCGGCATGGGCAGCCTTCGCCCCAACGAGATAATAGCCGCCGTCATGTGTCGGTCCAACAACCACGTCATGCGCGGTGAGCATCTCGAATGCGCTCGCGAGAACCGAAATCGGCAGATGCGGGCTATCGCTGTTGAAGGCAATGACGCGTTGCCGGCCGGGCGCTGCGAAGTGTGAAAACACCGAGGTCAGCGCTGCCGCAAGGCCCTCCCCTTGCTGCGCCACGACACCTGTCTCACCTCCCGCCAACTGTTCTAACTCCTTGACATCTGACGCAGGGCACATGATGGCAACCTTCACGCTGTGCAACGAGCGTGCCAGCGCCANGGTGTCGTCCAGGAGACAGCGATAGAGCTCGGTGACGGCTTCNACCGAAAGGCTCTGCGCTAAACGGGTTTTTACCATTCCGGGCCGCGGCGCCTTAGCCATAATCACAAGCGTGCGGCCGCTGTTGCAGGAATGCGGGATAGTCTCGCTGGATTGCATACAAGAGTGCTGTGCCCGACCGCGTCATTTGTTTCGGCGCCCGAAATAATAGCGCACGATCAGGCTGAGGATAAACCACGCCGCTCCAACCGTGCCCCGCAGCGTGCCACTGATCTTCGATTTGCCAATGCGAGGATAGTAGCTGACCGGTACCTCGACAATCCGGAATCCGCCGAGCGTGCCCTTCAGGATCATCTCAACTGCCCAGCCGTAGGTGGCCTCTTCCAGCGCGAGTTGCCGCAGGACATCGGCACGCGCGGCGCGGAACGGACCCAGATCGCTGATTCGCTGACCATACAGCACCCGGATCATGGCAGCCGCCAGCCGATTCCCAAACGCAGCGTGCCACGGCAGCGCGCCAGAAACGTTCTGTTTCGCAAGGCGCGAGCCCAGCGTGATGTCCGCTCTGCCTTCGGCGATGGGCGCCAGAAGAAGCGGCAGCTCATCGGGTCGATCGCTGTAGTCTCCGTCGAGGAACACGACCACGTCGGGGGCGCTGGCCGCGGCGAGCCCGGTCAAACAGGCGCGCCCGTATCCGCGGCGTGGTTCGCGCAGGACGCGTGCTCCCATCGTTTCGGCAATCTCGGCTGTCCCGTCAGTGGAGTTGCTGTCGACCACCAGGACTTCGGTGACGATATCGGCGGGAAGATCGGCGAGAACGCGTCCGATGGCCTGCGCTTCGTTATGCGTGGGAATGATGACGGACACGCGCACTGGACTTGGCCCAGATCACCACCACGGGGCGTCCGGCCAGCGCTGTGCCAGCCACGCGTCAACACCCCACGCCCGGCCGGCGCGGCCTATCGCGAGCCCCAGCGATGCGAGGACAGGAACCAGCAGTTCCCAGATCCATGCCGTGCCCCACTCCGACATCCAAAGGCTGCCGAGGTACAGGAACGCCACAAAAGCTACAGGGCGCGTGAACAGACCGATGACGAGCAGCACGCCGAAAGAAATCTCGGCCAGCGCCTGCATGGGAGCAGCCATCGCGGCATGGTTTGCCGCCGACGCCATAATCGCTTTCCACACAGCGGGCGAGTGACCATGATCGATGTAGTAGTGGATCAATCCCGCGTAGCCGGCCGGCGTGTAGAGCCCCTTGCCCAGGTTCTCGAAGAACACCCAGACCAACATCGAGCCAATCGTCACGCGAACCAATGCCAGTCCATTTGCGGCTTGCTTTCCTGGAATCACGATAGTTCTCTCGCTGTGATCTCGTATTTGAAATTGTCTGGATCCAGGCTGTCGAGTGTCCCCTCCGCCGTTTGCGCTTGCGGATACATCAGGAAGGGGAGGGTTGTACTGGATCCCGGCAGCTCGACATCCTGGGCGAAGTTGTACGCCATCCAGTTCATCTCCCACGACCCGAACAGTCGCGCGCGCGCGCTGGTCACCATCTCGTCATTCAACGGACGGTTCCCCGGCGGCTCTTCCAGGACCACCTTTCGCACGTCGGCGGGATCGACGGGCACCCAGCCGAATTGTGCCAAGTACACCTCTGCCCGGCAATGCTGGGCCTTTGTGATTTTCTCCGAGGATGCACCCAGGCTTTTGTAGCCCAGTTCGGACTTCGCCACGCGAATGCCATATACGTCGCGTGCCGGGAGGCCTGCTGCACGCGCGAGTCCGACGTAGAGGGCATTCAGGTCGGCGCACTTGCCGCCCAGGTAACCAGTTTCGAGCATGACGCGGATGTCGCCCCGGCCGCAGCCGCGCACCTTCGGATCGCGAAACGTATTATCGACGATCCACTCGTAGATGGCGCGTGCTTTCTCGACATCCGTATTCGCGCCCTTCGTGATCTCGGTCGCGGTGGACTTTACGATTCCGTCGGTCGGAATGTTTTTGTGCGGCTGCAGGAAATATTGCAAGTCAGCAGCAGCAAGTGGTCGCGCGGGACCAGGCTTGGATAGCTCCACTGAGTAGTTCTTCAGGGCCACCTGGCTGGTCAGTGTCAAGATTGGCTTTACGTCCGCAGGGAATGTTGCAACCACAATACCCAAGCCCTGGGGTTTACTTTGGACCATTGTTGCCTGGCCGCTGCCGAAGCCAATCTCGTTGGACTTTGTCCTCTGAAACGCCGTCTTCTGGATGAGCGCCGCTGGCAACCATATTCTGGTTGTTCCCGCCGGCTTAAGCACCTCTGCGCGAGTCGTCACTTCGAATGTGCGCCAACCGTCCGATGGTGGATGCTGCGCAAACGAGAGCTCCGCTTTCGTGAGAGTGAGGCCGGCGAACGCAACGCCGGTGGACCACAAAAAATCACGCCGGTTCATGAATTCGACACTCGACGAGAATGATGCCACAAGTTGTGGCGAGGATTCATCAAAAGCAAGCACTCAAGGATTCCAATTTTGTCCCGAAGTCGGCTTCTAGTCCCTTGGCAACGTCCCGTCGCCGGCGGAGCTGATCATTTCCTCGAAGGCAGCCGACTAGTGCAAGCGGAGCGTTCAACGCCCGATCGGCTCCGACTTATGAGGCGCCCAGTCTATGGGGAGGAGATTTTTCATCAACTGAGCTGGGCGACGCGGCCAACTACATTCCGGATTGTCGATTCACCCAAAATGGGTTCTTCGCCTCCCTGGGAGTCCGTTGTGGAACGAGCTCCTATTCTGAAACTAATTTAGGTTCGCGAGTCGCTGCTGAGGAAGTACGACCCACGTCTAAGAATTTCGACTCTCTGAAACATTTGCTACTTTCGCGAATCCGATTGCGCAGATGGGGTAAGTCCCTCTCGATGGCTCGCTCCACGATTCAGGAGGAAAACGAAATGAGTGTGCAATGGTCCATTTTCGGACGTGGTTATGAGTTTCTGAGGCTCGCCGCCAGCTCGCTGCAGTCGCCGTTCTTGCTGGCTGTGCGCCTTTACTGGGGATGGCAGTTCATGCAAAGCGGTTGGGGCAAACTGCACAACCTGCCTGGCGTTACCGAGTTCTTTACGTCGCTCGGTCTTCCGGCTCCGCATTTCACGGCAATCGCCATCTCGAATCTCGAGCTGTTTGGTGGTGCGCTACTGGCTCTCGGTCTGGGGTCACGACTGATCGGACTTGTACTCACAGGAAACATGTTCATGGCCTACGTGACCGCCGACCGCGCGGCTTTGCTGTCGATCTTCTCTGATCCGGGCAAGTTCTATAACGCTGATCCTTTCACGTTCCTATTGGCATCGCTCTTGGTGCTGGTGTTTGGCCCCGGATTTTTCTCCGTCGACCGCTTCCTTCAGGCCATTCGCGATTCGAAACAGCCGGCGCACGATGGTGAGACCGCACGGCAGCGGACCATCGCAACCGCCAGCTAATACAAACGCCAGCTGGATGCATGACGAGCGCTTGCCGTGTTGAATTTTGAAATTACCAGCGAGTTACTGTGTGCGGTGGATCTCGCGCAGGAAGTGCTCTTCAGGAACGTAGTACGGGTTGTGGATGAGATGATCACCGCAGACCGCCACGGGGTGGGTTTGGAACCCGCCTTTCAGAATCAGCCGGCCAGGCAGGGTATTCACGTCGTACATGCAAACCACGACTGCGGGAAAACGCTTCGCGAGGCTCGTTACCCNAGCTTCGAGTTCGAGCACATCCTCAATCCCCTTGCCAGGTAANGGAGCTTCGCCGAAGCCCAGATTTCCCAGGTACCGGATAGCCGGCGCTCCNGCCCGTATTGCAGCTTTGAACACATCTTCAATATCCGAAAGCGTTGTACCTGCGGGAGATTCCCGTCGAAGCAGAGTGATTCTGCGTTGCTTCGTGAGAGATTCGGTGTCGAACCCTTTAACCTGCAGTAACCTGAAAACCCGCTCGTTGGCTTCATCATGACCAAAGACGACGCAGTGATCCTCTGCCAGCAGGCCGGGTTCTAGGAACCGCACACCCCGGGCAAATTCCTCTTCACTCTGCCAGAAATAAATCAGATGGGAACCCAGATCGGCCACGTCATCTGTGATCCCCAAGGGAATTTCCGACGATATCTCATCGGCGAAATTAGACCCAGAGCCTCGAAGCTGAACATTCAACTTGCGGTAGAGGCGCGTGCTATAGCCGGGCGGGACATCAACCAGTCGTTCGTCGCCCAGCGCGAGGACGATATCGCGCGTGTCCTGGAGGAGGGTGGCGCACAGCTTGCAGGTGCGGAAGTGGTTTTCCATTTCCGTGCATGCCTCGACCGAAAGCTCACGATCGAGGTAGTTCGAGAGTTCGCGTTGTACTTTTTCACAGGTCATGCCAGGAATGATCTCTGGTTCGTTGCCGACAGTTGCCAAGCGAGAATTTTACACCCGCTGGGCGGATTGCCGAGAAAATTGCGGTCGAGTCATTAGTCTGCCCTCCGCCGCGCTACGTGGTGACCGCCAGCGACATTCTCGTAGCGACTGGCCGCAGACTCGCCAGGGTGCTGAGAAGCTGGCCAACGCTCCAAGCCTGGGCGATGCAACCTCCTGGAGTGTGCGGAGGATCTCCGTCACAAACCTCGGAGACCTGGCCCAGACCGTATTCATTCATGCGAAGTCGCAGCGGCTCAAGCCAGTGAAATGCCTTATTGTGTGCCTCGTCAGACCAGTCATGCACACGCAAGTAGGCTTCGATAAAGGGCCCGAACAGCCACGGCCAGACCGTCCCTTGATGGTACGCAGAGTCGCGAGTGTAAGCATCTCCACCATAATGCCGCACATAGCGCGGGTCAGATGGAGCCAGTGTGCGCAGCCCGAACGGAGTCAGCAGCTCACGTTCTACTTTTCTTACAACCCGCACAGACCGTTCCAAATCAAGCATGGAATAGTACAGACTTACGGCAAAGATCTGGTTAGGACGGATCGAGGCGTCCGGGCCGTCGCGCCCTACTACATCGAACAGGCAGTCCTCCTCGGTATTCCAGAATTCTGCGTTGAAGCTGCTGGCGGCTTGATGCGCCAAGGAAGCGTACAACTTCTTGTTGTCTAGATCACGGAATGCAGCCGCCAATCCGTCCATGGTTCGCAGCGCGTTATACCAGAGCGCTTGAATCTCCACCGGCTTGCCATACCGTGGCGTAACCACCCAATCCCCGATCTTGGCGTCCATCCACGTCAGTTGCACCCCGGACTCGCCGCAGTTCAGCAAGCCATCCTGATCAACCTTGATTCCATATCGAGTACCGGCAAGATGAAAATCGATGATGCCGGTCAGCACGGGGTACAGTTTCCGGCGGACCATGTCGTAATCGTCCGTGCGTTCGACGTACTGCCGTATGGCTTCGAAGAACCAGAGCGTGGCGTCCACCGTGTTGTACTCGGGAGTTTCTCCGGCGTCGGGAAACCGATTGGGCAGCATGCCACGGTCGGCATAGCGGGCGAATTCCTGCAGGATGCTGCGCGCGATGTCGTAGCGGCCGGTGGCCAACGTCAGGCCGGGCAACGCGATCATGGTGTCGCGTCCCCAGTCGGCGAACCAGGGATAGCCGGCGATCATGCTGCGCGAGGATCCGCGGGTCACGATGAACTGATCGGCGGCGGCTGTGAGTTCGCGCGTGAAATCGTCGTCGATTCCCTCGACCAGAGACTTTCGACGCTGCCGCTCAGCCATCTCATATGCTGACGCTATTTCAGCCGAGCACGGCTCCTGTGATGCGATAACCGTGGCGATCATTGTGCCCGATAGATTGAAGCGGAGCCCGAACGGACTGTACAGGTCTTCGTGGAAGTCAAGGCCCCGTTTTCTCTCTTCGTCGTACTCGAAATTGCGATACCAGGATCCTTGCTCTTCGATGGCCGTCGCGTTGTGAGCGAAGTGCAGGCCGGGCAGGGACGCGTAAGGCTGAAAGAAGGCTTGGCCTTGCGCCAACTCCACGTGGGGATTCAATCCCGCGTTTTCATGGGTTGTGCTGTGGTAGTCGCGAAACGCGACCAGCGGACGGACAATGAGCTGCAGATCGCCGAAGTGTCCGTGGTTGGGACCCACGCGATATTGCACGACGACCGTGTTTTCTCCGTGCACCAGGAATACGGACTTCTCGAGGCTGATTCCTTCCGTCACAAACGTGAACACCGGAAAAG
>JGI26340J50214_10000660_pt1 | contig 11832 bp, 10 predicted proteins | sample BogFormECP12_OM2_FD_50214 | JGI IMG/M metagenome (IMG submission 50214)
CCAACCGCCGTGCGGAAAGCCTCGGACTCTTGCATCGCAAGCGGCTCGAGCTCGCCCGGTCACTCGCGACCAACCCTCGCGTCTTGCTGCTCGACGAGATAGGCGGTGGCCTCACCGACGCCGAAGCCTCAGAACTGGTCAGGACGATCAAGCAGCTGCGGCAACTGGGCATCAGCCTCGTCTGGATCGAACATATCGTGCACGTGCTCGTGCAGGTCGTCGATNGGCTGATCTGCATGGACGCCGGGCGGGTCATTGCCGATGGTNNGCCAGAAGAGGTCCTGCGCGATGCCGTGGTCATCGACGCCTATCTGGGAAAGGCGAGAACATGAGCGGCCTGCTCCAGATCGACAATCTTGTCGCACGCCATGGCCTGTTGCACGCCGTCCGCGAGGTTTNGCTCTCGGTGGCGGAGGGCGAGGTGCTAGCTCTCGTCGGCGCTAACGGCGCTGGAAAATCGACGCTGTTGCGCACGATCGCCGGCGCGCACCCGGCCGCNGGCGGCACGATCCGTCTCGACGGGGCCGATATCACTCGTATCCAGTCACATCGCCGGGTCGCCCGCGGGCTTGCCCTGGTACCCGAGGGGCGCAAACTGTTCCCAGAGATGACCGTCGAGGAGAACCTCCTCGTTGCGGGCAGGCGCGCCCGGCCCGGCACGTGGACCATCGACACCGTGCTCAACGCCTTTCCAATGCTTAAGCCGCTACGCCGCAAACGGGCCGCCAACCTCTCCGGGGGCGAGCAGCAGGCGACGTCCATCGCTCGGGCGTTGATGACCAATCCCCGAGTTCTGCTCGTCGACGAGGTGTCTCTGGGCCTGGCGCCGGTCGCCGTCGACACCGTGTACGAGTCGCTCCACACACTCATCCGCGACGGTGCCACCCTCGTCGTCGTCGAGCAGGACTTACAGCGCGCGCTATCAGTGGCCGACCGCGTCGTGTGCATGCTCGAAGGTCGGGTCGTGCTGCAGTCGGCGACCGAGGCGGTCANCCGAGAACAGGTGACCGAGGCNTACTTCGGCCTCGCCCGAGTCAACACCTCGTCCGTAACGGCAGACCACGTCCTCTCGGAGCGAACATGAACTGGATCAACGCCATCATCCAGGGCCTCTTCCTCGGTGGCCTTTATGCCCTGTTCGCCTGCGGATTGTCGCTGATGTTCGGCGTCATGCGCATCATTAACCTCGCCCACGGCGACCTGGCGGTCATGGGTGCCTTCGGTGTCTGGGTGGTCGCCACTCANGCNCGCCTGTCGCCCTTCATCGCGCTGCTTCCCNTACTACCGGTGATGCTCGTGCTCGGCTACTTCCTGCACCGCACCGTGCTCGCCCGCAGCTTACGCTCAGGCCCTCTCACCCCGCTGCTGACAACTTTTGGCGTATCCATCGTCATCCAGAACGCCCTGCTGCAGATCTTCTCCCCTGATGTGCACTCCCTCGGGTCACTCACCGGCTCGATCTCCACCGGCAGCTGGCAGCTGACCTCCCAACTTTCCTTGCCATACCTCGGGGTGCTCACTCTTGCCGTGGCCGTCCTCCTCCTCGGCGCCCTGCAATTCACCCTGCAACGCACCGGATTCGGCCGGGAAATGAGGGCGACCGCCCAAGATCCAGAAACCGCGGCGCTCGTCGGGGTGCCCGCTTCGTCGGTGTACGCCCAAGCCACCGCGATCGCAGTCGCGACCGCCGCCCTCGCCGGCGCCTTCCTAGCGATTCACTCGACCTTCGACCCCTCGAGTGGGCCCACCCAGCTCATCTTTGCGTTCGAGGCAGTCGTCATAGGCGGTCTCGGTTCACTGTGGGGCACCCTGCTCGGCGGGATTGTCCTCGGAGTAGCACAAACGATCGGTGCCACCGTCGACCCGCAGTACTCGATCCTCGCCGGGCACCTCGTCTTCCTAGTCATTCTCGCCAGCCCTCGCGGCCGGCTCATCGCCACCAGGAGCGCAACAGCATGACCAGCCTCGACAGCCCCGCGACCCCCACCCAGTGGACAGTTCAGCGATCCAGCCCGCCTCGCGAATCGGCTCCGGAGCCCTGATACTCACCGGCCTCGCGCTGTTCGCAGTTCCCCAGGTTTTCAACACCAACGTCGTGCAGCAACTGACCAGCCTGCTCATTTTCCTCATCCTTGCCGCGATGTGGAACGCCCTCGCCGGGTACGCCGGCCTGGTCTCCGTAGGCCAGCAGGCCTTCATCGGTTTCGGCGCGTACGGGACAATCTTCATCACCCAACAGGGCATCCAGCCCTACCTCGCCATGATCCTTGCCGCCGTCGCCTCGGCCCCGCTCGCAGCCGTACTGTCGCTGCTCGTGCTGCGGCTTCGTGGCGGCCAGTTCGCAGTCGGCACCTGGGTGGTCGCCGAGGCGATCGCCTTGCTGGTCGCCCTGCACCAGGAACTGGGCGGTGGCACTGGCACCTCGTTGCGCGGCCTGAACGTCTACCCCCGCGAAGTCCGCACGGCGTTCACATACTGGCTGACGCTCGGCTTCGCGGTTCTGCTGCTCCTTCTCCTCTTCCTGTTGCTTCGCAACCGCACCGGCGTTGCGCTCCAGGCCATTCGCGACGACGAAGAAGCCGCAGCTTCCCTGGGCGTCCAGGTCGGGCGGTTGAAGTTTGTCCTGTTTGTGCTGGCCGGCTTCGGTTGTGGCGCCGCCGGAGCGCTGACCCTGGCCAACACCCTGTTCATCCAGCCGCAGTCGATCTTCGGCGTGCAGTGGTCGGCCTACCTGATCTTCATGGTGTTGGTCGGTGGGCTCGGCACGTTCGAAGGGCCGATCATCGGAGCGATCATGTTCTTCGTGATCCAGTACGAGTTCGCCGATCTGGGCGCCTGGTACCTGATCGGCCTGGGTCTGGTCGCCGTCACTTTCGCACTCTTCCTGCCGCGCGGTCTGTGGAGCCTGATCAACGACAGGCTGCACATCCGCATGTTGCCCGTGGGCTACCATCTGATCCAACTCAGCCGAAAAGCTGTTCGATAGGACGGCGGCGCATCTGCGCATTCTGGCGGCTGGCGTGAACGAATCCCGTTGTTCTTCTGAACGCCAGGGCCGATCGCCTTTCGCAGCACCACAATCACCGTTTCAGGCTCCGTCAGCCGGCCTCCCTGGCTCTCGTAAAGCGCGTTCCACGGCAGAATTGGTACCTTCCACCGGGCCTGCGCTCGAGTCCGAAACTTGACACGAGCCCGTGATTATAGGCTATAGTCTTCTCCTATAGCCTATGCTGGTCGAATCATTATCGCACTGGAACGTCTCATCTCCGCTCCAGGCGGTGACCAAGGCCAAGGCCGTCTACGTGGAAACACGCTCTCGTATTCTGAAGGGTATGCTGGCCCCCGGTTCAGCGGTGAACCAGGAGGCGCTCGCCGCGGAACTGGGAGTATCGATTACGCCGCTCCGCGAAGCGTTGCGGCGATTGGAAATGGAGGGGCTGATCCGCCTGGAAGCACACCGGACAATGATCATCACGCCCCTAACGAGGCAAGAGCTAAACGAGATGTACGCTATTCGGCTGGAGCTAGACCCACTTGCCGCCGGTCTAGCCGCCGCAAACGCATCGGAGTCGGAGTTGGAGGTGATCAGGCAACTGGCTCGACAAGAGGCTCTTTCTGATCCCGTGCTGCAACTCGAGCGCAATCGCGGGTTCCATCGTGCTGTCTATTCGTCAAGTCAAAACAGCGCACTGATTAATATACTAGATCAGCTCTGGGATCGGACTGATCGCTATCGGCTTATTCTGATCAAGGAGGAACTTGTGGAGGGCCCGACGTCGCGACAGGAGCACATCGAAATAGCGGACGCTGTCGCGATCCGGAAGGCGGAACCTGCCGCTCGCTTGATGCGCGCTCATATCGGGCGTTCGCACGCTCGCATCTCCGATATCGTGATGGCGTGGGCAGCCGATGGCGGCGAGAGGCCGGGGCCGAGGTCCTCGGGTAACCAATGAGCGCTACAGATCAGACCGGAGCCACACTTGCGGAGCGCCTCTCAGCGTTGGACACAGCTACACTCTACGAGTCAGGGGCAAGCGGAACGATGACGCCGGATATTAAAATACTGTCCGGCGATCGCCGACTGGCGGGCCCTGCGCTTACTGTTATGTGCCACCCCGGCGACAACCTGATGATTCACGTGGCTGTTGCACGCGCTCAGGCTGGTGCAGTCATTGTGGTGCAGGCCCAGGACGCGAGTTACGGTGTCTGGGGTGAGGTGCTGACAGTTGCCGCGATGGCACGGGGCATTGCGGGACTCGTCGTAGACGGGTCTGTACGTGACCTCGGTGCCATCCGGCGTCTAGGCTTTCCCGTGTTCGCCCGCGGAACGGCTCTTCGGGGTACGAACAAGTCCGCCCGCGGCACCGTGGGCGCGGTCATCACATGCGGAGGTGCTCCTGTCTCGTTGGCCGACCTGATCGTCGCCGACGAGAGCGGGATCGTGGTGATCCGACCGGAAGAGGCCGAGCATGTCCTAGAGAGAGCGCAAGAGCGCTTTTGTAAAGAGGCGGCGATGATTAACGAGCTGCGAGCGGGCCGCACGACCATGGACCTCCTCGGCCTCGACGATATGTCTACCGGTGACTAACTTAGGCCAATTGCCGTCATACAGATTATCTTCATATTCCTTGGCGGCTCGCTATGGCGCAGGAACCAATTGTCTGTTCGCTAAACTCATGACGCCTAAACTCTCCGGCAATCCGCTTCTCCCTCATCACGAGAATTCGATCACTCATACCGATGATCTCAGGTAATTCAGAAGATATTAGGAGAATCCCCATTCCCTCCGCAGCGAGGGCGTCTATCCTGTTTCTTATCTCCGCTTTCGCCCCTACATCGATTCCGCGCGTCGGCTCGTCGAGGATCAGGACTGCGGGATTCGTGTTCAGCCATTTCCCCAATACTACCTTTTGCTGATTGCCGCCGCTGAGAGCCGAGACGGGAAGTCTCGTGGAAGAGGTCCTGATCTTGAGCTGGGCGATATTCTCCCGGACCAGCTTCTGCTCCTCCCGGTTGTTGATGAACAAGGAGTTCGAGAGCGCTTTCAGATGCGGGAGCGTGAGATTCTTCCTGACGTCCAGTAAGTGAATCAGGCCGAGGATGCGTCTGTCTTCGGGAACGAGCGCGATCCCATTTGCAATGGCGTCAAAAGGTGATCGAATCTCGACGGTTCGACCCCGTATCCTGATCTGACCGGAGTCAGCGCGAGAGAGTCCAAAAACAGCCTTGGCGAGGCGGGTCCGCCCCGATCCGACTAGTCCGTAAATGCCCACGATTTCACCGCGATGAACCGTAAAGCTCAAGTCGGCAAAGTGGGGCAACTGCGTGAGGTGGCTAACCTCAAGGACTGGATTGTCCTGAAGATGCTTGTGGCTGCGAGGGAAGAAGTCGGAAAGAGTTCTCCCGACCATCTCCCTCACAAGGTCTGCTTCGTCCCATTGACCAACAGGGCGAGAACTCAGTCTCACGCCGTCGCGAAGCACGGTGATTCGATTTGCAATCGCAAATACCTCTGGCAGTTTGTGTGAGATGTAAATGACCGCGACTCCCTTCTCTTTCGTCGTGCGAATGACCCGGAAAAGATCCCGGATCTCTGGCTCGGTGAGCGAGGACGTCGGCTCATCGAGGATTAGAACCTGAGAATGCATGGAAATCCCCTTGGCAATTTCGACCAACTGCTGCTTGGCGATCGAGAGCTGGTTTACTCTCTGGGTAGGGGATATGTCGGCTTCGATTTCCGCGAGAATCGCGCCCGCCTCTTTCTCAGCTTGGCGTCGGTTGATCAGCCCTGGAATTCTTGACCGGGCTTCTCTTCCGAGGAACATGTTTTCGGCGACCGATAGCTCCGGAACCAGGCTGAGTTCCTGGTGTACCATTGCAATTCCCAGTTCGCGCGCCAGTCGCGGAGTGTGGATCCTTGTCGGTCGTCCCTTGAAGAAGATCTCGCCTCGGTAGTCGGGGTAAATGCCCGCGAGAATTCTCATGAGGGTGGATTTCCCAGCGCCGTTCTCGCCGACCAAACCATGCACTTCACCTGGCAGGAACTCCAGGTCGACGTTCCGCACCGCGTCCGTACCGGTAAAGCTCTTGCCAATGCTCACCATCCTAACGATCGGCTGATGCGAAGCATCGTTTTTCATATTGCTGCTTCTCCCACCTACATACTAAGTTGGAGATTCAACTTCCTATAGCCTATAGGCCTGTGCAACACTACGATCTTGGCCTTGTCCAACGTCAAGGCTCGATGGTTTCGCCTTGCTGAGCGGTGATTTTCCGGGCACGGCGCCGAGCGAGTGGGAAAGAGCCACGAAAAAATCCATCCTGAGGAGGAAGAGCGAGTGTCGGACTATTATGTCTATGTCGGGCTTGGCGGGGACACAGATCCCGGCCGATTCTGGAGCGCTGGTCTCTACCGGAGCCGCAACGGCGAAGGCGCTTGGGAATCGTTGGGCGGCAAGATCCATCCAATGTCTCGTGTCTTCGCAATTCTCACCGATCCAGAACGTCGAGGCCGGGTTACCATCGGCACCGACGATGGGATCTGGAGAAGCGACGATGTCGGCGACTCCTGGCGACGGCTCAGCGCTCCGAAGCCTGAACTCGCGGTCTGGTCGCTTGCCAGTCACCCTCATGATCCCAATACGATCTTCGCCGGCTATGAGCCGTGCGCGATTTATCGAAGTACGGATGACGGATCTACCTGGGAGAAACTGCCGGTCAATGTAACTTTCCCAGCAGTGTCGGACCATCCCCATATTCCAAAGCGCATCATTTCGATCGCAGTAGATCCTGCTAATCCAGATGAGATCTACGCGAGTCTTGAGGTGGGTGGTCTGCTCCGCAGCCTCGATGGCGGTCAAAGCTGGGTAAACCTCATTGACGGCCTCTACATCGATGAGGGCTCAGTCGACATTCATTCAGTAGTGGTGAATCCGAAACGTCTCGGCCAGTTGACCGTTGCCACGCGCTTTGGCACCTTCCGCAGCGTCGATCGGGGCCTGCACTGGCACGATCTCAAAGCTCCGCTTCTACGCTCGATCGGCTCTTACTGCCGGGCGCTCGCCTACGCTCCCGGCGACGTCGAAACGCTCTATCTCGCAGCCGGCAACGATTTCGATGGCGACAGGGGCGCACTGTTCGTCAGTCGCGACGATGGCGCCACCTGGCAGCAGGCTGACCTGGGCATACCGCTGAAGACGACCATCTTCGGTCTCGCCGTGAATCCATACCAACCCGATCACGCATTCTGCAGCAGCAAGATCGGTCAAGTCCTTTACTCCTATGACCGGGGAAAGAACTGGAGGGTCAATCCACTTCCTCACGCTGTCGGCCACGTTTTCGCGCTTGCAGCGGCTGACATCGCCAACAGTTGACGGAGGGGCGGTCGGAACCGACGGGGAACAAGCCAAACCTCGAGTGTTTCAGGGACTTCAAGCCGCCAAACTATCTAGTGCACCGTCGGCGGACACCTGGCCGCCAGCGAGCACGTCCTTCCCATCAAACTCCTGATAGTCCTTGCAGGTTAAGGCCATCCACAGATGACACTTTGGAACGGCTTTGACGCCTTGACACTTCACCTCAAAATAGTAACCTATAGCCTATAAGGAAGCTCGGCAGGGAAAGACACCCCCACTTTACGCCTTGGCCTATTCCCCCAACTTTAGTCTTTCCGTCGTGAGTTTAGCGAGGAGACAATTTGTTCCTGGCGCCGATAGCAAGCCGCCAATAAGACAATTGCATATGACGAAAAGCGCGACTGAGTCGGGTGTAAGAGCAGTCTGGTCTTCGGATGTCCACGGAGAGAGGTCACTCACACACTCAGCGCGTTCCATGATTCTCCGTGACTATGGCATCTACATCATGCTGGTCATCATTACGCTCGCCTTTTCCGTTACCACCAAGGGATTCGCAACCATCAACAATCTCATCCTGATCCTGTTGCAGGTCAGTGTGATGGGTATCATTTCGGTGGGGATGCTGTTTGTCATCCTTTCCAAGGGGATCGATCTTTCCGTCGGCTCGACCCTTGCGATTGCCGGGATGTTCTCTGGGCTGCTGGCAAAGCAGGAACCCACGCCCGTCAACGTCGCGCTTGCCCTTGGGGTACCCCTTTTCCTTGGACTAGCCTGCGGCCTCGTGAATGGATACCTTATATCCTGGGGTAGCCTGCCGCCTCTGATCGTAACCCTTGGTACCATGTACGCCTTTCGCGGCTTCATCGTGTGGTACCACGTCAATCCCGTCTACCAGCTTCAACCGTGGTACCGCATCCTCGGACAGGAAAAGGTCGGTCCGATCCCGATACCTGTGATTATCCTGTTGTGTGTGACGGGCATCACATCCCTGGTGCTGAACCGCACTCGCTTCGGACGGTACATCTACGCAGTCGGCGGCAACGAGGACGCGGCGAGAGCAGCGGGGATCAACGTCAATCTTGTCAAACTCTGCGTCTACTCGATCAACGGCTTTTTTTGTGGTCTCGCGGGTCTCGTATTCACTTCCCGCCTTGGCGCCGCTCAGTCTATATCGGGAGCAGGTTTCGAGATGGTCGCCATAGCCTCGGTCGTAGTCGGAGGCGCAAGCCTTTTTGGAGGTAGGGGCACAGTCGGGAAGACCATTGTGGGCGCGTTGATCATGCAGATCGTCCAGAGCGGATTGGTCATGCTGAACGTCCCCTCACCCATTCAGCAGGCAATCCTCGGCTTCATCATAATTCTCGCCGTTTGGGTAGACCTGTTCATTCAGAGAAGAGAGGGCGTTAGGCGTTCAGGGTCGATCCGAGGATTGTTCTCATCTTACAAGGCTAACTAAACGAAAAAATTAACATGAAACTACTAAGATCTATCGCGATTCTATTCATGGCTGCGTCTCCTTTTGTGCCTGGCGGTCGCATGATGGCCGAGGCCCCTGCAGCTTCGGTGGATGTTACGAAGGAGGGTTGGTGGCTCACGCCGTACAAAGCAACCAAAGAGTGGACCATTGGCGTCTCGTACACTGACGTCTCGATTTCCTACATCGCTGCCCTACAGAAGGCAGTTCAAAACAAAGCGAAGGAAATGGGCGTCAAGATCATCGAAGTAGACGCGAAAAACGATACCAATGTCGAGTTGAGCAACGTCGAGAATCTCCTCCAGCAGAAGATCGACCTTCTGCTCTTTGAAGGAGCAAGTTTGAAAGCTTCCGGTGCATCGATCGAGGCAGCGAACAAAGCAAACGTCCCCGTGGTTCACTTCAACATCTTGGCCGAGGGCGGCCAGTACGTAGCCTTTGTCGGGTCCAACCAGATCGATTCCGGCATTACCATGGGCAAACAGATTGTCAAGCTGTACAAAGAGTTGGGGAAGCCTTCCCTGAACGGGATCTACATGAGAGGCATCGCCGGTTACATCACCGATGAAATCCGTAACCAAGGCGTAAAGGACACACTCAAGGAGGCGGGAATCGCGGACAAGATCATGTGGACAGAGCAATACGCCGATTTCTCCAGAGGCAAGGCGCAGTCTGTTGCTGAATCGATTTTGAACAAGTCGTCGGACTATGATTTCGTCATTGCGAACGGCGACGACATGATCCTCGGCGCACTTGGTGCGGTAAAGTCGGCCGGCCTGCTCGGAAAGGTTCGGCTGTACTGCAGCGTGGACGGGCTTCCGGAAGTCCTCGACGGAATCAAGGCGGGCGAGATCGTTTCGACGGTGTTTCAGAATCCTGAGGGGCAGGGTGCAGGTGGAATAATGGCTGCTACGATGTATCTGGACGGAAGGAAGGACCTTCCCAAACAAATCCTGATCCCGTTCGTTCTCACGGACAAGTCTAACGTCAGCGACATCATGGCGATCGCCAACCGGGTGTATAAGCAGTAAGATCTCGATGTCTGGAGGCGATCCAGCGAGAACGGGCATCCATTCAAGCAAGGGGTTGGACCATGACAATCAAGAAATACAAAGTCGGCATCGGTGAAGGAGTAATCAAGCACGAATTCGTGCGCGTTAAGGACGGCGTCACGACGTTTGAATGCAGGGAACTGATCTCCAGTGAAGCGAACGGATCGGAAAAAATCTGCGTGTTTAAGGCGGTATTTGGGCCGCGCGAGGAGCACTCCAAACATCGACACACAAAGTGCGACGAGATTGTACATTGCGTTGCCGGTCGGGGTGTCGAAGGAATTGAGGTCGAGCCTGGTAAGTACAAAGAGTTTGAATACGTTCCCGGTACGACCATGTACCTCCCGACCGGAACGGGTCACTACACACGAAACCCGGACTATTTCGAAAATCTACACCTGGTGGGAATCTTCCTGGGTGTTCCGGACATGAACAAGGAGACGACCGGCTACGTGGCGGAGGGCGAGATCCAAGAGAACGAGAAAACGCTCGGCTAGCATTGCCAATCACATCAGGAGGGACGCACACGAGCGCGTCCCTCCATGTCTCATTCGTGTCTGTACCGCTGCGAAACAGTTCGTGAAACTGTTCGGAGAGGAATGGTTGACATCTTCGGACATACTGGGTCCCGATCATCCCGCCGGTTTGCTCAGGTTAGTGGGGGTGAACTATTTCCCTTTTATAGCAGGCTAGCGGATTTCGACCTTGAACGTAGTGTAAGTTTCGAAACCAATCAGAAATCACGCCAAACTAAACAATTTTCCGTGTTCGTTTTTTCGGGGGAACTACACTAGTGGAGGATCCGATGGAGTGAATGCCTCGCTCCACCAAACTCGCTGACAAAGGTGTCCGCGGCAAGGCCGCCCCTCATCGAAGAGACCGCTTGGTTCCTCCTTACCCAAGGCTGCAATTTTGTATTGCAAAGCCCGATACAAGCACCATAGACCAAATGACCGATGAGGCTCAGAACCAACGTGAGTGGGGTGATCTTAAAGAGCATGGATTGGCCGCGGGCGGAGGCTACAAGCGTCAGGATTAGGCATCCCCAGATCACCACCCCAAATCCAGTGCAAAAGGCCATACTTCGGAAGAACGTGCTACGACGTCCACGAAACGCTAGCGCGTAGCCTAGGACGCAAATCATTCCCATGCCCCCGCCGTTGCCGACCCAACGCCACGTATAACCTAGCAACGTGTCGGGATGATGGCTTCCCAGCAGCCAGCCTCCAATCCTAGGAATAAAGTCGAGTTCAACGCCGTTCGCCCGAGCGAGTAATTATGACGCGACTGCCGGTCGCTGACATTGGGATCACGAGCGCACCTCAGCCCCGCGCCGGGACTGGAACAGCAATCCAGCGATTTAAGAGGAGGCGGCTCAGGCGCTCAACGTTGCGCTGCCCGTCTTCAAAACGCTGATCCATCGTCTTCGCCCCGGAGGGGCCGGTAGGACTGAGCCCGGGGTTTTAACCAGGTTTTAACCCCGGGAACCGGCCACCCGCGACGCCGCGCCCTGAAAGGGGCGTAAAATCGAGCGTGACAAAAACATATCAACACAATGTAGTTGTCACATGCCGACCGCGGATCGGTGCCATGCCGAGTCAGGCCATTTAAATTCAATATTATAAATTTCTTAAAAATGTTGCGGAAGCAAGCTGACCTCCGTTAGCACTGATCACTTGGCCGGTGATCCAACGTGATGCGTCCGATGCAAGAAATGCCACGACATCTGCTATATCACCGGGTAATCCCGCCCGTCTTAGCGATATCCCGCGAACGATCGGAGCGGGGTCTCCAATGCCTTGTGCGCTCATGTCGGTTTCCACATATCCAGGCGCCACGGAATTTACAGTAATTCCTGAGGAACCAAGCTCCAGGCTCCAGCAACGGGTGAGTGCGTCGACTGCCGCTTTTGAAGCGGCATACAAAGAGGCATTCATGCCCGGAGCCTGCG
>JGI26340J50214_10000668_pt1 | contig 11774 bp, 15 predicted proteins | sample BogFormECP12_OM2_FD_50214 | JGI IMG/M metagenome (IMG submission 50214)
CGCCCGGGCTCACCCGGAACACAAATGTTAACGTTGCGTTGGCCTCTACGCCGCCTCGGTAACATGGCGCTTGGCAACGCGATTCGTTGACGTCCCGACCGGATAGCCGAGTCGGCACCTCCACCACCCCACCGCGTTGACCCAACCCCCGACGAACTAACGGGCGTGACCACCGGTCTGCCCGTGCGCGGGGGCCCCCTGCGCGATACTGAGCACGTGTCCGAGTTGGGGGACTGGGTCCGGGTGGACCCTCGCGCGGCCAGGCCGCCGTTCGACCAGTTGAGAACCCAGATCATCGGCGGCGTGCGCAACGGACGGCTGGCGGCGGGAGCCCGCCTGCCCACGGTCCGCGAGCTCGCTGCGCGGTTGGGCCTGGCGGTCAACACGGTGGCCCGCGCCTATCGCGAGCTGGAAGCCGCCGGGATCCTCGAAACCCGCGGCCGTTTCGGCACTTTCGTGGCCAGGCGGGATCCCGCCGACGTCTCGATGGCCGCGGCCGCCCGCGCCTACGTCGACACCGCCAGGGGCCTGGGCATCGATCGGGCCGAAGCGCTGCGGTACGTCAAGGAAGCGTTCGGCTAGCCGAACTCCAGCAGCGTCAGCGCCGGACGAACGTGGTCGAACACCGAGAGCCGCTGCATGGTCCACAGAAGCAGGTTGAACACCGGTCCGCGGCCCCGCGGCAGCGGCATGTCGTGCACCGCCCGGATCCCGGGCACGCTGTTGACGAGATCGGCGAGTTCGCCCACCGACATGGTGAACGGCATCGGCGGCGCGCGGTACTTCAGCGAGATTCTGATGCCGCGGCGCAGCATCGCGGCGAACCACGGCGGAGGCAGGTCGAACATCATCTGACCGCCCGGGAACCGGGCAGCGCATTCGCTGATCAGGCCGAGAACCTCATCTCGCTCCAGGTACATCAGCACGCCCTCGGCGGTGATGAACACGCCGTCGGACGGGTCCACTCGGTCCATCCAGCTGAAATCCAGCGCGGACTGCGCGCATACCGAGACGCGCGGCGACGGCGGTAACAGCCGCTTGCGCAACTCGATGATCGGTGGCAGATCGACCGTGAGCCAACGGAATTGGTCTCCGACGCCGGCCGCGTCGAGCCGGTGGAAGCTGGTCTGCAGCCCCTCGGCCAGCGCCACCACCGTGGCGGACGGATGTGTGGCCAGGTACCGGCGGGTGCTGTGGTCGAACGCCAGCGCCCGCACCGCGAGGTCCTGTCGACTCGGGATGCCGAACTTGGCGAAGTCGTAGTCGATGGTGTCCATCAGCCTGATCGCCATCGGATCGTCGATGATCGCGTCGTCGCGCCGGGCTTCGTTGGCGCGGGATCGCAGCGTCAGCAGCGCCGTTTCGGAGACTCCGCGCAACGTCGTGGCATCGGCTTTGGTCATGGCCATGACCTCATCGCAACACCTTGTTGAGTGTCCGCAGGTTGCGGGTGGTGGTCGCCGACTTGTACCGCTTCTTGCCCATGGTCTTCCCTATCGTGCTGTTCAGCGTCTGCGACCTTGGCACCTGCCAGTAGATCACCCCGTCGCCCCGCGCGATCCGCTCGCCGGGGCCGGGGTCGCCGGCGAGGTCGGCCAGCTCGTCGAGGACCGCCGCGTTCCAGACCAGCGTGACATAGGCGTGGTGGTCGGGCATTTCCGGCTCGAACGGGTAGTTGTCGACGATGGCCTGCACCGTCGGCAGGTCGTAGGCGAGCACCCAGGCGTCGTAACCGAACGTATCACGCAGCGTCGCTTCGGCTTTCGAACGCACCGACGCCGCGCTCCCGCGGCTGTCCAGCAGCACGTTGCCGGTTGCCAGGATCGTGCGCACGTTGGCGAAGCCCGCCTGCTCCAGCGCCGTGGCCACCTCGGCCATCTTCAGGCTCACCCCGCCGACATTGACGCCGCGAAGAAACGCCGCATACCGGGCCATCAGCCGAACTCCACCGTCATCGGTTCGATCCTAGAGCGACGGTTGTTCGACGTAGGCTCGCAGCATGGGCCCGCAATCATTCGACGACAAGTTGTTGGCTGTCATCAACGGGCACAGCTTCGGGGTGCTCGCGACGATCAAACGCGACGGGCGACCGCAGTTGTCGAACGTGTCGTACTACTACGACCCGCGAGGTGTGGCGATCGCGGTGTCGATCACCGAGCCGCGGGCCAAGACCCGCAACCTGCGCCGGGACCCGCGCGCGTCGATCCTGGTGAATTCCGACGACGGCTGGTCCTACGCGGTCGCCGAGGGCAACGCCGAGCTGAGCCCGCCCGCGATGCACACCCACGACGACACCGTCGAGGGGTTGATCCGGCTCTACCGCCACATCGCGGGCGAACATCCCGACTGGGACGACTACCGGCGGGCGATGGTCACCGACCGCAGAGTGCTGATGCGGATGCCGATCACCCACGTTTATGGCATGCCGCCCGGGGTGCGCTGACGCTACGCTGCGGACATGGCCGAGTCAGAGCATGCCGACGACGACACCAAGCGAAAGTTCCGCGAAGCGTTGGAACGCAAGAAGGCGCGGTCGTCGGGCACCGCGGACCACAAGGACGGCGGCGCCAAGCAACCGCGCACGCATGGCCCGGCGGAGCATCGCCGCGAGTTCCGCCGCAAGAGTGGCGGCTAGGCAACGATCCAGCGTTGGGCTAGGCTTTTCACATAATTCTGCCAGGTTGTGAGGACTTGGACGTTGTGCGACTGGCCGGAGACGAATACCGGCCGATCGAACTCGGGTGGTTGGTGTCAGGTTGATGAGCAGCCGATCGAAGCGGGCGCTGGCGGCGGGGGCGGTGCTGGCCGTCGCCCTGGCCGGCTGCGGCTCACAAAGCCGGCCGACGACGTCGATCACGGTGTTCGCGTCGTCATCGCTGATCAAGAGCTTCAGTGAGATCGGCAGGCAGTTCAAGTCCGACAACCCCGGCACGTCGGTGGAGTTCATCTTCGCCGGGTCGTCGGATCTGGCCGCGCAGTTGACCGACGGCGCAAGCGCCGACGTGTTCGCCGCAGGCGACCTGCCGAACATGGCCAGGGTCACCCATGCCGGCCTGGTCGCCGGAAACCCGGTCAATTTCGCGTCGAACAAGCTGGCCATCGCGGTGGCCCCGGGCAATCCCAGGAAGATCACGTCGTTTGTCGACCTGAACCGACCAGGGCTCAGGGTGGCGGTGTGCGCGCGTCCCCTTGTCTGCGCGTCAGAGGTGCAGCGCATCGAGGACAACACGGGGATTCAGCTTCACCCGACAGCGCAGGACTCCACCACAGCCGACATCGTCAGGAACGTGACGGACGGGCAGGTTGATGCCGGACTCGTCTACACCACCGACGCGCTGAATGCCGGTGACAACATTGCCTGGTTCAACATCCCCGAGTCCGTCGGAGCCGCCAACACCTACTCGATCGCGCTGATGAAAGATTCGGACCAGGCCCGGTTGGCCGGGCAGTTCATCAGATTGGTGACCGGCGACACGGGCCGGAAGATCCTCAGCGGCGCAGGCTTCGCCGCACCGTGACCCCGCCGTTTCTCGATTCATAGCCGACGCATAGCCGGCGCCCACGCGTCGCTCACCGACGCCCCGCATGCTCTGTTGCATGACGGGGATGACGCTGTAGCGCAACGCCGATTTCGTTGCGCCGCAACGGTTCACTTTTGACATTCGGCCGAACGCGGACGCGGTGGCGCGGGTGCGCGGCGTGCCGGTACTCGACGTCGTCGTGCCGGTGTACAACGAGGAGGCCGACCTGGCCGACTCGGTTCGCCGGCTGCATTCCTACCTGCGCGATCACCTGCCCTATTCGGCGCGCATCACGATCGCCGACAACGCCAGCGTCGATGACACCCCGCGCATCGCCGCGGAGCCGGCATCCGAACTCCCCGACGTTCGAATGGTCCGGCTCGAGCAGAAGGGCCGCGGGAGGGCCCTCAAGGCGGTGTGGTCGAGCAGCGACGCGCCGGTCTTGGCCTACATGGACGTCGACCTGTCCACCGATCTCGCGGCCCTGGGACCGCTGGTCGCGCCGCTCGTCTCCGGGCACTCCGACCTGGCGATCGGCACCCGGTTGAACCGGTCGTCGCGGGTGGTGCGCGGACCCAAGCGGGAGATCATTTCGCGCTGCTACAACCTCATCCTGTCGTCGACGCTGGCCGCAAGGTTCTCCGACGCCCAGTGCGGGTTCAAGGCGATCCGGGCCGAGGTGGCCCGGCAGCTGCTGCCCCGTGTCGAGGACACCGCATGGTTCTTCGACACCGAGTTGCTGGTGCTCGCCGAACGTGCGGGCCTGCGCATCCACGAGGTGCCGGTGGACTGGGTCGACGACCCCGACAGCCGGGTCGACATCGTGGCGACTGCCGCCGCAGACCTCAAAGGCGTCGTCCGCAGAGGCTTTGCGAACGGTTCGATTTCGGTCGCCGACCTGGCCCCGCAGCTGGGCTACCCGACGGCGCGGCGGTCGCTGATCGGCCAGGCGGTCCGGTTCGCCGTCATCGGGGTCGCCTGCACTCTCGCTTATCTCTTGCTGTTCTTGTTGTTGCACGACCCGCTCGGCGCGCAGAGCGCCAACCTGATGGCGCTGCTGGTGACCGCGATCGCCAACACCGCCGCCGATCGGCGCTTCACGTTCGGGATGCGGGGCCGCGCCGGCGCCGCGCGCCATCAATTCCAGGGGCTCGCGGTGTTTCTGCTCGCGCTGGGAATCACCGGCGGGGCGCTCGACGCGCTGCACAGCCTGGTGGCCGATCCCTCCGCTACCGTCGAGGTGGCAGTGCTCATCGTGGCCAATGCCGCCGCGACCGCCCTGCGCTTTGTGCTGCTGCGCGGCTGGGTGTTTCGCCACGCGGAAATCTAACGCCGCGCGGACCGTCTCTCCTCGGCCAGCACGGCGGCCAGGCATATCGCGGCCAGCGCGCACACCGCGAGGGCGAACGCGATGCCTGCGGTGCGCAGGCCCCACGCCTCCGCGGCCAGGCCCCCGCCGATGACGGGCACCGAGATCGCGATGTAGGCGACCACGAAGTAGGTGGAGCTGACCTCGGCGCGCCGGTCGGGCGGCGTCCGCTCGGCGACCGCGGCCAGGCCGCGGCTGAAGCTGACGCCCTGGCCGACACCGGCGACCACCGCCCCGGCGAGCAGCAGCGCCAGGCTTGAGATGTGAAGGGCCGCAGCGATGATCACCATCCCGACGACCAGCACCGCGCAGCCGAGGGCCACGGCACGTTGTGCCTCCATGCGACCGGCGACTATTTGTGCGGCGGCTGACGCGGCGAAGATCGAGGAGGCGATCGCACCCGCGACGGCATGGTTGCCGATGCCGATCACATCCGCGATGAACGACGGCGCGACCGCGGTGAACAGGCCGGTGACGGCGAACCCCGCGAATGCGGCGGTGGAGGCGGTGATGAAGACGGTGCGCACCTCGGCGGGCACCGACAGCCGCTGGAACCCGATGGCACCGCTGCGCTCCGACGTCTCGGGCGCGATCAGGACGCCCGCGATGGCCAGCACGGTCAGCGCGATGTGCACGATGAACGACAATTGCAGCGGATCCGGCGCGTACTGCACGAGCAGGCCGGCGATCAGTGGGCCGAGGCCCAGCCCGCCGATGTTGGCGATCGTCGCGACAGCGACCGCCCGGCCGCGCCAGGCGGGTGTCGCGGCCTCGATGACCGCGGCGGTGGCGGCGCCGGTGTACACGCCGGCCGACAGCCCGGAAAGCCCCCGCCCGATCAGCAGCAGGCCGACCGTGTGGGCGACCAGGAACACGACCGCGCTGGCGAGCGCAAAGGCCGCGCCCACCAGCAGCATCGGGCGCCGGCCCACCGCGTCGGACCAGCGGCCCATCACCAGCAGCGCGGCCAGCACGCCGGCTGCGTAGGTGGCGAACACCACCGTTGTCGTCAGGACCGAGAAGTGCATCTCCGCCGAGTACAGGGCGTACATCGGCGTCGGCAGTGTGGTGCCGATCATGATTGCGGCGAATGCGTAGGCCAGCAGCGGGAAGGCGACCCTCGACCGCCGGCCGTTCATCACGGTTCATCGTATCGACAGCCTCTTTGAGGGCAGTTCTAGACTGACCGGGTGGCAAAATTGCAGCTTGTCCAAGATCCGGCGGCCGACGCGCTGCTGGACGACAACCCCCTGGCCCTGCTGATCGGCATGCTGCTCGACCAGCAGTAGACGACTACAACTGTCGGCCCGCCTACAGAAACGCTCGATTGCCGTACCGATCAAGCGAAACGAATTCCCCGACCGGTCTGCGCGTCGTGGGACCGTATCTGCCGATCGGCCAGCCAAGAGGGACCACCGCGCATGGAGTGACGTTCCACGGCAAGCCCAGGACTCGCTTCGCCGCGAACGTGCTCCACAGCGGCATGGTGATCAGCGCCGCGCCCAGTCCGGCCGCACGGGCCGCCAACAAGAGGTTTTGCACCGCGGGATAGATGGAGCCGTAGGCGCTGCTGGCCGCGATCGTTGGATACGGCGCAATGACACCTTTGATGCATGCCACCACGACCACGGGGATGTCGTCGAAGTGGTCAGCCTGCCATCGCACGGCCTTTTCGATGCGAAGCATCTTGCCGTCCATGCGTTTTTGTAGGGTGCGCTTGTAAATCGGCCCGAAGGCATTCATCGCGAGGCGGTTCAGGCGGCCAAGTTTCGCGACAACCTCGCGGTCCTTGACCACGATGAACTCCCAGTTCTGGGCGTTCGAACCAGTCGGCGCCTTCATTGCCAGCTCGAGGATGTGAAGCACCAGCGAGTCGTCAACCGGCTCACTCTTGAGCCGACGGATCGCCCGTTGCGTACGCATCGCCTCTTCGAGCGGCATGGCTAAGGGCTCTTGCTGCGTCATGACCATGATTCCAACACGGTCGGGCCACCCATGGGGCTCTCTCGGGCAAACGCCAAATCGACGGGCTACCTCACCGCCGCACAGTCCTAGACTGGCCGAGTGCCGAACCTGCGACTAGCCGATGATCCGGCAGCTGATGCCCTGCTGGACGAGAATCCTCTCGCTGTTCTCATAGGTGCACTGCTCGACCACCCCCTGGGCATGGCAACCGGGATTCTTGAGCGGATCGTTCCCGGTGCCCCGCAAGGACTGTCATCCCCGTCGTAGCCCACGGGTGTCGACATGATGGTGTTCGCCTCGTTTGGCGGTGGTGTTAGGCGGCGCGTAGTCGCTTCGCGCTCACCGACGAGGGCGCCCGGTGGTGTCGAACCGGGAGCGGGTGGCCGCGACGTAGTCCTCCACGGTGATGGGCTTGACTCCGCCGATCACCTCGACGAGGTTGTTAACCCCGGCGAAGACCCCGTCGCGGTAGTCCTGCGCCACGCTGCTGATGTGCTGCACGAAATGCGCCGAGGCGCCGCCGGCGGTCAGGCCGGCAGCGAACGTGGGAATATCGATGGGCTCGTAGCGCACCGAAATACCCAGGGTGGCTTGGACTTTCGCGGCGATTTCATGCCAGTTGAGTTCTTCGGCGCCGAACAGCGGGTAGACCTGGCGGTCGTGCGGGTCGGGGTTCTGCAGGATGGCCGCGATGACATGGGCTTGATCGGCGGCGTCAATGGGGGCGTGGCGGCCATCGGCGAAGGGCAGCCGGTAGATCCCTTCGTCGTTGTCGCGGATCCAGAACATGTTCAGGAAGAACGTAAAGAAGGTTGGCCGCAGATGCGTGGTGAGAAGCGCGCTGCGGTCCAGCAGCCGCTCGGCGATCCAATGCGCCCGCGCCGCATTGCTCTTGGCTTCCCGGCGCGCCGAGATCTGCGACATGTTGACCACCGCGTACACCCCGGCCTCGCTGGCTGCCTGCACGAAGTTCGCGGTGGCCTCCACCAACCCGGGGGCGACGGGGTAGTTGAAGTACGCCGCTGTCACTCCTGCCGTCGCCGCGCTGACCGAGGGAAAGTCCAGCAGGTCGCCCTGCACGACTTCGGCGCCGAGTTCACCTAGCCTGGCCGCGCGCTCATCAAGGGTGTGCACGAGCGCGCGGACGCGGAGACCACGTTCGCGCAGCAATCTGACCGTGTGCGCGCCGGTGTTGCCTGTCGCGCCGGTGATCAGGAACAACTCGTTGGTGTCGGCCATGGGTGTCGCCTTTCTCGCGGATGCACCTGCGCTGACCCCATACCATCTACCCGCTTTGGTAGCCCACCGCATGCCTCTTGCCGGACAGGACCTACAAGCAAAGCACCCCCGGCGGTAAACCGGGGATGCTCCGTGCAGGGGTTCTGGTGATAGCGACGGCGACAGTCGGCTCGGGTGGGCTCTTCACCGCTGCGCAGTCCTAGACTGGCCGAGTGCCGAACCTGCGACTAGCCGGTGATCCGGCAGCTGACGCCCTGCTGGACGAGAATCCTCTCGCTGTTCTCATAGGTGCACTGCTCGACCAGCAGGTGCCGATGGAGACGGCGTTCGCCGGACCAAAGAAGATCGCCGACCGGATCGGCGGCATCGATGCGCGTGTGATCGCCGACTACGACCCCGAGAAGTTCGCCGCGCTGTGTGCCCAACGCCCTGCGATACACCGGTTTCCGGGTTCGATGGCCAAGCGCATCCAGACACTGGCGCGCGAGGTCCTCGACCGCTACGACGGTGACGCCGCGGCCCTGTGGACCGCGGGCGACCCCGACGGGGTCGAGGTGCTGCGGCGGCTCAAGTCGCTGCCCGGCTTCGGCCGGCAGAAGGCCCGCATCTTCCTGGCGCTGCTGGGTAAGCAGTACGGCGTCACGCCCAAGGGCTGGCGGGTGGCGGCGGGCGACTACGGCAAGGCCGGCACGCACATGTCCGTCGCGGACATCGTCGACCCCGGTTCACTCGAGAAGGTGCGCTCCTACAAGAAGCAGATGAAGGCGGCGAAATGAAGACCCATCTGAATTGCCCGTGCGGTGAGGCGATCGTCGGCAAGGACGAGGACGACCTGGTCGAGAAGACGCAGGCTCATCTCGCCGAGACGCACCCCGGCCTCGAGTACGACCGGGACGCCATCCTTTTCATCGCCTACTGACAGCCGGCGGCCATTAGGGCACTACCGTCGAGCCGATGGTCGGCATGAACGTGCACTGCTTGTCGACCGTCGTCACCTGACCGAAGATCGTCGACATGACGCTGCCCGAGCCGGTGTCGGCGATGGCGACCAGCGTGGTCGGGCCGTTCGGATTGATCTCCGGGTTCGGCTTAAGCGTCGCGCTGCCGGACTTGCCGGTGGTCAGGTTGACCCACGTGACGTTCAGCGGCAGCTTCTGCTCGGGAGCCGGTGCCGGCGTGCCGACCGCGGTGAACACGAAGGCTGTCTGCCCCTTGGCCGGTCCGGGCTTCGGGATGGGCGCGGGCCCGGCGACCGAGATCGCCGTCGCGAGGGAGTTGCCGCCGTCCTTGAGGCAGCCGTTGCCGATGGACGGGTACATGAACTCCTGGGTGGGCGGACTGTCGGGGCCGAAGCCGGGCGCCGGCGCGGCCGCGGGCGCAGGGGCCGGGCCTGGCGCCGGCGCCGGCGCGGGAGCTGGGTCGGGCGCGGCACTGGGCGCCGGTGCGGGTGCGGCCGCGGGTGCCGGCGCCGCGGCGGCAGCGGGCGCCGCCTCAGGCGCCGGCCCGACGGCATGGGCCGGGTCGACCCCGAGCGGAAGGTGCGCATCGGTCCCCGGGATGGCGCCGGGGGCCGGCACGTGGTCCACAGGTGCCGGGGCACCGATTCCGGGCAGGTTCACTCCCGCGGGAAGCAGCTGGTTCAGGTCGCCGGCCCCGTGGGCGGTCGGCGAGACGAATTGGCTCACCGACGACGCCACCTGCTTGGAGGCATCGGGTGCGGCGGAGTTGCCGGCGAACGCGGAGGCGGCGGCCATCAGCAGCGACGCGGCGCTCGCCGGGTCCGCGGCGGCTTGCTGAACCGCCGGCCCGAGCTGTTGCATCGCGGCCATCGCGGGCGCCTGGATGGTGTCGATCGGCGGCGGCGGGGGGGACGGGTCTGCCCAGCTCGCACCGGCCCCGGCGAGCGCACCCGATGACGCCAACGCCACCGCGGTCACCCCGGCGAACAGCTTCCCGGTCCTCGACATGACTTTCCCCCTGCCCTCTTTTGCACGCACGCGCCCGAACGTATCGGGTTACTGAAGTGACTCAAGTGACACGTGGGGCATTTATGCAACCGTTACGGAGACGACGGGCTTTGGTGATCGCGGGCTACAGTCGAGGCCGTAGACACCACCCGACGCGACCGGCTCGCGGTGATCGCGCCGTTGCTGCTGGCGCTCAGCATCGCCGCACGGCTGGCCTGGACGTATCTGGTACCCANCGGCGCCAACTTCGTCGACCTGCACGTGTACGTCGGCGGGGCGGCGACGATCGGCACGCCGCACGCGCTGTACGACTACGTCTACGCCGAGAAGACCCCTGACTTTCCGCTGCCGTTCACGTACCCGCCGTTCGCCGCGGTCGTCTTTTACCCGCTGCATCTGCTGCCGTTCGGCCTGCTCGCCTTCGCCTGGCAACTCGGCATCATCGCCGCGCTCTACGGCGTGGTGCGGATGAGCCAGCTGCTGCTCGGCCGCGGCAGCCGGCGGCAAGCCCTGCTGTGGACCGCCGCCGGCATCTGGATCGAGCCGCTGCGCAGCACATTCGACTACGGCCAGATCAACGTGATCCTGGTGCTGGCCGTGCTGTGCGCCGTCTACAGCACCCGCTGGTGGGTGTCCGGGTTGCTGGTGGGGCTGGCGGCCGGCATCAAGCTCACCCCCGCCGTCACCGGGCTGTACTTCCTTGGCGTACGTCGATGGGGCGCCCTGGTGTTCTCGGCAGTGGTGTTCGCCGCGACGGTCGCGTTGTCGATACTCGTGATCGGCGATCAGGCCCGCTACTACTTCACGCACCTGCTGGGCGACGCGAGCCGCGTCGGCCCGATCGCGACATCGTTCAACCAGTCATGGCGGGGCGGGATCTCACGGATCGTCGGGCACGACGCCGGTTACGGGCCGGTCGTCTTGGCCGCCATCGCGGGGACGGCCGCGTTGGCGCTGCTGGCCTGGCGCGCGGTGGGGACCGACGACCGGCTCGGCGGGCTTCTCGTCGTCCAGTTGTTCGGGCTGCTGCTGTCGCCGATCTCGTGGACCCACCATTGGGTGTGGCTGCTGCCGCTGATGATCTGGCTGATCCATGGCCCGCTGCGGGAGCGGCGCGGCGCGCGGGTCCTCGGCTGGGGCTGGCTGGTGCTGACGTTGATCGGGCCGCCGTGGCTGCTGAGCTTTGCCCAGCCCACGATCTGGGTGATCAGCCGCCCGTGGTATCTGGCCTGGGCGGGTCTGATCTACATCGTCGCGACGCTGGTGACGCTGGGCTGGATCGCGGCTACTGGCCGACGACCTCATTTATCTCGCGAGCCATTGCCAGGTCGTTTTGCGTGATACCACCGGCTGAGTGCGTGACGAGCTTGAAAATCACTGTGCGCCAGCGGATGTCGATGTCCGGATGGTGATCGGCGGCNTCGGCGCGTTCGGCCACCCGGTGCACGGCCTCGATCCCGGCCAGAAACGTCGGAAACTTCACCGAGCGCCGCAGCACCCCCTCCGCGCGTTCCCAGCCGTCGAGATCCGGCAGCGCGGCATCCACCTGCTCATCGGAAAGCACAGCCATGCTACTTACGCTACCTGTGTCGCCACCTGGAAACTATACGTACGCAAGACCCGTTGCGGTTCAGCCCATTTCGCCGCCACGCCGGCCGGCGCTACGCCCGCGCCGTGCTGGTGCCTCCGGCCGTGGACCATCGCTCTCCAGCG
>JGI26340J50214_10000669_pt1 | contig 11761 bp, 10 predicted proteins | sample BogFormECP12_OM2_FD_50214 | JGI IMG/M metagenome (IMG submission 50214)
CTGGTATGTGCGGCCTGGCCGCCAGAGCGCGCACGAGATCGGCGCGGCTGACGATTCCGACGATGCGGCCATCACGGACGACCGGTACGCGCTTTATGCGGTGTGTCGTCAGGAGCTCCGCAATCTCTCCGAGGCTGGTCTCCTCGTCGATTGAGATCACCGGTGCCGACATCATGTCGCGTGCAGTCGGATAGTTAAGGCTCGCCAGGAATTGCGGGTTAACGGGTTCGCCTTCGGCGAGCGTCGTCAGCCACCAGTCCTGGCGCGCTTCTCGTTCGGCCTCGCTGCGGCCGGTGAGGTCGCCCTCGCTGACCTTGCCGATCGGTGCGCCGCTGCCGTCGACCACCGGTACGGCGCTGATGCGCTTTTCGAGGAGAAGTGCTGCTATCTTTCGCATCGGCGTGTCGGATGCGACCGACACAACGTCGCGGGTCATCACATCGCGCGCATTCATCCGTTCCTCCCGGGGCGTTCTCTAGCGGTTCAGAGACAGTGCTGAGGTAGGCTATACCAAAGTGCCGGCGACTTGATCGAAATCAAGGTCGATCCCGATGGCCCGCGACAGGATTGCACGCAGTGGGGATCTCATCGGTAATGTCAGGGCGAATAGAGGGACGCTCCATGTCAAGCGGGAACACCACATCGCCGGATAGCCTTGCGCCGCCGTCGCAACTTCGTGCAGCCGGCGCCGCCCGAAGCGGCGGCCGGTCAGGGAAAAGCACGCGGAAAGAGGAGACGGCTAATTCCGCTGGCGATCGCCATCGGAATCGTGGCGGTCTGCGGTGCCGGCGCCTGGTATTGGTGGCAGCAGCAATTGAATGCGCTTCCCCCCGGCATCGCGCAGGCCAACGGACGCCTCGAAGCGGAGCAGGTGGAAATCGCCGCGAAGCTGGCAGGCCGGATCGCCGTCGTTCTCGTTAAGGAAGGCGACATGGTCCATGCCGGGCAGGTCGTTGCCCGCATGGATACCAGCACGCTCGAAGCGGAGCTGGCGGCCGCTAAAGCTCAGGTCGCGGTGGCCGAACATAAAAAAACGGAGGCCGAGGCCCAAATTGTCCAGCAACAGAGTAATCTAGTCTTCGCCAAGCAACAGCTCGCACGCGCGACCACCCTTTACCATCAAGGATACGGGACGGGCGAGAAGCTCGACCAGCAGACCAACCAGATGAAGAGCACGCAGGCGTCCTTAGACACGGCCATCGCCAGTCTGGAAGCCGCCAAGGCATCCATCGCGGCCGCTCAAGCCGTGGCGGCGACGATCCAGTCGAATATCGACGATTCGACATTGGTTGCCCCGACCTTCGGCCGCATCCAGTACAAGCTCGCACAGCCGGGCGAGGTTCTCCCTGCTGGCGGTCGGGTCCTCACATTGCTCGATCTGAGCGATGTCTACCTGACGATCTTTGTGCCGGCGAGCGTCGCCGGCCCCCTCGCCCTCGGCGATGACGCGCGCGTCACTCTCGACCCTGACCCCGGATATGTGTTCCCGGCAAACGTTACCTTTGTCGCGACCGAGGCGCAGTTCACACCGAAGACGGTCGAGACCGCCGAGGAGCGCGAAAAGCTGATGTTTCGGGTCAAGCTTTCGGCCGCTCCCGAGCTGCGCAAGCGCTACGAAGACATAATCAAAACAGGGATACGCGGCATCGGTTTTGTGCGAAGCGGGCAGGACATCGTTTGGCCCGCAAAGTTGGCCGTGAGGCTGCCGTGACGACGCCGGCTGCCGTGATGACGGGGGTTGCCGCGATGGTGCGACGGCTGTCGCACCGCTATGGCCGGACCGTCGCACTCGACGATGTGAGCCTGGCGATCCCCGCCCGCTGCATGGTAGGGCTCATTGGCCCGGACGGCGTTGGGAAGTCGACGTTGCTCGCGCTGATCGCCGGCGTGCGCCGGATCCAGGAAGGCGAAGTCTTCGCACTGGATGGCGACATGCGCGATGCCGAACATCGCCGCTCGAGCCTGCCCCGCATCGCCTACATGCCGCAAGGCCTCGGGCGCAACCTGTACCCCACGCTAACCGTATTTGAGAACCTCGACTTTTTCGGCCGTCTTTTCGACCAATCCAAGCCCGAGCGCGAAGGGCGCATCAACGAACTGCTCGCCGCGACCGGTCTCGACCCCTTTCCCGACCGGCCGGCCGGCAAGCTGTCCGGCGGCATGAAGCAGAAGCTGTCGCTGTGTTGCTCGCTGATTCACGATCCGGACCTCTTGATCCTCGACGAGCCGACGACGGGGGTCGACCCGCTGTCGCGCCGGCAGTTCTGGGAGCTGATCGACCGCATCCGTGCTCGGCGCCCAGAGATGAGCGTCATGGTTGCCACCGCCTATATGGAAGAGGCGGAGCGCTTCGACTGGCTCACCGCCATGGATGAAGGCCGGGTAATCGCCACCGGCTCACCCGAGGAATTAAGGGCACAGGGCCACGCATCCATGCTCGACGAGGCGTTCATAAACCTGCTGCCGGAGGCGAAACGCGCCGGTCATCAAGCCGTCATCGTCCCTCCGCGAGTAACAACCGGTGGCCCGCCCGCGATCGAGGCGGAGGGGCTGACCTGTCGCTTCGGCAAGTTCACCGCGGTCGATCACGTGAGTTTCCGCATCGAGCGCGGCGAGATCTTCGGTTTTCTCGGTTCCAATGGCTGCGGCAAGAGCACGACGATGAAGATGCTCACCGGCTTGCTCGCCCCGACTGAAGGAGAGGCGCTACTCTTCGGCCGCCATCTCGACGCTGGCGACATGGCGACACGCGAACGTGTTGGCTACATGACGCAGGCGTTCTCGCTCTATGGCGAACTCACCGTCCGTCAGAACCTGGAGCTGCATTCCTACTTGTTTCACCTGCCCGAGGACCGCAGAGCGGCTCGGGTTCGGGAGCTGCTCGAACGATTCGATCTGCTCGGCGTTGCGGACAGCCGGCCCGAAAGCCTGCCCCTCGGTCAGAAACAGCGCCTGCAACTTGCCGCGGCGGTCCTGCACGGACCGGAGGTGCTGATCCTCGACGAGCCGACCTCGGGCGTCGACCCGGTCGCCCGTGATTCCTTCTGGCAGTATCTGATCAATCTCTCGCGCGACGAGGGCGTGACGATTTTCCTGTCGACCCACTTCATGAACGAAGCGGAACGGTGCGACCGCATTTCGTTGATGCATGCCGGCAAAGTCATGGCCGTCGGGACGGCCAAGGAGCTGGCAAAGCATCGCGGCATGGACAGGCTCGAAGACACATTCATTGCTTACCTGGAAGATGCGGCCGGGACGGAGTCGGGAGGGAAGCCGGGCGAAACCGAGGCATCTCCCGGACCGACCGAGCCAGCGGTTTCGCGGGCGTCTGTGTCCTCACGGTTCGATTTGCGCCGTCTCTGGGCGTATGCGCGCCGGGAGACGATGGAAATCCTGCGCGATCCGATCCGCCTCGCCTTCTCGCTCCTCGGCCCTCTGATCTTGATGGTGACTGTCGGTTACGGCATCTCGTTCGACGTCGAACACCTCGCTTACGCCGCCTTCGACCAGGATCAGTCGAAAGAGAGCCGGGAATTGCTCGAAAACTTCTCGGGGTCCCGGTACTTTGGTGAACATCCGGACATCGCCGTCGCTAGCGAACTCGACCATCGACTCAAGAATGGCGAGCTTAAGGTCGCGCTCGAGATCCCGCCGAATTTCGGCAAGGATTTGCTGACCGACAAGCACCCCGAAATCTCCGTTTGGCTGGACGGCGCTATGCCGTTCCGCGCCGAGACGGCAAGCGGGTATGTCATGGTGCTGGCGCAGACCTATCTGACTGATCAGGCGGCCAGAGGCCACATCGCGGGGCTCCGGCCGCTGCCGGTCAATCTCGAGGCGCGCTTTAAATACAACCAGGCGTTCAAAAGCGTTTATCAGACCATTCCCAGCACGATTATGCTCGTGCTGATCCTGATCCCGGCGATGATGACGGCGGTCGGTGTCGCTCGCGAAAAGGAGACTGGGTCGATCGCCAATTTCCGCTCGACCCCGATCACCGGCATCGAATTTCTGCTCGGCAAGCAACTGCCATACGTCGCGATAGGGCTCGCCAGTTTCGTCACGCTGCTGTTGACGGCGATCTACCTGTTCGGCGTGCCGGTAAAGGGATCGCTCGGGGCGCTCTTTGCCGGGGTCTTCATTTACATCGGTGCGGCGACCGCATTCGGCCTGCTCGTCTCGTGCTTCACCTCCACTCAGATCGCCGCCATTTTCACGACAACGATCCTGACCCTCGTGATCGGGATAAATTTCTCAGGCCTGCTCGTCCCGTTTTCTTCGCTTTCGGGAGCCGCCCTCTGGATCGGTCTCGGCTTCCCGTCGGGATGGTTCACGCAAATCAGCCTTGGAACCTTCACGAAGGCCCTCGGCTTCGCCGAACTCTGGCCCGACCTCCTGGTGCTTGTTGTCTTCGCGCTGGGGTTCGTCGCGGCGGCAACGCTCATCCTGCGCAAGCAGGAGGCGTGATATGGCCTTGCGGCTTGCCAATGTTTTCAGGCTCGGCGTCAAGGAGCTGTACAGCCTGCGCGCCGACCCGATCCTGCTGGTGATGATCGTCTATGCCTTCACCTTCGCGGTCTATGCGCAGGCGACCGGCGCAAAGACCGAGGTGGAGAATGTCGCGGTTGGGATCGTCGACGAAGACGATTCCGAACTCTCACGCCGGATCGCCGGCGCCATCCTCGAACCGCAGTTCAAGCGTGCGGTCCAGTTAACGCCCAACGAGATCGATCCCGGCATGAACTCCGGCCGCTTCGTATTCGTGTTGGAAATCCCTCCGAAATTCGAACAGGACGTTCTCGCCGCCCGCCGCCCGACGGTGCAGATCGATGTCGATGCGACCGCGCTGACACAGGCCGGCGTCGGCGCCAGCTACCTCCAGAATATCATCGAACAGGAGGCTTTGGGCTATCTGCAGCGTCGCGAAGGGGCGATAGCCTCCCCGATAAATCTCGTGATGCGCACCGCGTTCAACCCGAACCACAAATCCGAGTGGTTCCTGGCGATCATGGCGGTGATCAACGACATTACGATGTTGACGGTCGTCCTGACGGGAGCGGCGCTGATTCGCGAACGTGAACATGGAACCGTTGAACATCTATTGGTGATGCCGGTCAGACCGGCCGAAATCATGATCGCGAAAGTCTGGGCCAACGGCCTCGTGATCGTGGCAGTCGCCATCCTGTCGCTGTGGTTGGTCGTCCGCGGCGCGCTGCGTGTGCCGCTCTCCGGATCGATGCTATTGTTCCTGGCCGGTACGGTCCTTTACCAATTCTCGGTGGGCGCGCTCGGCATTCTGCTCGCAACCTTCACCGGCACGATGGGCCAGTTCGGTCTGCTGGTGGTCCCGGTGCTGGTTATTCTCAACCTGCTGTCGGGCAGTGCCACGCCGCCGGAAAGCATGCCGGACTGGCTGATAGAGGTGATGAAATTCACGCCCACCCCGCACTTCGTCAGCTTTGCTCAGAATGTACTGTATCGCGCTGCCGGTCTCGGCATTATCTGGCCGCAGCTGGCCGCGCTCGCCGCCATTACGATGGTGTATTTCGGCGTGGCACTAGTGCGATTCAGGACAACGCTCGCCAGTTTCCAGTAGGTCCGTTAAGGCAAATGGATCCGGCAATCCTCTCCGCGGCCTCCGCGTTGGCCGGCTCGCTGATTGGCGGGGCCTCGACCCTCGCCGCCTCCTGGTTCACCCAACGCGGGCAGTTACGGGCGCAGGTGCTCGTCCAGGAGGCGGTAAAGCGCGAGGCGCTCTACGCCGAATTCATCATCGAAGCATCCAAACGCTTTGTCGAGGCCTGGAGCCATCAGGCTGAAGGTCCTGAAGTTGTCGCGGGTCTCTACTCCGCGGTCGAACGGATGCGGTTGACGTCATCGGGTGAAGTGATCCGCGTTGCCGAGCAGGTGGTCCGCCTCGTGATCCAGGACTATGCCGCCCCCGAGAAAACGTTCGACGAGTTTCGCCATCGCGTAGGAAGCGAAGACTGGGGCGATCCCCTGAGGGAATTCAGCGAGGCGTGCAGGGTGGAGCTGCGCGCCCTGCGCCGCTGATCGCTGTGCCTTAACCGAATCGCGGCTACGCGCTCAACGATTAGGGAAATCTAGGCTCATGGCTGCCAACACTTGGAGCTCGGCGAACCCAGCCGATGGCGAGCATACTGCTGCCCCGCGGAATGGCTGGGAGGCGAGCCTCCTGGCTGCCGGCGAGTTTCGGATCAGGCTGTTCGGGCAGTGGGTCTTGGCGAGCGGCGCTCATTCCCCCGACGAATTATCGCGTCGGCTCGGTGAGGCTCCGCGTGCGACGAAAATCACCTTTGATGCGCAAGACCTCACGGCCTGGGACAACATCCTGATCGAATTCCTCAACAAGCTCGAGACAATCGCCGGTCAGCGCGGCATTTCCGTCGACCGGTCGGGGCTGCCGGGTGGGGCCGAGAGGCTGGTCGCCCTGGCGCGGGCTGTCCCTGAACGCCAAGGAGCGAGGCGCACACAGACCCGGCCCGATCTTCTCACCCGGGTGGGCGCGGGCAGTCAGAGTTTTTTTGCGACAACCGCCGATTTTGTCGGTTTTCTCGGAGAAGCTTGTGAGGCGATCGGCCGGCTGATCGTCGGCAAGGCGCGGCTCAGATCTTCCGACCTGCTGCTCGCGATCGAGGATTGCGGGCCCCTGGCCTTGCCGATCGTGACGTTGGTCAGCTTTCTGATCGGCCTCATTCTGGCCTTTGTCGGCGCCGTTCAGTTTCGCCGGTTCGGCGCGGCAATCTATGTCGCCGACCTCGTTGGCATCGGCATGGTGCGCGAGCTGGGGGCGATGATGACCGCCATCCTGATGTCGGGACGCACCGGCGCCGCCTTCGCCGCGAATCTGGGCACGATGCGAGTCAGCGACGAGATCTCGGCGCTGCAAACGCTCGGAATTCCGCCGATGGAGTTCCTGGTTCTGCCGCGAATCGTCGCACTCGTCATGATTATGCCGCTGCTGGTGATCTTCGCCAATATCGTCGGCATGCTCGGCGGCTTGCTGATCGGCGAGGTCATGCTCCATATCTCGCCGGTCGCCTATTACCACGAGACGAGAGGTGCCGTCGTGCTGAACGATTGGGCGGTCGGCCTCGTCAAGGCGGCAATATTCGGCGCGATCGTCGCAATCGTCGGCTGCTGGCGCGGCATACGTTGCTCGCGCAACGCCGCCGCCGTCGGCGACGCCGCCACCTCCGCCGTCGTGCTGTGCATCGTGTTGATCATAGTGGTCGATGCGATCGCCACAGTCATCTGCACGACTCTGAACGTATGATCGCGGCCGAGCATCCAGCCGTGAGTGATCCGAGAACGAAGTTGGCGCCGGAGGCGCATATCGTGATCGAGGACCTGACGATGGCCTATGGCGACTTTGTGGTTCAGCATGACCTGAACTTTACGATCAATAAGGGCGACATATTCATCATCATGGGCGGCAGCGGATGCGGCAAGAGCACTCTACTGCATGCCCTCGTTGGGTTGCTGGCGCCCGCCCGCGGCCGCGTCCTTTACTCCGGCGAAAGCCTGTGGGATGCCGAGCCTGAGCGGCGCGACGCCATCCTCAGAACGACCGGCGTGACCTATCAAGGCGGCGGATTATGGAGCTCGATGACCCTGCTCGAGAACGTGGCGCTCCCGCTCGAGCAATATACGAGTCTGAAGCCGGACGAAGTCGCCGATCTGGCGTCGCTGAACCTTGCCTTGGTCGGACTCTCCGGCTTCGAAGAGTACTTTCCCGCGGAGCTCAGCGGCGGCATGCAGAAACGCGCCGGTCTCGCTCGAGCGATGGCACTCTCGCCCGAGGTGCTGCTGTTCGACGAGCCGTCGGCGGGTCTCGACCCGATCAGCTCGCGCCTGCTCGACGATCTGATCCTGGCGCTGCGGGACAGCCTCGGTGCCACCGTCGTCATGGTCACCCATGAGCTGGCAAGCATTTTCGCGGTCGGCGACAATTGCGTCTTCCTCGATTCCGAGACCAAGACGCAACTCGCCGTGGGTGCGCCGAGACAACTGCTCGACGAGTGCCCAAATCCGGAGGTCCAACGATTTCTGAAGCGGGGGGAACCTGCCGGGGCGCATGAAGACACTCGAGGTGCCGCCCGCGCAAGGCCAGGAGCCGCACCGTGAGCAGCCGGCGGGCAAACCCGAGGCTGATCGGAGGCTTCGTGATCGGCGGGATCGGATTGCTGGTCGCGGCGGCGCTGGTCTTTGGCAGCTTCACCTTCTTTGAGACAACGCGCCGCTTCGTCGTGTTCCTCGAGGGATCGGTAGACGGCTTGACAGTCGGATCGGCGGTTCTCTTTCGCGGGGTGCCACTCGGCCAGGTCGTCGAAATTGGGATCCGCTATGACCCCACCCAGAAATTATTCGAGATACCGGTCATCATTCAGATCCGGCCGGATGTGATCCAGAAATATTCTGCGCCCTCGACATTGGACCCGGCCGGATTGCAGCAGCTTATCGACCAGGGCCTGCGCGCGCGGCTCGAGAGCGCCAGCCTCGTCACCGGTTCACAGGTGGTCCAGCTCAATTTCTATCCCGGCACCCCGGTAAAGCTCGTTAAAACAGATCTGCCCTATTACCAGATTCCCGCTTTACCGTCTCCAACCCAGGAGCTGATGTCGTCCGTCGAGACCGCGGCGAAGGATCTGCCGACTTTGATCAAGGAGGGTATCGCAACTCTCGACCGCATACAGAAGGTGGTCTCACCCGAGAACCAGAAGGCGATATCCACTATCCTTGAAAACGCGGCATCGATGATGATCACATTGCGGGCGGATGCCGGGTCCATCGGTCCGGTGATTGGCAGAGCCGACAGCGTCCTCGCCGGTGTCCATCAATTAACCGGGCACCTGGATGGCGTCGTGGAGGAAAATCGCGAGGACATCAGGGCGTCATTGCGTAATTTCCGGCAGGCCACGGTATCTGCTGACAAGCTGATGGACCAGCTGAACGGGGTCGTTGCCGAGAACCGCCGTCCGATCCGACAGTTCACAGAGGGCTCGTTGCCGGATTTGTCGGCGCTGATCATCGATGCGAGAACGGCGGTCGGCAAAGCGACAACCATTCTCGACAGTATCGAACGCAACCCCACCCGCTTCATTTTCGGCAACAAGAACGAGCAGGGGGTACAGCTCAGATGAGCCGTCGGCAGCTTCTTGCCGGCATGATCATTGTGTCCCTAATCCCGGCCATGTGGGCCTGCGGATTGGGTGGCGGGCCACCGCCACGCCAATACACCTTGTCGCCGGTGACGGGCTTCCCGCCGGGGCTGCGGCCGGTCACCTGGTCGCTCGTCGTCGACGAGCCGACGGCCCCGCACCAGATCGACACTTCCCGCATCGCGCTGATGAACGGCCCGTTCCAGGTCGAGTATTACGCCGACGTCGAATGGACCGACAATGCGCCGGCGATGGTGCAGCTGCTGCTGATCCAATCGTTCCAGAACACCGGGCGCCTGCCGGTCGTCGCGTCGACCCGTCAGACCCTCTCGACGGATTTTCTGCTGCTCTCCAACTTGCGGAAGTTTCAGGTTGAGAGGGACGCTTCGAACGTGCCGCAAGCGACAGTCGTGCTCGAGCCGACCTTGCTACGCATGCCGCGCCGCGAGCCCGTCGCGACCGCGCGTTTCGAGAAGACGACGCCAGTCGCGGCCGACTCGATCGATGCGGTGACTACCGCCTTTAATACCAGTCTCGGCGAGGTGATCCGGCAGGTCGTCGACTGGACGCTCGAAAGGGGCAGCGCGGCGGCGAAGCCCGGCTAACACGAGATGGTTTCGCGCCACCTGCGGCGGCCGAAGGTTGGGCCTTTGAGCAAGAGTCAATTGGCTTTAATCCATATCAAGGCGTCATTGTGCTTATCATATGCCGTGCTGGCTTAACCGCCCTGAGAAGGCCCTGGCGAAAACCCGCCTCCGGATCAAGGGCCGCGACGGTGTCGTAGAACATCCGATTCGACGGCAGACCGCCTGCGAAATCCCACGCCGCCGCGCTTACTATCCCGCCAATCTGCGTGACGCGCACCGTCTCGGCGGTCGCCGCCATCCGCGGTTTGAGCGGCACGGCAAGAGCTTGATCTAGATCAAGGCGGCCCTGCTGTCGCACGAGTTACCTGTGCGCGCTGAAGCACCCGGCTTAACGCAGTTCGATTCCTAAATCTCAGAAATGGAGGCGACCATGCCCGTACAGACCAGCATGCATTTCTATATCAATTGGGCAAAGGAGCGGCTTGACGAGATGGATGCTACATTGGCATCGCTCGAAGACCAAGCCCGCGAAGTACAGGCTGCTTCTCGCGCGAAGGCCGATCAGCTGCTCACCAACCTGCGCAAAAGGCGCCTCGAGTTCCAGGAAGACGTCAAGATGCAGGCTGAGACGAGCGAGGCCACCTGGCTACGCACCAAGGCGGAGTTGGATGTCCAGTGGAACGGCTTCGAGGCCGAGGTCAAAAAATATGTCGAGACCTTCAGCAAAGAGGGCGAGCAACAGAAGGCGACATTCCAAAAGATGGCCGCCGCCCAACTGAACGCTTGGCAAGACGCTTCCGATAAGGTTCACGCCGCTGCGGCGGGGTTCGCAGCCGATCGCCGGGCCGACATCAACGCCGCTGTCAAGCAGATGAAGGCCGATGCGTCCGAGGCCGAAGCTACCTTCCAAAACCTTGCCCGGGCAGGAACGGCGTCTTGGACCGCCTTGACCGGTGCCTTGGCACAATCGCGCGCGGCTTTCGATGGCGCCCTTCAGGCCGCGGCGGACGCATTCAAGCGTGCCGGGCAATCGGGGGGCGTGGACAAACCAAGCGCTGAACCGCCGCGCTGAGCCTCGATTGCTAGGCGACATAATAAAGCCGGGAATGGGAGAATGCCGTGCATCCTGTGCTATCGCGCGAACTGAAGTCACCTCAGGAGGAACTTTCAGCGTCGCAGCGGGAGCGCTTGGCGCCACCGCCATCCCCTTCCGAAGGTCGGACGGCTGCAGCAAGCGCGAAGCCGGTACCGGCTGCTCCCCCGCAAGAGGCTGCCGAGGAACCGTATATGCGTGAGCAGCTGGGCGGTTTTGTTAGTGATGTCGAAAAGTTCTTCGAGGAAGCGGAGAAGAACATCTCTACGCATCCTACCGAAAGCGTGGTCGGCGCTCTGCTCGTCGGGAGCGTCCGCCGTCTGCGTCAAGAGGAGATTACGGGCGAGATCATCGAACTCTCCGCCGGCAGCATATCGACCGCAGCCTCCGTCAAGCGCAAACGGAACCGCGGCTCGGCTCTGAACCGCTAGAGAACGCCCCGGGAGGAACGGATGAATGCACGCGATGTCATGACCCGCGACGTTGTGTCGGTCGCATCCGACACGCCGATGCGAAAGATCGCAGCTCTTCTCCTCGAAAAGCACATCAGCGCCGTCCCGGTGGTCGACAGCAGCGGCGCACCGATCGGCATGGTCAGCGAGGGCGACCTCACCGGCCGCAGCGAGGCTGAACGAGAAGCGCGCCAGGACTGGTGGTTGACGATGCTCGCCGAAGGCGAAGCCGTGAACCCGGAATTCCTGGCGAGCCTTAACTATCCGACTGCACGCGACATGATGTCGGCGCCGGTGATCACAATCGACGAGGAGACCAGCGTCGAAGAGATTGCGGGGATCTTGACGGAACACCGCATAAAGCGCGTACCGGTCGTCCGTGATGGCCGCATCGTCGGAATCGTCAGCCGCGCCGATCTCGTGCGCGCTCTGGCGGCCAGGCCGCAC
>JGI26340J50214_10000676_pt1 | contig 11680 bp, 11 predicted proteins | sample BogFormECP12_OM2_FD_50214 | JGI IMG/M metagenome (IMG submission 50214)
GCGCAAAAACGCGCGGTGGCCACACCCGTGCGCGCCAGTCCCACGACCAGCACGCGTTTGCCTTTTAGTTCTGCGGCATTCGGCATAAGTTCAAGCAATCCTACACATCTCCAGCTATGCGACTCATCAGCGCAGCTTCAAAGTCGTCAGCGCAAAAAGCGCAAATACCAGCGCAGCAATCCAGAAGCGCACAATCACTTTGGACTCGCTCCAGCCTAGCAACTCAAAATGATGGTGAATCGGGGCCATGCGGAAGATTCTCTTGCCGCGCAGCTTGAAGGAGCCGACCTGCAAAATCACGGAGAGCGCTTCGATTACAAAAATTCCGCCGACGAAAAACAGCAAAATCTCCTGCTTGATGATGACCGCGATTACGCCCAGCGTGCCGCCCAGCGAGAGGGAGCCAACGTCACCCATGAAGATTTCGGCGGGGTGGGCGTTGTACCAGAGGAATCCCAGCGAAGCGCCGACCAGCGCGCCGCAGAAGACCGTGAGTTCGCCGACGCGCGGAATGTATTGAATGTCCAAGTATTGCGCCCAGCGAAAATTACTGCTGACATAGGTGAGCACGGTGAGCGCTCCGGCGGCAATAACAGTGCAACCGATTGCCAGCCCGTCGAGGCCATCGGTCAAGTTCACCGCGTTGGAAGAACCCACAATCACCAGGGTGATGAAGGCCAAAAACGGCACAAAGGCCAGCGGCCACAAATGCCCGCCGAATACCGCGGGGCTCAGGAAGGAATGAACCACCAAATCGGGCTGGAAGCGTTTGAAAAAGGGAAACACCAGTTGCGTGGAGTGGGCGCTCTGGGTGGCCAGGACCAGCAATCCCACGCCGACCACCAAGCTCACCAGAATCTGCAGCAGCAATTTTTTGCGCGCGGTGAGGCCCAGATTTTGCTTCTTCATCACTTTGGCGTAATCGTCCAGGAAACCGATGGCCGCGAAGGCGATGAGCGCGAAGAGCGCCAGCAGCACGAAGGGATTGGTGAGATCGGCCCACAGCAGGGTGGGCACGGCGGTGGAAAGCACAATCAACACGCCGCCCATGGTCGGGGTGCCGGCTTTTTTCTTGTGCGCTTCCGGACCTTCCTCGCGGATGAACTGGCCGATCTGCAGTTCCACCAAGCGGCGGATCAGCCAGGGGCCGAAGACCAGGGCCAGAAACATGGCCGTGAGGCTAGCGTACACGGTGCGGACAGTGATGTAGCGAAAGACATTGAAGGGGCTGAAATAGCGCACCAGCACGTGGTAGACGAGGTAGTAGAGCATCTCAGTGCCGTACCTNGGTGCGGGGGCCATCGCCCTGCGTGCCGCCGGTGTGCCGCGCGATCAGGGCTTCCACGATGCGTTCCATCTTCACGCCGCGCGAGCCCTTCACCAGCAGCAGGTCGCCGGTGTTGACAAAATCTTCCAGGAATTTCGCGGCTTCCTCCGGCGCGGAGAAAAATTTGGTGTGTGCGCGCGAAAAGCCGGCCGCTACCGCGCCTTCCACGATTTCCGCGGCGTCGCCGCTGACGCCGATGATCCAGTCGATCTTGGCGGTTTGCGCGGCAAATTGTCCGGCTGTGCGATGCAGTTCCGCGGACGAGCGCCCGAGTTCGCGCATTTCGCCGGCCGCCAAAATGCGGCGCTTGAAGTTGGGCGTGGCCGCCAGCAATTCCGTCATGGCTTCCAGCGCGGCGGGACTGGAGTTGTAGCTGTCGTTGATGAGCGCCGCGCCATTGGAAAATCGCAACAGTTCGCCGCGCATGGACGGCGCGCGCAGGGTGCGAAAAACATGCTGCGCTTCGGCCGCGCCGATATCCCAAACGCTGGCCGCCGCGAGCGCCGCCAGGGCGTTGGAAATGGCGTGGCGGCCAGGGACGGACAATTCCAGGCGCACGCGACCCTCCGGGCTGACGTAATCGAATGCCGAACCCAGCGCGCCGCGGTCCTCTATATTCTCTGCGCTAAAAAAGGCCGGCTGTGCGATTCCGTAGGTGAGCACGCGTCCCGGTGCAAACGGGCCAAACGCCGCCACGCGCGGATCGTCGGCATTCAGCACCGCAGTGGACGCGCGCCCGTTCAAACCCTCAATCAACTCGCGTTTGGCCAGGGCGATCTCGTCCACGGAAGAAAAAAATTCCAAGTGCGCCGGGGAGACGCGCGTCACGACTCCGACGTCTGGCTTCGCGATTTCCGCCAGGCGCGCCAGCTCTCCGCGCCGCGACATGCCCATCTCCAGCACTGCGGCTTCGTCGGTGGGCTCCAGCCGGAACAGCGTCAGCGGCAGCCCATACTCGTTGTTAAAATTTCCTTCCGACTTCAAGACCCGCAGCTTCGCGCCCAGCAATGCCGCCAGGATCTCCTTGGTAGTGGTTTTACCCACCGAGCCGGTAACCCCTGCGACTTTGCCGCCCCAGGCCTCGCGTGCCGCGCGCCCCAGTTGCTTGAGCGCTGCAAAAGTGTCCTCGACGACGAGACACTTGTCGCGAATTGCGGCGGCGGCGTAACTCTCAGCACGCTCGCGCGCCACCATGGCGGCGACAGCACCACGCTTGAAGGCCGCGGCCAAATGATCGTGTCCATCGTGACGCGGTCCGTGGATGGCGATGAACAGTTCTCCGGCACGTAGCGTGCGAGAATCAATCGACACGCCGGCCACCCGGGCCATAGCGTCGAGCCCCGCTCCCTTCCGCGCATCCACCGCGCCAGCCACCTGTGCAATCGTCCACCGCATACATTCCTCAACGAGTTAGCGAAGTATCCCGCGCGTTTGGTGTTCACCGTTTAGAGGGCTCCTCCTTAGTACCGCGTAACAAAATCAGCCCGAGCGCCTCGTTGCAGCTGACTTTCGGCGCGATGCGTGCAGTCATCGCGCGTGCAAACTACAAAGCGCGCTAGGTGCCAAACTCTTTTTCGTTGTCTGTTCGCTCCCCTGGCGCACGCTGATATCCGCGCACGCGCAACGCTTTTCGCGCCACGTCGCGATCGTCAAAATGCAAAGTGCCGTTGGCTAAAATTTGATAATTCTCGTGGCCTTTGCCCGCCAGCAATACGATGTCGCCGGCGCGGGCCTCGTCCATTGCCAGTCCGATGGCTTTTTCGCGGTCCGGCTCAATGAAGTATTTTCCGGAAGTCTTCTGGAGGCCCACGATTATGTCGCTGATGATCTTCAGCGGATCCTCGCTGCGGGGATTGTCGCTGGACAGAATGGTCAGGTCGCTCAGGCGGCCGGTCACTTCGCCCATCACCGGCCGCTTGGTGCGATCTTTTTCCCCGCCACAGCCGAATAACGTAATGACGCGGCCCTTGGGGTTCAATTCGCGCGCGGTGCGAATCAAATTTTCCAGCGCGTCGTCGGTGTGCGCGTAATCCACGATCACCAGAAACGGCTGTCCCTCGTCAATCCTCTGGAAGCGTCCGGAAACACTTTCCAACTCGTTCAATCCTTTTTCGATAGCTTCGTTTTGCAATCCCAGCGCCTGCGCCGCGCCAATCGCGGCCAAAATGTTGTACACATTAATGCGCCCTACGAGCGCCGAGGTTACCTGCACTTTGCCGTTGGGCGTCTGCGCGGTAAAGGTCAAACCCTGAAACGAAAGCTGAAATTTTTTTGCGGTGATGTCCGCCGGCGCTTCCAGTCCATACGTTACCGTGTTCTTGGCCAGGCCCATGAGCTGTTTGCCGTAAGCGTCATCGGTGTTCACGATGGCTACGTCAGGTGCTCCGGCCCCCGCGCCTTCAAACAGCCTTCTCTTCGCGGCGAAGTAGTCCTCAAATGTCTTGTGGTAATCCATGTGCTCGCGCGTCAGATTGGTGAACACTGCCGCCGCGAAATGGCAGCCCCACAAACGCTCCAAGGTCAGGGCGTGGGAACTGGCTTCCAGCACCGCGAATTTGCCGCCTTCGTCGCGAATCTCCGCAAGAAATCGCTGCAGATCGAGCGACTCCGGCGTGGTATTCGGCGAAGAATATTCTCCGCGCGGCGTGTGATAGGCAATGGTGCCAAAGAGTCCAGTCTTAGCGCCAGACGCTTTCACCATCGCATCGATCAAAGATGTTGTGGTGGTCTTTCCGTTGGTTCCGGTAGCCGCCGCCATGCGCAGCGCTGAGGCGGGATGCCCATAAAAATTCGCTGCCACAATCGCCAGTGCCTTGCGCGGCTCGCGCACTCGCACCCAGGCGACATTCTCGGGCAACCATGCTGGCGCAGATTCTTCACTCGCAATGGCAACGGCTCCGTGCGCGAGGGCATCTTTCAGAAAGGCGTTGCCGTCGGCCTTCGCCCCATGCAACGCAAAAAATAGCGCTCGCGCAGCAACCTTGCGCGAATCGCAAGCCACCTGCTGAATCTCCAGCGCCGGTGGCGCCGCATGCGCCTCCGCGGACACACCCTCAAGTAGCGCACTGAGCTTCATACTGTTAGCGACACTCTCCACCTTCACCATGTTATCGCGCGGCGGGCAAATCTCCGGCACACCATCGCCTCGCTCCGCCGCGCACGTCTCGCTGAGTCCGGTCTTCACGCTATTTCGTCGCTCCCGCGGGCTTCGCGTGCGGCGTGCCAAATTCCACGGTAACCTTCGCGCCGTGCTTCAATTTTGCTCCGGCCGCGGGCGTCTGCCCGGTCGCCAGGTTGGTTCCCAGCAGCACGGGATTCAATCCCAGGCGCAGGCACTGGTCGGTGACATCCCGCATGGTCTTGCCCGTGAAATCCGGCACGGTAATGTCTCCGCCTTCGTCCACCGAGACCGTCAGCGATGCGGGTAACGCTGGTGCAACACTCTTCTTGGACGCGGGCAGAGCCCCAGAAGGGGAAGCTCCAGGATCGCTCGGTAAAGCCTCGTCGGGCTGCGCGGAAAAATCTGCGGGCGTAAAATCCCCCAGTGCTTCTGCAGTCTCGCTTTGCTGGTCGTAGGCGGTTTGCACCAGCTTTGGGCCCAGCGGCACGTCGTGCGGCACTCCCAGGTAGGTGAGCACCTGCTCTGCCACTCGCTTGAACACTGGCGCAGCCACCATTCCGCCCTCATGCGGACCCACAGGGGAATCCAGTGATACGAGAATGGTCACCGCCGGATCATTGATGGGGGCGAATCCTGTGAACGACGCGATTAGATCCGTACGCGAATAGCGCCCGGTGTTCGGGTCAATTTTCTGGGCCGAACCGGTCTTCCCCGCCGCCGTCCAGCCGTCGAGGCGCGCCAGCGTCCCCGTGCCACCCTTTAGGACCACGCCTTCCATGAGCCTGCGCAGGGTTGCGGCGGTCTGCGGATGAATTACATTGCGCGGTTCGACCGGTGCCAGAGGCCCTTCCGCGGGTAACGCCTGCTCGCCCCGCCGCAACTCCGCCACCACATGCGGCCGGTATAGCGTCCCGCCGTTAGCGATGGCCGAAACCGCTGCGATCAGCTGTATAGGCGTAACCCCCACTTCCTGTCCCATGGATACCGCGCCAATCGAAATCGGTGTCCAATGCTCCAGGCGGTGCAGCAAGCCGCGGCTTTCGCCCGGAAGGTCCACGCCCGTCGGCGAGCCAAATCCGAATCCGCGAATGTAGTCATAAAAGCGCGGCTCGCCCAGCCGCATGGCCACCTTGATGGCACCTACGTCGCTCGATTTGGCCAGAATGTCAGAAACCGTTAGCAGCCCGAATGGTTTGTGGTCGTGGATGCGGTGTCCGGAAACCACCACGGAGCCATTCTCACAATCAAACACTTCATCGGGCCGTGTCACGTTCTGATCGAAGGCCGCCGCGAGGGTAATCAGCTTAAAGGTCGAACCCGGCTCGTAAATTGCGCTCACCGCGCGGTTCATGCGCGATTCCGCGGGAGCAGTGGCGGCAGTATTGGGATTGAATTTTGGCCAATTCGCCAGCGCCAAAATCTCGCCGTTGTTGGGATTCATCACAATTACGGTGCCGGCGGGAGCGTGGGTTTTGGCAATCGCCGCCGCTAGTTCGCGCTCCGCGATGTACTGAATCTTTTCGTCCAATGTCAGCACCACGCTGGCGCCGCGATCCCGTTGCGCCTCTCCGGTGCTAGTAACACCGTCAAAGCGATGCTGCCGGGCATCCGCCATCACCAGGACTTTTTCGCTCTTGCCGCGAATCTGCGCGTCCAGCTCGGACTCAATTCCACCCAGGCCTTTTTCATCCGGGTCCACAAACCCCAGCACGTGCGCCGCTAAGTCCCGCTTGGGATAAAAGCGCTGATTTTCTTTTTGCAGGTAGACGCCCTTCAGACTGAGCGCCGTGATGGCTTCGGCTTGTTCCGGAGGCAGCTTGCGCTGCACCCAGGAAAATGACTCGGAGGACCTTAAGCGCTGCTCAATCGTCTCGCGCGGTAATCCCAGCACCCCCGAAAGCAGGCGTGCCGCCAGGGGAATATCAGCGAGTTCGGAAGGCACCGCGAACGCCGACTCTACCTGAATGCTCATGGCTAGTGGGTGCATGTTGCGGTCGTAAATGGCCCCGCGCTTGGGAGAAATCTCAATGGTGCGCTGCTGCTGCCGCTGTGCTCGGGCCATATACTCACTGTGGCGGATCAACTGCAGGTAGGCCAGACGCCCGCTAACCGCCACCATCCACAGCATGGCCACCGCGGCGACGATCAGCAGCCGGTGGGCCGGGGTCCGGTAGGAGGTCCGGCCGTCTTCTGGAGCGTGGACTCGATTCTGTAGCATGGCGCAATCAGCTCAACAAACGCTCCGCACAACAATGTAGATGGACAAAATGGGCAAGCAGTAGCCTGCGGAAAAGACCGTCTCGCCGGGGACGGCGAGCTGCACTACGGGCGGCTCGCACGGGTGTAGCGGACCGAGGCCACTTCCGCGCCGTTGGGAGTTTCGTACTCCTGCACTTGCGCGGGCTGCACCTCTGTCAAACCCAGTTGCTGCCGTGCGATAAAGTCGATTCGCCGCGGGTCCGACAATCCGGCGATCTGCAGGTTCAGCGAAGAATTCAGGGCCGCGGCATCGGCCTGCTGCACCTTCAAGCCTTCCAGCTGAAAACTCAAATCGATGCAGCGAAAATGCTGGTAAGCGTATAGGGTTAGGCACGCCGCGATCATCCCGCCCAGGGCCACAGTGCGGTACAGGTTGCGCATCTTCACCGGCGCCACGTTGCGCACCAGCCTTGAATTATCAATGCGCTTCACGGTGTGAAACTCAAACGCCACCAGCGGCTTCTTGGTATTCAATCCTTTGCGCGTCATAGCCGTACCCGCTTCTTTCCGCTTACCCTTCTCCAAAATTGGCCCACCGCAAACACCCGGTCGTCCCACCACAAAATCGTCATTCCGAGCGCGGCGAGGAACCTGTTTTCGGCCCCGCCACCCAGTCCCTTCAAGCCGCCACTCTCTCCGCGCACCGCAACTTCGCACTCCGCGACCGAGGATTCTCAAACAATTCCTTCTCACCTGGCACGATCACATGCCGGGTCAACACCCTCAGCACGCGTTCCCGCTCGCCCGCCTGAAACGCCTGCTTGACGATACGGTCTTCCCGCGAGTGGTACGTCAACACCACCATCCGTCCACCTGGAACTATTGTGGTAGGGGTCCGAGATAGAAACTGCCCGAGTTCCTCCATCTCTCGATTCACCGCGATCCGCAGCGCCAGAAACGTTTTTGTTGCGGGATGCAGTCTCTGCCTTCCCCATTGCTTTCGGGCCCCTGCCACAGTCGTTGCCAAGTGCGCGGTATCCCTGATGGGCCGCGCTCGCACAATCATCTTGGCGATTCTTCTGGAATCATGCTCATCGGCTTCGCGATAGAGCAGGTCGGCAATCTCATTCTCCGACCACTGATTCACAATTTCGTCGGCCGTCAATTCGTCGTTGACGGTATCCATGCGCATATCCAGCGCGGCCGCTTCGCGAAACGAAAACCCCCGCTCGCCGCGATCAAGCTGCATGCTCGAAACCCCCAAGTCGGCCAAGACCCCGTCCACCATCGGAATCCCCAACCCGCGCACGACCTCCGCAATCTTCGAGAACGCCGCGTGCACCAGCGTCACCTTGCTCGCCACTTCCGTGCCGAAACTCTTGAGCCGCTCCCGGGCCAACTCCAACGCCTGTGCGTCCCGGTCCAGACTGATCAATCTTCCCGATGTCAATCGCCTGGCGATGGCCGCCGAGTGGCCCGCGGCTCCCAGCGTGGCGTCTACGTAGTTTCCTTCGGGCTTGATGTCCAGCCATTGCAGCACCTCATCCAGCAAAACCGGCGTGTGAGGAGCACCACTCACGGATCACCCGCCACCAATCACTGCGTTTCTAAATCCCAAGGTCTTCCAAAGTCTTGGCATCCTCGTTAGTGAACGGCTCGTTCTTCATCTCGTCCAAAACCCGGGTGTGATTCATCACTTCCAGGTAATCTAAATTCCCCAAGACATCCACGTCGCCTTTGGCCTGCGCGGCTTCCCGCAAGACTGCCGGAATCAATAGCCGCCCCTGCGCGTCCAGCTCCACCGTCTGCCCAAAGTAGCTGGTACGCTTCAAAAATTTGCGCTTGGCGGCGTTCTGGCTGGACACCGTCGCCAATTTGTCCTCGATCTCGGCCCAGACCTTCATGGGATAGATTCGCGCGGACTCCCCCGTAGGGCTGGTGATGTAAAACTGGTTGCCATACTCCGTCAGCGACTCGAGAAACACCGCGGGGACCTTGAGTCTCCCCTTCTCGTCGACCTTCGCCGGACAGTTTCCCCGCAGCTTCATTCGCCCTAACCCTGCTCGACCGGTAGTCTATGGTCGCTATCGCCATAAGGTCGCTATTCGCACGCCCCGCGCGCAATAACCCAACAATGTGTCTTGCAAAAGCCCTTTTTTGCGCCCAAACTGCCCCGGTATGCCCTGCTTCTCAGCCCAAAACCCCGGTTTGCTGGCCCAAAGCCGCGATTTCCTTGCCCGAAACCGCTGCGCCCTACTGGCCTCTACGGTCGCCTACCGCTTCCTACTGCTTTCCACTGCACTCCACTTTGGACCACATAATATGCCCCTTTCCCCGCTTGTCAATACCAAACTTCACTTTTTTCAAAAATAATTGTGGAATTTGTAGCGGCTACACTTTTCCGTTTTTCGCTACGACGGCTTGTGCTTCTGCTTCGTTCGTGCCTCTATTTGTAGCGGCCCACTTCTGACTGCCTCCGCCTTGGTGAAAAACCCAAAAACGTTTTGGTTTGAAGCGGAGCTCTTCTAAGCTCCCCGCTCTGAGCCGTGATGATGGCGAATCCGTTCCTCCGCAGGCGCGGACCACGTTTGCTGGGTGGACGCGTGATAAAATCCTGCAAGGTAGCGCTTCGGGGGATCAAAACATCTTGCGAAGCCGTTCCAGTGAGAAGCGTCGGGCTCGATGTCAGCGAAGAAAATACTAATTATCGAAGACGACGCGGGCCAGTTGACCATGGTCGCGAAACGTTTGAAGCACGCGGGTTACGACGTGGTGGGCGCGCGCGACGGTATCAGCGCCGTGAGCACCGCGCGCAAGGAACAGCCCGACCTGGTCCTTCTGGATCTCGGTTTGCCAGGAGGCGACGGTTTTGTGGTGATGCAGCGGCTACAGATGCTGATTTCTACCTCTACTATCCCGATCATTGTGATCAGTTCGAACGATCCCAGCTCTAGCGAAGAACCTTCCCGGCGGGCTGGCGCGATCGCTTATCTGCGGAAGCCCGTGGACTTCGACAAGTTGTTCAAATTAATCGCCGAAACCCTCGGAACTCCCGAGCCGACGGCGTGAAACAGCGGCCGTCGAGAGATTCAGTTGGCCTTTCTATCTTTGGCTTGTGTCAGCCAACGGTTCAAAACGTCGGAGTAATATTGTGGCAGCTCCCTGAATTGCAGGCCCATGCCTTGCTTGGCCTCAAAAAAAGCCACCGTCGCCTGGGTCTCCACGGACTCGGTCTCGGTGTAAATCTCGATCATCACGTTGGTCCCCGCGGGAAAGGGATTCAGCATCTCCACATAGCATCCGTGCAGGCTGAGGTCGCTGATCCGTGAAGACGTACGGGCATGTTCCTTCTCATCAACGATTTCCGCCATGGCTATGAACGGATACCTGGTTTCGCGCCGTCGTTCGGCTCGCATCGCTATTCCCCCTTTTGGGGGAAGGGGTGTTGCGATGGTACTCCGTTGTAGCGACCCACCCAAGGAAAGCTCGCTTCCTGAGGCCAATCCGTCACTGACACCCCAAATAATCCATGTTATGCATTTCGTGACGCAGGGTTAATCAAGTGCGCCCCTGCCCTGCAGCGATGGACTAGGCTAGACGGCATGGACCGACAACGCCGAGGATTCCGGTTTTCTCTCGATGCTGCTGCTGAGATGGCACCGGAAGGTTCGCCCAACGCGACGGTAAGGGCGCGCGTCACGGAACTGAGCTTGCTGGGCTGCTACCTGCAGACCCCCTCTCCGTTTCCGGAGCAAACGCATGTCTTGGTGAAGATTTTTCACTGCGCCGAATACTTCGAGGCCCACGCATCGGTGATCTACGTCAAAGCAGCCGCGGGCATGGGCGTGGAGTTTCGGGAGATGAATCCGCACTGTCGCGGAATCTTGCAGAAGTGGATTCTAGCCGAATTACATGGCCAGACCAAATCAGAAGAGTAGGCCTGGATGGCGACGGCATTCCTCCTCTTCCAGTGGTCGAGGCCGCGAAAGGCTAGTTGCCCAGGGCCTGCCGGCCAGCTTAAGGCCCCTCCCTAGGGCCTATTTCCTTTGTATCTGCCGCATGTTATTCTGAATCCGACAGTAGGAAGCATGCTCCCAAGGAGACCCGCCATGGAATGGACCACACCGAGCCACGAAGAAATCGACCTCAGCTGCGAAATCAGCTCCTACGCCAACGCCGAACTCTAGTCGCTGCCGCCGTTTGGGGGCAGGTGCGCCGTCTTTTGCTGCGCTGCGGCAGTTTGATTGGCTCGTATTGGCGGGCCCTGTCAACCTATCGTAGATCCTTGCACTCTGTTCACTCTCTTCAGTGGTTTGCCTGAACCATTCATCTCGCCATGCGCATTAAAATCCTAGGCTCCGCGGCTGGCGGCGGCTTTCCGCAGTGGAATTGTGCTTGCTCCAATTGCCGCCGCTTCCGAGCCGGGCAATTCCGCGGCCCAGCCCGCACGCAAACGCAAATCGCCATCGACGCCAACCCCGAGTACGCCCAGCGTCAGTACTGGACGCTGGTCAATGCCTCCCCCGATCTGCGCCAACAGGTCCTCGCCACCCGTGAACTAAAACCTTTTTCCGACGGACATAGCTCGACACCAATTCGCGACGTCTATCTTCCCAGCGCCGATGTCGACTCCCTTATGGGTCTGTTGCACTTGCGCGAATTTCAAGGCTTCCGCATTCTCTCAACCCCCGCGGTACGCCGCATCGTTTCCGAAGAAAACTCCATCTTCCGGGTGCTTGGCCGTGCAGCGCCGCCCGTCGAGTGGGTTTCCCTCGAGGTCGCCGCCACGGGCGACACCGGCAAGCACCACAATCCCGAGGGGCCTCCGCTGCTCTTCTCCCGCGCCATTTCCCTGGGGGGAGAATACCCGGATTACGTCAGCGGAAAGCTTCGCCCCTTCCTGGCCCCCGACGAGGCGGTCATGGGATTTGTTTTCGATCATTGCGGCAAACGCTTGTTTGTCGCTCCCTCGCTGCCCAATCGCAACACCGGCTGGAAGGACTGGGCGGCCTCTAGCGATGTGGTTTTAGTCG
>JGI26340J50214_10000677_pt1 | contig 11640 bp, 7 predicted proteins | sample BogFormECP12_OM2_FD_50214 | JGI IMG/M metagenome (IMG submission 50214)
TCGCCCATCGTTGCAAGCACATCAATGACGACGCGAGTCTTGCCAGCACTGTCAGGTGCAGCTTTAAGGAGATCAATGAAGTTGGGAGGGATTTGCACTGGTACGTTAGATCGCTTTTTGCCTGTGGCGTGCCCGGCGCGTGCAAGCAAATGGAATACCTCTTCGACGAGGCGAACTTGGTAGCGTTGTAGTGCCTGAAGTGTGCGTCCCTTTATCACATATTTCCATGTAATAGCCTTCACGACGGCAACCTCCGCCTTTGCTTCCCAACTTATCTTCAGTGATTCATTCTCAAACTTCGTAGAGTTGATCCATTTGCCGACTAAATAGCTCACAAACGAGCGAATTTTCTGGCGTTGGATTCGCGAAGCAACGTATGGCCCTCTGGGCATAAGGGAAGTGACACCTTCTAGAAGGGACAGATATTTCGTGGACTCACTCTTATGAATCTTACGGTCGCTAATCATCTCGTCGATGACCCGGGAACGCTCAACGGAGCTGCTTTTTAGTTTGGACACGGGGATGATATTACTGCGATAAAAATCCTCCAGGTCATGCGCCGCGTATGTGATGTCATCGGACCAATCCATGATATCTGCTTCGAGGGTTCGTTGGGTGGGATCCCGCAACCCATCGCGACACCAATCAAAAATTGCTTTTTCCTCTTTGAAGACGCCGAATTTTTGTCTTTCTCCTCCCCGAGGATTCCAAGGGCGTGGATATTTGAGCAGTGCATTTAAGGTAGCCCTCGTTAGACCGAGACCAGGCGACAAAGAAACACCTCTGACCTCGAGCGCCGCGACGATACGAAAGGATTGGGCATTGCCCTCAAATCCTTCCTCGCAGCCTTGCTTTTTGGCTAGTTTGTTAAGTTTTTCCTCGGAGATGTGACCGAAAGGCGGATGGCCAAGATCGTGAGCAAGCCCTGCGGCTTCAACAATGTCTGGATCAACGGCCAACCTTGGATCCGAAACATTAGAGGGATAAAGCTCAGGATGCTTCCGTCGCAGATTCTCCGAAATGCGGCGGCCAACCTGAGCAACTTTTAGAGCATGAGTTAACCGATTGTGTGTGGAACCTGAGGCCGTGGGGGAAGTGACTTGCGTGACGGACGCGAGACGACGCAGGGCCGAGCAATACAGAATTCGATCCCGATCCTTCTGCGCTTCGCTACGTTCGTCTCGGATCGCTTCTTCAACTTCCTCTGGCTGCTGTCCAGAATCAGTCGTACGATCGTCCAGATAGCGACGATTGCGCCATTGTTCTATAGAATCAGGCACCTTCGCCGACGCGGCTTAGACGATAGTGATTATCGAGGCGAATGCGTCCCTCGTGCAGCATCAGATAAACAGCGGCTTCCAGTTCGTCTTCCGCAACCTTGTCGATCTTGTGCGCGCGGTCGACGGTCTCTGCTACCGTCATCGATTTTTCATCGATCACATGCAAAACGGCTTCCTGAGCCTTATTGAGTATTGTCTGCGTCATGGTTTTTTGCGCATCTCTCGGGTTGGCTCGACGCTGTATCGAGCGTTACAGGTGCGACTCTTGAGTTATCTTTTATCGGCGTAAACGTCCAGTCATTTAGATGGTTCATCCTGCAATCAAAGCCATGTTGCACCGTACACCCGCAAATTTCGGTGCAATAGCGAAAACTTCCGGCGCTTTAGCTCCCAGTGTATCTTCATGTTCAGATGAACATAGCATGCATGTCAAGATTTGAGGCGGCAACCCCGTAAAAATGTATGGAAGTAGATGGACTTGGCCATCACACGGTAGACCGATACGAGATACTCATTCAGTACCTGCCTTCCCGTCCATCTTGACAGCGAAATAAACCCCGATTCTGTCAAGATTGGTTGACTGACCCCTTTGAGACCCCTTTCACGGAATGGGGATCAAGGGACAGGTCAAATATCGATTCCAAGTGTATCGGAATTCCAGCCGCCTCTTAGGAGTCGGCTCGGCCTTGATCCATTTCCCGGTCGGAGGCGGAATGGTACAGATCGACCGGCGATGGCATCGCGCTCCGAGACCTGGTTCGTCGTTCGCCTTGACGCCCTGCTAAGATGGCCATTTCCAGCCCGACCGCAGAGTCCGAAATACCAACCGCCGGGCACTTGCGAAATAAATCCGAGGGTTCGAATCAGAACGGGATCAAAAACTGTGAAACCGTCACGTCCTCATGTTCTCGCTTGGTGACCAGCCGATACTTGGCTCCGAGTCTAGTAAGAGCCCCCGATATTTGACCTGTCCCCTGTTTTGGCGTCCTTCATTGGATCTTTGGGATGAGCGTTAAATTGATCCGGTTCCGGAACTGAAGGCTTTCTGAAGCCGGCCGGCGCGCCGTCTGAAAGGCGGTAAATATCGAAAATGGTGAAAGCACGCCGTCCAGGTTTTGTCGCTGACATTCCAGAAAAGCCACGTTTAGGGCAGAGCGTCAGCGGAAGGCCCTCCCGAATTCTTTAAAACAATTCATTCCAAATTCGCAATTGTCTTGATAACTTCGGCAAAACAATAACTAATTAATCCCAGAATTCTTAGAGGAATTTGATCACTGCTTTTGGCAAGGCTTATGCCTGACCAAACTATCGACAAAATATTAAAGGCTGTCGACGCGTTTAGAAACCGTCGCCGTGATATTGACAGAACCCTCAACGAGTCCATTGACTTTCGGGATCTACTGAAAAGTAGCGAGATTGAGGTGCTGATTTCCGAGGTGCGCGACATTGTTCTTCCGGAGTATAACCGCAGCATAAGAAACATTACCAACGAGGAGGGCAAACTGCATGCGCTGCGTGACAAGAAGGAGGCTTTTCAAAAGCAAATTGCTGAACGCTTAGACGCAGAAAGCGATGAGTTTAAGGCGGTTGAGGAAGGCTTATCTGCGGCTGCGAAATCTATTTACATTCAAGGAATAGAATCAGCGCGCTTCGATCGACATATATTTTTTAATTGGCTAAAGACGCTCTTGACTTTTCGCGCAAGTGATTCATGGGGGCCCAGACTTGCGGATTTTCTGATGATAGGCCTAGGAGGGCTGCTTGGAGGTTGGCTAAATTTTCTTCAGGCGGACTCTCCTCAAGTGTTTGAAACTACTTATTGGTCTCAAGCCTTAGTGTTTGGCGTTTGTGCTGCTTGGGTTGGCGTCTTCGTCGTCTTAGGAACAGACAAGCCGGACTATCTTCGCCGCTTCGCCGTCGGCATTGTATGCGGTTTCGCCGGTGCGGTGGTTTTGAACACAGCCGAGAAGACCGTAGGAATTGGCGGAGGTGAACAAGTTCCGCTTACAAAGAATCAGCAAATCGAAGCACCACTAAAACAGGCATTAGATGAGGCCGTGAAGGAGGGTTCCGTTTTCGAACGCGAGGTTCTTGACAACGCCGTGGACGATGGATCACAAGAAAGAAAAATTGGGCAATTCGAACACACCATTATTACGGTGGTAAGCGTTGTAAGCGCGCTAAGGTCACCGGATGCAAATAGCGAGGGATATTCCATATCCGTTAACCTCTTGAATGCCATCGAACGGTGGGGAGAAAGTTACCCGGACACTGCACTTGGGTCTCTCGATAGGGTCCGAAAGGATCCTCGAATTAGTAGTTCACTGATCCATCTCATCGATGCTCACGTTCGGCGCCTTCGCGACCTACAGCATAAGCTGCCAGCCGGAGATGCTTTACCCGCTTCTAGCCCTACAACGAATCGTCAACAGAGTTCGTCGCAACCCGTCCGAATTGCGGCTGAATCCGCCTTTTCCGCCAGGCATGCACAGCGCGATGTTAAATGGTTGCCGTCCATCTACGACGATGCGACAATTCTCGTTAGTTGTGAGGAGACGCCTTTGCTAGCAGCTGAGGCACCTGCAGGCGCAGAGCAAAGCCCTTCGCCCGCTTATCCAATTATAGGCTATGTGCGCCTAGCAAACCGAGATAAGGGTGCGCGACAGTGGTTGGACCTCCTTTTTGAATACGAAAGTGGTGACATTACAACGGCTTTATCCGGTCTGTTGCCGACCAGCGACAGTCAGATCAAGAACGAGTTGATAGACAAATCTTTAGTTGCCAAAACAGATACCTACGTTAGAGCTACTTTTCCCGTCCTATCCGAACGCGGACTAATCTTCTCAAAGCAAGTTGGGATATTACATCAAGGCGACATAGTTCAGGTGGTTGATGCAAAACCATTCACGACGGCTAATATTGGTTTTACTCAAATCTGGTTGGCAGTGAAACCCGCTACTCAAATCCATATCGAAACGAATTCCGGAAAGCTTGATGAGCCACAGAGGAAATTCGAAACTGAACTGAAGACGCTCTTTGGCGATGGGAGGGTTGACAGAAAGGGCTCGGCCGATAACACTATTGCCACGCCATATGTGAAATTCAATCCGGCCGATAAAGACAATGTCGACAAAATTCTTCAGGTAATGGTCAAGGTGGGTTTGCCGACTCCATCGCCGTCGCCTGACCCGGATCAGACGCAGCGACCGGGTAACATTCAACTTTTGCTTCCATGACCGCTAATTTACGTTTGTAAAAGGATCCGCGATATTTGACCTGTCCCTCGTTTTTTGTCCTGCATCGCCCACAAATCGCTGGCGATTTGTGAGCAATGCAGACTCTGGCGGCAGGATTCTCCAGATCTCGAAAGGCCTAGACCACTTCAGCACCACGATCACCGTCCCCGTTCCGATGCATCGAACGATTCGAATCGGTACTCTTCAGTCGATCATTCGCCAATCTCGTCTACCTCGAGAGCGCTTCCTTATGTAGGGTGCACAGAGCGCAGTGCTCGGACTTCAAGCCACTGCCGAGTTGCCGGCGAGGGCGTTGTCCCCTTCCGGCCAGCTCCAAGTGTATCGGAATTCCAGCCGCCTCTTAGGAGTCGGCTCGGCCTTGATCCATTTCCCGGTCGGACTCGAAATGCGCGAAAAATGTTGATAATTGAGATTTGACCCTAAGCGAAGCGACCCGGTTACTGCCCGGCATTATTGAAGCGCCGTCTCCGGAAACGATTTTTGACGGAATGGAGTTTCAACGACTGCGGCTTCATAATGACCAGCAAGTTCCCGAATGGGAGTGAATGCGCTGGCATCTTTTCCGATAGAATACCAGTTGTTTTGGCGCCAGAAAAAACGCTCTGGAAACGCTTGCTCATTGCAAGAAAAAGTCATAAGGAAACGGCTGACCCAACGGCTGACCCCACGGCTGGCCTTTGCAAGCTGCAAAATCTCGGAGGTGACCAAGACGATCAGTAAGTCGACAATTGCTCGATCCCCTGATATTTGACCTGACCCCCGTTTCCGCTCCGAACGTCCAAGCGCTCGGTCTTCTGTCAAGATTTGTTGACTGACCCCTTTAGGTGGGTTCCCGCGCGGAAATTGATCGACGGCGGCGAGGACCGTCAGAAAGTGGCGGAGTCTTTCAAAGGCGGCAGAAAAACCCTTTGGCGCGCTCTCTCGGCCCCACAGCCTAACTGAATGGTCACCAGACTTTTTTCACCATCTTTTCGACCGAATTCATTCCTTCGTTGTCTCCCAAACAGTCCCCGAAACCGTCACTCTTGGGCCTCCACACCACATCTATATGGCTAAACTCGAACACACCAAAATTTATCGTGGCGGCGTCACCGCTCCAAATCTCACGATTGACACCAGCAATGTTCGTTCGACTGTGCCGCGCTCGCAAACAAGAAGCTTCTCGAACAGCTTACAGAGGCCCGAAGGGTGCAGAGCGACGAGAAGGCTCGCGCGAGCGGCCTGGTCGAAAAACTCGAAGTCGTCGAAGAGTTTGTCTCGCAAAAATACTACGAAGCACCCGCATGTCGGATGGTTGCTTAGGAGGGCGCTGGTCAATACCTCGGACCAAATTCTGAGATGCTATCCGTATGTGTGGCCGCTATCGCCGAACAACCTCAGAGGAAGAAATCGCCCGCCGGTGTCATATTCCGATCCCGCCGTAGCTGGATTTGCCGATTGTCCCTACCGGCGACTGCGCGAGGACAGTTGCACCTGGCAGCGTATAAGAGGTGTGTCAAAAAAACGAGTTTCCCATGCAAAGTGCAAGCAAACGTGAGCGTCACCTAGCGGAATTCAGCGTCACGTTGCTTTCCTCGGGCCGCTTCGGAACAAGGCAAGAGCGATGGGAAGAAGATCCGGTGACTTTGCTTGAAAACGCTAGCGGATATCGCCGGGAAATGCTGGACGTGTTATCACTTCTGTTATCATCTTCGCGTCTTTGCTTATGTAAGTTCTTCATTTTCAATCACTTGGAGGCGAGGGGAGTCGAACCCCTGCTCGACAACGGTTATGCGAGCATTCCGGCAACAAACCGCAATCTCCAAGTCTGTCGCCAAAATATCCCCAATTTTTGGTAACGCAGGAGATCGCCCAGCCGCTGGCGCGTGATGCCGAACTGTTCTTGGAACGCTGCGGCATTACGGAAAAGCAGGTCGCGGTCGACGGGTTTTGGATTCTTTGCAGCGATGATCAGGAGGTTTTTCGCGGTATGTTCCAAGGCGATAAACTCCTGAACCCTCGTGACCTATCAGCTTGCATCCAGGTACATGTACCTGAGCGCGTCGGTAATGGCTTCCGCCATTCGATCACTCTGTATTCCATGCATGAATAACGGTGCGAGAGCGGCAGGCGCGGCTAGTTGCGGCCGCAGTTCCTGGTGGCAGCAAGGTGCCACGAAAGATCAACTGTGCGTTCGCCACAATCGCTCGATAAAGAGCGTCATCAGTCGCGCCCTCTTGCACGTCGCCTCAGACAGCGGATGATATTGACCGAGCCCCGATTTGCGCCTCGCTCTTTCCCCAGAACACGATTCCCTAACATATCTTCACATGGATGAACGACTCCGAGAGTGGCTTCTGTTCCTTCGGGAGAATCGCGTTCTCCTAAAATGCCCGAGAAAGGAGGAGCGTTTCGCTATTGTTCGAGAAAGTGCGGCGAGCGTGTCGTTGGCACGATTAACCCCAAGGCCTTCCGAACAATTCGACTTCACTTTCGAAAAAATTGGAGAGCTACGCTCTAGGATCCTGGAGAGTAAAGATGGAGTTCCGCTCGACGGAGATTTGAATGATCAATCAGCGTTGGTTGCACTCGTCGCTTCGCTTACCGACATCTGTTACAGCCCTTTGCGGCAGGCATTGGTTGCGATCGTAGACGAAATAGCGGGTCGCGAAGCATTCTTGGAACTCGTTTCCAATTGGGATCGATCGGTCCCCGAGTATAAACCACTGCTATTGCTCTCTGTTCTTACGGCCATCGAAGCAGGTGGGCTTATCGAGAATCTGATTACGTATGATTCGGTGAGTGAACGTTTTGCAGCGGAGTCGAGAACGAGAGGAATTCCGAGGGAAGCTGAAAAGGCGGCTATGCCCTTCTACCGGCTCGCGACAGATCTGTTCTGGATGGTCTCAATTCGCGACCTGAGTCGCCCCCCGGACGACCGTGCTCGGAGCTCTGTAGGAAGGATCGACCATGCGATAATCCGCGAACCCTTCTGGAGTCTTTTGCGAGATTCGAATTTTCGGCGTGAACTTCAACAGCAGCTTATAGCGATGTTACCAACGACCAGCGAGACTAGAGCAAGCCCGCGATTTTTTCTTGAAAAGACTCTCGTTAGAGGGCGGCCAGATCGAGAGACGGGTCCGAACGCGTTAGGCAAGGTTTTGTGGTCGCCGCAATCGGATCAGAGGGGCGCTCGAATCTATGAGTTNATGACCGAACCGAAGCCCGGTGACATCATCTTTCATTTTGTTGATAATCGAGAAATCAGCGGTTATTCGACAGTAGAGTCGCAGGCTGACTCAAGTTTCATCGGTCTCGCGAACACTCCCTGGGCAGATCGCCCGGGATATCGCGTTAGCCTACGTAATTTCACCCCACTCGACCCAACCTTTCAGCGTGAGTGGCTTTTAAAAGATCCACGGTATGAGACGGTGCTCAGGCAACTCTTGCAGCAACGTAAGCGCGTTTTTTACAACGAAAGTTTGGAGCTCAACCAAGGCGCATATTTGACGGAGGTTCCACCAGAACTACTCGACGTTATTAAGGTTGCGTACCAAACTCAGACCGGTAAGGCGCTACCCTTCGACGGATCATCAATGCCAATACCATTGAAAGAGTTGTTGGAGCACTTCAACGAGACGGCCGCCGAAGCGAGTCTAGTGCTCGACTCGCATGTGTTTCATCGATTTGCAGCCTCTCTTTTGGCGAAACGATTTCTGATCCTTACGGGGCTATCCGGTTCAGGGAAGACAAAGCTCGCCCAGGCGTTTGCGCAATACCTCTCGCGACCTGGCTCTCCTTCAGTGCGGCTAATCCCAGTCGGCGCGGATTGGACCAGCAATGAAAATGTCGTTGGCTATCCGGACGGCTTAAACCCAGCAAACTATCTCGTTCAGCCCGCTCTTGAGCTAATTCTTTACGCACGGGAGAAACCGACTGAACCTTGCTTTTTAATCCTCGACGAAATGAATCTTTCCCACGTCGAGAGATATTTCGCCGATTTCCTTTCAGCTATTGAATCGGCAGAACCGATTCCGCTCTACACCGGAGCTGAACGCCATGGTTCTGGTCGAACGATCCCGCACGAAATTTCGATTCCGGACAATTTGTTTGTGATCGGTACGGTGAACATTGATGAAACAACCTATATGTTCTCGCCGAAGGTCCTGGACCGTGCTGGCGTTATTGAATTTCGCGTCACGGCAGATGACATCGGGAACGTCCTGGAAAATGACCAAGTTCCGGATTTAGGTAAACTTGTCGGCAGAGGACAACGATATGCAGAGACGTTCGTCAATGCTGCGCGGAATCAAAGCGTCCGCTTGCCAAGGATAGTTCAAGAGCGGTTCGAGCAAGAGACGAAGTTATTTTTTGATATTTTTGAGAGCCATCGCGCGGAGTTCGGGTTCCGGGTCGTCCATGAAGCTGCCCGTTTCATGGGCGCCTATCGTGTGCTGGGTGGGTATAGTGAAGGCACTGACGATTGGTTTATAGGCGCATTTGACGCCGTGATAGTGCAAAAATTGCTCCCGAAACTCCATGGATCGCGCGCAAGGCTTGAAGGTCTTCTTTGGGCGCTGTTTTGGGCATGCGTTATGCCGCGGGAAAGTGGCCTGGCGCATTTTCGGGAACAGTGCCTAACGGCAGGACAAGCCGAAGACGAATCTTCGTATAGTCCGCATAGAGTGCGTCTTGCCGTCAGCGAACCGACGTATCCACTTAGCGCAGACAAAATTCTGCGGATGTGGCAGCGGTTAACGCAAGACCAATTTGTTAGTTTTGCGGAGGCGTGACAAGTGTCCGGAAAGCCAGAGAACTGCATCACAATACCATGCGCGGCCGATCGAGGTCCCGTAGTCGCTCATATCCGGATCTCCCTTTTTGATCGTGCCGATCCGAGCTGGACATCACTCGAAAGACATCCCCTTATTGTCCTCGACAGCGAAACCGCTTCGGGACTGGGTGAATCGTCTGTCCAGCTTCGCGAAAGGGCTCGCTACGAATACCGCGTCGAACAGGAGATGACATTCCCAGATCGGCTCGTGCTCTTGACGGAGCGTGGAATTCAGCGAAGTGCAATGAATTCCCAACGCGGAATCATCGAAACTGGCGATTTTTGCGGCTCGCTGCAGTTGAAGCTCATAAGAGAAGGGGATCCGGAGGATCGAACCATCGCTTGGGCAACCGTCGAGGTCCGATCGATGAAGATAGACTATAGGACTCATTACCGAGGGATGCTTCGCTTCATCGAAAAAAAGAGCGCTGGCTTACTCCTCGACGCTCGCTCATCAACTAAACTCGCTCTCAAAAGTCTCTGGAGTAAATCCTCGAATATCATAGAGCAACAGCTTGAGTTCCTTCGATCCCTCTTAGAATCAGATGAATTTGGAGTCGCGATTGAACAAATCTTACGCTATCCACATCGGCGGCTCGAGGAAAAATCTGTTACGCGTTTGATCACCAAACCTTGGAAAGCCGACCGCGCTGTCGCGAGACAGTTCGCCTCTGCGAAGATTCGAATAGCGATGCCCGAGTCCCACCCGCTTAGTTTGCGTTTCGCTTCCGTGCCTCGATCGATTTTTGTAAGTAGGCGGATCGACGAATACGATACGCCCGAAAATCGTTTCGTTGTAATGGTGATACGGGGATTTCGTGATTTCTTGGAAACGGTCGAAGCATATCTGAAAAGTGCGCGCCAATCGAGCAGTACCGATTCGGCAGTCTTGCTCCGACACAGCAAGCGACTCAGGCGATTTCTGGAACAACACCTATCCCGAAGTTTCTTCCCCGACATTTCACTACCAGATTCCTTACCGCTGGCGAGTCCAGTCTTGCAACGCAAGGCAGGTTACCGGGATATTCTTCGAATTTGGCTTCAATATCACGCCGCCGCGCAATTGACCTGGGAGGGTGGCCTTGACATATTCGCTGCTGGCTCACGGAATGTCGCAACGCTATACGAGTATTGGCTATTCTTCCAACTCGAAGAGTTGTTCCGCCGAAAGTTCAATTTTGCTAAACCACTTCACGCAATACTAATCGATCATTCAGAAGGCCTGCCCAGACTCAAGCTGAAGCGGGATGTCGAAACTGCAATCGAGCATGGCGCCACTCAACCATCACATGTAAGTCGTAAACTTTTAGCCATCCTCTATTTCAATCGTAGATTTGGCCCGGTCAATGATCATATCGCAGCAGGAAGCTGGACACGCGCAGTCCGTCCTGATTACACATTGACCATTTGGCCTGACGGATTCGATCGGGATGAAGCCGAAGCTCAGGAGCTTCTGGTGCACATACACTTCGATGCGAAGTATCGGGTTGAGGTTCCGCGGGACCTTTTCGGCGCTGAATCGGATAGCGGTACTCTCTCCGATGACATTGCACCGACAGAGGCGCAGGTCTCCGGCGCGAAGTACCAAGACTTGCTTAAAATGCACGCCTACCGCGACGCAGTCCGGCGCACCGCCGGGGCGTACGTTTTATACCCCGGCGCCTCTGGGAACGATCAGATGTTTCGAGGTTATCACGAAATCCTCCCGGGCCTCGGGGCCTTCGCGGTCCGGCCTGACAAGGATGGCCGTGCGCAAGGCATCAACTCGGTCGAGAAGTTCATCGACGACGTCCTCGGTCACTTGGCCTGTCGGACGACTGCACGAGAGCGAGTCACGTATCACGTCTCTGAGTCGTATCGAACCGAGATACCTGAAACCCGATTTGCCGTCGCATTTTCCGAAACCGACGCACTATTCCCACGCGATCGCGCTGTGCCACCAGCTGAGCACCATGTCCTTGTGGCGTGGTACGATTCGCCACTGCAGCTGGAATGGACGAAACAAACCGGTAAGGCAATTGTTCGTCTCGGCGACAGGCCGGGCGCTTGGCACGTTCCACCATTTCTCGCCGAAGTTAGGCATTTGCTCTTGCACACGCATGGAAAGCACGTGGAGCCGGGTCTATGGCGCCTCGCAAAGCTAGGTTTTGATGTCTACACCGCCAACGAACTTAAGACGAAATTCAATTATCCACTCTCGACCGAGAGTCAGATTTATGCGGTTCTCGACGTGGAGCTCGACCCAAATTGGCAACGTATAATCTGGGATGCAGACAAACTCTTGCGGGAG
>JGI26340J50214_10000678_pt1 | contig 11639 bp, 11 predicted proteins | sample BogFormECP12_OM2_FD_50214 | JGI IMG/M metagenome (IMG submission 50214)
GTCGGTCGCTTTTGATCGGTTCGCCAATTTGCGGGAGGAGTTCGACCGAGTGTTTGACACCTCGTTCGGTTCAGTCTTCCGGCCGCTCGGTTCGTTGAACCGATGGAACCCGGCTGTGGACGTTTACCAGAACAAGGATCAGTACACGGTCCATGCCGAGCTTCCGGGCCTGAAAAAGGAAGAGATCGAACTCTCGCTGAATGGTGACACCCTTACCATCAGCGGCGAACGGAAGCAGGAAACTACATCTGAAGAAGGATCCGGCACCGAGCGGTTCTTCGGAAGGTTCCAGCGGAGTGTGATTTTGCCGGTTCCGGTGAATGCCGAAAAGGTGAACGCCACTTACAAGGACGGAATCCTGACGGTCGTTCTGCCCAAAGCGGAAGAAGCCAAGCCGAAGCAGATCCCTGTTTCTGTGAACTAAAGCCGCTGAACTTGATCAATCAGCCCATATGCAAAGGACCGAGGCGGCCAAAGCCTCGGCCCGCCAGGGCCCAAACATTAACCCCTTCAACAGTCAATCATGAACACTCTTACTCGTGATCAAAACGTTCCGGCGGAAGGCACCGTCACACCGCAGAAAGAATTTGCGGACCAACGCCAAGTCTACTACGTCACGCCGCCGGCCGACGTGGAGTCCACGGAAAATGCGTATATTGTCCGCGCTGAAATGCCCGGAGTCGATAAGTCGAATCTGGAAATCACAGTAGACAAAGGTGAACTCGCCATCGTGGGTCGGCGCCATATCGAACCGCCTCCGGGAGAGCCGGTCTACCTGGAAATTCGGCGGGCCGATTTCCGTCGCGTCTATGAACTCGATCCGGCGGTCGACACCACTAAAATCACCGCCCATATTGACCAGGGCATCCTGACCTTGACCTTGCCCAAAGCAGAGGCCGTCAAACCGCGAAGAATCACGGTCGACTAACTCAGACGCCGTCCGAACGGCGACAAAAAATCCGAGCGACAACGGAACAGAGGCGCAGGCTCTTCCAGCCTGCGCTTCGCTGTTTTTTGCGACCTTTGGAGGGTTTGAAAGTCGACAAGGAAACCTCCCCTTTCCACGCGGAGGTTGAACGGCGCCGGGCGCACAGTAGCATGCGCGTCCTGCGTGTATTCCTTTCTTTGCACGCAGCCATTGACGTGAACAGATTACCCGCGGGACGCGTATGCTTCTGTGGTCGTGCTCCTTGACGAAGCCGACCCGCCGCCAGAGGTTTCCTGACCAATCCAAACGCAATTCGCCAACGCCATGAAAGCCATACGATTTCACAAAAACGGCGGTCCTGAGGTCCTTCAACTCGAAGAGATCCTTGTTCCGGAAATTCAGCTGGACGAAGTCCTGATCCGGGTAAACGCCGCGGGCGTGAATTATATCGACATCTACCAGCGCAACGGTCTGTACAAGACAGTGCTCCCGTACGTCCCCGGAACGGAAGGTGCCGGCGTTATTGAAAAAATTGGTTCTAACGTGACAGCGTTAAGGCCTGGTACGCGCGTCGCTTGGGGGCAACACCCCGGCGCATTCGCCGAATATGCCGCGATCCCCGCCTGGAAAGTCGTCCCGCTGCCGGATGACGTCGATGATCGGAACGGCGCCGCGATCCTGCTTCAAGGCATGACCGCACAATACCTGTGTGAAACGACTTACCCGGCAAAAGCAGGCGACATCGCATTAGTCCATGCTGGACTGATGCATTAGCGAACCGGGGGCGGAACAAATCAGTGTTTGTTTTCCGAGTCGTCCTCGCTAATCATGACGAGATCATGGCAGCCAAATCTCCCGAGGTGACTTCTACTGATCCAGCGTACACCGCTCGCAAAAAGAACCTGGATCTGGCCCTCCAGCAAATCGCCAAGGATTATGGGGAAGGCGCCATCATGCGCCTCGGAGACGATCATATTCTCCCGGTCGAAGTCATTCCGACCGGCAACATCCTGATCGACCGTGCCCTTGGCGTCGGTGGGTTTCCCCGGGGGCGAATCATCGAAGTTTTCGGTCCTGAATCTTCCGGTAAAACAACATTAACTCTAACCGTTATTGCGCAGGCGCAGAAACGTGGCGGGCTGGCCGGGTTCATCGATGTCGAGCATGCGCTCGATCCGCAGTACGCGCGCCGGCTCGGCGTCAATCTCGACGACCTGCTCGTTTCACAGCCGAGCTCCGGCGAAGAAGCACTGCGGATCTGCGAGACCCTGATCCGTTCAAACGCCCTGGACGTGATCGTCATCGACTCCGTTGCCGCCCTGGTGACCAAGGCGGAGCTTGAAGGGGAAATCGGCGACGCCACCGTCGGCGCGCAAGCCCGTCTCATGAGCGCCGCGCTCCGGAAACTTACCGCTCTGATTTCCAAAGCTCGGACAACCTGTATTTTCACTAACCAGATCCGGGAAAAAATCGGCGTCATGTTCGGCAATCCCGAAACGACGCCGGGAGGTAAGGCCCTCAAATTCTACTCCAGCGTCCGAATCGATATACGCCGGATCAATGCCATTAAGCAGCCTGATGGCACCGTGGTCGGTAACCGGACCAGAGTGAAAGTGGTCAAGAACAAGGTCGCACCGCCGTTCACCGAAGCCGAGTTCGACATTATGTACAACGAAGGGATCTCCAACGTCGGCGCTTTGCTTGATCTCGCCTTGGAGAAAAACATCCTCGAAAAACGCGGTTCCTGGATATCGTACAAAGGCCAGCAACTTGCCCAGGGGCGCGACGCCGCCAAAGAAGCCCTGCGCGCAGATCAGACTCTNTATGAAGATCTCGAGCTCGCCGTCAAAGCCGCACTTGACGAGGACGCGGCGAAGCGCAAATAGTGCCCCTGCCGGCCCCAAAACCGATTTGTGGTCACGGTTAGCGAGCGGATTGGAGATGCTGAAAGCGCGGCGGAATATCATTGTCCATCGATGAAAATTGTCCTGACTCGCCAGCCTAATTCGTCGCATACTCCAACAACTAGAAATACCCCTTATGAGCCGAGCACGAGTTTTGGTCGGCACCCGGAAAGGTGCATTCATACTGACCGCCGACGGGACCCGCAAGGACTGGGAAGTCAGCGGTCCGCATTTCGGCGGCTGGGAGATCTATCATGTCAAAGGTTCTCCGGCTGATCCGGACCGGTTGTACGCGTCGCAAACCAGCGGTTGGTTCGGCCAGATCCTGCAGCGTTCCGATGACGGTGGCAAAACGTGGGAAGCAGTCAGCAACGAGTTCAAGTACGACGGTAATCCCGGCACCCACCAATGGTATGACGGTACCCAACACCCCTGGGAATTCAAACGTGTATGGCATCTTGAACCTTCTCCGAGCGATCCGGACACTGTCTACGCCGGGGTCGAGGACGCGGCCCTCTTCAAAACCGGCGATGGCGGCCGTTCCTGGCAGGAACTTCCAGGTCTGCGAAGCGCAAAAGGCAAGATCTGGCAACCTGGCGCCGGCGGTATGTGTTTGCACACCATCCTTCTTGATCCGATCCGGCCCGAAGAGATTTTCGTCGCTATTTCTGCCGCAGGCACTTTTCGCTCTGATGACGGCGGCGTCACCTGGCGCCCGGTCAATAACGGGTTGAAATCCCCTTATGAACTGCCTGACCCGGACGCAGAGGTCGGCCATTGCGTTCATCGAATCGCGAGGCATCCGTCGCGATCGGGTGTCCTGTTCATGCAGAAGCATTGGGATGTTATGCGCTCCGACGATAGGGGTGATTCCTGGCACGAAGTCAGTGGGAACCTTCCTTCAGACTTCGGTTTCCCGATCGATGTTCACGCGCATGAACCGGAAACGATCTACGTCGTCCCGATCAAGAGCGATTCGGAACATTACCCGCCAGACGCGAAGCTCCGAGTTTACCGGAGCAGGACCGGCGGTAACGAGTGGGAAGCACTCACAAAAGGTCTTCCGCAACGCGACTGCTACGTCAACGTCCTGCGTGACGCCATGGCCGTCGATTCACTAGACCCTTGCGGCATCTATTTTGGAACCACCGGCGGACAGGTTTACGCCTCGGCCGACAGCGGTGACACGTGGAACCCGATCGTACGCGATCTCCCGGCAGTACTATCGGTGGAAGTCCAAGTCCTGGCGTAATCATGATAACGATGATCCGCGTTGTCCTCCCGTTTCATCTTCGCAACCTGGCCCGGGTCTATGATGAGGTTGAGCTCGAGATCAACTCCGCCCAGAACGGACCTGTCACGCTTGGAGCGCTGCTCGATGCAATTGAACTGCGTTTCCCGGTCCTGCGCGGAACGATCCGGGATCCCGACACACTCAAGCGGAGACCTTTCGTTCGGTTTTACGCCTGCAAAGAGGATCTTTCGCATGAGCCGCCCGAGACGCCGTTGCCTCCCGAAATCGTTACCGGCGCCGAGCCTTTTTTCATCATGGGTGCGATGTCGGGGGGGTAAAGGGGGATCAATAAATCGTCCTCGAACTCGACCAGCGCATGGACTTACACGCGTGATCTGTCCCCGAAAATCCGGACAGGCGTAGAATACGAGCCGACCGAGGACGAGAACGACGACGACGAGGACGATTCGAAGACCTTTAAATCCTCCGGTCCTCTGCAGTGACCCCTCCCACCCTACCCCTTCCGAATCGTGATCCCCTTATAAGCGCGCATTGTCGCCGTGACCGCTTTTTCCACCGGCAACCGCTCCATGCTCGAAGCCCCGTAAAAGCCGTGCACTCCCTCCGTCCGGTGAAGCACATACTCGGCATCCTCGGGCTCCGAGATCGGCCCACCGTGACAGAGGACGATGACATCCTTTTTCACCCGCTTTGCGGCGTCGGCGATCGCCTGCACTTTGGCTGGTGCATTTTCCAGACTCACCGCCGTCGTTGCGCCGATCGATCCCTTCGTGGTCAAACCGAGATGCGCCACGACAATATCGGCGCCCGCCTGAGCCATCGCCACAGCGTCTTCGGCATTGAAACAGTACGGCGTTGTCAGAAGATCCATCCTGTGCGCGAACCGGATCATGTCGATCTCAAGGCCGAATCCCATCCCGGTTTCTTCCAGGTTTTGGCGGAACAAGCCGTCGATGAGACCGACGGTTGGAAAATTTTGCACTCCTGAAAAACCGGCATCGGCAACCTGCCTCAGAAAGAGAGGCATTTGCCGGAATGGATCTGTCCCACAAACCCCGGCGAGGACCGGAGTATTTGGCACAATCGTAAGGACCTCACTGGCCATCTCCATAACGATCGCGTTTGCGTCCCCATACGGCATCAGCCCGGAGAGCGACCCGCGCCCNGCCATGCGGTACCGACCGCTATTATAAATGATGATCAGATCGACACCGCCGGCTTCTTCAAATTTAGCGGAGATTCCCGTTCCTGCTCCGCCCCCAATAATGGGGCGTCCTTCGGAGATAATCCTTCGCAGCCGCTCCAAGACTTGCTGTCGTGTAAATGCCATGTCTAATTCTCCTTAAATCCTCGGGATCGCCGAGACAGAATCTACGTCCAAGGGTCCTGTCCTCGAAATAGCGTGTTTCTGATGAATCAGCTCCAGCATCATCTCGACCGCTTTCGACGCAAACGCCCGGTCGTTGATATTCACATCGAGCTCCACGACCGGGATCCCGGGTTTCAGGGTCGCTTTGATTCCGTCAATCAGCGCCTGGTCGGCGTCCCGATCGCAGAACGGCTGCCCGTCGCCGTCCAACATCGAAACCCCACGCGTCGGGATCAAAAACGCGACCGGCCCGGCAGCCGTATTGGCTTTCCGCGCAAAGATCTCCCCCATCTGCCGGTTCTCTTCCGCATTCGTTCGCATCAGCGTGACAGACGGGTTCCATTCATAGAAAAGCCGCTTCGCTTTCCGGTATTCCTCGGGAACCGTCGATGGCGGACCGTAATTCGCCATATCGACACAACCAGGAACGATCAAGTGCGGCACACCGCGTTGACCAGGCGCGTCCAGCCGCTCCGGACCGGCACTGAAAACTCCATGACAAAGTTCATCCGCCCATTCCGTCGTTGTGATATCCAGGACTGCCTCAACCAATCCATCAGCAATCAGCGTCTCCATCGCGCGGCCTCCGGCTCCTGTCGCATGAAAGACGAGCACCTCATACCCTTCCGCGTTCAGCAATTTGAGGCATTCGTTCACGCAATCGGTCGTATTCCCGAACATCGACGCAGTAATAATCGGTTGATCCTCACTCGCTGCAGGCGGCGCATTTTTCACCATGCCGCAGATCGCGCCTGCAGCCCTGCTATAGATCAGCCGCGAGATCCGGTTCAGCCCCGCGACATCCACGATCGAGGGAATCATCGTGATATCTTTGCCTCGGACGTAAAACGAAACATCGCCTGAAGCAACGGTTGATACCAGTACCTTAGGAACTCCAATCGGAAGAGCGCGCATGGCTGACGCAATTATCGACGAACCGCCCGAACCACCCATTCCGATAATCCCGTCAAATTTACCCTGTTCGTACAGCTCCCGGACCAGCTTCGGTGCGGCCCGATCAAATGCTTTCATCGCCTCGGCTTTATCTTTCCGAGCGCGAAATTGATCGATATTCAGTCCGCCCGCCTTCAACACTGCATCGGCTTCATGATCAACCGGAAAAAGCGTCGTACTCCCAAGCACCCCGATGTTCACGGTTAACACCTGAATTCCGAGCTTGATTATCTCTTCACGCAAGAATGCGTGATCATCGCCTTTCGTGTCGAAGGCGCCAACAATACAGACTGTTTCGGCCATTTTGGGGGGATCAGGTTGATTGATTGAATTAACGCAGTCAGTACGAATTAGCAGAATTAACAAACTATTGGCTCATACAGCCGGTGTCACTTTGCATCCCGGAATTTCCCGAAGGAGCCTTTCCGGGCCGGCCGGCGAGTAAACAACAATCAGCTCCAACGTCTCTTTCCCGGTGTTCACCGTCGAGTGATAGATGTCCGCCGGAATATAGATGCTCGCGCCCGGGCCAACTGTCACCGCGGGCCGATCGTCCACCATCTGCTCGCCTTCTCCCGAGACCACATAAATTATCTCTTCCGATCCAGGATGATTATGTCGTTCGTGTCCTTTGCCAGGCGCCAGCTTAACGATGCCGAAGCTGAAGCGATCCGCACCGGTCACCACCGGCTCACTGAGGAAATGAATAGTTCCCCAGTCAAATTCCACGCGATCAACGTCCGTTGTCGTCGTGATTACGCCAGATCCAAGTTTTTGCATAAAAATGGGGGTAAGAGGATCCAATACAGTCGACCGCGGACTTGATTCGTTCAATGAAGTTTCTTTTTTCAGGCCACACCCGCCCGATCGACGAGTCGCCGCGCACACTAGCAAACGCGTCCCGCATGTATTCTGTTCGGCGCGCTATAATGCGCGCGACCGAAAACCAATACGCGCGGGACGCGTATGCTACCGTACACCGATGCAGGAACCTTGAACTTTGAACCCGGAACTCGGGACCGGCGGCGCTAGCCGACGCGCTCCCAGCGTCCCGCTGCCGCCGACCGTAAGACAGCATCCACCACATGCTCGGTCTTCATCGCTTCCTCGAATGTGGGCTGTGCGGGTTCTTTTCCATCAATCGAATTCAGAAAATCCGCAATGGCATGGATGAATGAGTGTTCGTATCCGATCGCGAGGCCCGGCACCCACCAATTTGCCATGTACGGATGATCGCCATCCGTAACATGGATCGAGCGCCAGCCTCTCAACGTTCCTTCGTCCTTGTGATCGAACCATTGCAACCGGTGCAGATCATGCAGGTCCCAAGCGATTGATCCATGTTCGCCGTTGATCTCCAGCGTGTACAACGCCTTGTGACCCCGCGCGTAGCGGGTCGCTTCAAACGTCGCCAACGAGCCGTTGTGAAATCGCGCAAGGAAGGCGCTTGCGTCGTCGATCCCGACTTTTTCCATCTTACCAGTCAGATTATGCTTCCGCTCTTTCACGAAAGTTTCCGTCATCGCCGAAACTGAATCGATCCCTCCGTTTAACCAGATCGCAGTGTCGATGCAATGTGCGAGCAGATCACCCGTCACACCACTTCCGGCCGTATTAACATCCAATCGCCACAACGCGGCGCCCCCCTGCGGCACGTCCGGAGAAATCGTCCAATCCTGAAGGAATTTTGCTCGGTAATGATAGATCCGGCCGAGTTTACCGGACTCGATCATCTTCTTTGCCAGCGTCACCGCTGGAATCCGCCGGTAGTTGTACCAGACCATTGTCCGGACACCGGCTTTCTTCACGGCATCCACCATTGCCTGCGCTTCCTTTAGATTTCGCGCCAGCGGCTTTTCACATAAAATCGTCTTGCCCGCCTGAGCCGCAGTAACAGCGATCTCGGAATGGGTGTCGTTCGGACTCGCGATATCGATGATATCAATTTCCGGATCAGCGATCAGGTGTCGCCAGTCGGTGTAATGCGATTCGTACCCCCATTTGTGAGCAAATTTTTCAACTTTTGCCGCGTCTCGCGCGGCAACACCCTTTAGCACAGGCCGATACTTCAGATCGAAAAACTGGTTGACTGACAAATACGCGTTCGAATGCGCGCGTGCCATAAAGCCATAGCCGACAAGGCCGATATTCAGTTTGTTCATACAGGTCTTGTTTACTCGTTCCAGCCGTGCGCTTCGCGGACCGCGATCATCGCGCCGAGTATCGAATTCCACGTCTCCTGTTTCAGCATTACTTCGTTCGGGAACATGCAGCCGTCCCAACAGATGTGCCTGAATGCTTTCGTTAACCGGCCCTGGTCGTCCCGGAGCCAATACCCGGCGTCATGCGCGATCTGGAGTCTTCCGTTCGGATCGTCGGGTAAACAATGGCGGCCGGTCTTATCATGCGAGCCGCTTCCTTTTACAGTTCCGTCGTTCTGAGCAACATGGAAATCGATGGTCCACGGACGCAGCGCATCGGTCATTGTCTTCAAGGCATCCTCCAGCTGTTTCTCGTCTTTCCAGTCAAAGCCCTGCGGCAGAATCGCATCCTCAGGTGCATTCACACCGAGGGCGTAAAGCAACGTATGCGCCATGTCGGCCTGGAACCCGAGCGTCTGCGGCCGATCCACAAGTTCCAGCAACTCGATCATTCTCCGCCAGCTATGCATTCCGCCCCAGCAAACTTCGCCTTCGGCCGCCAGACGTTCGCCGTAGTCTTCCGCGATCCGGCAACTTTCGCGAAACGTCGAAGCAATCTTTTTCGATCCGTCCGGGTCACCGGCCCAGGTCCCGGGGTCCGTCGCGGAATCGACGCGCACGACGCCGGTCGGTCGTATCCCGATTTCACGCAATGTTCTGGAAATGCGGCATGCCTTCCGGACCTGATCGAGGAACCGCTGCCGTTGCTCTGGCGTACCCATGGCGGATCCGCCTCCTGTTGGCGGCCACACCGGGGCAACAACCGAACCGGCCGCTAGATTCTTCGAAGCAAGTTTATCCGCCAATGCTTTAAGCTGGTCATCAGTTGAATCGATGCTGATGTGCGGATCCGACAGGAAAAGGTCCACCCCTTCGAACCGGACACCGTTGCTCTCGGCCGCCGCGGTTAGATTCAGCATGGTGTCGAGATCGATAAAAGGCTCCGAGCCAGGTCCCTTACCGACGAGTCCGGGCCACATTGCGTTATGTAACTTGGGGAAGGTATTCATGACATGAAATGTGAGAGTCTGGTCGCGATAGTCTAGACATAAGTCTTCGCCACCTTGGTTTCAATCCCGATCCGCGCTAGCCCGCATTTCTCACGGCCCGTGAGAAATGCGCACGGAGCGCCGATCCGCCATTGGCGGATCGGGGCTAGCCGCGAAGGCTTTCGCCCCGGCAAGCTGCCCCAAGCAGCTTGCACCGGGTGACCTTCTCACAAGTTGAAAAACCTATCGGAAGCGACATTGGCCACAAAACACCGATAAACAAAAGTTCCTTTCTCCGAACAGACGGCGCTTTGGCCGAGTGAGTGGCTTGTGAGAAGGTCAGGCTAGACTTGCCAACCCTTTTTTTCCGACGGCGAAATATATGCGATTTCGCTCTCCCAAATGTTTTTGAATCTGTTTTAATGAAGCGACTATTGTTCACTAATAAGACCCGACCGCATTAGCGGATCGAAGCTGAACAAATAACCACCCCCCGAAATCAGAACAGCCGGACCTCGACCTATGAAAATCGGCATGAACATGCTTCTCTGGGCGACTCATGTAACCGATGAGCACTACCCTCAGCATGAAAAGATTAAAGCAACTGGGTTTGATGGTGTGGAGATCCCCATCTTCGGCGGAGACGAAGCGCACTACAAAAAACTGCGCCACAAACTGGATGAACTGCAGTTAACCTGTTCAACCATCGCCGTTGCCACTCCGGAATCCAGTGCAATCAGCCCTGATCCGGCAATCCGGAAAGCGGCGAGCGAACGACTGAACGCGATCGTTCGCTATTCGGCGATTCTCGGAGCCGATATCCTGTGCGGACCGTTTCACCAGCCATTGGGCGTCTTTTCAGGAACGGGACCTACAGAAGATGAATTCAAATTCGTAGTGGACGGCCATAAATTCATCCAGGAAACCTGGAAAGCGGCTTAGCCCCTGACTGGTTCGCGACGTCGAGCCTGTCCGGGACACATCATCAACGATGAGCGAAATCCTTAAACTCCGAAACATCTCAAAGACGTTCCCCGGTGTCCGGGCGCTGCAGAACATCTCGTTCGATTTGAAAGAGAACGAGGTGCACTGCCTCTGTGGGGAAAACGGCGCCGGCAAGTCGACGTTGATAAAAATTCTTTCGGGCGCCTATCAACCGGACGAAGGAGGCGAGATATACTTTGAAGGACGCAAGATCGTATTGAACCCCCATTTTGCCATGAAAATGGGGATCCTGACGATCTATCAGGAACATGTCGTCTTCGAGACGTTGAGCATCGTGGAGAACATTTTCACCGGCTCGGAAATTGTCAGCCGAGGTCTGCTGCAGAAGCGCGAAATGCGGCGCCAGACCGCTGAGGTTCTGAAATACCTGAAGAGCGACCTCAGTCCGGACACGAAACTGGGCGAACTCAGCAGCGGCGAACAAAAGACGGTGGAGATCGCGAAAGGCCTGGTGTTCAAGCGACGGGTAATCATCCTGGACGAACCCACTGCGTCGTTCTCTTCGGTCGAGATCGAGAATCTCCTGGATATTATTCAGACGATAAAAAAAACCGGGCTTGGAATCATTTACATCTCCCATCACCTGGAAGAAGTCTTCCGAATCGCCGATCGCGTTACGGTCCTGAGGGACGGACGTAAAGTCAGCGTGTATGAGATCAACGGTTTGACCAGGGAGACTCTGATCAAGGACATGGTCGGCCGCGATCCCTCCACATTCTATCAACGGGAACGGGTGCCGATCGGCAAAGTGATTTTTGAAGCCCGAAACGTGACAGGCAACGGTGCAAGAAACGTTTCGTTCGTCCTCAGAAAAGGAGAGATCCTCGGAATTGCCGGAATGGCCGGGTCCGGTCGGTCCGAACTCATGAACGTTCTGTTCGGCAGCGCGCCGCTTGAATCGGGCGAAATCCTGATTCGCGGCAGGGTTGTCAGGCATTCAAATCCGCAGTCGGCAATCAAAAACAAGATGTGTTTCATCACCGAAGATCGGCAGAACACCGGTCTCTTTTTGCCTCAGACCATCGCGCAAAACG
>JGI26340J50214_10000681_pt1 | contig 11608 bp, 15 predicted proteins | sample BogFormECP12_OM2_FD_50214 | JGI IMG/M metagenome (IMG submission 50214)
GCGGCGACGTCGACCGGTGGCTGCACGTCAACATTGCCCGCCGCAACTATGAGCCGCTCCCCCGCCCGTCACGGTCGATCGACGCCCGCGTGCCGGACGAGTGGCGAACCGCGCTGGGAGATCTCGAACGCCGCGGCGACTGGGTGGAACTGTTCCGCAGCGAGTTGGGGAACACGCCGTGGCGCACGGTGCTGCGAACCTGGCTGCGTCTGCTGCCGGGCTGCTCCGGGTCGCTTCTGCACGGCCTGATTCGTTCGGCCCACGCGGTCCGGTCCCTGGGCCTGGTCGCCGAGCCGAGCGATCTGCAGATCGATGAGCTCGCCCGCGGCCTTGCTCTCTGGGCGACGTCATTCAAACCTCTCCGCAACACGGCCGTCAGGCGCGGCGATCTTGACGCCGCAACGGTCGACGACGCCCTCCGCCATCTCACCGCCGAGTACTGCGGCCACTACAACCGCGACGATGCCGTCTTTCCCGATTCCGTTGATCCACACCATCACTGGGCCGGCCGCGATGCGGCGACTGTTGGCGGATCTGCCGGCCGAGTTGCACGCGCCGTCACTGCACACGATCGAGGCGGTCAATGAGGAACTGTTCGCCGCATTCGGCGGGAAACGCTCGACGCGGACGCCGCAAGCCGCACCCGCCGAGGACGAGAGCACCTTCGCGGCGTTGGCCGCCGAGGCCGTTGACATCGGCGACGAGCACGCGATCAAGGTCTGCGAGGCAACCATGCGCGAGAACGCCGTTCTGCCGGACCCGCGTTACCTCAGCGCGGCGGCAGCGCGTTGGCGCTGATCCGCAAGCGCTGACTCGACGACCGCCGGCCGTCACGCGGCCGCGGTGAACGCGCGGTTGATGTCGACGTCGCCGGAACCGGTGCGCACCTGTATGACGACGGTATCGTCGCCGTGCTCGGGCCCGTCGGAGGGCTTCAGCCGGTTGGTGACCGTTCCCGACCCGGTCATGATGTCGAGTTGCGCGGCGGTTCCCTCGGGGATGCCGACTTCAACGTCGCCGCTGCTGGTATGGGCGACGACAGCGCCGCTGACGGCCGCGGCGATGTTGACCGAGCCCGACGCGGTCTGCGACTTCACGTTTCCCCGCAACCGGTCGAGCGACAGAGAGCCGCTGGCGGCCTGGAATTTCGCGTCGCCGTCGAGGTTGGCGATCGCGGCGTCACCGGAAGCGGTCGCGATCTTCGCCGAACCGCTGATCGACTGCACCTCCAGCCGTCCGCTGGCTGAATCGAAGCCGAAGTCGGCGAATTCGCCGTCGGCGTGCACGTCGGCGGATGCGACGGCGATGTGAATCCGCGAGTGGGAAGGCAGTTCGATGACCATGTCGACAGCTCCCATCCGGTAGCCGAGCAAGCCGAACTTCGCCGGCGCGACCGTGAGTTTGCCGTTCGCGTAGTAGACCTGCGCCTGCTCGGCGGATCGGACGTCGGCGGGGCGGGATTCGTCGCGGGGCCGCACTTCGACGATGGTGTCCGGGCGCTCACTGGCGATGAGTCGGATCGAGCCCGAGCCGGCCTCGACGCGTGCGGTGATGGGTTCGGGTGTGGCGAATGTGGGCATCGTTTTCCTCCTCGGGTTTCGTGGTGTCAGCGGACCCAGCCGGTGATGTGGCGGCTGGTGTTGGCTCGCTGGGTGGCGGGCTCGGCACGCGCAGCAGCCGCGCGAACCAGCCAGGCGTTGACAGATATCCCTTCGCGGCGCGCCGCCGCTTCCACCCTCGGCCGCAGGCTTTCCGGTAGGCGCAGTGTGACCCGCCACGTACCCCCGCCATCGTCGGCGACGGCCGGCGGTTCGGCGGCGGGCTCGCGTTCATCAGCTGGTTCCTGAATCGGAGCGCAGACGACGAATTGCGGATCGCGGCCGCGGAGGCGGACGTCGACCGACGCCGGTGCCAACTCGCGGGTGATCTCCTCGGCAGCCGCCGACAGCGCCTCGAGCAGGACCAGCCGGACCGCCGACTCCAGCGGTGCGCTCAACCGGTCGGCCAGCGCGGCGGCGTCGTCGCCCGCCTGCGCGGCAACGTTGAGTTCGTGCCGAACGGTGTCGACGTAAGGCTGCAAGTCCATGATGTCATCATGACATCATTATGATGTCATTGCAACGGTCAGTGTGCTGCTATCGACGGATCCGCGCCCGCCAGATCCAGGCCAGCGCGCCGATCATCAGCAGCGTCAGCGCCACCAACCACGGCCACGCGCCGTGCTGGTAGACCCACCCCGCCACCGCGCCCTGCAGCCGTCCCGCCCCGATGATCACCGGATCCGCCGGATTGGCGCCGCGCCCGGATATCCGCACCTCGTAGACGCCGTAGTAGCCGATGTACACCCCGAAGATCACGAGCAGCGCGCCACTGATCCGGTTGATGAACGGCACGATGGACCGGATGCGCTCGGTCAGCGCCGAACTGGCGAATGCGGCGGCGACGGCCAGCGCACCCACGACCAAAGCGAAACCGGCCGCGTAGGCGAGGTACACCCAGACGGTCTGCATCACCGGACCGCTGCGGACGGCCGCCCCGGTGACCGCGAGGAACGGGCCGACCGTGCATGACAGCGAAGTGATCGCATAGCTCACGCCGTAGCCCAGCATCGAACCAATCCGAGCGGTCGGTGCCCATCGCCCCTTGTGTGCCAGCGGGTTTGGCACGAAGATCGTGAGTTCCCGACCCGATAGCAGCCAAATCCCCACTGCTACCAGGATGATCCCGATTACGACGGTGACGTACGGCAGGTAACGTTGGACCGTCGACGCCACCTCCACGGTCAGCAAGCCGAACAAACCGAACACCGCCAGGAAGCCGACGGTCATCGCCACGGTGGCCGCGATGGCGCGCCCGACCGCAGGCGGCCGGCCGGTGCCCTCTCCAATAACCAGCGCCAAATAGGCCGGCAGCATTGCGAATCCGCACGGGTTGAGGGCAGCTACCAGCCCAGCGCCGAACGCCAAGCCCGCCAGGTCTTGGTCCACTGTGTGCCGACGCCTACGCCGTCAGCGTCTTGACCCGGTCCGACAATTCCTGCTCGGGCATCGCCGCGGTCGGGTTGTTCACGAAGGTCGATGAGCCGTCGGGGCGGACGAAGAGGTATGCCGGTTGCCACGGCACACCGAAGCGCGCCCACAATGATCCGTCGGCGTCGTTGAGGTTCGTGAAGTTCAGGTTGTACTTCGAAACGAAGCCTTGCATCTGCCCGGCGTCGGAGCGGCCGGCGATGCCGACGAACGTCACCTTCGGATTGGCGGCGGACACTTCGCTTACCCCCGGGGCCTCGATGTTGCAGAACGGGCACCACGGAGTCCAGAACCACAGCACGGTAGGTTTGCCGTGCAGGTTGGATCCGTTGAAAGACCCGCCGCTGAGCGTGGTTCCGGTGAAGTTGAGACGGTCGTCGGCGCGCGCTACCGGCGTGTTGACGAGGCCCAGCATCAACACCGCAGCGATCACCGCAAGCGCCAACGATTTGTAGCTGCTCAAAAGTCCGGTCTTCACGCCACCGCACCTCCTTTGCTGACATTACACCTGAAGTGACGTCAACCAAACGGGTTCAGTTCGATCATGCCACCCGGGCGACGCCTCGAGGTCGGGCGGCTCGCGGGTCAACCCCGCTCCGGCCAGCAAAGCCCGAGGATGAGCGCCCCGCAGTCGGCGTTGGGCGGCAGATCTGACGTGTCTGTGACGATGTCGCAGGCTTGCCGGCCTGGCTGCGCGACGGGGTTTGGGCCGGTGACCGGGCGATACTGCGCCAGTTCGAGGCGGAGCGGGCGGCCCACCTGACCAGGTTGGGGCAGTTCGGACGTTTCCGCGCCGGAAATCGCGGGCAGCATGAGGGCATGCCGACGCTGTTGTGGTTCCGCCGTGACCTGCGGCTGCGCGACCTGCCGCCGCTGCTCGGCGCCGCCGCCGATGGTGACGACGTGCTGGCGTGCTTCGTGTTCGATCCACGCCTGGAGGCGTCGTCGGGCACGCGCCGGCTGCAGTTTCTGTGCGATTCGCTACGGCAGTTGCGCGACCAGCTCGATGGCCGGCTCCACGTCACCCGCGGGCGGCCGGCAGACCGGATTCCCAAGATCGTCAAGGAGATCGGCGCATCGGCTGTGCATGTCTCCGAGGACTTCACACCGTTCGGCCGCACGCGCGACGAACAGGTGCGTGACGCGCTGGATGACGTGCCGTTGAAGGCTGCCGGATCGCCGTACTTGGTGTCGCCAGGGCGAGTCACGAAGGAGGATGGCTCGCCGTACAAGGTTTTCACCCCCTTCTTCCGCCGTTGGCGCGAAATGGGTTGGCGCGCACCGGCCAACACCGGGCCGGAGTTCGCTCGCTGGCTCGATCCGGCAGGCCTGGCGGGCGCCGTCGACATCCCGGACCCGGGTGCCGAGTTGGACCTGGCCGCCGGTGAGCAGGCGGCGCTGTCGCGCTGGGCGGAGTTCGTCGACACCAAACTGGACGACTACGCCGAGGATCGCAATCGTCCCGACAAGGACGGCAGCAGCCGGATGTCGGCACACCTGAAATTCGGCACGATCCATCCGCGGACGATGGCCGCCGACATCGACGGCCGCCGGCCGGGACACGCGGCCTACCTGCGGGAGTTGGCGTTCCGCGATTTCTACGCCTCGGTGCTGCACGAGTGGCCCGACAGCGCATGGCGGAACCTGAACCGCGACTTCGACGGGATCGAGGTGGAGACCGGGCCGAAGGCGGAGCGCGCTTTCGAGGCCTGGAAGGCCGGCACGACCGGCTTCCCGATCGTCGACGCTGGGATGCGCCAACTGTGCGCCGCGGGTTTCGTGCCGAACAGGGTGCGGATGATCGTCGCGTCGTTCCTCGTCAAGGATCTGCATCTGCCGTGGCAGTGGGGCGCGCGCTGGTTCTTGGAGCAACTCGTCGACGGCGACATCGCCAACAACCAGCACGGGTGGCAGTGGTGTGCCGGATCGGGCACCGACGCGGCGCCCTACTTCCGCGTGTTCAACCCCACTACCCAGGGCCAAAAATTCGACCCCTCAGGCGAATACGTGCGGCGTTGGGTACCGGAGTTGGCCGACGTCGACGACGTTCACGCACTGAAGGAGGGCCGGCCCGAAGGCTACGCTCCACCGATCGTCGACCACAAACGCGAGCGCGCGGAGGCGCTGCGCCGCTACGGGCGGATCGACTGAGTCCCGTATGCCAGAATGTGGGCGATTGCCCGTCAAGTGAGCAGGAGCGCCGTGGCCAGCACCGAGGTTGTACGACACAGCGGGGTAGACGTCGAGGACGTGCCGTCCGCCGAGTGGGGCTGGAGCGGCACCGCGCCGCGGGTGTGGCACGTGGTCCTCATTGTGATCGCCGCGTTTCTGCTGTTCATGATCCACGGGAACCAGGTCGGCCACGTCGAGGACTACTTCCTTATCGCATTCGCCGCGGGAATCCTAGTCGTCGTGGGCCGTGACTGGTGGCTGCGCCGCCGTGGCCTGACCCGGTAGGTCGCGAACTCGCCCCACCCTCAGAGGGCTGACACTGTCGCGAAGATTTGTAAAGCTGTCTCCCATGACGGGAGTGCAGAGCGAGACCGGTGTCTTGGCCGGCGACGAGCGGATGTTGATCGGCGGCGAGCTGCAGTACACGAGCAGTGGCGCGAAGTTCGATGTCATTCACCCGGCCNGTGAGGAAGTTGTCGGGCAGGCCACCGATGGGACCGTGGCCGACATGGGGCGAGCCGTCGGCGCGGCGCGGCGCGCATTCGACACCTCCGGCTGGTCCCGCGACATCGAGTTGCGCTATCACTGCCTCAAGCAATTGCAGGAGGCGCTCGACCGCCACAAGGAGCGGCTCCGCCGCATTGTGGTGACCGAGGGCGGCTGCCCGATCTCGGTCACCGGCAGTCAGATCGAGGACCCGATCAAGGAGGTCGGTCACTGGGCGGAGCATGGCCGCGCACCGGCAACGTCACCATCAACGGCAGGTCGCACTTCGGCATCACCAGCCCGTTCGGCGGCACCAAGCAGAGCGGACCGGGCCGCCGTAACGGCGCCGAAGGGTTCCGCGAGTACCTGGAAAGCAAGACGATCGGGCTACCCTGAGGGCCTGGTTGACGGCTCCGCTGTCGCGGCCAATTGACCGCAGGCGGCGGCGATTTCACGGCCTCGGGTGTCGCGAACGGTGCACGACACACCACGTTCGCGGACCCGCTTGACGAACTCGCGTTCAGCGGGCTTGGGGCTGGCGTCCCAGTCGCTGCCCGGTGTCGGGTTCAGCGGGATGACGTTGACGTGCACCAGCGGTCCGAGCGCGCCGTGCAATCGCCTGCCCAGCAGGTCGGCTCGCCACGGCTGGTCGTTGACGTCGCGGATCAGCGCGTACTCGATCGACACCCGGCGGCCGGTCACGTCGGCGTAATACCTTGCCGCATTGAGCGCTTCGGCGACCTTCCAGCGGTTGTTCACTGGGACCAGCGTGTCGCGCAGCTCNTCGTCGGGTGCGTGCAGCGACAACGCCAACGTGACATTGAGGTGTTCATCGGCCAGTNTGCGAATCGCCGGCGCCAGCCCCACGGTCGACACCGTCACCGAGCGTGCGGANNTGCCGAAGCCCCGCGGCGCCGCCGCGATGATACGTCGAACCGCGGCCAGCACCCGGNTGTAGTTGGCCAGCGGCTCCCCCATGCCCATGAACACGATGTTCGACAACCGGCCGCCGTCGCGCCTGCGCGACGATCCNGCACCATCNCGCTCACGCAACTCGACGGCCGCGGACCGCACCTGCTCGAGGATCTCGGCCGTCGACAGGTTGCGGGTGAGCCCGGCCTGACCGGTGGCGCAGAATGGGCACGCCATGCCGCAACCGGCCTGCGACGAGATGCACACGGTGTTGCGCTGCGGATAGCGCATCAGCACCGATTCAAATGTGGTGCCGTCGATCGCCCGCCACAACGTTTTTCGGGTTTGACCGGCATCGCACTCAATCTGCCGTTCCGGCGTCAGCAGCGTCGGGAAGATCGCGTCGGCGACCCTTTCCCGCACCGCCGCCGGCAGGTCGGTCATCTCCCGTGGGTCTGCGATCAACCGTCCGTAATACTGGTTGGCCAGCTGATTGGCCCGAAACGCCGGCAGACCCAGCTCCGTGACCGCGGCGATGCGACCGGCATCGTCGAGATCCGCCAGGTGCCGTGGCGGCATCGCGCGACGCGGCGCGGCGAACACCAAGTCCATAGTGCGCCTTACCTTTCCGTCGCCAGAACGTCGTGGACCGCGTCGTCGACGGTGGCCACCACCGACTCGTCGACGCCGGCCCGGCCACGGACGAACACGGACGCGCGGTTGGCGGCCGGCATGCCTTCGGCGGGGCACAGACCGTCGGGCAGCCGGCCGATCAGCGGCAGTAGCGCCACGCCCAGGCCAGCGCGGACGGCCGCGTAAAGACCGGCGAGGTCGGAACATTCGGCCACGATCTGATAGTCCACGCCCAGCTTGTCGAGTGCTGAGAACGCCGGCTCACGCAGTGTGCAGGGCTCCCCGAAGATCACCAGCGGCAGCGGCTCGCCGATCGGCGCCGAGAAGCTGCGGGAAGCGATCCATTTGAGCTCGACAACCCCTGAAGCATTCGCGCGGTCGAACCCGGATCCGTCGAGCATCACCGCAAGGTCGACCAGCCCGCGCTCGATCGCGTCGGCCAGCGACACGTTGCGGTCGAGCCGGAAGCGGACCCGCCAGTCCGGCAGGCGCTGCCGCAGCACACCGGTCAGGGCGGGCAGCAGGACGTCGGCACCGTGCTCGGTGGCGCCGATGACCAGCACGCGCCGATCCGTCGCGCCGAGGTCGTCCAGAGCGCCGTCGTGGGCGGCCAGGATCGTGCGGGCGTGCCGCAACACCCGCTGGCCGAGTTCGGTGAACACCACGCCCCGGCCGGACCGCTCGACCACCGGTCCCCCGACGACGGCCTCGATCCTGCGGAGATGCTGGCTGACCGCCGACTGAGTGAGGTGAAGCGCGGCCGCGGCACGGTGAAATCCGCCACAGTCGGCGACCGCAACCACGCTGCGCAGCGGCGAGATGTCCAGCACCTGAGCCATCCCTTCACTGTATTGCGATCAGTANGAATGATCAATATTGCACGCTTCTCGGGTCGAATNGGCAATGTTGCCAAGACCACGATCATGATTCGTGATCGGTTGTGATCGCCAATAATCGTTGGACGGCGTCGGTGCGCGCCGACAGCATGGCAGCATGGCCTTCCCCCGCATGCCGCTGCGCACCGCATCCGCTGTGACGTTCTTCTACGCGCTGGGCTACCCGATCGGCAATCTGGCCGTGGCAGGCATGACGCCGATGGCCGCATTGGTGCTGCGCTTCGGGCTGGCGGCCGCCATCCTGGGCGCCTGGACCCAACTGTCGAGCGCACAGTGGCCGAGGGGCCGCCAGCTGGGTCACGTCCTGGTGACCGGGGTGCTGATGCAGGCCGTGCAGTTCTGCTGCTTGTACGAGGCAGTGCAGCGCGGGGCACCCGCGGTGCTCTGCGCGGTGCTGATCGCGATGAACCCGGTCACGACCGCGATCCTCGGCGCTGCCGTCCTCGGCGAGCGGCTCAACCGGTGGCGCATCGTCGCGCTGCTGTTGGGGGTGGTTGCCGTGCTCGCGGCCTGCGCGAGCAGGCTGATGGCCACCCACGGTCTGGATCCGGTGATCGTGCTGCTGGTGATCGCGCTGCTCGGGCTGTCGGCGGGCGGCATCTACCAGCAGCGGTTCTGCGCCGGCGTCGACTTCCGGGCCACCAGCGCGCTGCAGAACGCGGTCGCGCTGATTCCGGCCGCCGTGCTGGCCGGCCTGACACCGTTCGCCGTGCACGACGCGGTCAAGGCAACGGTCGCGATCGCCGGGATCGTTCTGCTCAACGCGACACTGGCCGTCAGCCTCTACGTGCGGGCGATCAACACCCACGGGGCGGGCGCGGTCGCGATGCTCTTCGCGATCATCCCCGCGGTGGCCGGCCTGCTGTCGTGGCTGATGCTGGGTCAGCGCCCGGACATCGGTATCGCGGTCGGGCTGGCCGTCGGCGCGGTCGCGTGCTGGCTGAACAGCCGAGCCTCAGGCCAACAAAGTCAGGACGATCCACGCGGCGACCGCGGACGGCAGCATCGCATCGATGCGGTCCATCAACCCGCCGTGGCCCGGTAGCAGCGTGCCCATGTCTTTGATTCCGAGGTCGCGTTTGACTTGGGACTCGACGAGATCACCGAGCGCTCCGGTGATCACCAGCATCAAGCCCAGCGGCACACCCACCCAGGCCGGTTTGTGCAGCAGAAACGCGACGGCAAGCACCGAGGCGGTGACGCCGAACAGCAGCGATCCGCCGAGGCCCTCCCAGGACTTCTTCGGGCTGATGGCGGGAACCATGAGGTGTTTGCCGAACAACACGCCGGCGGTGTAGCCGCCGATGTCGGAGCATACGACGGTCAGCATCAGGCAGGACACGCGTGCGGCGCCGTCGTGCGGATAGATCAACAACCCGCCGAAACTCGCGAACAGCGGCACCCAGGTGGCCAGGAATACCGTCGCGGAGATGTCCCGCAGATAATTGACGGGCTGCTCGGCCAGGCCTTGACCGACGAGGCGCCAGATCATGCAGACGACGACGGTGGCCGCGAAGCCGCCGAGGGCCCCGGCAGGTCCGTACGGCCACGTCAGCCACAGCATGGCCTGGCCGCCGATCAACAGCGGCACGATCGGGACGGCGTAGCCCGCTTCCCGCAGCCTCCGCGTGACCTCGTGCGTCGCGATGGGGATGGCCAGCGCCAGTAGGACGAGCCACAGCTTGGGCGCGAACACCAGGATCACGATGAGGATCCCGCCCAACCCGGCGCCCACCGCGATCGCGGCGGGCAGATTGCGGCCGGCGCGCGAGTTCTTCGGAAACTTCTCCCCGTCGGGGCTGCCCGTATCGGTTTCGGCCACGGAAATCGCTCGCTGCCGGGTCATCTAGACCTCGAGCAGCTCGCCTTCTTTGTGCTTGACTAGTTCGTCGATCTGGCCGACGTACTGGTGGGTGGTCTTGTCGAGGTCCTTCTCGGCGCGGCCGACCTCGTCCTCCCCGGCCTCGCCGTCCTTTCGGATGCGGTGGAGCTCCTCCATCGCCTTGCGCCGGATGTTGCGCACCGACACCCGTGCGTCCTCGCCCTTGGCTTTCGCCTGCTTGACCAGGTCGCGGCGGCGCTCCTCGGTCAGCTGCGGGATCGCAACCCGGATCACGTTGCCGTCGTTGGTCGGGTTCACGCCGAGGTCGGAGTCGCGAATCGCCTTTTCGATCGGCCCGAGCTGGGACTGCTCGTAAGGCTTGATGACCACCAGCCGCGCTTCTGGCACGTTGATGCTCGACAGCTGGGTGATGGGCGTGGCCGCGCCGTAGTAGTCGATGGCGATGCGGGAAAACATCGCCGGGTTGGCCCGCCCCGTGCGGATGGACGCCAGATCGTCGCGGGCGACTGCGACGGCCTTCTCCATCTTCTCTTCAGCGTCGAAGAGGGTTTCGTCGATCACGGCGTCCTCCTCAGGTGGTGACCAGTGTTCCGACTCAGGTGGTGACCAGTGTTCCGATCTTCTCACCCGCGACGGCCCGCGCGATATTGCCGTTGGTCAACAGGTTGAAAACCAGGATCGGCATGCCGTTGTCCATGCANAGACTGAACGCCGTCGCGTCGGCCACCCGCAGCCCGCGGTCGATCACCTCGCGGTGGGTGATTTCGGTGAGCAGCTCGGCGTCGGGGTTGGCCCGGGGGTCATCGGTGAACACCCCGTCGACAGCCTTGGCCATCAGCACCACGTCCGCCCCGATCTCCAGTGCGCGCTGCGCGGCCGTGGTGTCGGTGGAGAAGTACGGCAGCCCCATGCCGGCGCCGAAAATGACCACACGACCCTTCTCGAGGTGCCTGCGGGCGCGCAGCGGAATGTACGGCTCGGCCACCTGACCCATGGCGATCGCGGTCTGCACCCGGGTGGCGATGCCCTCTTTTTCCAGAAAGTCCTGCAGCGCGAGGCTGTTCATGACCGTGCCGAGCATGCCCATGTAGTCCGAGCGGGTGCGCTCCATGCCGCGTTGCTGGAGCTGGGCACCGCGGAAGAAGTTGCCGCCGCCGATGACGACCGCCACCTGTACGCCGCTGCGGACCACCTCGGCGATCTGCGTGGCCACCTGGTGTACCACGTCGGGGTCCAGGCCGACCTGGCCGCCGCCGAACATCTCACCACCGAGCTTGAGCAGCACGCGCGAATATTTCGGCCTGGGCGCCGAGTGCGGAGCCGACGACGCACCGTTGGTGCTGGTCGCGTCATCACCCATTGAGCTCCTCCGGCTACTCGCATGAGAGCGCCATCGGAGGCGGTTTGCCCACGGACGGCACTCCCAATCCTGCCTCATCGGGCGTTCCCAGCGAAAACCGGGTAGCGCGTGTCGGGCTGCGGCAGGTGCGCGGAGAGAGCAGCCAGGCCGCGACGGACTTGCGGCCCTTCGGCTCGTCCTGAGCCCGATGGCGGGAAACGCCGCGAGGTTCTCAGGGATGTGGCCGTGGATGCGCGCGGGCTTGATCTCGTCGATCCGTCGGCCGTTACGGCGTTCG
>JGI26340J50214_10000688_pt1 | contig 11524 bp, 10 predicted proteins | sample BogFormECP12_OM2_FD_50214 | JGI IMG/M metagenome (IMG submission 50214)
CCCCCCCCATGGGTAGACTGATCAGCAGAACAGGCTCCTACGATACAAAGGAATGGCTGGCGTTTGCAGAAGCATCCGATTTCCGCGTTGCACATCTCGCTAAAACACTCGGTATTAGTAAAAGACAACTAGAACGAACCGTCAAGCGGTGCTTTGGCATTAGTCCGCAGCGTTGGTTGAAGGAATTCAGAATGACCAAAGCCCTTCTGCTCGTTGAAAGCATGGATTCCGTCAAAGAGGTCGCATATTCCCTTGCGTTCAAGCAAGTATCCCATTTCTGCCGCGAGTTCAAAACGTTTCACGGGCTCACTTACGGAGAGTATGCATCGTGTTTATCGATGCAGAAGCGGCGCTGGGGCTCTAATTGGCAATGTGTAGTGTGGACACGACACGGAACATTGGCAGCGCTACTTGGGCGCTCCGTGTCGCTCCCGGGTAACAGCTGTCGCTCAAACATCACGCTCCATTGTTGTGATAACCATCGAGAGTGTCGTACTCTGAACAGCGGTTTACACCCCCTTTGCACAAGTACAGAGAGTTGCCGTCACATCTAACTCAGATTAAGGACACTCGTGAATCATGGCCGGTTTTAAACAAACTGCAAAACAAAGTCACCATGGGCATACAAGCTGTCTTGTTAGCGAGCCAACCCAAACCGAACATCAGGAGCAATTATTAGAGTCAGTGTGCTAAGACAATTGCAAGAAACGCACACGGTCAAAATGTTGCCTACTAACCCGACCGGCCTTTTAGATCTGTGTCATAAAAAGACAATTTCGCATCCAGGCATTTCCTACAGTCGTCAATGACCGCTACTGTTGAAGATGCCTTACACATACAAAGTGGTCATATTACGTGTCGTTAGATATCGTTATAGTTATGAAAGTAAATATCATGTTTCTCGCAGCAACTGGGCTGTTGACGCTCCGTCTAGTGGCGGGTGCACAAGAAACACCGCTTGGCCCTCCCGGTACGCCTCCCGGACACGGCGGTACGCCTCCGGGACACGGCAATCCGCCTGAATCGGGTACGCCTACTCCTTGTCCCTCCTCTACGCCTAAGCCGCCTGACTCCGGTACGCCTCCTGGAGAAGAAGGTAAGCCGCCTGACTCTGGTACACCGCCTGGAGAAGAAGGTAAGCCTCCTGACTCTGGTACGCCGCCTGAATCCGGTAAGCCTGACCCCACGCAACCGAATATCGTATTTATGCTATTTGATAACATGGGTTGGGGAGATATTAGTTGTCAGGGAGGAGTTACTCAGACGCCTAATATAGATAGGATAGCAAAAGAAGGAATTAGATTAGCGAACTATCAAGTCGAATGTGTTTGTACTCCAACTAGGTCGGCTATCCTCACAGGTAGAATGCCTCCTAGAACCGGATGTTGGACAGTACCGATACCTGGAACATGGAAAGGGGGATTAGTACCTTGGGAATATACATTAGGCAATTTGTTTAGTGATGCTGGTTATAAAACAGCATTATATGGTAAATGGCATTGTGGGGAGACACAAGGGAGATTACCTAACGATCATGGGTTTGATGAATGGTGGGGTTTATCTGGATCTACGGATGAGGCAGGTTATGCTTCTTATCCTTTATTTAAGGATAGTGGAATGCATACGCCTATGATTATGGAAGGTAAAAAGGGAGAACCTTCGAAGGAAGTAGAGCCGTTAGATTTGAAAATCAGGCCTTTGTTGGATACCAAGATAACAGAGAAGACTATCGAGTATATCAATACGCATGCTAAGAATCCTTTTTTTGTGTATATGGGAATGACTCTTGTACATCCTCCAGAGGTGGCTAATGCTCAGTTTGATAGGTCAGGGGTGAGTGGTATGTATCAAGGGCGTCCTGCTTATGCGGATTATATTAGAGAAGCGGATTATCATGTAGGGCAAATCTTAGATGCTATCAAAGCAGCGGGTATTGACAATAAGACTATTATAGTGGTGAGTTCTGATAATGGGATAATTCGCCCTTCTCCGGAAGCGGGATCAAGTGGACCTTGGAGAGGTAATTTTTTCACTATACCTTATGAAGGGTCTATCCATACGTTTGCACTGGCACGGGCACCAGGTAGGCTACCGGCCGATAAAGTGTTAGATGGGTTAGTGTGCTGCGAGGATTGGATTACTACATTTGCTAGCATGTTAGATAAACCACTGCCAAAGGATAGACCTATTGATGGACTCAATCAATTAGCGTATTTTTATGGGAAAGGGGTGAGTGCTAGGGACTATTCTTATGTCTGGGGGGGAGATGGAGTGTTAGCGGCTATTAAATGGAAAAATTACATAATGATGTTGCGCTATATCAATCCTGATAGTAGTGAACCTGGACATGCAGGCTTTATCAAGCCTTCTCTGCCTATGTTTTTTGATCTAGTGAATGATCCACAAGAACAATCAGAAATATTTGCGAATTCAGTGGATTGTGGATGGTTAACGTATCCTATATTTCAAGTGATAAAAAGGTATGTAATTAGTACAGCACTGTTTCCTAATATTCGACCGGGAACGCCGGACTTGTTCCCAGGCTACGTGCTGGGCTTGAAAGGCGCAGCGTTGAAGCAATGGGTGGAGGCAAATATGAAAGAGCCGTTGTCCAAGCCGGAGGAGGAACTTACGGCTGAGCAGCAAGCAGAGGAAGAAGCGCCAGAACAGCTGACGCCACAGACACCAGAGCTGCCAGCATTACCTTTGCCGATCGATTAGCGGTCTCCTCCCATGGCTCTGGGGAGGCACAAGAACGTGCGTGCGCGTAGGAGGTAAGAGTAAGAAAGAGCAGCGCGCACGCATGTGTAGCACAGGAGTATGCTGACGGAACGCGATATTAAGAGGATCAAGAACATCCTCTGCATAGCGGAGCAAGGAACTCAGACCATACCTTACGGAAAGGTGGAGATCATGACGGTGGGACCCGGAGGCGTGCCACAAAGCAACCTTTCCATCGGAGTTACACAATATGGAAATGGGGGACGCGTAGTGAACGAGTATGTGAGACGAGGAGGAAAGTATCTAAGAGAAAAAGCGCCGTTCGGGAATACGTTTCTGGCATCGTCAGCGCTGACACATAACAACACCGTCAAAAGGGTATGGCAATTAGCGGGAAGTGACGTGATAATGGGGAACGTACAAGGAGACCTGTGTGTAAGGTGATACCTAACATCGGCTATTACATGGGGGAAGAGGAAGGGTGTAAAGAGCCGCCTGTCGTACTTAGTGATATGTTACTCGTACGTGCGTTCACGGGGTATACTCACTGGCTTACGTACGCGCTTTTGCAGAGAAGACACCGCAAAGGAACGGAAATGAGAAGCGCTGGATACAGAGTATTTAAGGAGTCAGGGAAGAGGGGTGGAGAACGCACTCTAACCGACGATTGCGTAACACGAGTGATAGAACGCAGTGCTTGGGTAGCCTTATTGCCATGGGAGATGGGCAGTGGCATAAGAGTCATACAAGCGCTATGAATGGTATTAAGCCGCTATAGGTAGTGGCATAGGAGAGGCGCTAGCCGTTGCCGCCGTGTCTTGGTACACCAGCACCGCCGGCGGAGCCGCCCGGTGAAGTTCAACCGTTGAAGAAGAAGTAGGGGAAAGCTATGGCAGACACCACCACCACGATGAAGTACATCGCTGCAATTGTCAGCGGTGTGGTGCTGGCGTTGCAAGGTGTCAACATCCACACGACCGGTGAGGTCAAGAACGAGGCTGCACGGGTTGAGAGCGAGCAAAGCGCAGACCTTCAAAGCATCCAGGGACTTCAGAAAGTTCAGAGTGAAGCGCTTGCAGACATAAAAGACTTACAAGCTAAGTCCCACGTTGCGTATCAGCGCCAGATCGAAATCGCTGAGTCAGTGTTTAAAGGTCAAAAGGTCAGCCTGGAAAGGTTGGGCCGTATTGAACAGAAACTTGGCATTGAAGAGCCTTCCCCGACTCCGCAATGACAGCTAACGAGAGACGCCAACTGATGGGCATCGCGGTCGTGCGCGAGTTCGAGGGTCGTTACACCCAAGGCAAGCTCCAGGTTTACAAGTTGCCTCCTGGTGGTGGCGGAGGCTCTTTCGAAGTCGCAGGAATCAACGAGCGCTAATCATCCTGTGATGTCAACGCGCCTCAAAAGAATGATCGAAGCGGGAGCGCACGACAAAGCAGAGCAGGAAGCCGCTTCCTACATTGACACGGACATCGATACCCACACCAACACCGAATGGCCGTTGACGAACGCTCAGCAAACACATGGCAACTTTAGATCCCGAAGTTCACTCATTGGCGACGAGAGACGCTGGCCTGATCGGAGAAATCAAGCCATGGGTGTAAGCTCCGTGGTGACGGGGACGGGCGTGCGTGCATGTCAGCACGCGGTCGGCGCAGAGAGGTATCGGGACATCAGTCATCTTGGGCGACGCGTTGGTGTGGGGTCGCCGTGCCCGGTTTCGGACGCAACCGCCAATGGAACAATGGCGGCACATGGTACGCGCAGCACCAGTTTCATCTTCGCGCAGCCGCCTGGACCCGTCCGCGGAATCGCGTCGCGCGATCGGCGCAATTGCCCTTTGCGGGATGTAGGTGGCCAATATTATTTCGACCGGCAACGTCGATCGAGCGGTCGATTCAAATCACCGCGAGTTGGTGGGCAATCGCCGCGAGCTGGTGGACGAAGCTCAAGATCTGGCGAAAGACACTCAACAACAAACCGAGATTTTAAAGGCGATCCGAGACCTGGAGAAAGCCCAAAGCCGAGTAAGCGAGCAAATCCAAAAGGGCCAAAATGAAAAGTTCGAGGTGCTCTTGAACAAGCTTGAAGAACTCAAACAGAAAGAAAACAAATGACCGAAGCCGATCTGGGTTTCATTCGTCGAATTCTTTCGGTGGCCGAGACTGGAAAACCGCGCTGGGACCCTAGCGCGGTTTATGTCTACAACGACGATAACCGGTTTAGTCCTCCCCGACGCCAGGTAACTTTGTCGATCGGGTTCACCGAAGGCGGCGGCAACTTGAAAAAGGTGCTTGGGGCCTACATCGAAGCCGGGGGCGCGCTGAGCAAAGAATTGAAACCTTTCCTAGCCGGGCTCGGTGATAAAAGCCACGGATCATTGGCGGGCAACCAGGCTTTTGTCAGTCTCTTGAAAGCGGCCGGCAAAGAGAATTGCATGGTAAAAGTGCAACAGGAAGAGTTCGATTCGATGTACCTCAAGCCGGCCATCAGCTGGGGCGAAACCTACGGTTTTAAANTGCCGCTTTCCTACCTTGTGATCGCTGATTCTTATTTGCATTCAGGTTCGATGCTGGGCTTTCTGATGTCGAAATTCCCGGAGAAAAAACCGAGCGCCGGCGGCAACGAAAAGATCTGGATCCGCGATTATTTGGCTGCTCGGCACAGCTGGCTGAAAAATCATAGCAACACGATTTTAAACAAGACGGTTTACCGGGCCGATTGCTACATGAAGGAAGCGGCCAAAGACAATTGGGACCTGACCGCCGGTCCTATCGTAATGAACGGGACGCCGGTGCATAGGACCGGCTAGCAATATGCTATGCAGGTTGACACAATACCGTGCGAATCAATGAAAGGTCGTGGATCGCGTATGAATTTTCGGCGAATAAAAGGATGGAGCCTCGCTCGTAGCGTAAGTGCCACCGTTTCGAAAGGCGCTCGACTCGCATTGTTGCTTTGCGGTCTTCTTGGAATTGCCTCTGTACTGCTGGTCGCTGGCGGAAGAGTGACTACCCCTACCGACTCTAAACCGGGTGAGCGGTCCGGGGATCGAGTTAACAGGAAGGCACCGCCCGGCATGGTCTGGATCCCCGGAGGCACGTTTCTAATGGGAACCAACGAAAAGGAAAGCTTCCCAAACGAGCGGCCGGCCCACCTCGTTCGGGTCCAGGGTTTTTGGATGGAAGAGCACGATGTGACTAACGCGGAGTTCTCAAAATTTGTTGAAGCAACCGGGTATGTGACCACCGCTGAACGTAAGATTGATTGGGACGATTTAAAGAAGGAGCTTCCGCCCGGTACGCCGAAGCCGGACGATAACGCTCTTGCGCCTGGAGCACTGGTCTTTACTCCAACCTCGGGACCAGTCCCGCTCAATGACGTGTCGGCTTGGTGGCGTTGGGTGGCCGGAGCAAACTGGCGCCATCCCGAAGGTCCTGAAAGCTCGACCCGGGGAAGAGAAAATCATCCGGTCGTTCAGGTCTCTTGGTACGACGCGCTTGCCTACGCTCAATGGGCGGGTAAACGGCTGCCTGCTGAAGCTGAGTGGGAATTTGCTGCCCGAGGCGGCTTGGAATCAAAGCGGTACGTCTGGGGTGACGAATTCAAGCCGGACGGCAAATATATGGCGAATACCTGGCAGGGATTATTCCCGGTTCGAGATACCGGCGAAGACGGCTTTATTGGCACTTCGCCCGTGGGCTCCTTCCCTGCGAATGGTTACGGTTTATACGACATGGCTGGCAACGTATGGCAATGGTGCAGCGACTGGTATCGGGCCGATAGCAACATCGAGGCTGCTAGCAAAAATGTTTGTCGCGATCCCCGTGGACCGGCGGCAAGTTATGATCCGGACGATCCATATGCTCCCAAGCGCGTGGTCAAAGGCGGTTCTTTCCTTTGCAACCCCTCCTACTGCGAGAGTTATCGACCGAGCGCCCGACGAGGAGCAGAGCCCAAAACCGGTTCGTGCCATATGGGTTTCCGGTGCGTGACCTCTGGAGACGACACGCAGCTAATCCACGCAAGCGGAAGCAAACCTTCTTTGTAATCTAAACGACTTCTGACGCAAACACACACCCACTATCGAATGAAATGAGATATAAACCCAAAACTAGTCAGTTACGACCTGTCCGTCCTTGCTTCTTCGGCTGCCAATATATGGACTGTCTGTTCGGCACAGCCGGCGGGCAAGAAAATGAACATCCTGTTAATCATTGACCGACGACGTCGGCTGGATGGACTTGGGACGTTACGGCGGCGTGAACTCTCCCGGGGCCTCCCTCACGCAATGTTCTTGTAAATAGCAACTGAATATCGCAACAACGTTTTATGTTAGAAGATCTCGCCCAATATGATCAGGCCCTTTCCGACGTTGAGCGGCAACTAAAAATACTCTGCGCCAAGCTGGTTGCCTGCCTTAACACTTAGGTGTAGCGAGATGACATGAGCCGACAGCTAACGATTGGCCGATCCGGGAAAAGGTACGAGTAAAGTGCGCTCAACTGGCCCGTTGCAGGCCAGGCACGCTCAAGAATGTTCTTGGCGGCATTTTGGGGAATAAAGGGTACCCCGCAAAGGACGTTCTGGACCAATTGATGGGGTGGAGCAGGGGACGGGAGATCCAGCTGAGAATCAACTCGGTTTTACACCTCGCGATCCTCCGGGATTGCGATTCGGCACTACCGTCATGTTGAACTGGTGACCGAGCATCACAGGGTCGATGCCGTTGGCAGCTCCGATGACCACGATCTGTGTGCGCGGCGTCCGCCCGCCCCACTGGTCTTGTAACGAGATGTCCACGCGCCTACCGACCACCTGCAGCACCGCCCGCCGCTGTGGCGCATCGGTGGTGTAGACCACCCCTTTGGCCCGATAAATAGTCCCCGGCAATTTACGCATCGTTTCCCGCAACGCTTCCACCGCTAACGGCTGGTCCGTCTCGTAGCTCCAGGTGCTGAACAACTTCGAGTGGTCGTGCCAATCTGAGTCGTCATGACAGATCGAGTCCGTACAGCTGTGCTCAACGGCACGCGTGTCGAGGCCTGCTCGAGCAGGATCGAAACGCCCGACACCCAACAGGATCTCGTATGGCACCTCGCAGTAATTGGTCTCGACGATGCGAAGACGGTTGAAATGATCGTCGAGCCAGCCTCTGACCTTCTCGACTTGCTCGGGACCGGCAAGGCCGACCTTGTTTAGAATCAGCATGTCCGAAAACCCTACCTGGCGGAGCTTGAGGTCTAACAGAGGAGGATACTCCGGGTGCGCGAAGACTTGTTCTGCGTCCATCACGCAGATGACGCTATCCAACCTGATCCGTTCCCGCAGATTGACATCGTTGAAAGTCACGAAGATCCCAGCGGGATCGGCGACGCCACTAGCTTCGAGCAGAATGTATTCGACGGTCTCCGGGCGTGCGAGCAAGGCGGTGACCGACTCGATCAGGTCGTCGCGAATCTGGCAGCAGACGCAGCCGTTGGCCAGGCTGATCATGTTACCGTCTACTCCCACCACGAGTTCAGCGTCGATATTGATCGAGCCGAAGTCGTTGACGAGGACTCCGACGCGCAGCCCGTGATTCCCGGTCAGGATGCGATTCAGCAGCGTCGTCTTTCCAGCCCCGAGAAAGCCGGTCAGGATCGTGATGGGGACGGCTTTACCGATGTCGTCTATGATTTCCATTGTCTTTGGGGTTTTTCTCAAAAAGGCGCTCTGCCCAGAAAAAGAACTGGGACCGTTGGCGACGGGGCGTGGAGAGACACCGGCGCCACAGCGCCATTACTTATATTTACTCAGATCTAGCCCCATCACCTTCGCTATCTCGACCAGATCGACCTCCTCCGGGTTCGCGAGCTTCTTGAGCGGCTCGCGGTAGACGTCCGGCGGATAGTACTTATGCGGATCAATCTCGAGATCGCGCGTCAGTTGCTCCTGCTGTTGCTCGCGCGGCAACCTGGGCTGTGGGACGATGCCCTTGCCCGTAGCGATCGGCAGCGGGTCGCCGAAGAGTAGGGTGGGTTTCGGAAAGGGCTGGCCCGAGAATCCTGGCAGGGCGGCCTCCCGGTGCCAGATGGCGTCCTTGGTCACGTTGACGACGACCACGTCCGGCGCACCGTACAGGAAAAGTCCATCCCAATGGGCACGAACGCCGGCGCTGATCTCGTTCAGATAGTCATTGTCGAACTCGAGGTGGGTGAGCATGGCGCAGCGCGGGTTGACTTGCTTAAAGAGGTAGCCTGCTGCGTACGGCACCGTATGGTGGATATCGATGGTGTAGTTGTAAAGGATTTCGGGCAGCCCGTACTTGTACTGGTTGATGCGGGCCAAATCTGCCTGTGTCTCGGTGACAAAGACATCGACACCCTTGGCATACTTGGCCGTCAGTTCGTCAGGCCTGCCGTCGCCGGTCCACACGAACGAAAGCCCGTTCCAATCCAGACGGTAGGCTGAGGCGCCGTCCTTGGTGTGTGAACGCCGCCAGTGGCGGATCGTGACGCCGTTCTTGTCGTAGCAGATGCCGTTTTCGTCTTTCCAATCGAACTCGTTGACCTCGATCTCATAGCCGTCCCCGATCGGGCAGCTGTCGAAGGCTTCCAGGTGCCACTTGAGCATCTGCTTCATGGCGGCGACCATGGCCTTTGTTCCGAGGTCCGGTGTGCGTCCTGACGGTCCGGTGACCCGCAGCGGCATCTTCCAACGGCCGGCCCACGGCGCAAATGGGACTAGATACGACAGATCGTGGTAGTGGTCCACGTGCAGGTGGGTAATGAAGATGTCGTTAATTTCCTGTATCGGGAGCCCCATGGCGATGATGTTTTTGACGCAGCCAGGGCCGAAGTCGAAAAAGAAGCGGTCTCCGTTACCCAGCTCGACCATGATACACGTGCCGGCCTGGTCGCGCCGCTGCGGTATGGGGCAACTGCCGATGAACGAGATTCGCATCTCGTCCGGCCCGACAGTCTCACTATTGGGGAAGTAATTGTTCCGGCTGCGGACGTACGGCGTTGGCTTGTAGTATGGCGGGAATTGCAGGCCGGTGCCTGGTCCCCCGCCGTACGGATTCTTGGGCTGGCCCGCAGCTGGCTGTTCTTCGGCTGCTTCCGCCGGGGACACGGCCGCAGCCGCCATGCCAACCGCCGCCGTGCCAATGATTTTCAACATGTCACGTCGGTCCATAATGTTCGGTTCTTTGTTTTCACTGCTCATAACTGATAGGAATTTGCTTTACTGATTTGGTTGAGATCCGCACTGCGTGACGTCGTTAGTGCTGATGCCGAAATTAAAGTTGTTCTGGAAAGGAACGCTGATGAGGTTGGCGATCGGGTTTTGGCTTTCCTTGGTCAGTCCCTGGGTTTTGGACTCATCGTCGCTACCCGATTCGGCGTATGCGTTCAAATGCGCAAAGGCGAGTGAAATCAGCATAAAAAAAGGGGAAACCTGGTAATCCAAACAGCTTTCGTAGGTGTGTCTTTCAAAGCGAGATTTTGTTATCGCCGTTATCGTGACGAATGACTCGATTCGGTGTTTTCCTTCATTTGTCGAAGTCTACACATTGATTGCACCCGATACAACGTTGCTCACGCTCGATGCCGAAGCGCGGCCGCTATCATTTGGTGACGGGCAGAAACTTCCGATTGCCGGATCGGTACGGACTGAGGTGGAAGACATATTGCGGCCGAACTGAAACGCAGCCTCAGATCGACGCGCAGAACACACTGAAAGGCGCATCTGGTTCAAAGTTGGCGTGCACTTCTGAGAGCCAATTTCAACCAATCAAAGACCAGTTCTGAAAATCTGCTCAGCCTGCTGCCGGCTAAAGCTGCCGGAAAATTATGCCAAATATCGAGCAAGAAGTTGTGCCAAGTAATTCGCAAAGTGACACAAAACAATGTGATTTGGCGAATTATTTTGCGTGATTTTTTGGGAAATATTTTGCGCCCTCTTGTTACGTCTTACCGCCGCCGGAATGCAAATGCCCCAGTGTGAGCGCTTCAATCCGCACCTCTTCGAAGCCTCCGACCACGCAATTTACCGGACCAGAAAGAGCGCAGCTTTAGTCCTACATAACCCCTTTTGTGACTGGCCAATCGTATGCGTAAGTAGCTTGACAGCAAGTGCGTATGAATTGTAATTAAAGGCCTGCGTTGATTCAACGACAGCAACTTCCCGGCCTCTTCGGCCGGATCCTCTCGATGCCGCAGACGGATATTTCCCCGCTCAGAATGGATACACGTTCGCCTTGCCCTCGTAGAAGCCCTCGACGGGTTCAAAGACCTCCTTCCAGGTTAGTTCACCCGCGATGGCGAGATTATCGTCAATCATTGCGGTCTTGAAACCCTTCTCATCCAGGTACGCTCTGAGTGCGTTACGCTCTGCATCAGCGAGCTCACCCGTGTCTGTGCGTATCCTCCAAAATTCATCCTCAAGTCGCAAAATCCGCGTTTCCATGGAGATATTGAGTCGGAGTTGGTGATTATCATGTCTGTATCTGTGAAAGACCTGGACCCAATCTCGTCCAGTGTCTCTCTCTGTGGTGCATATCATCGGTCGTCGAGTGAGCGGAAACCAAGACCAAAATCTAGTGCACCAGATCGATCTTTGAGATTGCGGACAACTCGCCGAACGCAGCCCACAAGCTGGACGTGGCGCAATTTGATCGAGCGGCATTTGGAAGCGGGATTGCGCTCTGGACAAAAGATCCAGGCCAGACGCTAACTGGCACTCCGGCGTGAACCAAATGCTGGCTGCGAGCAACCGACGAACCATCCGCCGACGGCACCTACCCGGAATGGGTGAA
>JGI26340J50214_10000692_pt1 | contig 11488 bp, 9 predicted proteins | sample BogFormECP12_OM2_FD_50214 | JGI IMG/M metagenome (IMG submission 50214)
GGGGCCTGCACCACGCCGCGGATCGGCCGCAGCCCCGCCGTCATCGCGAGCTCCCGGCGGCGACCACCGCCTGCGAGTCGACGAACTCTGCATAGGTCGGGCAGTCGGCGAGCAGCGATTCGTGCGTTCCGGCACCCACCACGCGTCCGTCATCCATGACGATCACCTGATCGGCTTCGGCTATCGTCGAGATGCGTTGGGAGACAACCAGAACCGTCGCGTCCGCGGACACCTCGCGCAGCGCCGCGCGCACCCGGGCGTCGGTGTGCATGTCCAGTGCCGAGAACGCGTCGTCGAACAGGTACACCTTGGGCCGGCGGATCACGGCGCGTGCGATCGCCAGCCGCTGGCGCTGTCCGCCCGAGAAATTGATGCCGCCCTGCGACACCGCCATCTCCAGCCCGTCGGGATGTGCGCCGACGAACCCGTCGGCCGACGCGATGCGCAGCGCCTCCCACATCTCGGCGTCGGTCGCGTCGGCGTTGCCGTAGCGCAGGTTCTCGGCAACGGTGCCCGAGAACAGATACCCGCGCTGTGGAACCAGCCCGATTGCCGACCACAGCTGCTCGAGGTCATAGTCGCGGACGTCGACCCCGTCGACGGTCACGAAGCCGTCGGTCACGTCGTACAGCCGGCAGATCAACGACACCAGCGTGGACTTCCCCGAGCCGGTGGAGCCGACTATCGCGGTGGTGGTGCCGGGCCGTGCGGTCGCCGAAACCCCCTGCAGGACCGGACGATCCGCGCCCGGATAGCGGAACGTCGCGCCCTCGAGGCGGACCACCCCGTCGACGGCCTCCGGGCGCACGGCGCGTTTCGGACTGGTGATCGCCGCGTCGGTCGACAGCACCTCGGTGATCCGCTCTGCGCACACCGACGCCCGCGGCAGCATGATCAAGATGAACGTCGCCATCAGCACCGCCATCAGGATCTGCATGAAGTAGGACAGAAACGCGATCAGCGACCCCACCTGCATGTGTCCCGCGTCGATACGCAGCCCGCCGAACCAGATGAGCGCGACGCTGGACAGGTTGATCACCAGGGTGGTGACCGGCAGCATCAGCGCCTGCCAGCGCCCNGCCTCGAGCGCGGTTCCCGACAGCGCGCGGTTNGCATCGGCGAANCGCATNCGCTCGACGGGTTCCCTCGCGAACGCCCGGATCACCCGTATGCCCGACAGCTGTTCGCGCATCACCCGGTTGATGCCGTCGATCAGCTTCTGCATGCGGCGGAAGATCGGCAGCAGGTGCGACACGATCCAGTAGTTGGCCAGCGCGAGCACCGGGACACTGACCAGCAGCAGCCACGACAGCCCGGCGTCCTGGTGTATCGCCATGAAGATGCCGCCGATGCTCATGATCGGCGCGGTGATCAGCATCGTGCAGGTCATCTGGACCAGGACCTGGATCTGCTGGACGTCGTTGGTGGTGCGGGTCAGAAGTGTCGGCGCGCCGAACCGCGCGGTCTCCGGAGCCGAGAAGCCGGTGATGTGGTGAAAGATCGCCGACCGCAGGTCGCGGCCGAAGCCCATGCCGGTTCGCGACCCGAAGTAAACCGCTCCCACGGCGCACAGCACCTGTAGCCCGCTGACCGCGATCATCACGGTGCCGAGCTCCATGATCGTGCGGGTGTCCCCCTTGGCCACCCCGTCGTCGATGATCGCCGCGTTGACGGTCGGCAGGTAGAGCGACGCCAGGGTGCTGATCAGCTGCAGGAGCATGACAACGGCGATCAGCCGGCGGTACGGCCGCACGTACTGTCGCAGCAGTCTCAGCAGCATCTCCGTACTGTCGCACACCTTCCTGACGGCTGTGTGCCCGGACTTGCTCCGAGCGGAGCCTAAAAGCGCTGGTCAACTCCCGTCCCCGTGGTAACCGCCGGGCTGCCGCTATCCTGCATGACGTGACGAGCGGCGGGAGACGGATCCGGTGAGACGCAGGCAGCCCGCGATGGTCCTCGGGGCCGCGCTGACGATCCTGATCGTCGCTGGCTGTTCCAGCGGATCGTCGGGGCACGGCAACCAGTCCTCGTCGGCGGCACCTTCCACGCAGAACGCCACCCACGGTCCGTTTTTCCCCGAATGCGGCGGGATCAGCGATCAGACCGTCACACAGCTGACCCGCGTCAACGGGCTGGTGAACACGGCGCGCAACTCGGTCGGCTGCCAGTGGCTGGCCGGCGGGGGCATCCTCGGCCCGCACTTCTCGTTCACCTGGTACCGCGGCAGCCCGATCGGGCGCGAACGCAAAACCGAGGAACTCTCCCGCGCCAACGTCGACGACCTCAACATCGACGGCCACAACGGCTTCATCGCCGTCGGCACCGACCCGACGCTGGGCAACAGCCTGTGCGAAGTAGGCATCCAATTCCAGGACGACTTCATCGAATGGTCGATCAGTTTCAGCCAGCAGCCGTTCCCCGATCCGTGCGACGTCGCCAAGGAGCTCGCCCGTCAGTCGATAGCGGCGGCCAAATGATCACCAACCGAATGATCACCAACCGAATGATCACCAACCGAATGATCACCAACCGAATGATCACCAGGGTTGNGGCGGTGCTGGCCGCCGCGCTGACGGTCGTCGCGGTGGTGGGCGGCTGCTCGCGGGCGGTGAGCGGCACCGCGGTCAAGGTCGGCGCCGAGTCGCCGCACAACAACTCCGAACAGCAGTACCCGAACCTGCTGAAGGAATGTGACGTGCTGACCTCCGACATCCTGGCCAAGACGGTGGGCGCGGACCCGCTGGACATCCAGAGCACCTTCGTCGGCGCGGTCTGCCGCTGGCAGGCGGCCAACCCGGCGGGCCTGGTCGACATCACCCGGTTCTGGTTCGAACAGGGCAGCCTCGACAACGAGCGCAAGGTCGCCGAGGGGCTGAAGTACCAGATCGAGAGCCGCTCGGTCGCGGGCGTGCAGTCGATCGTGATGCGGCCCAACGACCCCAACGGGGCGTGCGGCGTGGCCAGCGACGCCGGCGGGGTGGTCGGCTGGTGGGTGAACCCGCAGGCGCCCGGCATCGATGCATGCGGGATGGCGATCAAGCTGATGGAGCTGACGCTCGCGACCAACTCGTAGCCCCGGCGCGACTCGCGGGATCGGGTCAGCGGGGCACGTGGAAGCCCACCAGCGCGGCGCTGCCCGGCTCGAGCCGCTGCCACGCCTCGCCGGTGCGCAGCACCGCGATGGCCGATGTCGGGAACTTCGTCGAGATCTGGTGAGACGCTGTTTTATTGCTGGCTTCGGCGCTGGCAAGGCCGAGTGACACCTGACCGATCGCGGGTTCGTGGCCGATCACCAGCAGCGTGCTGACGTCGTCGTCGACATGGTTGATCGCGTCGATCACCGTGCCGGGCACCGCGTCGTAGAGGCGTTCGCAGAACGTGACGGGCGCGTCCAGCCCGGTGTGCGACAGCGTCTCCCGGGCGCGGGTCGCCGTGGAGCACAGCACCGCATCGATGCGCGGCGCGTGCGAGCGCAACCAGTCGCCGGCCAACCGGGCCTCCCGGATGCCACGCGGCGCCAGCGGGCGACCGTGGTCGGTGACCCCCGCGGGGTAGGCCGACTTGGCGTGCCGCATGAGCAGCAGGGTCCTGCGCGTCCGTTCGGTGCTGCTTGGTGCGCGACCGCTCATCTCTTCACGCTAAGGCATGCCGATTCGCCTCCCGAGAGTTGTCGGCGCCCGGTCCTACACTCGCGTTGCCTCGAGAACAGACACGTCGACGGAGGGAGCCGGGATGCGATTCCTGCACAGCGCTGACTGGCAGCTCGGCATGACGCGCCGTTTTCTCAACGGCGATGCGCAGCCGCGCTATTCGGCGGCTCGCCGGGACGCGGTGGCGGCGATCGGCGCGGTCGCGGCCGGAACCGGCGCTGAGTTCGTGGTGGTCGCGGGTGACGTGTTCGAGCACAACCAACTCGACCCGCGTGTCATCAGCCAGTCGCTTGAGGTGGTGCGCGGCATCGGCGTTCCGGTCTACCTGCTGCCCGGCAATCACGACCCGCTCGACGCGTCGTCGGTCTACACCAGCCCGCTGTTTGTGGCCGAATGTCCCGAGAACGTGGTCGTGCTGGACCGCGCCGGCGTGCACGACGTCCGGGCGGGCCTGCAGATCGTGGCCGCGCCGTGGCGGTCCAAGCGCCCGACCACCGACTTGGCCGCCGAGGTGCTGGCCGGGCTGCCGGCCGACGGGGTGACGCGAATCCTGGTCGCGCATGGCGGCGTCGACATCCTCGAACCCGACCGCGACAAGCCGTGGCTGATCCGGCTCTCCGCGCTTCAGGACGCGCTGTCGCGCGGCGCGGTGCACTATGTGGCGTTGGGGGACAAGCATTCTCGGATGTCGGTCGGAACCACCGGCCGGGTCTGTTACTCCGGTTCTCCGGAGGTCACCAACTTCGAGGACATCGAGCCCGACCCCGGCCATGTCCTGGCTGTCGACATCGACGAGGACGACGACGCGCGCCCGGTGCGCGTCGACGCGCACCGCGTCGGTCGGTGGCGGTTTGTGACGTTGCGGCGCTCGGTGGACAGCAGCCGCGACGTGGCCGATCTCGACATCAACCTCGACCTGCTGCCCGACAAGGACCGCACGGTGGTGCGACACGGCCTGACCGGCTCGCTGACGGTGACCGACCGCGCGGCGCTGGACGCCTGCCTGGACAAGTACGCACGGCTGTTCGCGTCGCTGCAGCCGTGGGACCGCCACACCGATCTCGCGGTGATCCCGGCCGACGGCGAGTTCGACGACCTGGGCATCGGCGGTTTCGCGGCCGCCGCGGTGCGGGAGCTGGTGGCCGCGGCCCGCGAGGCGGACGGCGAGCGGGCCGACGACGCGCAGGCGGCGCTGGCGCTGCTGCTGCGACTGGCAACACGTNCCGGGAGCGCCGCGTGAAACTGCACCGCCTGGTNCTCACCAACTATCGCGGCGTCACCCACCGCGAGATCGTCTTCCCGGACCGCGGCGTGGTCGTGGTCAGCGGCGCCAACGAGATCGGCAAATCGTCGATGATCGAGGCGCTGGACCTGTTGCTCGAAGCCAAGGACCGCTCGACGAAAAGGGAGGTCAAGCAGGTCAAGCCGACGCACGCCGACGTCGGCGCGGAGGTGACCGCCGAGATCAGCACGGGGCCGTACCGGTTCGTGTACCGCAAGCGGTTCCACAAGAGATGCGAGACGGAGCTCAGCGTGCTCGCACCTGCCCGCGAACAACTCACCGGCGACGAGGCCCACGAACGGGTCTGCGCAATGCTCGCCGATACCGTCGACACGGAGCTGTGGCGAGCGCAGCGGGTGCTGCAGGCGAACTCCACCGAAGCGGTTGAGCTGTCCGGGTGCGATGCGCTGTCGCGTGCGCTGGACGTCGCCGCCGGGCAGGCCGCCGCACCCTCGGGTGCCGAACCGCTGCTGATCGAGCGCATCGACGCCGAATACCTGCGGTATTTCACCGCCACCGGCCGGACCACCGGTGAATGGGCGGCGGCTGCCGCGCGGCTGTCGGCTGCCGACGACGAGGTGGCCCGCTGCGCGGCCGCCGTGGCGCAGGTCGACGACGGCGTCCGCGCGCATGCCGAGCTGACCGAGCGTCTGGGCGAGGTACGGCCGTCGCGCCGCGTCGCCGACCAGCGGCTCACCGCGGCACAGGCGGCGTCCGACGAGGTCGTGGCGCTGGCCGCACAGCGCCGGCAGGCCGAGCTGGTCGCGGCCGCCGCCCGGGCGGCCCTTGCCGCCGCCGTCGCGGCGCGCGACGAGCGGTGCCGGCTGCGCGCGGACGTCGGGGCCAGGGCGGAGGCGGTCGCCCAGCTCGGCGCCGCCGCGCACGACGCCGCCGAAGCGGAGGCCGCGGCGCGCGAGGTCGACGACGCCGCGGCGGCCCTCGTCGAGCGGTCGCAGGCCGAGCTGCACGGCGCCCAGGCCCGCGTCGACACCGCGCGGTTGGCCGTCGACCAGCTCTCCGACCGCGACGAGGCGCAGCGGCTCGCGTCGCGGCTGGCCAGGATCGACGCCGCGCAGCGCGACCTGGACCGCGTCGAAACGGCACTGCGCGGGATCGTGCTGACCGACTCGGCGATCTCCGACATCGANAACGCCGCCGCCGCGGTCGACCGCGCCGCGGGTCAGGTCGAGCTCACNTCGGCGCGCATCGAGCTCACCGCGGCTGCCGACGCCGAGCTGCGCGTCGACGGGCGGACCGTGCCGCTGGCAGCGGGGGAGTCGTTCACCTGGCGCGCCACGGCCGCTACCGATGTCGAGCTTCCGGGCGTGCTTGCGGCCAGGATCATCCCCGGCACGCCCGCGTCCGACAACCAGGCCAAGCTCGCCGCGGCACAGGAGGTGCTGTCGGCTGCGCTGGCCGCCGCACAGNTGACCGGCCTGGACGACGCCCGCGAGCTCGATCGGCGGCGGCGGGAGCTGAGCAACGCCCGCGACCGGCTGACCGCGACATTGGCCGGACTCTGCGGCGACGAGCCCGTGGACGCATCGCGGTCGCGGCTCGCGCTGCTGCGTGAGCGCGCACGCGATCGCGAGCCGAACCCGCGGATGGACACCGAATCGGCGCGGGCCGAACTGGCCGCGGCCGTCGCCGCGCACCGGCGCGCCGCCGCGGAGTGCGAGACGCGCCGCAAGGTCGCGGCTGCCGCCGGCGCCAAGCTCGCCGAGAAGTCGACGGGCGCGACGGTTTTGCGGGAGCAGCTCGGCGCTGCCCGGGTGGAGCTCGATGCCGCGGCCGACCGGCTGGCACGCGAACGTGCGACCCGCACGGACGACGAGATCGCCGCGCGTGCCGAGGCGGACGCGCAAGCGGCGCGTGCGGCGGCTGAGCGTGTCGCCCAGCTTGGCACCGAGCTCGAGCAGGCCGCGCCGGACCGCGTCGCCGCCGAGTTGGACGACGCCAGGCGCGACTCCGAGGAGCTGAGCCGGCGCCTTCGCCGGATCGACGACGAGCTGCGCGATGTGACGACGCGACTTCGCGTCTACGGCACCGAAGGCCGCAAGGGCCGCCTCGACGCCGCCGAGGCGGAACGCGAGCAGGCCGAAAGCGAGTACAGCTGCATCCGTCGCCGCGCCCGTGCCGCCCAGACCCTGCGATCGGTGATGGCACGCCACCGCGACAACAGCCGGCTGCGATACGTCGAGCCGTTCCGCGCGGAGGTCGAGCGACTCGGCCGGCTGGTCTTCGGCGAGAGTTTCGAGGTGCAGGTGGACACCGACCTGCGGATCTGCAGCCGCACGCTGGCCGGGCGCACGGTGCCCTACGAGTCGCTCTCGGGAGGGGCGAAGGAGCAACTGGCGATCGTGGCCCGGCTCGCCGGCGCTGCGCTGGTCGCCAAGGAAGACTCCGTGCCGGTGATCATCGACGATGCGCTCGGGTTCACCGACGCCGACCGGCTCGCCAAGATGGGTGCGGTGTTCGACGCGGTGGGCGGCGACGGGCAGGTCATCGTGCTGACCTGCAGCCCCGCGCGCTACGACAGCATCGACGCCGCCGATCGAATCGAATTGACGGATTAGCCCCCGGCCGGTCGAATTGACGGATTAGCCTCCGGCCGGCAGACCCGGATCCGCCGACAACCGGAAAGCGGCGCGCATCGCATCGATGTCGTCGCGGTCGCCGTCGAACCTCACCCGCTTCAGCGCTGCCTTTCGCTCCGCGGCGGTCGCTCCCAGCCGTGCGGTGATCAGGTCGGCCGCGTTGGCCGTCACCGTCACCGTCGGCGAGCCTCGGGCAGCCGTCAAATTCCCCCCGTGCACGCCGAATTCGAATCGGCGCCCGTCGACGTCGACCCGATACGACCCGCACCGCTCGCCGCCACCGCCGAAGCCCAGCAGAATCCCGGCGAGGAAGCCGTTCAGCGGTGTCGGTGCACTCCCCGCCGGTTCGAGCAGTTCCAGGCCGAACGTCGCGACGGCCCGGATGACGGGCGGTACCTTGCGCCAGCCCGCGTCGCTGAGGGTGTACACCGTGCGGGCGATCGGCGGCGGCAGCTCGGTGCGCTCGACCAGGCCGGCTTCTTCGAGTTCGCGAAGCCGGTCGGCCAACAGGTTCGTGGCGATGCCCGGCAGGTCGGACCGCAGATCGCCGTAGCGGCGCGGACCGCCGAGCAGCTCGCGCAGGATCAGCAGCGTCCACCGCTCGCCGAGGACGTCGAGCCCTCGCGCGATGGGGCAGTTCTGGTTGTAGTTCCTGCGGGCCGGCACGTCAACCATTCTACCAGCGTGAACGTCAGTATCAACCAAGTACTTGAGAAATACGTCTACTAAGTTTATATTCTTGAACATGACCGACCGCCAGCCCGTCTTCCGCGATCGTCCGATCGCGGCGCTTACCGTTATCTGCCTGAGCGTCTTCGTGATCAGCGTCGACGCCACCATCGTCAACGTCGCCTTGCCGACGATCTCGCGGGAACTCGACGCGGACACCGCCCATCTTCAATGGATCGTCGACGCATACACCCTTGTCATGGCCGGTCTGCTGTTGTCGGCGGGCAGCTTGAGCGACCGCTACGGCAGACGCGCCTGGCTCAGTGCCGGACTGGCACTGTTCGCGATCACCTCGGCGGTGGCGGCCTGGACGGATTCCGCTGGTGCCCTCATTGCCGCGCGCGCCGCCATGGGCGTCGGGGCCGCGGTGATCTTTCCGACCACCCTGGCCCTCATCGTGAACATCTTCACCGATCCGGTTGGGCGTGCCAAGGCGATCGGCCTGTGGGCCGCCATGGTGGGAGTCGGCGTGGCCACCGGGCCGATCACCGGGGGCTGGTTGCTCGAACACTTCTGGTGGGGCTCGATTTTCCTGGTCAACGTGCCGATCGCGGCGGCGGCAATCGTCGGCGGATTGCTCTTCGTTCCGACGTCGCGAGACCCGGCGACCCCGCCGGTCGACGTCGGCGGATTGGTGCTGTCGTCAATCGGGGTCACCGCCCTCGTCTACACCATCATCGAAGCGCCCGACTGGGGTTGGACCAGCGCACGGACCGCAGCGGGATTTTCGGCGGCCGCCGTCGTCCTCTTTGCGTTCGCACTGGCGGAGCGGCACAGCGCGCACCCGATGCTCGACGTCTCGGTCTTCGCCAACCGCCGGTTCTCCGGCGGCAGCCTGGCGGTCACCGCGGGCTTTCTGACCCTGTTCGGCTTCATCTTCGTCATCACCCAGTACTTCCAGTTCATCAGGGCCTACAGCGCATTCGAAACCGGTGTGCGACTGCTGCCGGTGGCGTTCTCGATCGCCGTCGCCAGCGTGCTCGGCCCCCGGATCGTCGAGCGGGTCGGCACCACCGCTGTCGTCGCCGGCGGCCTCGCGTTGTTCGGGGCCGGGCTGGCATGGGCCTCCACCGCCGACACGAGCACGCCCTATGTCGTGATAGCCACGCAGATGGTGCTCTTGGGTGGCGGCCTCGGTCTGACGACGGCGCCGGCCACCGAGGCGATCATGGGCTCGCTGAGCCCGGACAAGGCCGGTGTGGGCTCGGCCGTCAACGACACCACCCGCGAACTGGGCGGCACACTGGGGGTGGCGATCGTCGGTAGCGTCTTCGCATCCGTCTACTCCGCACGGCTCGGTTCCGGGTCGGCACTGGGGGCGATTCCGGCCGACGTCCGCTCGGCCATGCAACGCTCGATGGCGGCCGCGTACCGGGTCGTCGGACAACTACCGGCGGGGCGCGCCGCCGACGTCCGTGGCGCCGTCGACCACGCGTTCCTCGACGGCCTTCAGGCGGGATCTCTCGTGTGTGCCGGCATTGCCTTTGCCGCGGCGGCCGTCGTCGCCGTGCTGCTGCCTGCTCGCTCACGCGTGTCGACTCCCTCCGGGCCGCAACCCGAACCGGCGTGCGTGAAAGCCTGATCGCAAACCGGCCACGAAGGCCCGCGGCGGCTCCTACACTCCGCCGCGTGGACACTGAAACCGATTACGTCGTCGTCGGAACCGGTTCTGCCGGGTCGGTGCTGGCCGCCAGGCTCACCGCGGATCCGGCGGTCCGCGTCGCGGTGCTCGAGGCCGGACCCGAGGACAAGGACAAGTTCGTCCACATCCCGGCCGCGTTCTCCAAGTTGTTCCGCAGCCGGCTGGACTGGGACTACCTCACCGAACCCCAGAAGGAGCTCAACGGCCGCCAGATCTACTGGCCGCGGGGCAAGATGCTCGGCGGATCGTCGTCGATGAACGCGATGATGTGGGTGCGCGGGTTCGCCGCCGACTACGACGAATGGGGCCGGCTGGCCGGCGACCAGTGGTCGTATTCGGCCGTGGCGCCCTACTTCGACCGCATCGAATCCGGCCCGCTGATGATCTCGCCGCAGCGCAGCCCCCGTAGTTCCACCGCCGCGTGGCTGACCGCGGCGCAGCAATCGGGCTACCGGCTCGAGCAGCCCAATGCCGATGCGCCTGAGGGCTTTTGCGAAACACAGGTCACCCAGCGCCGCGGCGCGCGCTGGAGCTGCGCCGATGCCTACCTCAAGCCCGCATTGCGCAGGCCGAACCTGACGCTGCTCACCGAAGCGACCGCCCGGCGGGTGGTCTTCGACGGCGCGCGCGCAGTCGGTGTCGAGTTCGACAAGGATGGTGCCCGCCGGGTCGTGCGGGCCCGGCGCGAGGTCGTGCTGTGCGCCGGTGCGGTCAACAGCCCGCAACTGCTGATGCTGTCGGGCATCGGAGACCGCGACCAGCTGGCCGAGCACGGCATCGGCGTGGTGCGTCACTCGCCCGAGGTGGGCCAGAACCTGATGGATCACCTGGTGACGCCGATGGGCTTCGACGTCGGGCACGACAGCCTGTTCGCGGCCGAGAAGCCGCGCCAGCTCGCCGACTACCTGCTGCGCCGGCGCGGCATGTTGACCTCCAACGTCGGCGAGGCCTACGGGTTCGTCCGCAGTCGCCCCGATCTCGACCTGCCCGATCTGGAACTGATTTTCGCTCCTGCGCCGTTCTTCGACGAAGGCCTCGGCGATCCGTACGGTCACGCCGTGGTGACCGGCCCGATCCTGCTGAAGCCGTACAGCCGCGGTGCGATCACGCTGCGCTCGGCCGAGCCGACCGCCAAGCCGGTCATCGACCCCCGGTATCTGACCGACCCCGGCGGGCGCGACCGCGCCGCGATGATGGCGGGCCTGCGGATCGCCGCGACGATCGCCCGGGCGCCGGCGCTCGAGAAGGTCCTGGGCACCGTTGCCCGCCCGCTGGGCGCCCGCGACACCCGCGAGGAAACCCTCGAGGAGGCGCTCAACAGCTGCTCGCACACCTTGTATCACCCGGTTTGCACCTGCCGGATGGGCACCGACGAATCGAGTGTGGTCGACCCGCAGCTACGCGTGCGCGGCGTCGAGGGCTTGCGGGTGGCCGACGCGTCGGTGATGCCGGCGATCATCCGCGGGCACACGCACGCACCCAGCGTGCTGATCGGGGAGAAGGCCGCCGACCTGATCCGTTCCTGACGACCTCACGCCGCGAGCGCGAGCACCTCGTCGAAACCGGCGATCAGGCACTCGTAGAACAC
>JGI26340J50214_10000694_pt1 | contig 11462 bp, 9 predicted proteins | sample BogFormECP12_OM2_FD_50214 | JGI IMG/M metagenome (IMG submission 50214)
CTCGAAGGAGAGGTTCGCGGGCTTGGGCGCGAGCCTGCTCGCCCGGGCGCGGGCGTACGGGGCGAAGGAGCCGTCGCAGGTGCCGTAGACCTCATCGCCAGGCTCGAACCCGGTCACCTCTTTGCCCGCGGACTCGACCGTCCCGGCCAGACTGCGGCCCGGGTTGAGGGCCTTGGGCCTGCGGAACCCGAAGCCCGCCAGGCGAATGGGATACGCCAGGCCCGTCATCAGATGCCACGTGCCCCGATCCACGCTGGCGGCACGCACGCGCACGAGGATCTCGTCGTCGCCGATCTCGGGCCTGGCGATCTCCTCGAGCCGGAGCACTTCTTCGGGGGTGGTGCCATATTCATCTTGGACGATCGCCTTCATCGTCTCCGCGCCGGCGGTGGCGGGCGGCGGCTCCGCCGATCGTTCGGACGTTGCTGTCGGCAAGGGATTCGGGGCGGACATGGACACGATGACTCCAATGATCCTTATGGCGTCGTTGGCTTACGCCGTAAGTTGAGCGTATGCTTACGGTGTAAGTCTTGTCAAGCCCGCGATGGGAGCCAACGCCGATGGCGTCACCGGCCAAGCCCACGACACGGCCCCGGTCCCCGCTGAGCAGGGAACGTGTGCTGCGCGCCGCCGTAGCCTTCGCCGACTCCAGCGGCATCTCCTCGCTCAGCATGCGCAAGCTCGGCGAGGTCCTCGGGGTCGAGGCAATGTCGCTGTACAACCACGTGGCCAGCAAGGGCGACCTCCTCGACGGCATGATCGACCTGGTGTTCAGCGAGATCGGGCTGCCCTCGGGCGAAGCCGACTGGAAGACGGCCATGCGCCAGCGGGCGGTCAGCGCCCGTCAGGTCCTCAGCCGCCATCGCTGGGCGATCGGCCTGATGGAGTCGCGGAGCTCGCCTGGTCCCGCCACGCTGCGACACCACGACGCCGTGATCGGAAGCCTGCGGGGAGCCGGCTTCCCGATCGCGCTGGCGGCGCACGCGTTCTCCGTCCTGGACAGTTACATCTACGGGTTCGCGCTGCAGGAGGCGAGCCTGCCGTTCGACAGTGAGGAGGAGACCGCCGACCTGGCGCGGACGATCATGGCGCGGTTCACCCCTGACGAGTACCCCCACCTCGCAGAGCTGACCGTCGAGCACGTCCTGCAGCCCGGCTACGACTACGGAGGCGAGTTCGAGTTCGGGCTCGACCTGATCCTCGACGGCCTGGAAGGGGCCCGTGACATGGCCCAGCCGGTAACGGCTAGGACGACACGCCGAACGGCTAGATAGGCGGCTAACCGGGTCCGGCGATCAGATGTCGGCTCCGTCGCGGACCAGGCCTACTCGGGCGTATTCGGTCAGCAGGTCGCTGAACGACAGGCCACGCCGCTGGGCCTGGGCGGCGAGCCGCTCGGCCAGTTCGGTCGGCAGGACGACTGTCCGGCGGACGCAGTCGTCGCATTCCCACGCCTCGCCGGGCGTCTCAGACACGTTCCCTCCTCTCTGCCGCTAGGGGGGACGCTACGGGGGCCGCTACCGGGGCCGGCTCCTCCAGTGGCACATAGCGGCGCAGGACGCGGTCACTCAGCAGGCCCAGGCAGCTCAGGTTGGGGAAGCCCGGTCCCTGGGCGAGCCCGGCGACCATGGGCAGGTGCAGCGGCGGGCTCAGGCCAGCGATCGACAGGTCGATGTCGATTCGCCGGTCGAGCTCCTCCCCGGCCAGCGCGCCGGCGAGCCGGCCGCGCGCCTGGGCGCCGAGCAACCCCTCGAACCAGCGGGCCTGGAAGCCGATCGCGACGACAACCACGTCGTAGGCGACCCGCTCGCGTTCGCGGCCGTACTCGATGGTGACGACGACCTGCTGCTGGCCGGCTTCGATTCGCACCGCGCGCCCGGCCAGCGTGCGGAAGCCGTGCGAGGCGTTGAGGATCGCCTCGGCCTGCGCCGAGAAGACGCCGCGGTCGGTACGTTCGAGGAATTCGCGCCGGTGCGCCTCGGCCAGGTGCGGCCAGTCGCCGGGATCGGAGAAAAAACGGTTCTCCTCATAGCTCTCGCCCCGCGAATAAAGGAACCCGCGACTGGTCACCACGTCGACCGTCGAGCGCTTGTGCGACTTGGCCAGCAGGCTGATCACGACCGATGCCGCGGTTTCGCCGTTGCCGATCACGCAGACGCTGTGGGCAACCTCGGTCGCCAAGGTCCGTTCGGCCAGCCAGTAGCTGCGGCCGTCGAACACCCGCGAGTGCTGGTGCGGCTGGCCGGGGACGGTGATCGGCGGGCCCGCGCCGGTGAACACCACCCCGTCCGCCCAGATCGCCTCCCCCTCCTTCAGCGCCAGCCGCCACCGCGCGTCGGCGGCGGCCTCCAGGCTGGCAACCTCACCGGGGACGATTTCGGCCTCCGCCTTCTCCGCGACCTCACGCAGGTAATAGCTCCACTGCCGGTGCGTCGGGCGCAACCGGCCGCGATCGACCCAGTCGGCGTAGGCGCCCTGCGCGACCAGGTGCCGCTGCCAGCTACAGCCCGCCATCGCCGCGCTGACCGCGGGCGAGGCCGCCCCCCAGCTGTCGGCGTAGGGGAAGCCGACATCCTTCTCCGCGGGCGTGCCCAAGGGCAGCAGGCCGCTGGTGTACCCCTGCCGCCCGCTCCAATTCCCGGCCACGGCGCCCCGCTCGACGAGCACCACCCGCGGGGCGGCCAGGCCAGCGGCCGCGACGGCACGCGCCTTGGCGGCGATCGCGATTCCCTTCGGCCCGGCGCCTACAACGGCCAACGTCGGCATGACGGCGAGGATAACCCGGCCGCCCGCCTGACGGGGGCCGGCCTACAAACCCAATTTCTTCACTACCGCGTTGCCATCGATGACCATCTCGCCGCGCTGATTCGACACGGTCGTATGCAGCTTGATGATCCTCTTGTCATCGCGCTTCTCCGTCACGGTCACCACGACCGTGACGGTATCGCCGATCTTAACGGGAGCCGTGAATTTGAGGTCCTGGCCGAGGTAAACAGAATTCGGCCCNGGCAGCTGAGNGCCCAGCACCGCGGAGATCAGCCCCGACACGAGCATGCCGTGCGCGATCCGCTCCCCGAAGATCGACTCCTTNGCATGTTCGGCATCGACATGAACCGGGTTCACGTCCCCGGTGATGCCGGCGTAAAGCACGATATGTGTTTCCGTGATCGTCACGCTGAGCGATGCCTCATCGCCGGTCTTGATGTCCTCGTAGGCCAGGTCGGCCATAGTTCACGCTCCGTCATCCTTTGCATCCATCGCCGGGCACGCTCGACATGGCAAACATAGGGTGGCCGCCGCCTCCCGGCCAAGGGCCGTTGGTCCCGCGGCTAGGTGGCCATTGGCGTCAGCCGGCCCTCGGGAGGGTCTTTGGTCCGGCCAGGGACAGGACCGAAGACCCTGCTCTGAGGCACGCCGCGCCGGGTCTGATGGAGACCACCAAGGCGAGAGGCTCTACAACATGACCAGTAACGTGATCAAGCCGGCCGGTATCCGCGAGGTGGCAGTGATCGGGCTTGGCCTGATGGGCTCGGGTATCGCCGAGCTGGTCGCCCGCAGCGGCCGCCGGGTGATCGCGATCGAGATCAACCAGGGTTTCCTGGATCAGGGCATGGCCCGGCTGCACGCCTCCCTGGACAAGGCGGTCACCCGGGGCAAGCTCACCGCTACCGCACGGGAGGAGATACTCGCCCGGATCCGGCCCACGGATGACATCGCGGCCGGAGTGGCCGACGCCGACCTGGTGATCGAGGCCATACCGGAACGGATGGACCTCAAGAGGACCCTGTACGCCCAGCTGGACCAGGCCTGCCGGGCCGATGCGATCCTGGCCACCAACACCTCCTCGCTGTCGGTCACCGAGATCGCGGGCGGCACGCGGTATCCCGCCCGGGTGGCGGGGCTGCACTTCTTCAATCCCGCTCCGGTTATGAAGCTGGTCGAGGTCATCTCCACGGTGCTCACCTCGCCGGAGACCGCCGAGACGCTGGCCCTGCTGGCCGGTGACCTGGGCAAGACTCCGGTCCAGGTCAGCGACCGGGCCGGGTTCATCGTCAACGCGCTGCTGGTGCCCTACCTCAACCACGCAATCCGGCTGCTGGAAACCGCCCAGGCCACCCGCGACGACATCGACACGGCGGCCACCGTGGGGCTCGGCCTGCCGATGGGACCGATGACCCTGCTCGACCTGATCGGCCTGGACACGGATCTGGCGGTGCTGGAGGTGCTCCAGGCTGAGTTCGGCGGCACCCGGTACGCGCCCGCGCCGCTGCTGCGCAAGCTGTGCGATGCCAGGCTGTTCGGCCGCAAGAGCGGACGCGGGTTCTATGACTACCGGCACAGCACCCCCGCGGCTGCCTCTGACGATCACGACCCGGCGTCTGCGCCTGTTCCCGCCGAGGTGGCGCTGATCAGAGACTCCGACGGCCTGCTGGACGAGCTGGCCAGCCAGATCACCGCGGCCGGCATCAGCGTCGTGCCGCAGCCATCAGCCGGGACCGGCCTGGTCATCGTGGTGGCAGACCCCAGACACCGGGTCCTGGACGCGGCCCTGGCCGTGGGCCACCCGGGCGATGTGGTCGGTGTCCACTTCGTCGAGGCAGGTAACGGCAAGCCAGGGCTCGCCGAGCTGGTGCTGCCGGACGTGACCGCGGCAGGCACGGCCGCTAAGGCACGCGCGCTCGCGGCCAGGCTCGGCCTGAACGCGGTCATTTCGCGGGACCGGCCCGGATTCCTGACCGAGGCACTCGCCTACGCGCAGTTCAACGACGCGGTCCGCATGTTCCAGGACGGGTACGCCAGTCCAGCCGACATCGATACCGCGATGATGCTCGGCTGCGGTTACCCCCGCGGGCCCCTTCAGATGCTCGACGACGCCGGCCCGGAGCACGTCGTCGCCGTTCTGGAGGCGATGCACGCCGCCACCGGCGACCCGGCCTTCACCCCGGTACCCCTGCTCGCCGAGTACGCCACCGCCGGCACCCAGTTCCGCAGCTGACGCGACACGGCGACGGGTGCGAGGAGCCGATTGCTCGCACCATCACTCGCCGTTCGGCAGACTAAAAAAATCCTTTCCTTTACCAAACGGGCCGTATCTGTAATTTTTTTGCCGAGCAGCCTGCGGTGCGTGGCTGAGCTCCGATGCATGCTGGGATCCCAGCGTCGCCACCTCCCGGCAAAGGGCCGTTGGTCCTGCGGCTATGTGCCCATTGGCGCTAGTCACTCCCCGGACGGCCGACGGATGTTGAGGAGGCAAGTAGCAATATCTCCAGACATCCTGCGCCCCTTGACGCAGGTACTGCCTGGTAGGAGGCAGTCATGAAAGAAATCCTCGACACGATCCTCGATCCTGGCAGCCAGCCTGCTGATTTCGGGGCGCTGCCGCTGCCGGAGGCCTACCGGGCAGTCACCCTGCACCGGGACGAGGAGCACATATTCGACGGCATCCACACCCGCGACCGGGACCCACGCAAGTCCCTGCACGTGGAGGAGGTGCCGGTCCCCGAGCTCGGCATGGGTGAGGCCCTGGTCGCCGTCATGGCGAGTGCGGTCAACTACAACACCGTGTGGAGCTCGATCTTCTCGCCGGTCTCTACCTTCGCCTTCCTGCGCCGCTACGGGAAGCTGTCGGAGCTCACCGCGCGGCACGACCTGCCGTACCACGTGGTCGGGTCGGACCTCGCCGGCGTGGTGCTGCGCACCGGCCCCGGGGTGACCGTCTGGCAACCGGGTGAGGAGGTCGTCGCCCACTGCCTGTCGGTGGAGCTGGAAAGCTCCGACGGGCACAACGACACCATGCTCGACCCGGAGCAGCGCATCTGGGGCTACGAGACCAACTTCGGCGGTCTGGCCGAGCTGGCGCTGGTCAAGACCAACCAGCTGATGCCCAAGCCCAAGCACCTCACGTGGGAGGAGGCCGCCACGCCGGGCCTGGTGAACTCGACCGCCTTCCGGCAGCTAGTCTCGGACAATGGCGCGTCGATGAAGCAGGGCCACAACGTCCTGATCTGGGGAGCCAGCGGCGGCCTGGGCGCTTACGCCACCCAGTACGCCCTCGCAGGCGGGGCGATCCCGATCTGCGTCGTGTCCAGCGAGCGCAAAGCAGAGCTCTGCCGGTCGATGGGCGCCGAGCTGATCATCAACCGCAGCGCCGAGGGCTACAAGTTCTGGAAGGACGAGCACACCCAGGACCCCAAGGAGTGGAAGCGTTTCGGCGCCAGGATCCGCGAGCTTACCGGCGGCGAGGACGTGGACATCGTCTTCGAGCACCCGGGCCGGGAGACGTTCGGCGCCTCGGTGTACGTGGCCCGCCGGGGCGGCACCATCGTGACGTGCGCCTCGACTTCGGGATTCATGCACGAGTACGACAACCGCTACCTGTGGATGAGCCTCAAGCGCATCATCGGCTCGCACTTCGCCAACTACCGGGAGGCGTGGCAGGCCAACCGGCTGATCTCCAAGGGCATGATCCACCCGACCATGTCGGTGGTCTACCCGCTGGAGGATGCCGGCCAGGCCGCCCTGGATGTGCACCGGAACCTGCACCACGGCAAGGTCGGGATCTTGTGCCTGGCCCCGCAGGAGGGTCTCGGCGTGCGCGATCACAAGCTACGCGAGAAGCACCTGACAGAGATCAACAGGTTCCGGGACTTGTAAGGATTGGGCGCAGGTTACAAGATCATGATTGAGCCGAACGGGGCGGGCCGATCGCCTCGGCCCGCCCGGGAGCGTCCCTGGCTGATGCGGACCTATGCCGGGCATTCGTCCGCCAAGGAGTCCAATGCGCTCTACCGCCGGAACCTGGCCAAGGGACAGACCGGCTTGTCGGTGGCGTTCGACCTGCCGACCCAGATGGGATACGACGCCGATCATGTCCTCGCCCGCGGCGAGGTCGGCCGAGTCGGGGTCCCGGTCGGGCATCTGGGCGACATGCGGGCACTGTTCGACGGCATCCCGCTCGAGCAGACCAACACCTCGATGACGATCAACGCCACGGCCATGTGGCTGCTGGCGCTGTACCAGGTCGCCGCCGAGGAGCAGGGCGCAGACATCGCCAAGCTGACCGGCACCACGCAGAACGACATCATCAAGGAGTACCTCGCCCGCGGCACCTATGTCTTCCCGCCGGGCCCCTCGGTGCGCCTGACTACCGACGTGATCGCCTACACGGTGGCCCACCTGCCCAAGTGGAACCCGGTTAACGTCTGCAGTTACCACCTCCAGGAGGCCGGGGCCACCCCGGTGCAGGAGATCGCGTACGCACTGTGCACCGCGATGACGGTCCTGGATGCCGTGCGCGATTCGGGGCAGGTCCCGCCGGAGCGGATGGGCGAGGTCGTGGCGCGCATCTCGTTCTTCGTCAACGCGGGCGTCCGCTTCGTCGAGGAAATGTGCAAGATGCGGGCGTTCACCCGGCTCTGGGACACGATCACGCGGGAGCGGTACGGGATCGCCGACCCAGCGCTGCGCCGCTTCCGGTACGGCGTACAGGTCAACTCGCTGGGCCTGACCGAGGCGCAGCCGGAGAACAACGTCCAGCGGATCGTCCTGGAGATGCTGGCCGTGACCCTGTCCAGGGACGCCCGGGCCCGCGCCGTCCAGCTCCCGGCCTGGAACGAGGCGCTGGGCCTGCCACGGCCCTGGGACCAGCAGTGGAGCCTGCGTATCCAGCAAGTGCTCGCGTACGAGTCGGACCTGCTGGAGTACGGCGACCTGTTCGAAGGGTCGCCTGTGGTGGAGGCCAAGACCGCGGCACTGACGGCCGCCGCCGAGGCGGAGATCGCCGCGGTGGCCGAGCTGGGCGGGATGGTGCCGGCGGTGGAATCCGGTTACCTGAAGGCTCAGCTCGTCGCCTCGCACGCGGCCCGGCGCGCGCGCATCGAGTCGGGCGAGGAAAAGGTCGTGGGGGTCAACTGCTTCCAGGCCACCGAGCCCAGTCCCCTCACCACGAACGCGGACACCGCGGTTCACCATGTGGATCCGGCCTACGAGCGCGCGGTACTGGCCGACCTGGCGGAATGGCGCAGGCGGCGCGACGAGACGGAGGTGCTGGCCACCCTCGGCCGGCTGCGGGCCGAGGCGGCGCGGCCGGACGTCAACCTGATGGACGCCACCCTGGCCTGCGCCCGCGCGGGCGCCACCACCGGCGAGTGGTCCTTCGCGCTGCGGGAGGTGTTCGGCGAATACCGGGCCCCCACCGGTGTCGGCAGCGCCCCGGTGACGCTTGCCGGAGCTGGCAGGGAACTGGCCGCGGTCCGCGAGGCGGCGCACGCCACGGCGGCGGAGATCGGGGCGGGCAGACTGCGCCTGCTGCTGGGCAAGCCCGGCCTGGACGGGCACTCCAACGGTGTCGAGCAGATCGCCGTCCGGGCCCGCGACGCCGGATTCGAGGTGATTTACTCCGGCATCCGGCTCACCCCCGAGCAGATCGTGGCCGCCGCGGTCGCCGAGGACGTGCACTGCGTCGGGCTGTCGATCCTGTCCGGCGGGCACGCCGAGCTGGTGCCTGACGTGCTGCGCCGGCTGCGCCAGGCCGACGCCGGGGACATCCCGGTGGTGGTCGGCGGGATCATCCCGCCGGCCGACGCGGCCAGCCTGCTCGCCCAGGGAGTAGCCGCCGTCTTCACGCCCAGGGACTTCGGCATCACCGCCATCATCGGCCGCATCGTCGATGAGATACGACTGGCCCACAAGCTCCAGCCGTGGGCGAGCGGGCCCGCCAGGGCCATGACAATCGAAGGGTGAACATGACTACCGCCACGACCACGCCCATCACCGCGACCGGCCGCCTGCGCCCGCGCCGGTCCTGCCTGGCCGTCCCCGGCAGCAGCCCGCGTTTCCTGGAGAAGGCTCAGGGGCTGCCCGCGGACCAGGTGTTCCTGGACCTCGAGGACGCCTGCGCGCCGCTGGTCAAGGAGAGCGCCCGGCACATGATCGTCGACGCGCTGAACAACGGCGACTGGAGCGGCAAGATCCGCGTCGTCCGGGTCAACGACTGGACCACACACTGGACCTACCGGGACGTGATCACGGTGGTCGAGGGTGCGGGCGCCAACCTCGATTGCCTCATGCTGCCCAAGGTGCAGGACGCCGAGCAGGTCAAGGCGCTCGATCTGCTGCTCACCCAGATCGAGAAGACGATGGGCTTGCCGGTGGGGCGGATCGGCATCGAAGCCCAGATCGAGAACGCCAGAGGCTTGATGAACGTCGACGAGATCGCCGCCTCCTCGCCGCGGCTTGAGACGATCATCTTCGGCCCCGCGGACTTCATGGCCTCGATCAACATGAAGTCGCTGGTGGTCGGCGAGCAGCCTCCCGGCTACCCGGCGGACGCCTACCACTACATCTTGATGCGCATCCTGATCGCCGCCCGCGCCTACGACCTGCAGGCCATCGACGGCCCCTACCTGCAGATCCGCAACGCGGACGGCTACCGCGAGGTCGCCCGGCGGGCCGCTGCGCTCGGCTTCGACGGCAAGTGGGTGCTGCACCCGGACCAGATCGCGGCCGCCAACGAGATCTTCTCCCCGTCGCAGGAGGACTACGACCACGCGGAGCTGATCCTAGACGCCTACGACTGGTGCACCTCGGAGGCAGGCGGGGCCAAGGGGTCGGCCATGCTCGGTGACGAGATGATCGACGAGGCGTCCCGCAAGATGGCCCTGGTGATCGCGGGCAAGGGACGGGCCGCGGGCATGCAGCGCACCTCCAAGTTCGAGCCCCCGCAGGCATGAGGAGGATATTCCAGATGCAGTTCGGACGGACGTATGAGGAGTTCGAGGTCGGGGCGGTCTACAAGCACTGGCCCGGGAAGACGGTTACCGAGTACGACGACCACCTGTTCTGCCTGCTCACCATGAACCATCATCCACTCCACCTGGACGCGAACTACGCCGCTCGCGCCACCGATTTCGGTCAGAACGTGGTGGTGGGCAACTACATCTACTCGCTGCTGCTCGGCATGTCGGTACCGGACGTCTCGGGCAAGGCGATAGCGAACCTGGAAGTCGAGTCACTTAAGCACGTGGCGCCGACCTTCCACGGCGACACCATCTACGGCGAGACCACCGTGCTCGGCAAGTGGCCGTCCAAGTCAAAGAGCGACCGGGGCATCGTGCAGGTCGAGACCCGCGGCTACAAGCAGGACGGGACCCTGGTGTGCGTGTTCCGCCGCAAGGTGATGGTGCCGACCGAGACCTACGTCAAAGAGCGCGGCGGGGAACAGCCCGGCCGTCCCGAACCCGCTAGCTGACCCCCAAGGAGCCCGCCATGGAACGCCTCGCCCAGACCGAAGGCCTGACCGACATCCAGCGGGACATCCTCGCCACGGTGCGTGACTTCGTCGACAAGGAGATCCTTCCGGTCGCCAGCGAGCTTGAGCACAAGGACGAGTACCCCACTCAGATCGTCAAGGGGATGAAGGAGCTCGGCTTGTTCGGGCTCACCATTCCCGAGGAGTACGGCGGCCTCGGCGAGTCACTGCTCACCTATGCGCTGGTGGTGGAGCAGATCGCCCGCGGCTGGATGTCGGTGTCAGGCATCGTCAACACCCACTTCATCGTGGCGTACATGATCAGCCAGCACGGCACGCAGGAGCAGAAGGATTACTTCCTGCCCAAGATGGCGGCCGGCGAGGTGCGCGGGGCCTTCTCCATGTCGGAGCCGGGCATGGGCTCGGACGTCTCGGCGATTTCCACCAAGGCAGTGCGAGTGAAGGGGGAAGGGGAGGTGGGTGGGGATGACTACGTGATCAACGGCCAGAAGATGTGGCTGACCAACGGCGGCACCTCCAACCTGGTGGCGGTCCTGTGCCGGACCGATGAGGGGCGCGATGCCCCGCACAAGAACATGACCACCTTCCTGATCGAGAAGGAGCCGGGCTTCGGCCCCAACCCCACGGTCCCTGGCCTGACCGTGCCAGGGAAGATCGAGAAGATGGGCTACAAGGGCGTCGACACTACCGAACTGCTCCTGGCTGACGTCCGCATCCCGGCCAGCCGGGTCCTCGGCGGCGCCCCCGGCCAGGGCTTCTACCAGATGATGGACGGCGTGGAGGTCGGCCGGGTAAACGTCGCCGCCCGTGGCTGCGGAGTCGCCCTCCGCGCCTTCGAGCTCGGCATCGCCTATGCGCAGGTGCGGCACGCCTTCGGCAAACCCATAGTCGAGCACCAGGCCATCGCGTTCAAGCTGGCCGAGATGGGCATCAAGGTTGAGGCCGCCCACCAGATGATGACGGTGGCGGCCCGCAAGAAGGACTCTGGCCAGCGCAACGACCTCGAGGCCGGCATGGCCAAGTACCTCGCCTCCGAGTATGCCAAGGAGGTCGTGGAGGACTCCTTCCGCATCCACGGCGGTTACGGCTTCTCCAAGGAGTACGAGATCGAGCGCCTGTACCGGGAGGTGCCGATGCTGCTGATCGGTGAGGGCACCGCGGAGATCCAGAAGATGATCATCGGGCGCCGGCT
>JGI26340J50214_10000703_pt1 | contig 11399 bp, 8 predicted proteins | sample BogFormECP12_OM2_FD_50214 | JGI IMG/M metagenome (IMG submission 50214)
CTGAGATAAGACGGCCAGCGGCGTGTCGGGAGAGTTTGCTCGGCTATCGCCTCTGCCCCGGTAGCGGTTCTAGATCGGCCGCTGAATTCGTGCCTTCGCGTCCGCATCGCCAAAGCGTCGGGTAAAAGCTCGGATAATCGAGTCAGGCTACGACGGCTGCATCGCCCGTCTGGGGCGGTGTACCGCTGTATCTTTTGTCAAGTCATCGAGAGTACCATCAGCGACGCGCGGATCTGCGCGGCGCCCGAGCGAGCGCGACCCGACCCGCCATGAGGCCCTTCAGATGCTCGCCTTGGCTTTTCACCGCTCCCACATCGCTGCATTTATGTTACCCCGGTGTTACCCCGCCAGGTTCAAAGGAAAAGGGGCTAGGTCAAAATACGACCTAACCCCTCGTTTCTATTGGCTCCCCGGGCCGGACTCGAACCAGCGACCAAGCGGTTAACAGCCGCTCGCTCTACCAACTGAGCTACCGGGGATCAGGGCACCTAGTACCATAGGCGCAATCCCCCTGGAGGCCGGAAGCGGAATCGAACCGCTGTACGAGGATTTGCAGTCCTCTGCATAGCCACTCTGCCATCCGGCCGGCGACACGTCATATAGGTGTCCGCCGCGACGGGGGTCAAGCACGGCGGGCCCCAGCTGCCCGACACGCTTACGCTTGCTGTTGCCGCCGCCCGATACGCCCCATATATTCGTTAGTCTCTCGTCCCGTGAAGAGTGATGGAATGGCGCGCGTTACCGTCGAAGACTGTGTCCTTAAAGTCCCGAACCGCTTCGAGCTCGTGCTGCTCGCCGCGCAGCGCGCTCGCGAAATTACCTCCGGCGCCCCGCTGACGCTGGATCGAGACGACGATAAGAACCCGGTCGTCGCGTTGCGCGAGATAGCCGAGGAGACGGTCGGGCTCGAGCATCTGAAGGGCGCGGTGATACGCGGCATGCAAAAGCATGTGGAGATCGACGAGCCCGAGGAAACCCACGAACTCGAACTCGATCCGGCGCTGTTCGGGGTTTCCCCGCCGAGTGGCGCGCTGCTCGAGGAGGAAACCGCTCTCGAGGCGGAAGACATCGGGGAGGAGGACGCTGGTTTGGAGGAGGAGGCGCTCGACGAAGAGCTCGCTGTGGACATCCTCGGAGCCGAGGAAGAGGCCGATCTCGCCGATGTACCAGCGCGCGATCTGCCGGGTGATTTTGACGAGGATCTCTGATCCCGGGGAAGGTGTCGAGCCTACGTGGCGGCGTCGTTCATGAACTTTGCGCTGCCCCTCCGATTTCCTACCGGCGGTCGCCGCGGCAAGATGCGGAAGCCGTCATCATGATGCGGCAATTCGAACTGGTCGAGCTCGTCAAGGCCTACGACCCCAGCGCGGACGAAGACGCGCTCAATCGCGCCTATGTCTATTCCATGAAGGCCCATGGCGCACAGCTGCGCGACTCGGGCGACCCCTACTTTTCCCATCCGGTCGAGGTCGCAGGGATCCTTGCCCGGATGAAGCTCGATACCGCGTCGATCGTGACCGGGTTGCTGCATGATACGGTTGAAGACACGGCGGCCACCCTCGATGACATCGAGCGGGTGTTCGGACCGGAGATTTCTCGGCTTGTCGACGGCGTAACCAAGCTGTCGCGGATCGAGCTGCAATCCGATCAGACCAAGCAGGCCGAGAATTTCCGCAAGCTTGTGCTCGCCATGTCCGAGGACATTCGCGTGCTGCTAGTCAAACTGGCAGACCGGCTGCACAACATGCAGACGTTGGCGTTCATCAAGAGTGATGAACGGCGCCGCCGGATCGCTCGCGAGACGATGGATATCTACGCGCCGCTGGCGGAGCGGCTCGGCATGCACCGGATGAAGGATCAGCTCGAGGATCTCGCCTTCGCCGAGCTGCACGCCGATGCACGCGCCAGCATCCTGGCGCGCCTCGATTTCCTGCGCGACAAGGGGGCCGCCGTCGTGCCGCGCATCCTGGCCGAACTCGATTGCAAGCTCGCTGAGGGCGGGCTCTCCGGGGTGGTCGTCTCCGGTCGCGAGAAATCGCCCTATGCGATCTGGCGCAAGATGCAGCGCAAGAACGTTGCCTTCGAGCAGCTCTCGGACGTGATGGCGTTCCGCATCCTCGTCGACGACATCGCCGATTGCTATCATGCTCTCGGCATCATCCATTCCGCCTACCAACTGGTTCCCGGCCGGTTTAAAGACTTCATCTCGACACCCAAGCCGAACAATTATCGCTCGCTGCACACCGGGGTCATTGGGCCCGAGCAGCAGCGCATCGAGATGCAGATCCGCACCAGCGACATGCATGAAATCGCGGAGCTCGGTGTTGCCGCGCATTGGACCTATAAACAAGACGCGGGCACGACCGAAGGACCGCAATACCGGTGGTTGCGCGAACTCTTGGACATCCTCGACCATGCCTCCGGGCCGGAGGAGTTCCTCGAGCACACCAGGCTCGAGATGTTCCAGGATCAGGTCTTCGTCTTTACCCCGAAGGGCGATCTGATTGCGCTCCCGCGCGGCGCGACGCCCGTTGATTTCGCCTATGCCGTCCACTCGGAGATCGGCGACAGGTGCGTCGGAGCGAAGATCAACAGCCGTATGGTTCCGCTGCGCACCCAGCTCGGCAACGGCGACCAGGTCGAGATCATCACCTCGAGGGCGCAGACGCCCTCTCCGACTTGGGAACGGTTTGTCATCACCGGCAAGGCGCGCGCCCGCATCCGCCGTTTTGTCCGCACCCAGCAGCGCGCCCAATATCTCGATCTCGGGCGGGCGATCGTGCAAAAGGCGTTCCGCCAGGAGGGCCAGGAGTTTTCGGAGCGGCCGCTCGAAGCCGTGCTCAAGAATTTTAACTGTGCGGCCGTCGAGGATCTTTACGTCGCGGTTGGCCAAGGGCTCGCCACCGGACGAGCGGTCATCAACGCTGCCTTCCCGCAACCCCAGGAAGCCAAGACCAAGGTCGTCTCGCTGGCACGGGCGCGACAACGGGCAAAACGCAACGAGACGGCGGTGCCGATCCGCGGGCTGATCCCCGGCATGGCGCTGCATTTCGCCGGCTGCTGCCATCCGCTCCCCGGGGACCGCATCGTCGGCATCGTGACCACGGGAAAGGGTGTCACGATCCACACGATCGACTGCGACACGCTCGAGAGCTTCGCCGAGAGCCCGGAGCGCTGGCTCGACGTCGCCTGGGGCAATAGCGAAGCCGACGCGGTCCATGTCGGTCGGGTCAACGTCACGATCGCCAACGAGCCTGGCAATCTCGGCAGCTTGACCACGGTAATCGGCAAGCAAGGCGGCAACATCAGTAATTTAAAGATCACCAATCGCTCGCCGGACTTCTTTGAGATCATGATCGACATCGAGGTCGGCGACGTGAAGCACTTGACGACGATCATTGCCGCACTGCGTGCCAATCCAGTCATCAACTCGGTTGAACGAGCGCGCGGCTAATGTGTCCCGCTCGCTGGCGTCTGATACGAATCGGCGCGTTTGTGTTCGATCTCCGCCGCCCCGAGTCGGGGAGCCGCCCGCGATGATCCTCGGACTTGGCAGCGATCTGATCGACATTCGCCGCATCGAGCAGGTGATCGAGCGCTTTGGAGATCGCTTCCTGGACCGCATCTTTACCGATGCGGAGCGCAAGAAATGCGATCGGCGCTCCGATCGGGCTGCGAGCTATGCCCGCCGATTCGCCGCTAAGGAGGCCTGTTCGAAGGCTCTCGGTACCGGCTTCCGCGACGGCGTCTTCTGGCGCGACCTGGGGGTGGTCAATCTGCCTTCGGGTCAACCATCGATGCGGCTGGCGGGCGGCGCGCTACGCCGGCTAGAAGAGATTACGCCGGCGGGAATGACGGCTCATCTCGACATTACGCTGACTGATGAGCCGCCGATCGCCCAGGCGATCGTGATCATCACCGCCGTGCCCGCCAGAAGCAGCTGAGCCACGAAGCTTTTCGGCAGGCGCGCCCTTGACTCGCGGCATCGCGATGGGCTTGATCCTGCGCCAACCAGGCCCTCAAGGCAATCCATGAAAGCCAATTCTGCGCGCACCGGCATCACCAAGAGAAAATCTTCAGGTGGTGTCGTCGACACTATAAAGACCGTCGTTTACGCTATTCTGATTGCCCTGGTCGTCCGCACGGTCGCTGTTGAGCCGTTCAATATTCCATCCGGCTCGATGGTGCCGACGTTGCTGATAGGCGATTATTTGTTCGTCTCTAAGTTCTCCTATGGATATAGCCGCTACTCGTTGCCCCTGGGGCTGCCGCTGTTCTCGGGGCGGATATTCTTTCACTCACCCGAGCGCGGCGACGTGACGGTGTTTAAGCTGCCGACAGACAACTCTACGGATTATATCAAGCGGGTGATCGGCCTCCCGGGCGATCATATCCAGATGAAGAACGGTATCCTCTACATCAACGATCAGCCATGTCCCCGCAAGCGCATCGAGGATTTCCTCTACCAGGAAGGCAATGGTGCGGTAATTCCGCTCGCCCAGTATATCGAAACCCTGCCAAATGGCGTACAGCATCGGATCATCAAGATGGGCGACAACGGCCAGCTCGACAACACTCAGGTCTATGACGTACCGCCTGGCGAATACTTCATGATGGGTGACAATCGCGACAACTCGCAGGATAGCCGTGTGCTCTCCGCCGTCGGCTACGTCCCAGCCGAGAACCTGATCGGACGGGCCGAGTTCATCTTTTTTTCGACCGACGGGTCGGCGCGGCTTTGGGAGTTCTGGAAATGGCCGTTCGCGATTCGCTATAGCCGGCTGTTCCATGGCGTGAACTAGCGCAAGGGTCGGCAGAGGAAGAACTTGTCGGCGCAGGAGCTCCCACACACCATCGGTTACGAGTTCAACCGGCACGAGTTGCTCGAAGAGGCCTTGACCCATCCGAGCGCGCTCGTCCCCGAAAGTCGTCGCCGTCGGCGTCCGGCCCCCGTCAAGCGCGATTTCGAGCGCCTTGAATTTCTCGGCGATCGCGTTCTCGGTCTCGTGGTTGCCGACTATCTATGGCGACACTTCGAAGGTGAGCCCGAGGGCGATCTGACACGCCGGCATACCCACCTCGTGCGCCGCGAGGCGCTTGTCCGGGTGGCTGAAACGATCGGCCTGGGACGGTATCTCGTCCTGTCGCGGGCCGAGGCAGCCGCTGGGGCCGCAGGCAACCCCGGGATTCTCGCCGATGCTTGCGAAGGCTTGATCGCGGCAATCTATCTCGACGGCGGGTTTGAGGCTGCGTCAGCCTTTGTCCGACGGTTCTGGGAGCCGCTGATTGAAGAGATGGAGGAGCCGCCGCTCGACCCGAAGACTGCGCTGCAAGAATGGGTCCAAGCGCGCGGTCTGGCCCTTCCCGCCTACGAACTCGTCGCGACGAGCGGGCCGGACCACGCGCCGCTCTTCACTGTAACGGCGAGTGTGGCCGGGGGTGATCCCGCCACCGCAACCGCCTCGTCGAAGCGCATCGCCGAGGCGAAGGCAGCCGCGATGCTGCTCGATCGCCTCACCGCCAAACCATAAACGACGCCTCTTAACGGAGTTAAGGGAGGAGTGTCGCCCGAAAGCGCAATCGGACGTAATCGGCAACCCAGCTTCCGGTTTCGTCCATCAAGACCGGCCGCAACAGGTCGGCCACCTCGGCGCGCGCGGACAAACGGTCGGGCTCCGGCAAGGCGCCGAAGAAAGATTGGGCGAAGGTGTCGAGCCACGGCTCGATCGATGTCGGCAGCGCGGTCGGCCGTGGGACGATGCGGATTTCTTCGACCGAGAAGCCCGCGTCCTCAAGTTTCTTCCGGTAGGCTGCAGCGGACGGAAAGTACCACGGGCTAAGCCGGTGCGCGTCGAGCCCATGGCGGCCAAGGACTGCGCTCAACGCGACGATGATCGCGGCGGTGTTATTGTGGCCGCCCATCTCGCCGACAAAGCGGCCCCGGGGCTTGAGCGCCCGGCGGACGCCGGCGAGGACCGCCTCTGGCGGGCGCATCCAATGGAGTGCGGCATTCGAGAACACCGCGTCGAACTCTTGGTCGAAAGTAAGATTCTGCCCGCGCATGATACGCGCATCGATGCCGCGGTCCCGCGCCGCGGCGACCATGTCGCGCACCGCGTCGACGGCAACGACTGAAGCTCCCGCTGCGACAATTTTTTCGGTCAGCACGCCATCGCCGCAGCCGAGATCGAGGATCCGCTCCCCGGCGGACGGGGCAAGGAGTTCGAGCACCTCTGCGCCAAGCTCCGGCACGAAATGCGCCGTCTCGGCATATCGTCGAGCCGACCAGTGCTGCTCGGCAGCCCCGGCCATGCTCACCCCGCCACCCGCTCGGCCTGGAGTGCCTCGGCTTGCCGGCGGATCTCCGAGAGTGTCGTGCGCGTCGTGATCATCTCTGGGTCCATCTTGAGCTCGATGATTGACGCCCGGCTGCTCGAGGCGGCCTCCTCGAAGGCCGGCGCGAAGTCCGCAGTGCGCGTGATCGATGCGCCAAAGACGCCATAGGCCTGGGCAAGAGCGAGAAAATCCGGGTTCCTGAGGGCGGTCCCGACAACACGGCCGGGGAAGCGACGCTCCTGGTGCATCCGGATCGTGCCGTACATCGAATTGTTGAACACCAGAATGATCGGTCCCGTCCCTTCGAGCATGGAGGTCGCCAGCTCCTGCCCGGTCATCATAAAGCCGCCATCGCCGCAAAAGCCGACAACCAGGCGGTCGGGATGGACGAGCTTGGCCGCCACTGCGGCGGGCACGCCGTAACCCATTGCGCCGCTGGTCGGCCCGAGCTGGCGGCCAGGCCGGCGGTATTGCAGAAAGCGGTTCGGCCAGCCGCTGAAGTTGCCGGCGTCGCTGGTCACGATTGCCTCGTCAGGAAGGCGATCGCGCAGCCATCGCATGATTTCGCCGAGATCCAGCGGACCACGGGAGGGCGGGGGAATGAGCCCGGCCTCGTATTGGGCGCGCGCCGTCTCGCGCCACTGCGACCAGCGCAGCACCGCCGCCGGCGCCAGCGCCGCGGCGGCTGCGGCGAATTCGGGGATGCCCGATTGGATGGCGAGATTCGGGCGAAACACGCGGCCCAGCTCCTCGGCGCTGGCGTGCACATGGACCAGCACCTTGCCCGGCTCGGGGATGCCGAGCAGGCTATAGGATTGGGAGGTGATCTCGCCGATGCGCGCGCCGACCGCGAGCAAGAGGTCGGCCTGCTTGACGCGCGCCACCAGTGAGGGGCTCGCTCCGGTGCCGAGATCCCCGACAAAGTACGGGAGGCGGTTGTCTACGATGTCCTGGCGGCGGAACGAGCAACAGACTGGCAGGTCGTTTGCCCGCGCAAACTCAGCGATGTCTCGGCATGCTTCGTCGCTCCAACCACTGCCCCCGACCAGCAGCATCGGTCGTTCGGCGGCGGCAAGAAGTCGGCGGAGTTCGGCGAGGTCGGCCGCTCCGGGATGGGCGCGCACCGGACGGTAGGGGCCGGCGACGGCCCCAGCGCGACGGTCGCGCAGCATGTCCTCGGGCAACGCGATAACCACCGGGCCCGGTCGTCCGGAGACGGCGATCTGAAAGCCCTGGTTGATCAGCTCTGGGACGCGCTCGGCCATGTCGATCTGCGCGACCCACTTGGCGAGCGGGGCGAACATTTTGCGGAAATCGACCTCTTGGAAGGCCTCGCGGTCGATCTGATGGCGCGCGACCTGGCCGACGAGCACGACGAGAGGCGTCGAATCTTGGAAGGCGGTGTGGATTCCGATCGACGCGTTGCAGGCGCCAGGGCCGCGGGTCACGAGCAGCACCCCGGGCTTGCCGGTGAGCTTACCATAGGCCTCCGCCATGAAGGCCGCGCCGCCTTCCTGCCGACAGGTAACAAGGCGGATTTGGGGCGCGTCGAAGAGCGCATCGAGCACTTCGAGATAGCTTTCGCCGGCGACACTGAAGGCCATATCGACGCCGTGAGAGCGGAGCGCGGCAACCACCAGCTGGCCGCCGCTGAGAAGAGCCTGGTTCGTCGCCATATACACCTCGACCCTCGTAGCAAGACGGCCATTTGAGACGATGCAGCCGGCGGACGGAAGAGGGTACCTGGTTTTGCGGATGTCTCGGCGCCCTACGTCCTATAACCGGCTAACTGCGATTGTACCGGTCGCACTAGTCGCGAGTTGTCGGGACGGACGCACGTGCAAAAAACTGCTAGGTTTCGAGATGTCGACGAGTAACCCGTAGGCGATCATGGACGACCAACGCAGCGAAATTCTTGTGCCTCGAGGCCGAGCAGAGGTCGATGGTGATGCCGCTCGCTTCGAATTTGAGCGCTCAGGCGTCCGGCCCGTAGACGTCGTGTCGAGACCGTCGCGCCGGTCGCCGCTGCGGTGGGTTTTTTGGGTGCTGCTCGCTCTGGCGATCATCGGCGCGGTAGTCTGGTATTACCCGAGGCCTGAAAGCCAGCCGAAGGTCGCCGGCCGCAGCCAATTTGGTGGTCCGGTGCCGGTCGGAGTGGCGACGGTGCAGAAGGGCGATATGCCAGTCACCTTGACTGGATTGGGCACCGTTACCCCGCTCGCGACCGTTACGGTGAAGACTCAGATCAACGGGTATCTCACCGAGGTCGCCTTCCAAGAAGGTCAAATGGTCAAAAAGGGTGACTTTCTGGCTCAGATCGATCCGCGCCCCTACCAGGTCGCGCTCGAACAGGCCGAGGGCCAGCTCGCCAAGGATCAGGCATTGCTGAAAAATGCCCAGCTCGACCTAACGCGCTATAACACCTTGGTTGCGCAGAACTCGATCGCCACGCAAACCCGCGACACCCAGGTCTACCTCGTCGCCCAGGACCAAGCCGCCATCAAGACCGACCAGGCGCAGATCGACGCGCAGAAGCTGAACCTCGTCTATTGCCATATTGTCTCGCCGGTCAGCGGCCGGGTCGGTCTGCGCCAGATCGACGCGGGAAATTACGTCCAGACGAGCGATGCGAACGGCATCGTCGTCGTCACTCAGCTGCAGCCGATCTCGGTGATTTTCACCTTGCCCGAGGACAATCTGCCGCTCGTTGTAAAGCAATTGCACAGGGGCGCGACCCTCGCGGCCACCGCCTATGACCGCACCGGCACGACCGAGCTCGGCAAAGGGCATCTCGAGACGGTCGACAACCAAATCGACACGACGACGGGTACGGTCAAGCTGCGGGCGATATTCGACAACCAGCAGGATATCCTTTTCCCCAATCAGTTCGTCAACGTGCAGCTGCTCGTCGACACGCTGAAAGATACCGATATCGTGCCCACGGCGGCGATCCAACACGGCGCCCCTGGTGCCTTTGTCTATGTGGTCAAGCCTGACCAGACGGCCGCGGTTCAACAAGTGAAGCTCGGGCCTGGCGACGGCCAACACATCGCGGTCCTCGATGGGCTCCAGCCTGGCGAAAAGGTTGTCGTCGACGGGTCCGACAGGCTGCGCGAGGGGGCCAAGGTCACTTTGGCGGCGACGGGCAATCCGGCAGGCAGTGCTGTGGGCGCCGAGCCGGAGAAGGGCCAGCCGCAGGCCGCAGCTGGACAAGGCGCGTCGCCGCCGGCAGATCCGCCGGCGCCTGCGGGTCGACAGTCGGCCCAACCGCATGCGCAGAAGCAGAACGAAGGACAAGGCGGCGGGCGCCATCGCAATACGCAATGAAGCGCCGCGCAGGCGGCGCCACCCTTCGCTACACATGATATGAGCCCCTCTCGAATTTTCATTCTGCGCCCGGTGGCGACGACGCTGCTGATGGCGGCGATCATGCTCGTCGGCATCTTCGCTTATCGGTTTCTGCCGCTCTCGGCCTTGCCGGAGGTCGATTATCCGACCATCCAAGTGCAGACCTTCTACCCCGGCGCCAGTCCCGATGTGATGACCTCGTCGGTCACCGCGCCGCTGGAAGTGCAATTCGGCCAGATGCCCGGGCTGAACCAGATGTCGTCGACGAGTTCGGCGGGGGCCTCGGTCATCACCCTGCAGTTCAGCCTCGACCTCACTCTCGATGTGGCCGAGCAGGAGGTCCAGGCAGCGATCAACGCTGCCGGCAACCTCCTGCCGTCCGATCTGCCGGCCCCGCCGATTTATGCGAAGGTGAATCCTGCAGACGCACCGATTTTGACCCTGGCATTGACCTCGAAGACGATGCCGCCGACCCAGGTCGAGGACATCGCCGATACTCGCCTCGCGCAGAAAATCTCTCAATTGCCGGGCGTCGGTCTAGTCAGTATCAGCGGCGGTCAGCGTCCCGCAGTGCGCATCCAGGCGAATTACCCGCAGCTCGCGGCCTACGGCCTCAACATCGACGATTTGCGTACGACCTTGGCCAACGCCAACGTCAACACGCCCAAAGGTAATTTCGACGGGCCCAGCCGGGCCTATACGATCAACGCCAACGATCAGATCAAGAAGCCGTCCGACTATAATGATCTGGTGATCGCCTACCGCAACGGCGCGCCGGTGAAGCTGTCGGACGTCGCTCAGGCGAAAGAGGGCGCCGAAAACACTAAGCTAGCCGCTTGGATGAACACCGACCAGGCGATCATCCTCAACATTCAGAGGCAGCCAGGCGCCAACGTCATCGAGGTCGTCGACCGTATCCAGGCGCTGTTGCCGCAGCTAAGAGCAGCGCTTCCTGCCGGAATCGATGTCGAAGTATTGACCGACCGCACCACGACAATTCGCGCGTCGGTAGCCGATGTCGAGTTCGAGCTCGGCCTCGCCGTGGTCCTCGTCGTAGTCGTGATCTTCGTGTTTCTGCGCAGTCCTTCGGCGACTCTGATCCCGAGCCTATCGGTGCCGCTCTCGCTCGTCGGCACTCTGGCCTTCATGTATCTGGCGGGGTTCAGCCTCAACAATCTTTCGCTGATGGCGCTGACGATCGCGACCGGGTTTGTCGTCGATGACGCGATCGTCATGATCGAGAACATCTCGCGCTACATCGAGGCGGGCGATTCCCCGTTGCAGGCCGCATTGAAAGGGTCCGAGCAGATCGGCTTTACCATCATTTCGCTGACGGTATCGCTGATCGCGGTATTGATCCCGTTGCTCTTCATGCCCGACGTGGTCGGTAGATTGTTTCGCGAGTTCGCCATTACGCTCGCGGTCACGATTGTCATCTCCGCCGTGGTCGCATTGACCCTCGTTCCGATGATGTGCGCAAAGATCCTGCGTCACCGGCCTTCATCGGAAATATCGCTGGTGGCACGCAAAAGCCAGCAGTGGTTCGACGCGCTGATCGCCCAATACGGCAGGCTGCTGACATGGGTGCTCGACCATCAACCACTGACCTTGCTGGTGGCGGTCGCCACGCTCGGCCTTACCGTGTTCCTCTACATCGTGATCCCGAAGGGCTTCTTTCCGGTCCAGGACACGGGGCTCATTCAAGGTATTTCGGA
>JGI26340J50214_10000713_pt1 | contig 11285 bp, 8 predicted proteins | sample BogFormECP12_OM2_FD_50214 | JGI IMG/M metagenome (IMG submission 50214)
GGGGATGGGTCCCCCCAGGAGCGGGGGGGTCTGGGGGGGTCGTTCCCCCCGGATAGCAGAGCCGGCATCCGATATCGTGATGATCATGGGGCAAGGCGGCCAATGACGGGTATTGACGACTCGCAAAGGCCCGCCAGCCACTCCCCCGCAGACCTGCTCACCCGGCCGCTGCGGCCCTACGCGGAGATCTTCCGGATTCCAGGGGCGTGGCGTTTCTCCGCGGCAGCGGTCATCGGGCGGATGCCGATGTCGATGTTCGGGCTGGGGACCGTCCTGCTCATCTCGGCCGCGACCGGCAAGTACGGCGTGGCCGGCGCGGTGTCCGCGGTCGGCTCGCTCGGTTACGCCTTCACCTCGCCGCGGATCGCCCGGCTGGTGGACTCACGTGGGCAGCGGCGCGTCCTGCTACCGCTGCTCACGGTGTTCGCCGTGGCCACGGCGATGCTCATCGCGGCCGTCGAGCTTGGCTTGCCGACCTGGGTCTTCTTCGTACCAGGGGCGATCGCAGGCGCGACCATACCGCCCCTGGGCACCCTGGTCCGGGCCCGCTGGAGCGTCCTGCTCGACGGCTCACCTCGGCTGCACGCCGCGTTCTCCTTCGAGTCGGTCGCCGACGAGCTGTGCTTCGTCATCGGCCCGGCCGCCGTGACGCTGCTCGCCACCGAGGTCTTTCCTTCTTCCGGCGTCGGGGCGGCGGCCCTGCTGTGCGTGCTGGGGACACTGTGGTTCGCGGCCCAGCGCGGCACCGAGCCGGCCGTCGTCCCGCCCGACCGGCCCGCCGCCGGACGACCCGCACAGCCGGGGCGACCGGCCCGGGTTCGCGGCGCGGCCGCGCCCGGGCTGGTCGTGCTGGCTCCGGTGTACCTGCTGCTCGGCGCGATGTTCGTGTCAATCGACCTGAGCACGGTGGCGTTCGCCCAGCATTTCGGGCACAAGCCGCTGGCCGGCTTCATTCTCACGTACGCCTTCGGCAGCGCCACGGGCGGGCTCTGGTACGGCTCCAGGCAGTGGCGGGCGGCGGTCGAGAAGAGGTTCGCGCTCACCCTTACGCTGACCGTGCTCGGCGTAGCCACGTTCTGGGCCCAGCCGAACCTCGTCACGCTGACCTGCGGAATCTACCTATGCGGGCTGACCATCGCGCCAACCCTCATCGCCGGCTTCAGCCTGCTCGAGGCCCAGGCCAGGCCGGGCCGGCGGACCGAGGCCATGTCCTGGCTGAGCAGCGGCATCGCCGTCGGCGTGGCCGTCGGCGCGGCCGTGGTCGGCTTCGTGATCGACGCGCACGGCCCGCGGCTGGGGTACGCGTTCGCCGCCCTGTGCGGTGCCGCCAGCGCAGCGACCTGCCTGGCGGGCCTGCGCCGCCTCAGGCCCGCAACGCTGCCAGCCTAGGGTCCGTGCCTAGGGGTAGTTCCGGGCGTACTCGCTGGCGAGGGCGAGCACCTCGTCGACGTACCAGGTCGCGTGGTTGTAGGCGAAGATGGCCTGGGACAGCGTCGCGGGGTTCCCCGCGCCCGCGGCGCACAGCAGGCGCGCGGCCGAGGGTACGGCGTCGAGCGGGTTCATGATGTCCGGCGGGCTGGGCTGGCCGAACGCGCTGATGCCCCACTCGGCCCAGGTGGACGGCAGGAACTGCATCGGGCCAAGCGCGCCGGCGCTGGACGGTCCGTTGTTGGCGCCGTCACCGCTCTCGATCTCGTTGATCGCGGCCAGCACCGTCCAGGACATGCCCGGGCAGTACTCCTCGGCGGAGGCCTGGTACAGCGTCAGGAGGTTAGACTGCACGCCAGTGGTGGGCACGTTGGTGGTCACCGGGAGCTTGCTCGCCGTGACTGTGACATACGGCACCAGGTTGATCACCTTGGCGCCCGCGCCGATGACCAACCTGACCTTCGCCATCAGCGTGACCATGTTCGCGCCGGGCGCGTTGATCAGCACGGCGAAGTTCTTCGCCAGCCCCAGCTGGGCCGACCGGGCCTGGTTCACGATCGCGTCGGCGCCGGGGACGCTGAGCGGGGTCTGCGCGCCGAACGTCACCTGCGCCTGGACCGCGGCGGAGACCTGATACGACTGCCCGGCCGACAGGTGCAGCTTGCTGGCCGCGGCCTGGGTGCTGACCAGCTGTCCCTTGCTCAGGTCAGCCCAGACCGCGTTCGCCGCCGCGGTCTCCGGCGGCGTCCAGGACCGGAACGCCTGTGGCGACACGCCGAGCAGGTTGGCGCTCTGGCCGTTGACCGTGACCTTGCCGCCGTCGATGGGCAGCAACGCCCGCACCCCGGCCAGCTTGCTGATCCTGGCCAGCTGCGCCGAGGTGATCCCGGCTGACGTGGCGGCGATGAGATCGGGCACGAACAGCTGCCGCGGCGGCGCTCCGGCCGAGCCGGGGACCTGCAGGGACTTCGGGATAGAACCGCCGGGCGCGGCGACGCCGGGGAGCGGGGCGACGCTGAAGTTGTAGGGGCCGCCCGAGGGACCGGCGGCGTCAGCCGGGACGGCGAATGCCGTCAGCGTCGCGCACACCGCGACTGTGACGGCGGCCAGCTGGGCGGCACGCCGCATCATCGCGGCGCGGCGCNCGAACAAGGACAGCACAATGGATAAGACGATATAAGGCACCTCACGCCAACAGAAAGTCCTGGACCAGATTATTAAAGAGTCCTTAAGACTCTTATGGAGAGATCTTCAGCTTCCCGGAGCCCCAGGAGTGCGCATGCCGCATCCTTCGGAGCACGGGCCGGTCATCGCGGTCGCGAGCGGGAAGGGTGGGGTCGGGAAGACCGCGGCACCAGCGGAGCGAACCGGACGTCGTGGGCCATGCCGGGCGCGCCGAATGCGAGCACGCGCTCGGCCTCGGCCACCAGCGTGTCGCGCTCGCGCACGGGTTCGAACAGTTCTATGGTCAGCGTGGCCGCGTCCCGGCCCCGGGCCAGCCGCCACATCCCGGCCACGAACCCGTCGATGAGCACCGAGCCGGGGATGACGCCGTTGATGGTGTAGAGCCGCCTGGTGGCCTCGGCGCTGATGACGCGGGACCGTTCGGCGTGCGAGAGCACGAGGTTGTCGAACTCGGCGACTAGCCGGACCGGCGCGGGCACCTCGCCGCCGGGGCGCGGCGCGGTGGGCAGGTCGAACAGTTCGGCGCCCTGATCGTCACGGAAGGTGACCAGGGACGGCCGGAGTTGCTCGAGCACCGCCTTCAGCCCGGTCAGCCCGGACCAGGCCTGCACGTCCCGCACGGTCGCCGGGCCGAACGCGCCCAGGTACCTGGTTACCAGCTGCGCGAGCTCGGCCCGGGAGGCGGGCCGATACGAGTGAGCCGCACCGGCGGGCGGGCGCGGCTGGCCAAGCCAGTGTTCGGCCGACGTGTGCAGCGACTGCCCGGCCTGGCCCCAGACGGCGCGCGGCGGCACCTGCACCAGCGGCACGAACGCGCGCACCCCCTGGGCCAGGGCAGCGGGCGGGTGATCCGGCCAGTGCGCGGCCAGCGCCTGGCCGAGCTGGCTGAACGTCATCGGCTTGGCCTCCACCAGGCTTCGGCCCGCCGCGGCCAGCATCGCGGTGTCTACCCCCGCCAGCTGCCTGCCGAACGCGCTGCGTATGCCGCGCTCGATCACCGGCTGGACCAGCCGCCGCAGCGGCAGGCAGTCCCGGGCGGATACCAGGTGGATGGTGCCGCGCATCAGCGCGATCCTGACCATGCTGCGGTCGGTGATCAGTGCGGCCAGGTCGCCGGGGCAGAACCCGTCCAGGCGGGAATGCAGCCCGTAGTAGGGCGGGAACGGCGCCTGGGCCTGCAGCCCGACCAGGTGCTCGATGGCCTGCACCACCTGCGCGGCCCGCACCGGCCCGGCGGCGGGCAGCTGGGGACGGTCGAGCAGCGACTGGCGGGCGAGCAGGGCGCGGTTGACCGCGCGCAGGCTCAGCACCTCGGCGGGCCGGGAACCGGCGGCCTGACTACTCACCGCTGGAAGGGTACAGCGTCGGCGCCGGGGGCGGTGACGGCGGAAGGACGCAAGTGGCCGGATGAAGGTGCGGCGGTGCACGGCCCGGAAGTGCGGCGCATAACCTGAATGGGCAGCGGTGACGACGCGGAGGGCTAGTCTCTTGCTATGAACCAGGAGGCAAGCCGCGGCCCCGCCAACGCCGCGCCGCGCGGGACCGGGCGGCCACCAAGGAAACAGCCAGCCAGACCATCCCTGGGCGGGGGTACCCCCGCCCAGGATCGCGAACTGCGGGCGCAGGGCCGCGAGACCGTCCGCCGGCTGCTCGAGGCGGGCATGGTCGAGTTCGAGAACCGCGGCTTCCACGGCGTCCGCGTGGACGACGTGGTGCGCCGGGCCGGCATCTCGCACGGGACGTTCTACCTCTACTTCTCCAACAAGGAAGACCTGTTCAAGGCGCTGCTGAAAGACGCCCTGCACGACATGGAGATAGTGGCCGGCGACTTCCCCGTCGTCACCAGCGACGACACCGGGCTCACCGTGCTGCGCCAGTGGGTCCGCAAGTTTTTCCGCGCCTACGCGGTGCACGCCACCGTGATTCGCATCCTCAGCCAGGCCGACCTGGTGCCCGAGGAGGTGTTCGGCGACGGCCTGCGGCTGTTCTTCAGCATCGCGGAGGCGATGACCACGGGCATGACCGCCGCCGCCCAGGCAGCCGGGAAGCAGCAGGACCGCGCGGAACTCACCGCAGTAGCCTGCCTGATGATGCTCGAGCGGGTGAACTACCTGATCAGCGCCGAGGTCCAGCTGCCGGAAGACGAGATGGCCGACCGGATCGCGGACATCATGTACGCCGCGTTCGGCCTCAACATTCCATGAGGCGTCGCTGGCGGTAGCACCTGCCTTGTTCGGGAAGAATCTCTAGCGTGCGATTTCTCAACGAGACGGCTCCCGGCCACGACCTGACCTACAGCGACGTCTTCATGGTGCCCCGCCGGTCAGCCGTCGGCTCGCGGCTCGACGTCGACCTGACCACGACCGACGGCAGCGGCGCCACCATCCCGATCGTGACGGCCAACATGACGGCCGTCTCCGGGCGGCGGATGGCGGAGACCATCGCGCGGCGAGGCGGCATCGCGATCTTGCCGCAAGACATCCCGGCGGACGTCGTCGCGGACGTGATCACCTGGGTGAAGTCCCGAGACCTGGTGGTGGAGACGGCGTTGACGTTGGCTCCGACCGATACCGCGGGCGACGCGCTAAGCCTGCTGCCCAAGCGGGCGCACGGCGCGGTGATCGTAGTCTGTCAGGGCCGGCCCGTGGGGGTCGTCACCGAGGCGGACTGCCTCGGCGTGGACCGGTTCACCCAGCTGCGCCAGGTGATGTCCGCCGACCCGTTCACCCTGCCGGCCGGGACGCCGCCCGAGCAGGCGTTCTCGTTGCTGCACGACGGGAGGCACCGGCTGGCACCCGTCGTGGACGGGACCGGCCGCTGCCTGGGCATCATGACCAGGACCGGGGCACTGCGGGCGACCTTGTACTCCCCCGCGGTCGACGCCTCGGGCCGGCTGCGGGTCGGCGCGGCCATCGGGGTCAACGGAGACGTGGCGGCCAAGGCCAAGCTGCTGCTCGACGCGGGCGCCGACGTACTCGTGGTGGACACCGCGCACGGGCACCAGGAGAAGATGATCTGGGCGCTGCAGGCTCTACGCGCGCTGAACCCCGCCGTGCCGGTGGTGGCCGGCAACGTCGTCACCGCGGCCGGGGTCGCGGACCTGGTGTCGGCGGGGGCGGACATCGTCAAGGTCGGCGTCGGGCCGGGCGCGATGTGCACGACCCGGATGATGACCGGCGTGGGGCGGCCGCAGTTCTCCGCCGTGCTCGAGTGCGCCGCGGAGGCCCGGCGGCTGGGCGCCTCGGTCTGGGCGGACGGCGGGGTCAGGCACCCCCGGGACGTGGCCCTGGCGCTGGCCGCGGGCGCCTCGAACGTGATGATCGGGTCGTGGTTCGCCGGGACTTACGAGTCGCCTGGTGATACGTTCCGGTCGCCTGAGGGGCGGCTGTACAAGGAGAGTTTCGGGATGGCGTCGGCGCGGGCCGTGCGGCTGCGCTCGGCCAGCGACTCGGCGTTCGAGCGGGCCCGCAAGGAGCTTTTCGAGGAGGGCATCTCCTCGGCGCGGATGTACCTGGACCCGGTACGCCCCGGCGTGGAGGACCTGATCGACATGATCGTGGCCGGGCTGCGCTCCTCGTGTACCTACGCGGGCGCGCGGGACCTGGCGGAATTCCACGAGCGCGCCGTCGTCGGGGTGCAGAGCGCGTCCGGCTACAGCGAGGGCATGCCCGTCCCGACCAGCTGGTTAAGGGGGGTCCGGGGGGATGGGTCCCCCCGGGAGAAACACGGGTCCCGGTAGTACGCGCCGAAAAATCAACGGATATGGCTGACCTGCGTTGACGTAGGTTCGCTGGGTCAGTGTTGGCCGTAGTGATGATCTCTGATACGTCTGTGGCCGTCTGCCCGGTCTGGCGTAGGGGTGTGCGATGGCGACGCGGCTGTTCTCCGAGGACCAGATGGAGCGGTTGCAGTCGTTTCCGGATATTGGCAGGGACGAGCTGATCCGGTTCTTCACGCTGACGCCGGCGGATGCGGCGTTCGTGGACCCGGGGCGTGGGCGGGGGCCAGTGGACCGGCTGGGTCTGGCCGTGCAGTTGTGCACGTTGCCGTGGCTGGGGTTCGTCCCGGATGAGGTCCGCGGGGCGCCGCCGGTGGCGGTTTCGCGGCTGGCTGGCCGGTTGGGGATCGATCCGGGTGTGTTGGCCAGGTACGGCGAGCGGCAGCAGACCCGTACCGACCATCTACGGCTGGTCACCGACTACCTGTCGTGGAAGACCGCCCCGACCGGCGGGATGGTGATTAAGGAACTGGAGCAGTTCCTGATCGGCCGGGCGATGGAGCACGACTCGCCGAGCACGTTGTTCAACCTGGCGTGTGAGTACCTGATCGCGACACGGACGGTCCGGCCGGGCGTGGTGACCTTGACCCAGATGGTCGCCACGGCGCGCACCACGGCGACGGTGTTGACGTACGAGAGGGTCGCGCATCTGCTGACCAGGCAGCTGACCGCGGACCTGGACCTGCTGTTGAAGGTCGACGCAGGGTTGGGAATGACCCGGCTGACCTGGCTGACCACACCGGCCGTTGAGGCGAGCTCCACGGCGGTCAAGGCCGCGATCGACAAGCTGACGTGGGTACGGGCGATGGACGGCCACACCCTTGACCTTTCGATGCTGGCGGCCGAGCGGCGCCGGTTCCTGGCCACGGTGGGGCGACGCAGCACCAATCAGGCCCTTGAACGGCGGGAGGACCAGCGCCGGTATCCGATCCTGCTCACCCTCGTGGCGCAGTCCGCGGTCGACCTGCTCGATGAGGTCGTGGCGTTGTTCGACCAGGCGGTCTCGGCCCGAGAATCGCGGGCGAAAGCCAAGACCGACCAGGCCCTCGCCGAGCGGGGCAAGCGCGGCGAGGCCCGACAGGCGCTGCTGGAGAGGATCCTGCCGGTGCTGGCCGACCCGGGCATCCCCGATGAACAAGTCGGTGGGCTGCTGCGTACCCAGATCGGGATGGGCCGGCTACGGGAGGCCGCAGCGGTCGGCTGGTCGGCCCTGCCCCGCGATCACGGCAGGTTGTCGCAGATGAACACCTCGTACAACTACCTGCGGCAGTTCGCTCCGAACGTCCTGGCGGCGGTCGACTTCCAGGGCGGGCCGGGCACCGCCGAACTGATGCGGGCGGTGGCCCTCCTGCAAGAACTCAACCGGACCGGGGCGCGGAAGGTGCCCACCTCGGCGCCGGACGAATTCGTGCCGGCCCGCTACCGCGACTACCTGGCCCGGGCCCGGCGCGACGGCGACGACACCGCCTACCGGCACTACTGGGAGCTGTGCGTGCTGCTGCGGCTGCGGGACGGGCTGCGCTCCGGGGACGTGTTCGTGCCGGGCAGCCGCCGCTACGCCGACCCGGGCTCATACCTGTTCACCCCCGAGCGGTGGGAGCCGCGGCGAGCGGAGTTCTGCGCGCTGGTCGGCAAGCCCGCCAACGGCCGCGACGCCCTCGACCAGGGCCTGGAGGAGTTCCACACGGCCCTGGCCGACCTGGAGCAGACCCTGGCGAACACCGGACCTGACCAGGTGGGGGCGGTCCGCCTGGACGCCGAGGGGCAGCTGGTGATCCCGCCGTTGTCCGCGGAGGACGTGCCGACCGAGGCGATGGCCTTGAAGCAGGAGCTGGCGGGGATGCTGCCGTTCGCCCCGATCGCGTCGCTGCTGATCGAACTGGACCACCGCACCGGGTTCCTGGCGTGTTTCACCCACGCCGGCGGGCACAAGCGGGGCCAGTCGGCCGAGCTCAAGCGCAACATCCTGGCCGTGCTGATCGCCAACGCCACCAACCTGGGCCTGATCAAGATGGCCGAGGCGTGCGGAGTGCCCTACGACGTGCTCGCCTGGACGCAGGAGTGGTACGTACGGGAGGAGACCCTGCGCGAGGCGAACACGCTGATCGTCAACCACCATCACCGCCTGGAGCTGGCGAAGATGTTCGGCGGCGGCACCATGTCCTCCTCCGACGGGCAACGGTTCCCCACGAGGGGCAAGTCCGTGACCGCCCGGGCGATGAACATCCACTTCGCCGAGCAGGGCCTGTCGACCTACACCCACGTGTCCGACCAGCACTCGACGTTCGGCACGAAGGTCATCGTCCCGACCGCCCGCGAGGCGCACTACGTGCTGGATGACTTCCTCGGCAACGCCACCGACCTGCCAATCCGGGAACACGCGACCGACACACACGGGGTGACCCTGGTCAACTTCGCGCTCTTCGACCTGGTCGGCAAGGCACTGACCCCCCGCATCCGCGACCTTGGGAGGATTACCCTGTGCCGGGATGACACCCCGAGCGTCACCAACGCCCGGTACCCGCACGTCGGGCCGCTGCTGAGCACCCGGCTCAACGAGGACCTGATCGTGGACTGCTGGCCGGACCTGCTGCGCATGGCCGGGTCATTGAAGTTCGGCGAGGCCACCGCGTCGCTGATCGTCGGCAAGTGGTCCGCGGCGTCCCGGCAGAACGTCCTCGCCGCGGCGTTGAAGGAGTGGGGCACGCTGCGCCGCACCATCCACTCCGCGACGTACCTGTCCGACCCGGTGTACCGGCGCAAGATCTCCCGGCAGCTCAACAAGGGCGAGTCCCTGCACGCACTGCGCCGTGACCTGCACTACGCCAACCAGGGCGCCATCCGCAAACCCCACCCCGACCAGCAGACCGAACAGGCATGGTGTCTGACCGTGCTGACCAACGCCGTGGTCACCTGGTCCACCGAGTACTACTCCCTGGCCGTGACCCAACTACGCGCCGCCGGCCGCGACATCCCCGACGCGCTGCTGGCCCACATCTCCCCGGCACACAGCGAGAACATCAACTTCTTCGGCGTCATCACCGTCGACGTCGAAGCGGAGCTGGCCAAACTCGACGATCGGGGCCTGCGCCCGCTGCGCCTGACCGGTACGACGACGACGGTATGGGACACCGGCCGCTGATCACGCGAGGTCCGCGCGCCGCGCTGGTTCGCGGTGTGCTCGCCGGGAGCCGATCAGAGAACCCGTCGGTCGCGCTGGCCGACTCGGCCGTGCGGACCCCCACGTCCGTCCGGTCATTCCCATCATGGCCGGGCGGTCGTACCTGTTCAGCAGAGGTACGGGCCGCTTGACCCCTCTCCGTTATGCCCCCTCGGGGAAGCCATCGGGTCGGGTGGCGGCCGGTGGGTAGCGGAGTTGACCGCGCAGGGCGCCCAGAGCGACGCCGACAAGCGGCACGAACCACAACGCTGAGGCGTCATCGCCGGCACCGCTGACGCTCTCCTCGAAGTAGTACTCGTGGCGCAGGTTCGGCGGGATCACGATGGTGCTCGGATCGCAGGTGGGGCAGATGCCGTCGCCGAACTGTTGCGGCACGTGGTGGGGCAGCAACGCGATCGTGATCGAGGTGAACAGCGCCACCAAGATGGCCGCGGTGGCCATGGTGCAGCCGGTCACCAGCAGGGCCTGCCGGGCCGGGCTGAGGATGCCGGGGCGGGTGTCGCGGTCGGCCAGTCGAGTTGCCACGGCGTGCACCGCCACGGGGACGGCCAGGGCGGCCAACACGAAGCAGGCGAGGACCAGGTAGTCCGCGACGACGACAGGTCCCCCGTGCAGGGAGTGGCTGGCTGCCTCGGCCTTGTCGCCGATGCCGAAGGGTGCCAGCAGGTAGAGCACCCCGGCGGTCAGCGCCCCGATGCCCGACGCGAGCGGCAGGACCCGGCGGGTGAACTGGACGGGGCGGCAGGTCAGGATGAGCAGTCCGGCCACGTAGCCGGCGATTATCAGCAGGAACCCGACGTCCATCGCCCAGACCGGCAGGATGACCGGGAAGTACCGGCCGAGTTGGCCGCCGATGCGCTGCTGGACGGCGGTGGCGGCGATCAGCGCGAGCACCACCGCGTATCCACCTGCCCTGATCACCAGCGGCGCCCAGCCTGGGCGCACCGGCCCGACGTAGCGGCGTACCAGCAGCGGCAGCCCGGCGAGCAGGACCAGGGTGCCCACCACGTACATCCGGTTGACCGGAGTGGCGGAGTTCGTCGACGCCCCGGGCCAGGCGATCCACACTAGGGCCATCGCACCGGCCGTGAAGGCCAGCGCCTGGATGATCCGGTTCATCAGCACCTCCCGTGCCACCAGCCACAGCCCGCCGCCCAGCCAGGCCAGCCGGGCCGAGGGGGTGGGCTGGTCGTCGGTCTCGGCCAGCAGGGCGTGCACCCAGTCGCGGCGCTGCTCGCCCAGCAGCCCGGCCAGGCCCCGCACCAGACCCGTCAGCATCCGCACCAGTCGATCCATCACGCGCCGCCCTCCGTCGCCAGCCGCCGCCGGGCCGCCCGGCCGGCCGCGGGTTGCCGCTTGGGTACCGCCTGGGCCAGCGCCGTGCGGGCGGCGACCAGACCGTCGGAGGTCAGCCGGTACAGGTGCCGGCGCGGGCGCCCGGCCGGCTGCTCGTCCTCCCACCGCGCCTCGATCAGCCGCCGCTCGGCCAACCGGATCAGGATCGGGTACAACGTGCCCGACGCCAGCCCGGTCTGCTTGGCGACCCGGTACCCGTGCAGCCACGCGGTAGGGTCCGCCTCCAGCGCGGCCAGCACGGACAACGTCTGGGCGGAGAACCTCGGACGATCAGCCACGAGACAGCACTCTACCTAGGTAGACAACTGCTGTCCATGGTCCTGTGTGTGCCCCACGACTCGACCAAGATCCATCGCT
>JGI26340J50214_10000720_pt1 | contig 11233 bp, 10 predicted proteins | sample BogFormECP12_OM2_FD_50214 | JGI IMG/M metagenome (IMG submission 50214)
CACTCGTGAACCAGGGCGGTGGGCTGAAGTGTGCATGCACGATTCTCTCGGCTCAATCGTGCTCTGGCAAGGCGCAGCAGATCTTCGTAGATGATCGGAGTCCGCCGTTCTATTGCTGAGGTATCCCCACTACCCCATTCGAGGAGAAGGTTCGTGACGTTGCCCGCGCTTCGGGACGCTTCATTGACAGGTGCGGGGTCGGGCATACTACATCTCTCTTTCCCGCCGTTAGCCCAGATTATACCAACGGACTCGGCGGTGGGACGACAAGAGTTTGTCACTCATTCCTCGCAGTCGCATAACGTTCGTTATTGCTATTAGGCGTGACCGCACGGCAAAACCGATCAAGGCGGTGCAATGAATTCCTCGGATTGTAACGTCTTCTCCAGAGCGCTGAGGCCATACCCTCCTTCGCCTGTGCAACGTGCAAATAACGACCGTTCCTTCAAACCTTGGAATAGAAGACAGTGCGATTAGTTCTGTAGGGCAGAGGAGAAAACGTCAAGTTGTTTTGATCGAAAGCAACCCCGGCCTGCGCCTNTATGAGTGAGCCGGCAAGTAGAGGCTTTTCGTATNGCTCCATACTCCACCAAAAGGGTGGTCGACGGAGTTGAGGATCAACCATCAGCCTGCGTTCCGGCAACCGGAGCGCGCTCAGACAAGGAGACAGTTATGAAAACGAGATTCTTTGCCACCTTGGGCGACCGGATCGCACTGATTGGCGCCCTTTTACTCGTGATTTCGCCCGCGGCTCCCGCGGTCGCGCAGACCCGTGCGGTGAATGCCGTTCCGGCATTTGTTGTGGGTTCCGCAAACCCGCAGCTGCCCAAAGGGACGAAGGTTGTCGGCCGTGTTCCGTTGGAAGGGCTGCCCGTCACCCGCATGTACACGCAGTGGGAGCATGGCCGGACCTATTTGTACCTCGAGCACGGACGGCAATCGTTTANGACCGTGGATGTGAGCAAGAAGCAGAATCCACAGATCGTGAACCATGCGCCGGAAGAAGTAGTGCCCGCGCGCTATGAACAACTCTTCGAAGGTGGATCGATACAGGTTTCACCTCTTTGGAGCGTCAACGGCGGGATCGACAACCTAGGAGGCCGTGGAATGCTCAGCATCCTGGATAACGACAATCCTGACGATGCCAAGCTGTGGCAGGCCATCGGCAACGGCTACAGCGACCTGGCCGACCGGGACTCTCGCCTGGTTTATTTCGCCTCGCCCTCGCAGTTGCTCATCGTTCAAGACAACCGCATGACTGCAATTGATTTCATCACGAATTGAGCGCTGAAGTGCTGACCTCCCCCGGAGCTCCTCTGCTCCGGGTTCTTTTTTTTGCGATGCGGTGACCAATGTCGACCGAAGATCTCGCCTACATAAGTGGGTGGAAGCCCAACACGGTCGGCCGTAACTGCGGAGCAGGAGGTGGAGCATGAGACACAGAATGAATCGTATGAAGGTAAGGACGGACTCCGAGTTGATAGAGGAAGCCCACATCTATAAACAGCCAATTCTGAATTTGATCTTAGCTGCACTATTGGATTCGTCGTTTCTCGGCTCGGAACAAAACAAACCGCCCCTCAATAACGATGATGTGATGAGGTTGGCTGCTTGCCGTCTTTCTGAGAGCGTGATAGTGCGGGTCATTGAAGTTTGTGAGAGTGATTTCGACACGACTCGCACCGGCCTGCTGAGTCTTCGCAAGAACGGAATTGGAGACAGGGTGATTGAGACCATGCTGTCAAAGAACTTCAAAGCGACTGCCTCAGCCGTTTCCGCAACGGCCCAGCACCCAGCCGCCTAGCCAAATTCCAAGTACTGGTGAAGCCGGCAAGATTCGCAAGCTCAGCTCGCAGGCTCAGAGAATGCCCAGAACAACCAAGTCGAGAGATGCCGCTGAGCGGTGAGCGAATTTGGCCTTCGGCTTCGCCTTTATTGAGTGAGCGAGAAAAGCTGCAACCGCCATTCGAAAGTTACTTGCAGGAAATATGAAAATTCAGAAGCTCATCCCTATCGGAATCTTGGTGCTTCTGTCAGCCCCAGTGTTGCCAGCCCAGAATACCCTGCCTGATCCACACCACGATGCCTGCTGGCAAAGTCCCCCTACATTGCGTGCCTGCGAACTGGAGCAATACGACCACGCCATGGACCAGGTTATCCCGAGTACCAGTGCATGCCCGCGCCTGAGCAGAGCGCCTCGGAAGCGATGATCGCCAAGTTGGGGAAAAAGCAGCACTGGTTTCCAACACCAGAGCGCAGGCTGAGTCGATTCAACCTGTTGTTCGGAACTAAGCAAGACTCGCAGACATTGCATCTGTTTAAACCGTCATTTTCCGACCTGGCCGGAGCTATACACTCCGGCTCTCTTTTTTGCTCGCCGTCAGAAGGAATTCATCACCATCAACTCCACGTCTCATCTGACGCAACAGGCGGACTGCTGAAAATAGGCGGAGTTAACAAGTTTGTGAATATCGTTGGGTGCTGAGCGAATTTCACTGCCAGCTCCGCTTTAGTGAGTGGACGGGAAATTAAGCCCGCCAAGCTCACCACACTACCTCCGAGGCCGAGTTCAGATGGCCAAAGGAGATCGAGATAAACAGCTTTCAGCTTGGGTTCCGGCTACCGGAGTGCCCCAAGCCAAGGAGATAGTTATGAATATGAAGATGAGACTGTTCACTACTCTGAGCGGCCGGATCACGAAGATCGCCGCCCCTGCTCTTGCTCTTTGCCTTTCACTGGCAGCCCCCGCAATCGCGCAAACCAGTGCGGAGAATGACTCTCCTGCGGTTGTCGACCAGACATCGAGTGCCACAGAACGAGCCGTGAGCTGCTTCTATGAAGCTGCGATCCCCGTGGCGCTTGCGCCGGGGCAGGCCGCCACCTCCACGGTTAGCGGCGAGCTGTGCGCAACGCCGTCCGAGCTGCGTGCGGGAACGACCATACAGTTGCTCGTTCAGGGCGCAACCTACAACCATGACTACTGGGACTTCGGCATGGTCGACGGAAGGGAATACTCGTACGCCCGGGATGTCGCCGCTCACGGTTTCCCGACATTCGCGTTTGACGGGATCGGTTCGGGAGCAAGCTCACATCCACAGAGCGAGCAGGTGACCGTCCAGTCCGCGGCCTACGTCGCCCATCAGATCGTGCAGGGCCTGCGTAGCGGTTCCGTAACCGGTATCCAGTTCGGCAAGGTCATCATTGTCGGCCACTCGCTCGGATCCACGGCCGTCTGGGAAGAGGCCATCAGCTACGCAGACGTCGATGGCGTGATCATCACCGGGGCAGCTCACTCGATCACGACCAAGTTCCTCACGGCTAACGCCCTCTACCCGGCCGTCGACGATCCCAAGTTCGCCAACAGCGGATTAGATACCGGATATCTGACCACCGTCCCGGGAGTTCGCTCCACTCTGTTCTACAGCTTCCCAGACTATGACCCGGCCATCATTCCCGTGGATGAAGCCCGCAAAGACGTAGTCTCAGCATCCGAACTTGGCACTGGCATTGCGCTGGTGAACTCCACCGCCTCGGTGGCGATCCAGGTTCCCGTTCTGACCATTCTGGGAAGCAACGACTTCACAACTTGTGGCCCGAACCCGCAGGGTGGCAACTTCGACTGCTCATCGGGTGCCCTTGTAGCGACGCAGGAGTTTCCCTTCTACTCGCCAAAAGCTCGGATTCATGGGTGCGTGGTTCCCGGATCGGGCCATGATCTCAACTTAGCCGTTAACCACCGGCTGGCGGCAGCGGACGCGGTTGCCTGGTCATCGGCATTTGTCGATCAACGCAGCGCCAGCGGAAGTAACGGCTTCAACGGAACAGACAGAGGTCTGCCGTGGAACGACGGTCTTCCGTGGAACTGCGGTGCTCCTTCTGCAGAGTCAAAGTAGACAAACATCATTAGGAGACCATCGCAACGACCATTGAAAAGCGGTAGCAGGCGGCACCTACGGCATCAGCCTTGCTGCCGCCTTGGCATTTGTCCACACGGCGACCGAGTGGCATAGCTATCGGAGTCTCACCAAAGCCTGGTTGTCAGAACGCACAAAGATGTTGAAACTCCGGAACCACCTGGAATGGGGTTTGTCGGCGTGGTAATAATTTCTGCTGCTTGGTCAACCACCAATGGTGAAGCGTTACCAAGAAATCTCGCCCCTTCCGGATCATGTGGATTGCTTCGTAGCCTTGAATCGTTCGTCAAGCCGCCTGGAATTCTCGGGTAAAACTGGTAATGGATGTCGAACCAGCGGACTCCGTCTTGTCCNGAAGAATTCAGCAAGATTGGGCCTAGTACCTCGTTGCATTAATTCGCGTACGGGATTGCAAACGTTAAAGCGCCTATTTATGAACGCGTTTGATCGAACGCAAACTTTCGCAACGAGGTACTAGAGGCGCAGATCCATTTCCGCGATATGGTTCACTGATCGAGTTTGTCAGATCTGCCGAGTCGGACAAGCCGCGGAAGGCGAAAATTTCCCGGTACAACATTCTAGATAGAGAGGAACCATGTTGCGAACTCGATTGTGTGAACTCCTCGGAATTGAAATACCTATCATCGGAGCACCAATGGGCCCGGAGATCGCTAGCCTCGAGCTGGCTGCCGCGATCAGCAATGCCGGCGGACTGGGCATGATCTCGTTCGGGGGCTATGCCCCTGTCGAACTTAAGGAGCGAATCAGTAGATTACGCACCCTGACCTCAAAGCCCTTCGGGGTGAATGTCCTTCTTCAAGGTCCGCATCTTCCGCTGCCCGACAGCGCGTTTGTAGATGTCTGCCTTGACGAGCGGGTGCCGGTGCTCTCCTTTTTCTGGGGTGATTGCTCCCAGTATGTGGAGAGGGCTCACAGAGTGGGAACCAAGGTCTGCGATCAGGTCGGCTCCGTGAGTGCCGCAAGACAGGCGCAACGTGCCGGGGTGGATTTTATCATCGCACAGGGCGTTGAAGCCGGCGGCCACGTTGCTGGAACGGTCGGTACGATCGTGCTGGTTCCCCGCGTTGCCGACAGCGTTGCGCCGACACCTGTCGTAGCGGCTGGAGGAATCGCTGACGGCAGAGGACTGGCGGCCGCGCTGGCTTTGGGGGCCGAGGGAGTTGTGCTTGGAACGCGCTTGCTTGCAGCGACGGAGTGCAATGCTCATCCGGTTTATGTGGAAAAAATCCTCGCCGCAAGCGAGGAAGACACGGTTCGCACTACCTTGTTCGGCCACGAATGGCCGAATGCACCACATCGAACTCTACGAACTACCTTCGTCGAGCAGTGGCTATCGAATGAAAAACGCGGCTCAGAGCAGCGGGCAGATGAACCGATCATCGGCGAAGTCACGCTTGGGGGAAATCGGGTGCCACTGCGGCGATTCGGAGGAATTCCACCGGCCAGTGATGCGGTTGGCGACGTCGAGTCCATGGACTTTCTCGCTGGACAAGCTGTGGGATTAGTCCAGGAAATCAAACCAGCCGGTGAAATTATCCGCGAAGTCGCCGCACAGGCTGAACATACCCTCACGACACGGCTGCGAGCCCGTTGATTGCGGTCTGCCGCAATATCTTCGAGTCGCGAAAGCGACGGAAAGGCGTCGTGGCTTGGGTTTCGGAGAAACTCGCTTCCGTTACTTAACTGTCTTGACGGGATACTTACCTCGGCGGTTAGATGGCGTCGAATCAACCCATCTCGAAACTGTGCCCGTCAAAGAGGTATTCGACGGTAAGACGATTCGGAACGGCAATGTCGAGGTATTCGCTCTCTACGGCCACCCAGAGGCAAGGAGAGTCTATGCTTGGGCGGACGATACGGATGACCCCAAGAAGCCAAGACGACACATTACCCTGCTGCACGTTGGGCCTGTGATCTCAGCAGTCATGGCGGTCAAGGCAGCAATCCTGCAGGAGTTCAAAGGTGGCGAATCAGCAGCAGAAGAAGCACCAGCGGCGCTGCTGACTGATTTCCTGTGTCGTAAGTTCGGGGTCAAGCGAGCGCATCGTCAGACCTCCCAAAGACCCTTGCTGGGCATCACGGAAGTGTCTCGAATGACCGAATGCTCGCCTGCGGGCGGTGAGCATGAGCACCCAGGAATTCGGCGACCCTGGGATCTCAAGCGCTCTCTCGCGAGTTGCGCTGTCTTTCAGTTCGAGGCATCGGCCCATCGTGATGGTGGCCGTCGCTTTGCCTAAAGCTACTTTCTCGGCTCGCGACCAAGCTTTCCAGCCTAGGTCAGAGTTGTTTCGTTCCATGACGCTCCGTTTTGCGCACTGTTGTGGTCGCGCCTGACCGCCACGCGTTGCGCGATCCATGCCTCCACCTCGGATTCAAGCCAGCCGATCGGCCGCAAACCGATGCTGGAACTCCTCGGGCGTATTCTTGGTGTCACAGCGATGTATTTGGATGGTCTCGGGCAGAAGATTCTCTCGATTCCTTCCATCCCGACGGTCTGGTTTTCGGCGAACTCACCAGTGTTGTATTCGACCTCACCTTCTACTCGTTTGCTGGTAAGCACGTATGTCTCCTCCCTTTCTGAAGGGGTAGGGTGGTTGGCGAACTTACGCCATCCCTCACGGCTGGTCACCCTCCGTCGGGCTTGTCCTTTTTGGGTTGCGTCTGGGTTGCGGATTCTGCCGGACTTTGCCGGAATCTTCCGAGGTAAGTTGTTGATCTGCTTTGTTTTCAGTCTCGGTGGAGCGACTCATAATCCCTTGGTCGGGGGTTCGAATCCCTCCGGGCCCACCACTTCCGGCGCCTGCCTCGATTTCAGCTGTAAGGGTAAAAGACGAAGAAGAGTAGTGACAGCCCGGTGAGGACCCAGAGACCGGGCTTCAGTTGAGCTGCCTTTCCCGAAACCAATTTGCAAATTGGATAAAGCACAAAGCCCGCCGATATCCCGATGGCAATATTGAACGTAAACGCCATCAGTGCAATCACGGCGAAGGCTGGAATGGATTCCGAATAGTCAGTGAAATCGATGCGACTGATCGGGGCCAGCATGAACAGGCCGACGATGATCAGCGCTGGTCCGTAGGCCTGTGCCGGTATCGCAGCAACGAACGGTGAGAAAAACAGGGTCAACAGGAAACAACTCCCCGTCACAAATACTGTGAAGCCGGTGCGGCCTCCGGCTTCGATGCCGGTGGCCGATTCGACGAACGCTCCGGCGGTGGTCGTGCCGAGTGCAGGCGACAAGCTGGTGGCGATGGCATCCACAAGCATGGGTCGTTCAATCTGCGGCAATTGGCCGTTTTCGTCGAGAAAGCCGGCACGCGCGGAGAGGCCAATCAGAGTGCCCATGGTGTCGACGAAGGCCATAATGAAGATCGTCAGCACTACCGGAAATGCCCGCCAGGTCAGGGCTCCGCGGAAATCAAGTTGCCACAAGATGGGCCGAATGCTGGGCGGCATACTGCCGAGATGGTTTGGAGGAACGGCGGTGCCGGCTAAGAAGGCNACTATCGCGGTGATGATAATACCCACTAGAATCGCGCCGGGAAACTTGCGAATCGNGAGGACAGACAGCAGCACAAAACCGAACATCGCGACAAGAGCAGGAGGCGAAGTCAGGTGACCTGCCTGGACGGGCGCTCCAGGCACGCCGAGGGCGACCAACCCAGTTTCATTCAGTCCGATGAAGGTGAGAAAGAGTCCGATACCCACGGCGAAGCTGTAACGCAGAGAGGTCGGAACGCCATCTACGACCCACTGACGGAGTCGCAATACGGTCATCAGAATGAAGAGAATCCCGGCAATAAAAATGGCTGCCAACGCAGTTTGCCAGGCAAAGCCCAGCATCTTGCAAACCGTGAATGCGACGAAGGCATTCTCGCCCATGTAGGGCGCGATGGCGAACGGCCGATTGGCATAGAAGGCCATGAGGAAACATCCAGCTACCGCGACAAGAATCGTGGCAACGAACGATGGGCCCTCGGGGATGCCCGCAGCCGATAAGATCGCAGGGTTCACTACCACGATGTAGGACATGGTGGTGAAAGTTGTGAGGCCGGCGATGACTTCGCGAGAGAGTGTGGTGCCGTGGCGATCGAAGCCGAAGCGCGTGTTTAACCAGTGCAAAGGTCGCTCCGCTAATGAAGAAGGTGGGGGCGAACCGGGTTGCGAATTGCGACGGTAAATGGGTGTAGCGCGCAAGTCAATCACCGATCACTACCCCGTTCGAGTTCACATGCTATCTTTGCGGTTCAGAGGGCCTACCGATGGGAACCATCGGCATCGGCACTCGATCCATGCCTTGACCAAGATAACGCAAACCGATATGGCTGAGCTTCCTCCAGGCGTCGAGTTTCACGACTCTGCAGCGGCCGTGCGCAGCCTGGGACGGATTCGCGATCGGTTNTCACNTGAAGCATTTGACACCGTGTGCCGCTTTCTTGCCGATTCGCCAGACCCAGACTCCGTAGTCATTCTGCTGGAGCGTTTGCTGGAGGTTGCGCCTGATGACCTGGCAAGGAATCTAGCGACGCAGGCCAGCCTGGTCCACTACGCGGTCCTGGTCTTCGGATACAGTCGATGGCTCGGAGAGACGCTTATTCAGAACAGCGACCTCTTTCGGAGGTTTGGGCGCGAAGCAGGCCTGGAGCGGTCCTTGTCGCGAGAGCAGTTCAGGGAAGAGTTCGCTCGCTACCACTCGCGGTCATGCATTGGCGACATAGCGCTGTCGCTGGCGCGGTTCAAAAAACGGGAGTACGTACGAATCCTGCTGCGAGACGTCCTGGGTATCGCTAGATTGGCCGAAACGACCGAGGAAATTTCTGCTTTGTCGGATGCTCTGCTGGAAGAAGCTCTGGCGGCGGTCAATGCGGGGCTGCAGCGGCGGCAAGGGGTTCCACAGCGGACCGATGCCGACGGGCGCTTGCACGAATCTCGATTCGCGGTGATATCGCTCGGTAAGCTTGGCGGCAATGAGTTGAACTACAGCTCCGACGTCGATTTATTGTTTCTGTATGACGGAGGGATTGAGCCTCCTGGTTCGGCAACCTCAAACCGTCAGTACTTTATTCGTCTTGCCCAGGAAACTACGGAGTTGTTGTCCCGGCGCACACAAGAAGGACAGGTGTTTCGCATTGATCTTCGTCTGCGTCCTCAAGGCCACGAGGGTGAGCTGGCAGTGGCGCTGCCAAGGGCGATCCAGTACTACTCGGAGGTGGCACAAGACTGGGAGCTGCAGGCGATGATTAAGGCCCGCCATTCTGCTGGCGATGCGGAGCTGACCCGCGAGTTTACCCACTCGATTGCACCCTTTGTCTACCGTCCAAACGTGAACTTTGCGGCTGTCAAGACAGCGCTCGAGACAAGAGAGCGGATCGACAAGCGAGGCCAAAGGACTGCGCCGGGTGTCGTGACAAAAAGGGCGATTAACGTCAAACTCGACCGCGGCGGTATCCGGGATATTGAGTTTCTGGTGCAGTGCCTGCAACGAGTTTATGGCGGTGAGGAAAGATGGCTGCGTTCGCGGGGAACGCTCTTTGCACTGCAGAAGCTCCATGACAAGGAACGCATCAGCGGGAAAGACTTTCACAATCTGACCAAGGCGTATGAATTCCTTCGCCACCTTGAGCACCAATTGCAACTCCGGAATGGCCGGCAGAGCCATCAACTACCAAAAAGTAACTATGAATTGAGGGTACTGGCGAAATCCATGAAGCGCGCGGAAGCAAGGCCGCCGCGGCCGGACGAATTTGTGCTTCAGCTCGAGGGCAGAATGGCAACCGTCGCCGAGATCTACCGCCGCATCGTATACAAGGAACAGAGCCAGCATTTTATTGACGCTGAAGGCAATCTGCGTCTGCAGTTACAGATTCCGCCATCGGCAGAGAATTCCTACAGCCAGATTATGCAGCGGTTGGCCGTGGATTCGCCCCAACTGCTGGAGTCGATCACACGATCTGAATTGTCGCAGCACGCGCGACGGAACATCGACCGGTTCTTCAGCTCGGCGGCAACCAGTTCGGAGCGCTATGGAGCCGTAGTGCGCTCGCCGGAGGCGGTTGAATCCGCACTCAAGGTTTTCGAGTTCAGCGAATATCTGACGGACATTCTGGTTCGGTGCCCGGCCGACGTTGGGCTGCTAAAGGAAGTCATCGAGCATCGTGAGCCGGCATCGGGGGGGCTCTTTCCCGCCACGACCGGACCGGAGTTGAAAATCCCCGATCCTGTACTTGCCTATCTGGCGCGGAGCAGCGTCGATCGCATGGAAGCCCTCGGGATATTTCGCCAGCAGTTTCGCCAAGCGCTGTTTGTTGCCAATGCGCGCGATTTATACCGTCCACAGGACGTCTACGTCACTCTGGAGGAGAGCAGTCGCGCCGCTGACAGAGCACTGGAATACGTGTTCGCCGTTGCCGATCCGCCTCCCGGGTTTGCAGTTATGGCCTTGGGAAGGCTGGGGAGCGGCGAGTTCGATCTCCTGTCGGACGCGGATGTCGTATTCGTGGCCGAGGATGCGAATGGGCGTGAGGATGCGCGCCGCGCTGCGGAGCGCATCATGGAAGGTCTCACCGCCTACACACGCGAAGGCGCCGTCTTTCCGGTGGACGCGAGACTGCGGCCGGGCGGACGCGAGGGCGATTTGGTAACCACACCCGCGCAGCTCGCCCAATATTTCGCGCGCGACGCCAGAGCGTGGGAGGCAATTACGTACCTGAGGTTGCGATACGTCGCCGGTGACGAACGGGTAGCCGAGCGGGCTTCCGAAGCTGTACAGCAGGGAATCGCAACCGTCGCGCGACGCCAGGAGTTCGACCAGGAGCTCGACGAAATGCGCCGGCGGCTTGAGGAGAGCGATTCCAGGACAAACCTCAAGACAGGTCCGGGTGGGACCTACGATATCGACTATCTGATGGGACGGCTGCAAGCAAGGCATCGGGTATGGGGTAATGGCAATTTATCGAAACGCGTCAGTCTAATTGGAAAGCAAGGCTTGCTCGGGGAACAGGACACGCGCCAACTCGCCCAGGATGCAGCATTTCTACGGGCGCTGGAACACTACGTCAGGTTGGTTACTGGCCGGCCCGGTAAGTGTCTGCCAGCGCAGGAGCACGCCCGGATATGCGTTGAAAAGCTCATGCGAGGTGAATCGGCGTTGGCGGAGGGAGGAAATCTGGCAGAGGCTTTGGTAGCGATCATGCGCCGGACTCGGGAGATTTACCTGAAATACCTTTTTGATTGAAGGGGTTCCACGGCGGATGATAACTTAGAAGGTTCGGGGAAGCCCATTTACCCCTTCTATACTG
>JGI26340J50214_10000722_pt1 | contig 11211 bp, 9 predicted proteins | sample BogFormECP12_OM2_FD_50214 | JGI IMG/M metagenome (IMG submission 50214)
AGCGCCGCCGGCCGCGACAGCGCCGACCGCGCCGGCAGCCGCTCAGCCTATATCCACAACACCGGCCCCGACGCATCCGCCGGCGCGGCCAAATTTCTCACAGCTCGCTCCGGCACCGCGCGTCAGCCACACGCTGGAGGCCCCACAGAAATCGCCACAGACACCGCCGAGCGCGCAGGCGATCCCACCGGGAACTCACCAGCCGTCCGTGCCGGCAGCCTCGGCACCTCAGCCGAGCGCTATTGAGACCCCGCCCGCGCCCAGCCACCCTCCGGGTGCACCGGATTTCTCGCATTTAGCCCCTGGGCCGCATGCGGCGCCGCACCCGGTGCCGCAGCCGGTGCAGGCCGTCCCAGGCACATCTTCGCCAGCCACTAACACGAACGCGTCCGAAACCCGGCAGCCGGCGTCGGAGATGCCGGGAACACATGCGCCTGCGCCAACGACGCCGCCACCAGCGGCGGGATCTCCTCCCGGTCCGCACGATTTTTCTCACTCGCCAGCGGCACGCCGCGGTCCTCAGCCACCCCCGCCCCCTGCACAGGCGATATCGGCACCGCCTCGGAAGAACGGCACAGCACCGGAGGCCATTCATCAGCCAGCGCCAGCGGGACCGGCACCAGCGCCGCCGATTACCCATGCGACGCCGGGTGCGAGCGCGGGAGCGGCTCCATCACCGGCGCCGGATCATGCAGCGCAACAACGTGCGGCGGCCGAAGCTGCCGCACGACAGCAGGCGCAACAGCGTGCCGCCGCCGAAGCTGCCGCTCGGCAGCAGGCGCAACAACACGCGGCGGCGGAAGCTGCGGCACGACAGCAGGCCAACGCTGCCCAGCAAGCCCAGCAACGCACCGCCGCTGAAGCCGCCGCTCGGCAGCAGGGGCAACAACACGCGGCGGAAGCTGCCGCACGACAGCGGGCGATCGCTGCCCAGCAAGCCCAACAACGCGCCGCTGCTGAAGCCGCAGCTCGGAAGCAGCCCGCTCAACAGGCGCAACAGCGCGCGGCTGCTGCCGCACAACAGCAGCACGCGGAAGATTGCGGGCATCCCGGGCAGCCGCCCTGCCCGAAGTGACAGCCGTAGATCGGAATTTTCGCGCCGTTACAATTCAGACCGCAGCATCTTTGTGGCGTCCGATCAGTAAGGATCTGGTCACGAGGATGACCGATCCGAACAGGGCAAGGTCTGCCGAGGCCTCACTCGACTGCCTGACCCGTCAGCCTCGATGGCGTGGTGATAAGACTGAGATCCGGGATCCCACGCCATTGAAAAAATTTATCTTTCCTAAAACCACTGTTTAAGTCGGGCGATGCCGAGCACGCGCCGGAAAGCGGCGCGAACGGTGAGGTGACACAGGTTGCGCTTCAACCACCGCGCGAGAGCTGGCGGCGGGAAGCTATGCCGGGCCGGGAGCGCGCGCTCACTGACCTGCGTTGAAGGTGGAGTCCGGCGGTTCCTCCGGCCAGCCGGGCCTGGGATCAGATTAGTGAAGCAAGGCGGCCGTTGCCGTTGGTTTGCCTCATTGGCTTGCGGGCAAACAGGCGCACTACCTCCAATCCAAGTTGATCAGTTGCTCGCGGGATAAGTCCATCTTTTGCGGGGTGGAGTGAGCGGCCAGCTGTTCCTGCTTCAAAGCTCCAGCGAGGCTCGTGTCGAATGACATGAAGCCTCGCCGGCCCATTTGCGTTCGGACCACAGAGATTCTATCATTCAGCGTCTCGATACGCAATTGCTGGTCTTTCCAAACCAAGTCTGGGGACATCAGGACGAGCATCTTGAACGAAGAGAAGGCCAAATCGACTTCATCATCGGAGCCATGAAGCGCCCTTTCGATCGTGGCGTTCCACGCTTCTCTCACTGAAGGAAGGTCGTCTCCACGTCGGTTGATGCTCTCAATGGAGAAGAGCAAGTAATCAGCAGATTCAAACGGGCTTGCTGATTGGATGTTGGCTCCTTTACAAAGCCGCCCGTCCCTTACCCAGAGCATTCCCGGGTCAACTTCGTTATCCGTGCAGTCAATCACCACTCGATAGCCCGGCAACAGTCGGTGAGGACTGTCGACTGTGGGGGTGAGCGTGTCATGAACGCCAAGATGCATCTTCAGGCGGTCCATGCCAAATAGTCCTTCAACGCCACTCTTGAAAATCCCTACCAAAGGAAGCGTCGCTTTGATTTCGCTACTACAGATTAGCTCACTTAAGGTGCCTAGAACCTTCAGCAGATGGTCGCCGTAGTCATTCAATTCTATTGCGGACAACGTAATCAGTAGCTCGAGGTCGCCGCCGCGATAGGGTACTGGTCCTAGAAGGGAATAATTTAAATTCAGCAGACGTTCAAAACCAGCAGGCAGGTCTCCCCTTTGGCTCGGCCCTACAACAAACCGAAAGTCTTCGTGATTGAGTCCGCAGATTGCGTGCACAAGTGGAGACCGTGTCTTGTACAGGATACGGCTGTGGGCAAGGTACATTTCATTGAGCCAGAGTCGCACATAGCAACTATCCGGCTCGAAATCAACGGCTTGGACTGGCGGCCAAACATTATCGGTCGGGATTAGCCGATACACACGTCGCCTCGCCTGTGAGATCAGAAATTCTTTCATCTTGCTGATGTAATCCATCGCGGTTCTCCTCTCGTCGGTCAACGACGATGTCATGAAATGGTGCGATAGCAAGCGCCTGTCGCCAAAAGCTATAGGCGGCCTCCGGTTCGCCCTGCAGGAGGGCTACGCTGGCAAGATCCACAAGCGCGGGAACAAAGTCGGGCTGCAATACAAGCACGGCCCTTGCGGCTTCTGCTGCGGCGTTGATCTCACCGTCTTCGAGGCGTGCGATCCCTAGCGTATATTCCGAGAGTAGTTGACGCAAGCATACGAAATCCCGCTGCGCGCAGCTTTGAGCAGCCCGCAAACTCTCGATCGCTGCACGAAACTCAACCGCTACATGCTCACGTTTATGCTCTTGCAATGCTAGCTTCGCCGCATTTCCGTGCGCCACAGAGGTGCGTAGAGCGACCAGCATCGCATCATTTGGCCAGGACAAGACCTTTTCACACAGATCCTTTGCCTCATCGAACATGAGGCCGTAGCTGCCGAACAGGCACATCTCCAAGAAGGCCTCTTCGAAAGCATCCTGGGCCTCATTCCTCTCGGCATGATAGTGGGCGAGCGCAATATGGAACCCAGGACGTTGTACACGCCCAGGCCCAACCGCCCACCGCGCAACTTCGGCTGCCTTGTCGTAACGGTCAGCATCGATCCATAAGCCAACCAAGGCGGTTAAGTCTGTGTAATGTAACCGTCCTGGGTTATGCGAAAACATCCAATCGTAGATCTCGAGGCACTGATCATACCGGGCGTAATCTCGGTAACGCCGGGCGGCAAGCAGCATTTTGCCCTGTGGCGAAGGGGAAAATCTAGCCAAATCCAAGTCATCGACGAGAAATGCTCTCAATTCTATTTTTGGCGGGTCATAGAAGAAGCGGACTTGGTTGTCTCCTTGTTCTCGACTTATCAGGTCTGGCTCGCGATAGATGATCTTGATTTCTTTGATTGCCAACTCGGCGTCTGGCCACAATAGGATGAATTCCGGCGGAGCGGGGATCCGGAAGGACAACCGGGTAAACAGCGTAGTGGCACGCTGATAGAAATAGAGATCCTTGTACCGCACGGTCGGATGGTAACCGGCGCCACCCCACGTGAATACTTTCCCAGGATCGATACGGTCCCGCACCTCAAACGCAATTCTGTACGCTAGATGAGATAGCAATGCAGCGTGTTCCGCAAATCCTTCGTTTGGTGTTACGCTGCGCGGCTGGCGGTTTATATAGACCATCACATGGGCAACAAGGTCCATATCCCCATAGCTGCATGTATTTATGATGATCTCTTCTGAGACGCCGTCCGGCCATCCAATGAGAAGGGGTTGCGGTTCAAACCGCGTCGGCAATAGAGCCAGCCCGGCATTCACGTCCGCCCGCAACGCCTCGCCTTCACCTTCGGCGATCAAGGCCTGCGCCAGGACCGATAGCCGGTTGCGTGCGAGAGGATGATCCATTCGGTCGGGCGGAATCGCCGGCTCATTGTCGCGGCAGATGCAGAAGACCACAATCAGCGAGCGAGGTTGGAAGCCTGGTACCCTACTCAGCATGGAGAGGGCAGCCGCGTCAGCTTTCGCCTCTTCCTCACGCAAAGCGGTCGCTTCGCCGTGCCCCATATGACCAAGCGCGATGTGCGCTAGTTCATGAGCTAGCACAAAATAGATTGCATCAATAAGAAGTTGTAGATGCAGTCTGACAAGATAAGGCCCCCTGTCAGGGTCTTGATATGAGGCCAGAGTCCGGTCCACATCGAAGCGTCCACGGAAGTCCGTGAGATCCAGCTGCGTCTTCGTCATGACGCGAGCCGCCGTCCGCCCGGGGACGTCTTTGCAATACCCAAACGGAAATGCTTGCCGCAGGCCGTCCATTATCATTTCAAACGGCATTTTCTGATATCCGTCTCCCGCTTCGGCTTCGGGAACGAGATGCACAGAATAGAAACTTAGAGCCTCTGCCGGGAAGTTAGTAACGTCGACGAGGTCACGCAGTGATATCGTGCCGTCTATGTAAAAACTCAACTTGGTCAAGTCATCGGGTAAACCATTGTGCGCCTCGGCGTCTGCCGAACCGATCAAAAACGGACTAACCTGAAAGAGATAATTTTCCAGGAGATAGGTCGAGAGAACTAGAATCGCACCGCTCAAGCTCGAGACGAACCCCAACCCCACGTGAAGTCCGAGCTCATCCGAGCTTGCATCCTCCGCTTTGTAATTCGCCAACTTGCCACCACCCTCTCCGCGAGCGTGCAAGTGAAGTTCCGGCAAGTGCCGTCGACTGTCACACAGCGAAGCGTAGGCACGGGTTACAAGTAACGAATGAAACTTGTCCTCGGTCGTCTCCGAAGATTCGGACGTTAGGACTTCTAGAAGGCCCGAGCTAATTTCAGGAGCGAGGTAAAGAGTTTCCATGCGTCACCCCAACCGGGATTCCCCCGCAAAGCCAAGTATTTCGAACCTGTCCTGCCGCGCCTCGCGTGCAACACCATCATCGAGTCGACGTTCGAGGTCGGTCGCCGCTTCCGCTGCTCGATGCCACGTCAATTGTGGCCAACTCGACCCCGGCGCAGTGATCCGGCCGGGACCCGGCGAATGGCACGCGCGTACATCCGAGTGCGCGCTGGCCGCAACCACTGCGTGGCCTGATGTCGATCGATGTGTGTGGGTGGATTGACGAAGCTGAGCTGCGCATGGCGATCCTCGCAGTGCGGCGCGTCGGCGTCCGACGGCACGGATAACCCTAATTCGAAAATTATGGTCGCCAGAAGATCGGCTCAGTGTGAGCTGCTTCACACATTCCGTCTTTTTGTGAAGCTAATTCTCGACGCCAGCCAGCTCATTCATCGCCTAGTTTGGTACGAAGGGGCCAAGCCGCCTCTCGGCTCATGGGCGTACCCGGTTGTAGGCTTCCGCCGGTTCCGCGTGAGCGATCGTCACTGAATGGCCGGAACGGTAGCGTAAATCCGCCGGTAAAGTCGCGGCCGCCGCTCCCCCGTGCCTGTCGATCTCACGCATGATAACGTGCTGTATCAATCTGAGATTGTATGTCGCCTTACCGTTTGCAGGCCAAGCCTGGCCGAGCGAAAGCCGCCGGCCTTCCGCTTTTCCAAAACAAAAAACCCGAATCACACACTAGACGCGCTTTCGGAGAGGAGGAACTCGGTGTTCGACCCGCGCAGGAGGCGAAGGGTCGTTTTTCTTCGGGACGCCCGGTGCGCCCACGACATCCGAGCAGCACCGGGGAAAGCGCGGTCAACGGGGCGGGAGAGTGTATTACCGGGCCACGCCCCTGCACGAAAATCGCCGGCGTGACAATCGGGATGTCGCGGAACGGATTGAGGGCCAGGAGATCGGCGTCGCCCGCGACGATCAGATCGGCACGGACGTTGACGGCCAGCTCCAAAATTTGTCGTCCGTAGGATCACGACATACCACGATCTGTTCCGTGATCGTGACCAGATCGGCTGCTGTCCGCGGGGCAAACGCGCGCTCGCGCCGGAGCCGCGAACGTGCGAGACAGGCGCCATGATGGTGGTTCAATCGGCGCGGAACGAACCGGGGGGCGCAGTCGCGCTGCTCGCCTCGCGACGCTTCGGCCCCCTGTTCGCGACGCAGTTTCTGTCGGCGTTCAACGACAACGCGCTGCGCAACGCGCTGGTGCTGATGATCGCCTATCGCGTCGACGCAGCAGCGCTGTCGGCCCAGATCTTGATCCCGCTCGCCGCCGGCATTTTCATCCTGCCGTTTTTCCTGTGCTCGGCGACGGCGGGCCAACTCGCCGACGCGATGGACAAGGCATGGCTGATCCGTCTGATCAAGCTCTGGGAGATTCCGGTGATGGTGGCGGCCGCCGGCGGCGTGCTCGCCGGCAGTGCCTCCGTGCTCCTGGCACTGCTCTTCGCGATGGGAATTCAGGCGGCCTTCTTTGGCCCGCTGAAATACGCGATCCTGCCGGATCTCCTCGCTCCGGGCGAGCTGCTGCTTGGCAACGCCCTGGTCGAAGCCGGTACCTTTCTTGCGATCCTGCTCGGCACGATCGCCGGCGTGTTGATCGCCACCCGTCACGGCGCCGCCGCCGTCGCGGCGCTGATCATCCTTGTTGCGCTGTCCGCCTTGGCCGCGAGCCTGGCGATTCCGCACACCAGCGCAGCGGCCCCAGGCAGCGCCGTGCGCTGGAACCTCGCCGCGGCGACCGCGCGCGTCATCCGGCAGGCGGCCGGCGACCCGGTGCCGTTCCGCTCGATGCTCGGGATTTCGTGGTTCTGGCTCGCTGGTTCCATCTACTTGTCGCAATTTCCGAGCTATGTCCGCTTTACGCTCGGCAGCGAAGAGGCCGTCGTGACCCTGTATCTGACCGTCTTTTCGGTCGGGATCGCATTGGGCTCGCTGCTCTCGAACCGGCTCCTCGGCGGCAAGGTGAGCGCGCGGATCGTGCCTTGGGGTGCGCTCGGCATCGGGCTGTTCTCGATCGATCTGTGGCTCGCCAGCCCGGGTCCGGTCGCCGCCGGAGATCTCGCCGGGCTCGGCGTGTTCCTCGGCGATCCGGCGCATTGGCGCATTCTCGTCGACCTGGTCGGGATTGCGGTGTCGGGCGGGGTCTTCGTCGTACCGCTGTATGCGCTGTTGCAGGCGGCGAGCGAGCGTCAGCGCCGCGCCCAGGCGATCGCGGCAAACAACGTGATCAATGCCACTGCAATGGTCGTCGCTTCAGTGGCGACCATGGGATTGCTCGCCGCCGGTGTTAGTGTCCCCGGGCTGTTTTTGCTGACCGGCAGCCTCACGCTCGTCGTCGCCCTGTTGTCTTGGCGCAGTCTGCCGAGCTTCGCTTTCAGCCCGGAGCTGAGCTAAACGCCGCATCGATGATCGGCGTGGCTCAACGCCGAGGAGCGCCCGGGTCAGGCTCCGGGGCAGCTTCATGCATTCGCGGATCGTGGTGGCGATTCCCACCGGATCGAAGGCGGCGGCACCCCGGCTATACCGGTGACGCGCAGGCCGGCGAGACGGAACAGCAGCGCGGCCCGCGGCAAGTGGGCGCGGTCGCTGACCAGGAAGACCGCACGCCCGCCGCGGGGCCGCAGCAACCGCGCGGTCTCGCGTGCATTCTCGACGGTGTCGTGAGATCCGGGCTCGACCAGCAACGCCGCCTCCGGCACGCCGCGAGCGAGCGCCATCCGGCGCATGATTTCGGCTTCCGGCACCGGCCCGTCACCGCCGCCCGAGAGCAGCAGCATCGGCGCGGCACCCGCCTGAAGGAGCCGAATGCCGCAATCGAGCCGCCGCATCAGTCTCGTCGAGGAGCGGCAGCCGAGCACCACGACGGCATCCGCTATCGGATCCGTTGCTCGCTGCCCCTCACCTGCTGCACCGATCTTTCCGCCTCTCCGCTGCACCCCCACCCTTCCCTCCCCCGCGAGCGGACGCGAGCGGGGGAGGGTTAGGGAGGGGGCCGGGCGAGGGCTGCCTGGCGCTGCTCGTTTCAGCCCGAAGGGTCAGGCGCCGGCTGTGATCGCGTCGGCGCCCTTGATCCGGGCGGCCAGTGCCGCGGCGAGAAAGCGGTCGATATCGCCGTCGAGCACGGCACCCGTGTTTCCCGTTTCGACGCCGGTGCGGAGGTCCTTTACCATCTGATAGGGCTGCAGCACGTAGGACCGGATCTGGTGGCCCCAGCCGATATCCGTCTTGGTCGCGTTCATCGCTTCGGTCACCGCCTCACGCCGTTGCAGCTCGGCTTCGTAGAGCCTGGCGCGCAGCCGTTGCGATGCGCTCCATCTCCCCAAGCACGAAGCGGATACCGGCCGCGGCCGATGGAAACGTTCCAGAAGCGCGTGCCGCGCCGGCGCGAAGGCCTCGGGCAACACGAACGGCTCGCCGAGCAGACCGCCGCGCACCTCATAAATGGCTCCTGTCGGTATCCAATCGATGTCATCAAGCACACCCAGGCGAGTAAGGACGTGATGTATGGGGTCACGGGGATCGCTGGTCTCGTGGAGCGAAGCCTCGACGACGAGGCCGCCTGCCTTATAGGTCGTCGCCGCGCCGCCGACGTCATGGTTGCGCTCGATTAGAAGTGTTTTGCGCTCTGCTCGTGCAACGAGCCCGGCTGCGATCAGTCCGCCGAGCCCACCGCCAATAACAATCACGTCGTAGCCACCCGCCATATTCTAGCCATTCGACCATTTGCTCGGCGGGCAGGCTAGCGGTCTTCAGTGCGAGCGTTCGCAGCATCGGGATGGAGCTGCATAAACGCCGTCGTCGCCTTGGTTGCTCGTCGCTCGGCCTCGGCGGGCTCGGGCGTCGTGGCAACCCCCAGTAGTAAGCCCACCATCAAGCCCTCCCACAGAAGTCCTAGGTATTGCGTCGCCATCTCCGTTGGCTCTCCCGAACCGATGAGCCCCGATGATTGCGCGTTCGCCAATAGTTCGGCGAGGGCGCCGCGCGTGGCATCACGGCCGGCCACGTCGAGAGCTTGGGCTATCTCAGGCGAGCTCGTCGCCTCGCCGATCGCCAGGCGGAACGTGGCGATCACCGACGGATGGGAAACCTCACGCACCAGGTTCGTCGCAAAGCTGGTAAGCGTCGATGCGAGCATCTGCCGGCTTCGTGGGGTAGGCAGGTCCGGCGGTAGCCGCATTCGGTCGGCGCGACTCATGATGCAGGCGACGAGCACCGCATGCTTGCTGCCGAAATTCGCATAGAGGTCTCGTTTCGAGACTTTGGCGCGCCTGGCGATTTCGAGCGTGCTGGTACCGGCATAACCGTCTTCAGTGAACGACTTGAACGCAGCACCGAGGATGCGCTCTTGCACAGGAGTTTCGGCGGAGGACCGATCGGGGGTGACGGAGTTTTTCATGTGCCCTAAAAATCATCTTGCCTTGGTACCCATCCGTACCCTACATAAAGGTACGGATGGGTACCCAGAACTTGCACGGAGTTCTCCATGAGTGTCCAGGCTTCTCGATCCACAAGCGCCGAAATTCGGGAGACCGCTGTCCGATCCAGCGGGGTCAGCAAAACGCACCAGACGGAAACGCCGGAGGGGGCTTGGCTAATCGTCGCTCTGCTGTTTCTGTTCATGCTGATCAACTTTGCCGACAAGGCGGTGATCGGGATCGCCGCCGTCCCAATCATGCAGGAGCTCCACCTCAGTCCACGCCAATTCGGATTGATCGGCTCGAGTTTCTTCTTGTTGTTTTCGGTTTCGGCGATCGTTACCGGGTTCATCGTTAATCGGGTGCAGACCCGTTGGGCGTTGCTGACCATGGGCCTCGTCTGGGCACTGACCCAGTTTCCGATGCTCGGGACGGTCGGGTTCGCGACGTTGGTCGCCTGCCGGGTCGCGCTCGGCGCCGGCGAGGGACCGGCCTATCCGGTGGCGCTGCATTCGGCCTACAAATGGTTTCCCAACGAGCTCCGCACATTGCCCACCGCGGTCATCGCACAGGGAGCCGGCATCGGCATCATGGTGGCGCTGCCGCTGCTCAACTGGGTCATCGTGAATTATTCCTGGCATTGGGCCTTCGGTGTGCTTGGCATTGCCGGCCTCGCCTGGACTGCGGCGTGGCTGGTGCTCGGCCGCGAAGGCTCGGTGACCACCGCCACATCGCCGGATGCGACGCCAACACCCGAAAGGATTGCCTACGGGCAGCTGTTGCTCAGCCCGACGATCATTGCGAGCTGGTGCGCGGGTTTCGGCGCCCAATGGGGGTTGTCGCAAGCCCTGTCTTGGCAGGGGGCATTTCTGATCAAAGGGCTCGGCTTTACGCAGGGCTCGATCGGCCTGTTGGGTGCGCTTCCGGCGGGCGCCAGCGTGATCCTGGTAATCGCCGCCGGCTGGTCTTCGCAACGCCTGCTCGCTCGCGGGGTATCGAGCCGGGTGGCGCGCGGGATCTTCGGCGGCGCCTGCGTCGCGCTCGGCGGCGCGGCGATGGCAATCATGCCGTATGTGCCGGGCATTTCCGCCAAGATCGCTCTAACGACGATCGGGGTGGCGCTGCCTTCGGTCATCTACGTGATCGGGAATGCCGTCGTCAGCGAAATCGCGCCGGTCGCTCAGCGCGGCGCGCTGCTCGCCATCGGCACTGCTGTCAGCACCTCGGCCGGGCTTCTGGCCCCCTACGTCATGGGCAGCGTCGTCGAGACAGCGGCGACGCCGCTCGACGGCTTCAACACCGGCTTCATGATCTGTGGTGTCATCATGCTGGTCGGCGGCGTCATAGGCATGTCGCTGATGCGTCCCGAGCGCGAAACTATCCGGTGGGCGAGCGAAATGCCAGAGGCGGCAGCCAGGCCTGCTTGAAGGAGCGGACAGCGTTGTCCGTGGCCGCTTTTGGCGTGTCTCACCATTTGAGGCTCTTCCGAGGCAGAGCCCTCCGCTTGTTGTCGACTCAAATTATGCACTGCTTTCCCGACAGCGGACCCCAACCGCGGCCCGCCGTTCGCTGGTCACGGACGCCGCGAGCTGATCGCAAAGGCATAAGTGCGGTCAGCCGGCTAGCAAACGCCGCTTCTACGACCGCTTTGGTGAAGGGTTTCGGATGCCGGCCTGTGGTGACCTATCCGCGCGCACTGAGGGCCGGCGTCCGAAAGCCCCCCAGGAAGGAACCCGCGGGGGGCCGTGTG
>JGI26340J50214_10000724_pt1 | contig 11192 bp, 11 predicted proteins | sample BogFormECP12_OM2_FD_50214 | JGI IMG/M metagenome (IMG submission 50214)
GCGGCACCGACGTACTCGGGGCCGAGGAGGGCGGCACCGACATACTCGGGGCTGAGAAGGGCGGCACCGACATACTCGGGGCCGAGCCGGGCGGCACCGATGTCCTCGGGCCCGAGTCGAGCTGAGGGACTGCCTCCCGGCTGGGCTACTCATAGCCCAGCGAGTCGTTCCAGCCGGATTCGGCTAGCCGGGGACCGGGCACAAGACCACCGCGAGGTGCCGTAGCCGGACCGCGAGGTGGTGGACAGGCGTGCATTCCCGCAGGTCGGCGCCTGCTGGCCGGGTTGAGAGCAGCACCGTCAACGCCTGCGGCCTGGTCCAGGGCATCGCCCTGGTCACCTTCCCGGCGGCGAGCACGATCTTCACCGCCCCTGCCTCCTATGACCTGACGAGCAGCCAGTACGGGCTGCTGTTCGTACCGCAGATGAGCACGGCGATCGCTGCCTCGCTGATCGGCGTCGGCCTGCTCTGGCCTGGCCTGACCCGGCGCGCCAGCGAGAAGACCATAGGCGTGGCCGGCCTGCTGGCCGATCTGGCCTCGATGGTGCTGCTGATCGCCAGCTGGCTGGTGGTGCACCAGCACGCGGCGGCCTTCGCGCTGCTGCTCATGGCGACGGCCTGCCTCGGGGCTGGCTTCGGGCGCACGGTGCCATCGCTCAATACGCTGGCCGCCGCGTTCCACCCCGCGGCGGCGGCCAAGTCCGTACTGGTCCTGAACGCGTTGCTCGGCCTGGGCACGGCCCTGGCGCCGGTGTTCGTCGCGGTGTTCACCGGCCTCGGGTTCTGGATTGGCCTGCCGGTGCTGGCGGCCTGCCTGCTGGCCGGCCTGATCGGCGTCAGCCTGCGGCTGCCGCTCGATCCGGGGCCAGTCCAGCCTTCGGTACTGCCTGCGCCGCGACCGGCGGCGGCCAGCCGCATCCCCGCCGGGTTCTGGGCCTTCGCGGCGTTCGCGGTCCTGTACGGGTTCTGCGAGACGATGAACGGCAACTGGTCCCAGCTGGACGTCACGTCGCTGGGCGTCAGGACGGCGACCGCGTCGCTCGCGCTGACCGGGTTCTGGGCGGCGGTGACCGCAGGCAGGCTACTGCTCGCCGCGGTCCAGCGCTGGCTGCCCAGCCGGGCCGCCTATCACGGCCTGCCGTTCCAGCCGTCGCCCGCCACGGTACATCCCCGCCCCGCACGCCCGCGGCCGGCGCCCGGATCGCAGCTCGGCCGGGACGACCGGAGCACGCTCCAGGCCTGAGGCACGAACCAGGCCCGTTCGGATCAAAAGGAAGTCCCCCTAACGGTACGGCGGGAAACGCCTGCGTCGGCGGGTTAGCTCGGCGGGCCGCCGGTGTTTCGCCAGGTACTGGCGGATCTGCTCCAGGTTGTAGGCGGAGGACTCGCGGGCTCATTCCTCCCAGACGATGGAACGTTCGGCCTACGACGACCACGGTCGCGCGGTGGAACACGGCCAGCACCTGTACCGCGCTTCGCGCTACAGCTTTGATCTCACCCTGACCGGATGGTGAGGTGGGTCACTATGGCGGCCTGGTCGCTCTGGCGGCTTGGTTAGAAGCGGCCAATCCGCCTGACGTTGGTCACGCGAGTGCGGAATTCGGCTTCGCCGAGGTGCCGCAGGCCTCGTATCCGCCCGAAATACAGTCCGACCACCACGGCGATGTGCTGAATCGCAGGCCCGGACATAAACGTCTCACTTCTCAGCAATACGGACGAGTTGCCGTAATTAATCTATAACCCACCAGATAGCTACGAAAGAAGCGGAAGCCCGGCTAATAGGTGACCCTTTAGTCACATAATTTGGCGTGACCGATGACGATCTCGTGTTCAGGGCGCTCGCCGACCCGACACGGCGACTCCTGCTGGACAGGCTCTTCGAACGAGACGGCCGCACCCGCACGGAACTTGGGGCCGGGCTGGACATGACCCGCTTCGGCACAATGAAGCACCTGCGCGTGCTCGAGGGCGCGAGCCTGGTGCTCACGCAGCGGTCCGGCCGGGAGAAACTACACTTCCTCAACCCTGTCCCGATCCGCCTCATCTACGACCGGTGGATCAGCAGGTATACCGGAAACTAGGCGTGTAACGCCGGCCGGCCCCAAGGCAGATCTAGAGAAACCTGTAATTCCGCAGCTTATTAATCGACGACTCGGTCACGAATATCCACGTACACCATGGATACGGTCGTAAGCCTGCGTCAGTGAAATATCGTGTCCAGCCAGGCGATTACCGGGGCCGGAAGGCTGCGGTCCGCCATCTAGGCCAGCCCATGCCTGTCCAGGTGGCCTCCCGCGCGGCGAGGCGAATTCCAATGAATGTGGCGCTCTAATGATTCTATCGGGTAGAGTGCCACATTCATTGGTAATAGGTGGCGAGATCAGCGGGCGTTATGCCCGTTATGCGACGGCGGGCAGTAAAGAGCTCTTCGATTTCTGCCATGCCGCAAGTGAGGACCTGGCGGACAGTTGGCTCGACCGTCTTGCGGCTGGCTCATCACCCACTCGTTTCATCGTCCAGACCTGGGCTAAGGCGGCTTAGGCCGATGCCGCGGGGCTTAGCTGGGCCTAGGCCTTTCTGGGCGGGGAAGATAAGGCATTCGCCCGATGCGGGGGGTGGGGCCTTACGGCGAATCTTGAGGATGTGGGGAGCCAGACCAGGTTCCCCCGGGGCCGAGGAGGAACCATGCATCCCGAGATTCTCCGTGAACTGACCGCCCAGCACGGCCGCGAGATGCGAGCGCGGGCGCACCAGGGCAGGCTCGCCCGGATCGCGATCCGGGTCGGCCGTCGTCGGCCCAACCAGCCGGACCAGGCCGACGGGTTCGTCCTGCCCGCCATCCCCGACTACGTGGACGGGTCGTTCCGCACCGAGCCCGCCGGCGAGGCGGTGGCCAGCGAGGCGGGCCAGGCGCCCGCTACCCATCACGCCGCCTGAGGCGGCCATGACCGTCCCATCCATCGCCAGCGACCTTTCCGGAATGTCAGACCCTCGTGGCATGCTGACTCTACAGATGAGCGGGCGAGCGTCCAGTCCTGTCCTGGTCGGGCGGGACGAGCAGATGGCCGCCCTGGAGGCCGCTTTCGCTAGCGCGCGCCAGGGCGGTCCGTCCGCCGTGCTGCTGGGCGGGGAAGCGGGCGTCGGCAAGTCCAGGCTGGTCAGCGAGTTCGGCCGCACCGCGGCGGCGGCGGGCGCCCGGGTGCTGACCGGCGGCTGCCTGGAACTGGGGACCGACGGGCTGCCGTTCGCTCCGTTCACCGCGGTGCTGCGGGACCTGGTGCACGAGATGGGCGCGGACGCGGTGGCCTCGATGCTGCCCGGCCGGACCACGCGGGGGCTGGCCCGGTTGCTGCCCGAGCTCGGCGAGCCGGACACCGCCGGCGATCCCGCCGAGGCGCGGGCACGGCTGTTCGAGGAGGTGCTCCGCGCGCTCGAGCACCTGACCAGGCACTCGCCGGTGGTCCTGGTGATCGAGGACGCGCACTGGGCCGACCGGTCGAGCCGGGATCTGCTGACGTTCCTGATCGGCAATCAGCGGGCTCTGAGCGGGCTGCTCATCGTGGTCACGTTCCGGTCCGACGAACTGCACCGCACTCACCCGCTGCGTCCGCTGCTCGCCTCACTGGACCGGATCGCCTGGGTGGAGCGGATCGAACTGCCCCGCCTGACCAGGTACGACACCGGCGAGCTGGTCGCCGGAATCCTCGGCCGCCAGCCGGCCGGCGACCTGGCCGACGCGCTGTACCACCGTTCCGAGGGCAACCCGCTGTTCATCGAGGCCCTGCTCTGCTGCGACGGCGAGCTGAGCTCGGAGCTACCGGAATCCCTCCGCGACCTGCTGCTCGACAGCGTGCGCCGGCTGCCGGAGGACACCCAGGAGATGCTGCGGGTCGCCAGCGCCGGCGGTGAGACGACCGGACACGCGCTGCTCGGAGCGGTGACCGGCCTGGAAGACGCGGCGCTGACCCGCGCGATACGGCCCGCGGTGATCGCTAACGTGCTGCACGCGCGGGGCAACGGCTACGCGTTCCGGCACGAGCTGATCCGCGAGGCGGTGCACGAAGACCTGCTGCCGGGCGAGCACGGACGGCTGCACAGCCGCTTCGCGGAGGCCATCGACGCCGACCCGACGCTGGTTCCTCCCGGCCGGGCCGCCATCGAGATGGCTCACCACTGGCACTCGGCGCACGACTCCGCCTCGGCGCTGATCGCCGCCTGGCAGGCGGCGGCGCAGGCGGGCCGGGCGGTCGCGGCCGCCGAGCGGCTTTCGCTGCTGGCCCGCGTGCTCGAACTGTGGGATCAGGTGCCAGACGCCGCCGAGCGGATCGCCGCCGATCACAGCCAGGTCCTGGAAGAGGCCACCGCCGCGGCCCACGACGCCGGGGAGTACGAACGCGGCATCGCGCTGGCCACCTCGGCGCTGCGGGAGCTGGATCCCGCCACCGAGCCGGAACGGGTCGCGAAGCTGCTCGGGGACCGCGGCCACTTCAAGATGAAGCTCGGCCGCAAAGACTACGCCGTGGACCTGGAAGACGCCCTGGATTACGTGCCCGCCGACGTGTCGCCGGCCATCCGGGTGGACGTCCTGCTCGCGCTGGCCCACTGCCCGCCCAAGGTGACCAATGAGCGGTCCTACGCCGAGGAGGCGCTGGCGCTCGCCCGCCAGGCCGGCGACGAGGCGAAAGAGGCGAACGCGCTGCTTACGCTGGCCATGTTCAACGCCGACCCCGGCCAGCAGGCGCCCTCGGACAGCGGTCCCCTCGACCTGATCTTGCAGGCCCGCGCCATGGCCGAGCGCAGAGGCGCCGACGACGTCCTGCTGCACGCGGCGGTCAACGAGTCTCACCTGCTTGAGGGCGCCGGGGAACACGAAAGTGCCGCCGAGGCGGCCCGCCGGGCCACCGTGAGCGCAGACCCTCAGCTGCTCTCCCGCACCTCCGGCAGCCTGCTCGCGATCAACCAGGCCGAGCCGCTGTCCGCGCTGGGCCGCTGGGACGAGGCACTGAAAATAATCACCGGGGCTATGGATCTCTACCTCGCCCCCGGGCCGATGCACCGGGCCATACTCCAGGTCATCACCGGTTCCATCGCCCTGGCCCGAGGCGATCTGGCGGTGGCGGCACAGGCGGTGCTGGCGGCCCGCGACGCGCTGGGCCCGGCACGCTACGAGGACCAGCACCAGCTTCCACTGGCCAGGCTGGAGATCCTGCTCGCGCTCGGTAAGGACGGACCGGCCACCGCGCTCGCGGCCACGTCGCAGATCATGGACCGCTTCGAGCTGTCCGGCAGCAGCCCGAGGTACGCCTGGCCTGTCGTGGCCGCCGGGGCGAGCGCCGTGCTGGCGGCTGCCGGGCTAGCCGGGGTGGCGCACGACGAGCGGCTCCGCGACGAGGCGGCCTGCCTGGCCGAACGGTTGCGAACGGTCGCGGAGAAACTAGGGACGTTCGGCCCGGCCCAGCGGGCTTTCCAGCTGACCTTTGCCGCGGCCGACGCGCACGCCACCCGCCTGCTCGCCGGCGGGGAGCCCGGCCCCGGCGCTGGGCAGGCGGACGGGACGGCCGGCGAGCCCGGCGGGCTGGCCGCCGCCTGGGACGAGGCCGCCGCCGCGTGGGCCGGCCTCAGCGAGCCTTACCCGCTCGGCGAGATGCTGCTGCACGCGGCCTCGGCCACGCTGGCCTGCGGCGACCGCAACGGAGCGGCGGAACGGCTGCGCCGCGCAGCCCCGCTGGCCGACGAACTTGGCGCGCACCCGCTCGCCGAGCAGATTGCCCTGCTCGCCCGGCGCGCCAGGATCCGGCTGGCGGGCGACGACGCGTCCGAGGGCCAGTCGCCGGGCGACCCGGGAGCCGGGAGTGGCGAGCTCGGCCTCACCGAACGCGAACTCGAGGTGCTCCGGCTGGTCGCGGCCGGGCGCAGCAACAGGGAAATAGCCGCCGAGCTGTTCATCTCGCCCAAGACGGCCAGCGTCCACGTGTCCAACATCCTCGGCAAGCTGGGTGTCGCCAGCCGCGGCGAGGCCGCCGCCAGGGCGCACAGCTTCCGCCTCTTCGAGGATGGTTCAAGCTGAGCGATGAGGTTCGGCCGACGAGGCTGAGACCGTGGCCGTCTTAGCCGAGGAACTCACCAGCAGGACCCCGGCGGGCTCCCGGCGCCACGGTCCCGACGGCGGCCGCCTCATAACCGGCTGGCTGGCCGGCGAGCCTGCGGCTGGTCACGGGTCCGATCCGGTAGATTCCTGCCGTGGTTAGGAGAAGTTACCGGCTGACCATCGACGCCCCGGCCAGCGGGGCGCGCGGCGGCCGGGGCTGAGAGCATGCCGCCGGTGCCGCCGGTGCGGCCGGGACGCCGCCGGATGTACGCGCGCGGCCGTCAGCGGCGCACTGCCTGGCTAGCCGTCCTGGCCATCCTGGTCGTCGCGGTCACCACGGCCGCCGGCTGGCGGGGTGTCCGCCGACCGGGTACTGCGGTGTCCGGGGTCGTGTCGGCGCCGCTCGCTATGTCGGCCACCGGGCGGGTAGCGATCGGCCGGCCGCCGCCGAGCCCGCCTGCGGCATCGCGGTTCGCGGCGACATCAGCCAGCAGCTTCGCCGCGACATCAGCCAGCAGCCCGGTGCTCAGTCCCAGCGCCCGCCACTCCTGCCCGCCTGCGGCAACCGCATGCGCAGACCTCAGCGCCCGTCTCACCTGGCTGCAGTCGGACGGCACCATCACTTACGGTCCGGTGCGCATGGAGCCGGGGCTGCCCAGGACGCCGCGCGGGACCTTCCACGTCGAGTGGAAGGCAGGCGCGCACTACATGAGCACCGAATACCACGAGCCGATGCCATACGCCGTATTCTTCGCGCCGGGCGGGATCGCCTTCCACGGCGGCAGCCTCACGGTGCGATCGCATGGCTGCATCCACCTGGATACCGGCAGCGCCCGGTACTACCACGACCACCTGCCGGTCGGGGCCGAGGTCGTGGTGTTCTGAGCTGTGCCGGCGAACCCCGTCGGCGAGCTTTGCTGCCGGGCGCTGCGATCCTGCTCAGCCCAGGATCGGTGACGACACCAGCCGGGCCCGCTCGACCGCGAACAACTTCAGCAGGATGCGCGCCTTGCGGCTGCGCGATCACCCGGTACGGGCAAGCCGCGGCTTGCTGTACCGTGCCGGCATGGGTATCCCACTCAGCCAAGCGGCGCTCAGGCTGGTCGACGGGAAGAACTACGCGGTGCTGGCCACGGTGAACCCCGACGGCAGCCCGCAGACCTCGGTGGTGTGGGTCGGCCGCGACGGCGACGACCTTGTGTTCTCGACGGTGGAGGGCCGCGTGAAGCACCGCAACATGCTGCGCGACCCGCGGGTCAGCGTCACCGTGATCGACTCCTCGGACCCAGAGAACTACGTCGAGTTGCGCGGCCGGGTGTCCATCACGCCGGATGTCGGTCGGCGGGTCGATACTCAGCTCTCATGGAAGTATGACGGCAAGGACCCTGGCGAGGACCGGCCGGGAGCGGTCCGCGTGGTCGTGCGGATGGTGGTGGAAAAGGCCACTGGATACGCGGCCTGAGCTCTGTCCCGCGGACCGCTGGTTTCCCGTCACGTCCCACGCAATGCGCCGAGCGTTTCCGCGGAAACGCTTTTGGCACTTGCCTAAGGCGATTGCATGATACGTTTCCGCGGAGACGTGCGCGTCAGCTGCTGAGTTCCCGGATCCGCCTGGCGATGAAGGACCGGGCGGCCGGGGCCGGCTCGAGGTCGAGCGCCGAGCTGTAGACGTCGATGGCTTCGCTGTGGCGCCCGAGGCGTTTCAGCAGCTCGGCCCGGGCGATATGCAGCTGGGCCCAGCATTGCAGCTGCGGGTGATGGGCCAGGGCATCGAGGATGACCAGCCCGGCGGCCGGGCCCTCGGCCATCGCGAGGGCCACCGCCCGGTTGGCCTCCACAACTCCGGTGGGCTCGTAGCGGATCAGCTCGGCGTACAGGAGCGCGATCTGCCGCCAGTCGGTGCGGCCGGCGCTGGATGCGGTCGAGTGGCAGGCGGCGATGGCGGCATGCAGCTGATAGGGCCCGGGCCGGCCTTTACGCAGGGCAGCCTCGAGGATCGCCTCGCCTTCGGCGATCATGACCGCGTCCCACAGTCGGCGATCCTGGTCCTCCAGCAGCACCAGCTCGCCGAGATCGTCGCTGCGCGCCGCCCGGCGGGCGTCGGTCAGCAGCAACAGCGCCAGCAGCCCCATCGCCTCGGGCTCCCCGGGGAGCAGGCCGGCGATGCCCCGCGCGAGGGAAATGGCGGTGTCGCATAGGTCACCACGGACCAGGGCGTCGCCGCGGCTGGCCATGTGACCCTCGGTGAACACCAGGTAGACCACGCGCAGCACGGCGCCCAGCCGATGCGGCAGCTCGCCGGAGCCCGGAACCCGGAAGGGGATGCGAGCATCACGGATCTTGGCCTTGGCGCGCACGAGGCGTTTGGCCATGGTCGCCTCGGGGACCAGGAAGGCCGCCGCGATCTGTCCGGTCGACAGGCCACAGACCGACCGCAGGGTCAGGGCGACGCGGGCGGAGACGTCCAGCGCCGGGTGGCAGCACAAGAACACGAGGCTGAGGGTGTCGGCCGCTCGCGGCGAAGCGTCCTGTCCGGCGCCGGACTCGCTGGCCTCTCGCATCGAGGCGGCCTCCTTGGTGCCGCGGACGGCCTCGCGCCGTAGGCGGTCTAGGGCCTTGTGGCGGGCCACGCCGATGAGCCAGCCCAGGGCGTTGTCGGGCACTCCCGTCGATGGCCACTGCTCCAGCGCGACCACGCACGCCTCCTGCACGGCGTCCTCCGCCGCCCCCAGGTCACTGGTTAGGCGGCACACGGTAGCGACCGCTGCCCACCAGTGCCTGCGGATCAGTTCGTCGAGCGCACCGCTCACACCGCTGCCTGCACCGCCACGATCGGGCGGACCTCCACCGAGGCGTCCCTGGCCGCGGGCATGATGGCGGCCCACTTGAGCGCCTCGTCCAGATCGGCGCACTCGACGATGGCGTACCCGCCGAGCTGCTCCTTTATCTCCGCCGAGGGGCCGTCGGTGAGGATCGTCTCATCGTCTCGGACCCGCACCGTCGTCGAGGAGGACCGGGCCGCCAGCGGGGCGCAATCGATCAGCACCCCCGCCTTGCCCAGCGCCTCCAGGGCGGCGCCGTACGCCTGCATGGTCTGGTCGAACTCGGCCGTTCCCGGTTCCGGGAGCGCGTCCGTCGTGCGGTTGAGCAAGAACATGTACTTCACGGTCCGTTCCTCCGATGGGTTCCGAACGCCACTGGCCTACTCCCTAATATCGAACGGACCCAGCCCAGATGGACACTTCTGCGAGGATCACCCCTCGATGATCCGTGACGGCTGACGCCGGGGACGTTAGGCGCTGAGGGCGTGGATAGCGGTATCGACGCTGTCGTAGGACCTGAAGAACCGGTCCAGGCCCGTGAGGGACAGCAGCCGGAATACCTCTGGAGCCGCTCCCGCCAGCGCGAGCATCGTGCCCGTGGCCTCGGTGCGCCGGTAAGCGTGCACCAGGACGGACACGCCGGTGGAGTCGCAGTAGGTGATTCCGGACAGATCGAGGACCAGCCCGGCGCCGGACTCGCACGGGGCATCATCGAGATAGGTGCGCAGCTGGGGCCCGGTGTGATAGTCGAGCTCGCCGGACACCGTGATCAGGCACGGTCCGGCCGGGTCAGCCCGCATGGTGACCGCCAGGTTCGCGTCCGCGTTCGGCAACACGTCTCCTGTTCGCTGTTCCCGCGTCCTGCTTATAGCCTACATTTGCCCTCTGATCAATTACGTTATCCTGCTGGCGTGAGGTAAGGGGCTGGCCCATGAGCAGCGGCGATAGCCCCGGCCCGGCGGAGCTGACGTTCCCGGGCGACGGCGAGATGGCGCTGCGGATGCGCGCCTACCCGTGGGCGACTTCGCCGCTCGGTGACCCGCGGGATTGGCCGGCCAGCCTGCGCACCGCCTGCCGCATCTGCCTGACCTCCCGGTTCCCCATGATCGTGTGGTGGGGCGAGGAGCTGCGCTTCCTCTATAACGACGCGTACCTGCCGCTGCTGGGCAGCAAGCACCCGGCACTCGGGCGGCCGGGTGATCAGGTCTGGAGCGAGATCTGGGCCACGATCGGCCCGATGCTCGATTCCGTGCTGCACACCGGGCAGGCCACCTGGTCGGAGGACCTGCTGCTGCCGATGAACCGGCACGGCTACTGGGAGGAAACGTACTGGACCTACTCCTACAGCCCGCTGCACGACGACGACGGGACCGTGCGCGGCGTGTTCACGGCGGTCAGGGATACCACCGAGCAGGTGGTCGGCAGGCGCCGGCTCGCCGCGCTGCAGGATCTGGGCGCCCAGGCGGGGCAGGCTCGCAGCGTCGCCGAGGCGTGCGATCTGGTCGTTCGGGCCCTGGACCGGGCACGGGAGGTGGTGCCCTTCGCCGCCATCTACCTGCGCGGGCCGGATGGCGGGAGCACCGCCCTGATCAGGAGCACCTGGCCGGGCACCGATCCGTCCCCGCTGCCGGGCGGACCGGGCGGCTGGCCGGTGGATGAGGTTGTGCGCAGCGGCCACCCGGTCACGCTGACCGACGCGATCGCCCGGTTCGGGGAGCTTCCGGCCGNCGGATGGCAGACGCCTCCCGCGGAGGCGATGGTCCTGCCGCTGAAGGGCGGAACCGGCGACCAGCTGACCGGCGTGATCGTGCTGGCCGCCAGCGCCGGCCGGGCCCTCGACGAGGCTTACCAGTCGTTTCTGGGCCTGGTAGCCCAGCAGACGGCGGCGCTGGTGAACAGCGCCGTGGAATACCAGGCGCAGCTGCGCCGAGCGGAGGAGCTCGCCGAGCTTGACCGGGCCAAGACGACGTTCTTCGCCAACGTCAGCCATGAGTTCCGGACGCCACTGACCCTGATCATGGGTCCGGTGGAGGAACTGCGAGCCAGGCTGGACCCTGCCGACGGCGCCGCGGCCCAGGAGCTGGACGTGATCTACCGCAACGGCTTGCGGCTCGGCAAGCTGGTCAATACCCTCCTCGACTTTTCCAGGATCGAGGCCGGCCGGATGCAGGCCAGCTTCGAGCCGCTCGACCTCGGGGCCTTCACGACCGAGCTAGCCAGTGTCTTCCAGTCAGCGATCGAGCGGGCCGGCATGCGGTATGAGGTGGACTGTCCCTCGTTGA
>JGI26340J50214_10000725_pt1 | contig 11149 bp, 8 predicted proteins | sample BogFormECP12_OM2_FD_50214 | JGI IMG/M metagenome (IMG submission 50214)
CCGCCTGGACCTGGGCGGGTACTACCTATTCCACGCGATCCGAGCCGACCTGCTGCGGCGGCTAGGCCGGCGCGCCGAGGCGGAAGTGGCCTACGAGAGCGCGATCGCCCGGAGCGGNAACGCGGTCGAGCGCGCCCACCTGACTCTTGCCAAGCAGCAGGCGTCCCGTCCCGACTAGGCCCCTAGGGGAGCATGTCGACGCTGAGGCAGGCCTCGGTGCTCGGGATGCCCTGCTCGCTGGCCCGGCGGTCGGCCATGGCCAGCAGGCGGCGGATGCGGCCGGCGATGGCGTCCTTGGTCAGCGGCGGGTCGGCGAGCTGGCCGAGTTCCTCCAGGCTGGCCTGCCGGTGCGCCATCCGCAGCTTGCCCGCCATGGTCAGGTGCTGCGGCGCCTCCGGGCCGAGGATCTCCAGGGCGCGCTCCACGCGCGCGCCTGCGGCGACGGCAGCTCGCGCACTGCGGCGCAGGTTGGCGTCGTCGAAGTTGGCCAGCCGGTTGGCGGTGGCCCGGACCTCGCGGCGCATCCGACGCTCCTCCCAGGCCAGCACGGCCTGGTGTGCGCCGAGCCTGGTCAGCATGGCGCTGATCGCCTCGCCGTCCCTGATCACCACCCGGTCCACACCGCGCACATCGCGCGCCTTGGCGTGCACCTTCAGCCGCCGCGCCGCGCCGACCAGGGCGAGTGCCGCCTCGGACCCCGGACAGGTGATCTCGAGCGCCATCGAGCGGCCTGGCTCGGTCAGCGACCCGTGGGCCAGGAAGGCACCGCGCCAGGCGGCCTCGCAGTCGCACGCCGAACCAGACACCACCTGCCTGGGCAGGCCGCGCACCGGGCGCCCGTAGCTGTCGATCAGCCCGGCCTGGCGGGCCAGGCTTTCGCCGGCCTGCCCCTCGCTCACCCGCACCAGGTAACGGTTGCCCTTCCGCAGGCCGCTCGGCGAGAGCACCAGGAACTCGGCCGGGTGCCCGAACACCTCCGTGATGCTCGCGCGCAGCCGACGGGCCGCCGCGCCGGTGTCGAGTTCGGCCTCGATCACCACCCGGCCCTCGGACAGGTGCAGACCGCCGGCGAATCTTAGCAGCGTGGAGACCTCTGCCTTACGGCAGCAAGGCTTGATTACCTGGACTCGGCTGAGCTCGTCCTTTACCACGCTGGTCATCGCCATGCAGCACTCCCCTGTCCCTCGGGGGGACGACCCCCCAAGACCCCCCCGCTTCCGAGGGGATCCTCCCCCCGAGACCCCCCAGGGGTCCCCTGCGGGGACCCGGTCCGGAATATCTGCGCATACATTCCCGCCAGCAGCCTCGGGTCATGTTTGGGCGTGCCGTCGGCCGCGGCCACGTCCGCCATCACCAGCCGGGCCCCGAGCATCGCGGCCGCCTTCTCCAGGTCGGCCAGGTTACCGGTGCCTGCAGCCCTGGTGTCGGCGAGGACCACGTCCACGGTAAGCCCTGGAGCGTGGCTCGCGAGGACCTCGAGATGCTTATGCGGCGAAAATCCTCCCGTCTCCCCCGGCTGCGGCGCCAGGTTGAGCACGAGCAGCCGCCGGGCCGTGGTGACATGCAGCGCGGAGGCGAGCTCGGGCACCAGCAGGTGCGGCAGCACGCTGGTGAACCACGAGCCGGGGCCGAACACCACCCAGTCCGCGTCGAGCACCGCGCGTACCGCCTCGGGCACCGCCGGCGGGTCGGGCGGCAGCAGCGTGATCGACCGCACCTGGCCCGGCGTCGTGGCGCACTCCACCTGTCCCCGGACCGTGCTGACCTCCTCTGGCCTGGCCGGGTCGGCACCGACCACCTCGGCCACGATATCCAGCGGCACCGCGGCCATCGGCAGCACCCGGCCGCCCGTGCCAAGCAGCCGGCCTACCCAGTCCAGGCCCGCGACGGTGTCGCCGAGCAGGTGCCACAGGGCCACGATGAGCAGGTTGCCGACGGCGTGGCCGGCCAGCTCGCAGTCGCCGCCGAAGCGGTGCTGCACGACCTTGCTCCAGGTGGTGCCCCACTCGTCGTCTCCGCACAGCGCGGCCAGCGCCATCCTCAGGTCGCCGGGCGGCAGGACGCCGAAGTCGCGGCGCAGCCGGCCGCTCGACCCGCCGTCGTCCGCGACCGTCACGATAGCGATGAGCTCATCCGTCACCCTGCGCAATGCCGACAGCGACGCCGCCAGCCCGTGCCCACCACCGAGCGCTACGGCCCTCAGGCCCGTCACCAGATGCTCACTCCCGCCCCAGATCCCGGTGCACCACCTGCACGTCCGCGCCCGTTCCCAGAGCACCTGCGACCCGTGCCGCCAGTTCGTCGGCGATCGCCACGCTCCGGTGCTTGCCGCCGGTGCAGCCCACCGCGAGGGTGACGAACCGCTTGCCCTCATGTTCGTAGCCGGGCAGCACCACATGGAGCAACTCCGCGTAATGACGCAGGAACTCCTTGGCGCCAGGCTGGGCAAGAACGTATTCGCGGACCGGCTCGTCCTTCCCTGTCATCGGGGCAAGTTCGGGGATCCAGTGGGGGTTGGGCAGGAACCGGCAGTCCGCCACCTGGTCGGCGTCTACCGGCAGGCCGTATTTGTAGCCGAACGAGACGATGCTGAGCCTCAGTCCGGCCGCTGTGCCGCCGCCGAAGTGGTCGCGTATCCTGGCCCGCAGCTCGTGCACGTTGAGCCGGGTCGTGTCCAGGACGAGGTCGGCGTCGCCGCGTACCTCGCGCAGCAGTTCGCGCTCGGCCGCGATGCCGTCGGTGACCCGGCCGTTGCCCTGCAGCGGGTGCGGCCGCCGCTCGCTGTCGAACCGGCGCACCAGCGTGTCCTCGGCGGCCTCGAGGTAGACCACCCGGGCGGTCGCGCCGCGCGCGCCGACGTCGCTGACCGCCGACTTCAGGTCGGTGCTGAAGGCGCGGCTGCGCACGTCGACCACCGCGGCTATCCGGCTGACCGCGCCGTTGGACCTGGCCGCGAGGTCGACCATGGTAGGCAGCAGGCCCGGCGGCAGGTTGTCGACCACGAACCAGCCCAGGTCCTCGAGTGATTTGGCGGCGGTGGACCGCCCCGCCCCGGACAGGCCGGTGATGACGACGATGTCCGCCGGATCCTCAGCCATTTTCATGATTGCTCCCCCGCTTGATTGGCACCCAGAGCGGCCGAGACGGTCGCAGCGAGCCGGGGGCCGATGCCCGGCACCGCCGCGATCTCCTCCACGCTCGCTGCGCTGAGCTTACGCACCGAGCCGAAGTGCTTGAGCAAGGTCTTGCGGCGGGCCGGGCCGAGCCCGGGCACGTCGTCGAGCACGCTGGTGGTGGCGGCCTTGCTGCGCTTGGCGCGATGGTAGGCAATCGCGAACCTGTGCGCCTCGTCCCGCACTCGCTGCAGCAGGTACAGCCCCTCGCTGCTACGCGGCAGGATGACCGGGTACTCCTCGCCCGGTTGCCACACCTCCTCCAGGCGCTTGGCCAGCCCGCACACGGCGACATCGTCGATGCCCAGCTCGGCCAGGGCTCTGGCTGCCGCGTCGGCCTGCAAGGGGCCGCCGTCGACGACCACCAGGTTGGGCGGGTAAGCAAATTTCCGCTGGGCGGTTACCTCGGTCCGTTCGGCGATGAGATCTTGATCTTGCTCCTCTTCGGGGTCCGGGTCGCCCAGTGTGTCCAGCTCGCCCGTCTTCTCCCGTTCGGCCAGGTAGCGTCGGAACCGCCGGGTGATCACCTCGAAGATCGAGGAGATGTCGTCGGTGCCGGCGAGGCCCCTGATCGCGAACCGGCGGTACTCGCTCTTGCGGGCCAGGCCGTCTTCGAACACGACCATCGAGGCGACCACGTGCGTGCCTTGCAGGTTCGACACGTCGTAGCACTCGATCCGCAGCGGCGCNTCGTCCAGGCCGAGGGCCTCCTGAATCTCGTTCAGCGCCTTGCTCCGCGTGGTCAGGTCGCTGGCGCGGCGGGTCTTGTGCAGCGCCAGCGTCTCGCCGGCGTTGCGGGCGACGGTCTCGAGCAGGGCCTTCTTGTCGCCGCGCCGCGGCACCCGCAGGATGACCGGGCCGCCGCGGCGTTCGGCCAGCCACTGGGACATGGTGGGCGGGTCCGGCGGCAGCTCGGGCACCAGGACCTCGCGCGGGATGCCGGCGTTGACCGCTTCGGGGTCGGCCGGGGTGTCCGCGTAGACCTGGCCGAGGAACTGCTCCACCAGGCCGGCCCGCGTCACCTCCTCGATCTTGTCCAGGACCCAGCCGCGCTGCCCGCGGACCCGCCCGCCGCGCACGTAGAACACCTGGACGGCCGCCTCCAGTTGGTCCTCGGCCAACGCGATCACGTCGCAGTCGGTGCCGTCGCCGAGCACCACTGCCTGCTTCTCGATCGCGCGCTCGAGCGCCCGCAGGTCATCGCGGAGCCGGGCGGCGCGCTCGTACTCCTCCTCCCGCGCGGCCTGCATCATCTCGGCCTCGAGACGGCTGGCGAACCGGCTGGTCNGGCCGGCCATGAAGTCGCAGAAGTCCTGCGCCAGCGCGCGGTGGTCCTGTTCGCTGATCCGCTTGACGCACGGCGCGGAGCATTTGCCGATGTAACCGAGCAGGCAGGGACGGCCGATCTGGGCGGACCGCTTGAACACGCCCGCCGAGCAGGTGCGTACCGGGAACACCCTGAGCAGCGTGTCGACCGTGTCGCGGATGGCCCAGGCGTGGCTGTACGGGCCGAAGTACTTGGTGCCCTTCCGCTTGGCGCCGCGCATGACCATGACCCGCGGGTACTCCTCGCCCATGGTGACGGCCAGGTAGGGGTAGCTCTTGTCGTCCCGGTACTTGATGTTGAACCGGGGGTCGAACTCCTTGATCCAGGAGTACTCGAGTTGCAGCGCCTCGACCTCGGTGCCGACCACAGTCCACTCCACGCCGGCCGCCGTGGTCAGCATCATCTGGGTGCGCGGGTGCAGACTGGCGAAGTCGGCGAAGTAGGAGTTCAGCCGCTGCCGGAGCGACTTGGCCTTGCCGACGTAGATGACCCGGCCACGCTGGTCGCGGAATCTATAGACCCCTGGAGACTCGGGAATCTCGCCCGGCGCCGGCCGGTAGGCCACGGGTCCGTGCGGATCTGCCACGAAGTAACTTTACGCTCCCCGGGGTCTAACGGGTCCGCGCTCCAGCCGGCCACGATGGCCTTCGTGGATACGTTCTTTACCGCGGTCGGCCGGCTGTCCGTCCGCTTCCGCTGGGTGATCGTGCTGGCCTGGGTGGTCGGGGCCGTCGCGGCCATGGCGCTGCTGCCGTCGTTGTCGAGCGTGACGCAGAGCGACAACACCTCGTTCCTGCCGGGCAGCGCACCCAGCCAGCAGGCGGCCCGGCTGGCCTCACCGCTGCAGGGCGCCACGCTGACCGCGGTCACCGTGGTGGCCGTACGCGCGGACGGGACGCTGACCGGGGCGGATCAGGCGTTCGTGGCGCGGCTGGCGGGTTCTCTGTCGCGGGTCGCCAGGGTCGTCTCGGTGCGGGACGCCGGCCAGTCCGCCGACGGCCGGGCCGAGCAGCTCACCGTGCTGGCCGCGTTGGCCCAGTCTGGCGGGCTCGCCACCGCCCAGCAGGCCAGCCTGGTGTCGGGCGTGCGTGACGTCATCCGCGCGGCGGGCCGGGGGGAGGCAGGGTCGCCCGGGTTCTCGGTGCATACCGCGGGCCCGGTGGCGACCCGGGTGGACACCAACGCGACCTCGACCAAGACCGGCAGCCAGGTCCAGTGGTTCTCGATCATCTTCGTGATCGCGCTGCTCGTCGCGGTGTTCCGGTCAGCGCTGGCGCCGCTGATCGCCGTACTGCCTGCCGTGGTCGTGGTGCTGGTCGCCGAGCGGCTCACCGCCGCGGCCGCGTTGCACGGGCTGGGCGTGTCGCAGATCGCCTCGCTGCTGTTGATCGTGCTGGTGCTCGGCGCGGGCACGGACTACGCGCTGTTCCTGATGTTCCGTGTGCGGGAGGAGATGCGGGCCGGGCTGCCGTGCCACGAGGCGATCGTGCTCTCGGTGGCGCGGGTCGGCGAGACGATCACGTTCTCCGCTGGCATCCTCATCGCCGTGCTGCTGTCGCTGGCCACCGCCACGTTCAGCCTTTACTCCGGGCTGGCGGCGCCGCTGGCCATCGCGGTCGGGCTGATGCTCATCGCCGGGCTGACCCTGCTGCCCGCGCTGCTCGCGATCTGCGGCCCGGTCGCGTTCTGGCCCTCCTCGGTGAAGCCGGGTACCGGGCGGGCCGGGTGGTGGGGGCCGACCTGCTCCCGGATCGTCCGGCGGCCGCTGGCCACGCTGGTCATCGGCCTGGTCGTGTTCTGCGCGCTCGCGGTGGCCTCGGTCGGCTATCTGGCCGCGGGGTTCGGCGGCGCGGCGACCGGACCGGCCGGAAGCGACTCCGCGGCGGGCGACGCGCTGCTGACCAGGCACTTCCCGCAGACAGCGGCCAATCCGACGCTCATCGTGCTGCGCCTGCGGCAGCCAGTCTGGGTGGCTCCGGCTTCGGTGGCGGCGGCCGGCCGGCAGCTGACCGCCGACCCGGTGTTCACCTCGGTGTCGGGGCCGCTGAACGCCAACGGCACGGCGCTGACCGCGGCGCAGTACGCCGCGCTGTACGCCGCTTACGGCCCCGCGCGGGCGCTGGCCGCCTCGGCGGCGGCCGAGGTCCCGCGGGCGAAGCTGGCCGCGTACCAGTCCTACCGGGCGAGCGGGTCGTACGTAAGCGCTGACGGGCACACGATCTCGTTCGCGGCGTCGCTGGCGGCGGGGAGCCCGACGACCACCGCAGCGGAGCAGGCGGTGCCGGCCGTCCGGGCCGCGGCCGTCCGCGCGGCGCGGGTCGCCGGGGCGTCGGCCTACGGGGTCACCGGACAGGCGGCATTCACCTACGACGTCGCCCAGCTGTCCGACAGCGATCTGCGCACCGTCATCCCGATCGCCATCGCCGTTATCGCGGTGCTGCTCGCGCTGGTGATGCGCTCACTGATCGCGCCGCTCTACCTGATCCTCTCGGTAGTGCTCTCCTACTTCGCGGCCCTCGGGCTGACCGTGCTGGTGTTCATCAAGGCGGCCGGCCAGCCGGGGCTGACGTTCATCCTGCCGTTCCTGCTGTTCATGTTCCTGCTGGCGCTCGGTGAGGACTACAACATCCTGGTCATGACGCGGATCAGGGAAGAGGCCCGGCACCTGCCGCTGCGGGAGGCGGTGGGTCGCGCCCTCAGCGTCACCGGGACGACCGTGAGCTCGGCCGGGCTGGTACTGGCCGGGACGTTCGGCGTGCTGGCGATCGTCGGCTCGGGCAGCGCGGGTGCCCAGAACGTCAGGACGATCGTCAACGTCGGCGTCGGTCTCGCGCTCGGCGTGCTGATGGATACCTTCCTGGTCAGGACGTTGCTGGTGCCCTCGGCGGCAGTGCTGATCGGACGGTGGAACTGGTGGCCGTCGGCGCTGTCCCGGGCTCGGGCCGCCGACGACCCCTCCGGCGACCCGGACGCCTCCTTTACAACGTATAAGTTATTACTTAAGCTGGCATTCGGGGAACAGCCGGACCTGACTAGGGGCAGTCATGACCGTTACTGTCGAGCATCTTGGCGCCGAGTACTGCCAGGATCCTTACTCAGTGCACGCCCGGCTGCGGACGCAGCGGCCGGTCTCGCGGGTGACCATGCCCGGCGGGACGCCCGCATGGCTGGTGACCGGGTACGCGGAGGCGCGGACCGCGCTGGCCGATCCGCGGCTGCTCAAGATGCCGCTGGACTGGCGTCCCGACCCGGACTCGATGTACGACGCTCTCGACGTGCACATGCTCAACAGTGACCCGCCGGACCACGAACGGCTGCGCAGGCTGGTCAACAAGGCCTTCACTCCGCGCCGCGTCGAGGGGCTCAGGCCGCGGATCACCTCGATCACCACTGAGCTACTCGACGGCATGTCCGGTCAGCGCGAGGTCGACTTGCTGGCCTCGTTCGCTTTCCCGCTGCCCATCACGGTGATCTGCGAGCTGCTCGGCGTCCCCGTCGAGGACCGGGACGACTTCAGGAAGTGGTCGGCCACCATCGTCTCGAACACGGCCGTACCCGAGGTGTTCCAGGCGGACGCCACCGCGATGGTCCGCTACTTCATGGCCCTGCTGGCGGCCAAGCGGCAAGAGCCCGGCGACGATCTGCTGTCCGCGCTGATCTCGGCCCGGGATCAGGGGGACGGGCTTCGGGAGAACGAGCTGGTATCCATGGTGTTCCTGCTGCTGGTGGCTGGACATGAGACCACGGTCAACCTGATCGCTAGCGGCATGCTCGCGTTGCTGCTCAGCCCCGGGGAGCTCGCCCGGCTGCGGGCCGACCCTTCACTCCTCGGCGGCGCGGTGGAGGAACTGCTCAGGTACGTGAACCCGGTCAACCACGCGACCTACCGGTTCGCCGCTGAGCCGGTCGAGATCGGCGGGGCGCGCATCGGCCGCGGCGACCCGGTGATCGTGGCGCTGAGCTCGGCGAACCGCGATCCGTCCCGGTACCCCGACCCGGACCAGCTGGACCTCGGCCGGGAGACCTCGGGGCACCTGGCGTTCGGCCACGGCATCCACTACTGCCTGGGCGCGCCGCTGGCCCGGCTGGAGGCAGAGATCGCCTTCTCTCACCTGCTGGCGAGGTTCGGCTCGATGCGGCTGGCGGTGCCCGCCGGGTCGTTGCGCTGGCGGCCGAGCACGCTAATCCACGGCCTGGAGTCGCTGCCGGTACGGCTCGTTCCCTGAGCCGCCAGCGCGGAGCCCGCCCGGTAGCCTCGTGCCTGTCAGTCACCCGTTCTGGGTGATGGCACGTCCTCGTATCACTGGTAAACCTCGATCGCAGAATGAGAATGAGTCCCAGGCCGGGGAGATCACGAGTCCGCCAAGGNGGCACTTGGGTGCGGGTTCCTTTGGCCTTTGCCGTCGCGGCCGCGGCCATTGCGCTCACCGGGCTCGGTCGGGGCGCTGTCATCGAGTCCCTCCGCGGCGCAGATCGCCACGGTCACCAAAGACGCGGCCAGCGTAGCGAGCTCGGTTAAGAGCTTCAACAACGCGTCGAGTTCGGCGTGCAGCTGACCATCCCGGCGGCAGGTATCTCACCTTGGCCGGGTGATGGCCTGTCTCAGGCCAGCCGATTGGCTTCAAGGGACTGGTCAAGTGCTCGGGGAGGCTCTGATGCCTGAGGGGTTGTCGCCAGGCGAGGTCGGAAAGGAGATCTCCGAGCACCGGGCTCACGCTGAGGAGGAGAAAGAGGGTCCCGCCGGGGAGGCCAAGGGGCGGGACCGGGTGATGACGATCATCGAGGCCGTCCTGCTGGCGGTCGTGGCCGTCCTGGCGGCCTGGTCCGGATTCGCCTCGGCGAAATGGAGCACGCAGTCATCTCTGGACCTGGCCAAGGCGTCGGCCGCCAGGACCGAATCCAACCGGGAAGCCTACCTGGCCGCCGACCTGAAGAATTTCGATGCGCTGACATTCAACGCCTGGTTCACGGCCTATATCTTCGGAAACAAGAACGCCATGCGGGTGGCCGAACAGCGTTTCCGGCCGCAGTTCCTGGTCGCGTTCAACGCCTGGCTGGCGACGCATCCGTTCACGAACCCGAATGCGCCTAAGGGGCCGACCTACATGCCCCAGTACGCCCAGCCAGAACTGGCTCAGTCCAACCTGCTCGATGCTCGCGCCGATCAGTACTATGCGCTCGGTGAGACAGCGGGCAACAATGCCGACGGCTACGTCCGGACCACGGTCTACCTGGCGAGCGTGCTGTTCCTGGTGGGAATCAGCGGCCACTTCCGCGTCCGTGCGGCCCGGACGGGGCTTGTCGCCATTGGCGGGGTCATCTTGACGCTATCCGTCGTCTTGCTGCTCCTGGCCCCGAGGCCACCGGTGTAGATCTCTCACGCCCGGCTCGCAGTTTGGTTCTCGACCACCGGGAAGGCTGGTGATATACCGGTTCGATGCAGAGCCTGACCGAGATCGCGCCGGGGGTGCTCGTCGCGACCAGCTCGTATGCGGTGACCACCAGCACAGTGGTGGTCGGCTCCGCCGGAGGCTGCCTGCTCATTGACCCCGCAGTGACCGTTCCCGACCTGGCCGCGCTGGCGGACTCACTCGGCGACCTGGGGCTGCGGCCCGCGGTCGGGTGGTCCACGCACCCGCACTGGGATCACGTCCTGTGGAGCCGCTCGCTCGGGGATGCGCCCAGGTACGCCGCGCCGGCCGCGGTGACCATCGCCGAAACCGAGCGGGACGGCATCATCGACTCTGTCGAGAAGTCGGCTCCGGGGCATGACCTCTCGCTGATCGGGCGGCTACGGGTGCTGGACGCCCCGGTCATTCCCTGGGACGGGCCGACGGCACAGGTAATCGTGCACGACGGGCACGCGCCGGGACACGGCGCCGTGTTCCTGCCTGACACGGGCGTCCTGATCGCCGGCGACATGTGCTCCGACATGGAGATACCGCTGCTGGACACGATGGCGGCGGATCCGCTGGGCGGCTACCGCACCGGGATGGAGCGGCTGGCGGCCGTGCCAGGCGTCCGTCAGGTGGTGCCCGGTCACGGGCATATCGGGGATGCCGCCGAGTTCCGCAGGCGGCTCGCTCTGGATGCCGCCTACCTGGACGCCGTCACGAGCGGGAAGCCGGCCGACGACCCGCGGCTGGCGGGCTGCCCGGACTGGATACGGGGCACGCACGAGGACCTGGTGCGCTACTTCAGCCGGTGACGGGCAGCAGCAGGACCGAGGGGCGGGCCGCGTCCAGGCCGATCTCGTACTGCGTCGGCACGAGGTCCTCGGCGGCCGCGTCGACGTGCCCGTTGCCGGGGTTGCGCGCGAAGCGCGGATGTGCTCCGCCGGTGACCTGGAGCCTGATCCGGTGTCCGCGGCCGAACCGGTGCGCCACGCCGATCAGGCTCACCCGCACGGTGCCGGCCAGCGGGTCTTCCCCGGTGAGCCGCACGATGCCGTCGCAGACGTTCCACGACCTGCCGCGCGGGTCCACGTCGCACAATCGCACGAACAGGTCGGCGTACGGGTTGTCGCGCGAGACGGAGAGCTCGGCGGCGACCTCGCCGAGGACCTCGACTGGCTCGTCCAGCGGATCGCTGCTGAACACCAGCACGTCGAGCCGCCGCTCGACGTGCTGGTTGTCGCGGCTGCCGCCGG
>JGI26340J50214_10000726_pt1 | contig 11149 bp, 10 predicted proteins | sample BogFormECP12_OM2_FD_50214 | JGI IMG/M metagenome (IMG submission 50214)
CGCCAGCGGCTACGTCGAAACGGTTCGGCTTCTTGATCCGACGTGTCACAACTTCCGGATCTTATCTGTCCGTAATCCACGAAGCAGAGTGACAAAATACCTTCTTTTCTTACGAAATGTCAGTGCGAAGGCTGGTTGGTCGGGGAGGTTAAGCGAATTAGGTCGTCTCATTCCGACTGGAGGGCTCCCAGCACTATGATCGCTGAACGGACTCTAGCGCAGGCGGCTCATGCCTGGGGCGCGCAGGGGATCCCCTTTAATGACGAACCAAAAAAGAGAATCCCGAGTGGGCTTCTCGTTTTGAACAGTCGGGATCCCGTATGATCCGGAAGCTCTTCCTCTCCTACGGCCGCACTGACGACGAACCATTCGCCGGCAACTTTTCGATCGCCTGATGGTCGAAGGGTTCGATGTCTGGTACGACCGCGAACGCATGCCTAACAGGGGGCTGTCGTTCACGCAGGAGATCCGAGACGAAATCGACCGATGCGAGCGACTGATTCTTGTCGCTGGTCCGGCCGCGCTCTCGTCGCCCTACGTGCGTGCTGAATGGCAACATGCCCTTCTCTTTGGCCGCTCGGTAGTAACTGTGCTTCGGTGCGGGCAGCACGAGGACTTGCCGCAGGAATTGCGGTTGTTGGATGCGCCCGATTTCCGCAACCCGCGGCCATTCGCGGACGCCATCTCCTACCTGCTTCGTCAACTCAGGGAGGATCCGAGCGAGTGGGGGAAGCTACTCACTCCGACTCCTACGCTGCCGTTCCCATTCGTTCCCCCTAACGAAGGATTGGACCTTCTCGGGCGGCGTGTATTGCCGGACATACCGGACCCGCCGTGGTCTCGGGCGCGGAGCAAACTACGGCGCTGCTCGGGATGCCCGGTATTGGCAAAAGCACGCTCGCCGCTGGGTTCGCCCGCATGGCGCAGGTGCGCCGCGCCTTCCCGGGCGGCGTCGTATGGCTCACCGTTGGGCAAAGCCGTACCGCGCATGGAGCAGAGGCAACGGAAATTGGAGCTCGAAAGGCAAGCTGCATTGAGCAAATCAGAAAGTAATCGAAGGCGGATGCTGACCATTCTGGCGCTGGTCGGGTGCGGACTGTTTGCGATTGTCTTGCTTGCGCTAGTGGAATCGTTGGCATCTCACGCACCACGGTCGTATCTATGGATTCTATTTGGAACGCCAGCTGTGGCGGGCGCCTCGGGCGCGGCTGTGCGAGTTCTGTGGGACAATTGGCAACAAAAGACGGTTCCGCTTGAAGTGCGCCCGGTATTGATGACCATCGTTCTCGGTTTTTGGGCAAGTGGAGTAGTGGGCGCCGTCTTTGTCTTGCCGCAAATCTGGGCTTTAAAGGTATTCGATGTGGAACAAGCGGCAAAACTCACCGGATTCGCCGCGCCAATCGGGCTTTTAGCAGGTCTGGCATTGGATAGGGTTTTTCCACAACTGATCAAATACGAGGTACCAGTAGAACTTGGACATCTTGATAGGAGGAATGCTAGGCGAGAGGACGAATGAGTTAGAAGTAACACAACGCATCGCGGACATATTGGTATCCGCTGGGATTCCCGCCACTGTATACGGCATGTTTGGTGGGGAACTCCGCACAAGCAGTAAAGTTGGGCTACAAGGATCCGTCTATTCAGGGTGATCTGCGTACGCAACTGTCTTTTGAGGATATTAACAAACGCGTGAGGGCTGACACGGAAGATGAATTTCCCACGGCGAAGATAACAGGAGCCCGAAATTAGTCTCTTTTTTGCGTTGAGGAAATAAATTAATTAGAGGAGCTGGCTCGGGCCAATTGTAGGGTCTTGCTGCAAAAGTGTTTCTTTCGCAACGGGTTTGTTTCTGATCTGGGCAGAACTTCCTTCGGCTACTAAGGCCGAAATTCATTATGACGAGCGATGAATTTCACGAGCTGGCCGAGAAATGCTCCTATGATTTCGACGGTACTCAACACGACGCGCCACTCGCCCTGACCTGAGTCGCTTGGCTCAACTTGAACGGCAGAAGGGCATGAGGTTTCCCGCATTCTATTAAAGAGTTTCTTAGCATGTCCGGCCCGGGAGATTTTGGTCGTGTCACTGTCTTATCGCCTGACCCCAAGAGTGGCTTTTCGATTTGGGAAACGACTTCTCGATTGGAGAACCGAGAATGCAATTTAATAGGGGCCCAGCGCCAGAAGGGCAAATCGCAGCATAGCGCCATCCGCATCGTGGCCTCCGAAATGGATCCGCGTCATCTTCCGCTGCTGGAAAAGTCACACGCCCTACAACGAAACTTTTTATCTCGACTTACTTAAAAAACGCCCCAAAACAGTTGACGGACCACCTCAGAAATTGGGCTAGGATTCATATTTAGCCCGAATTGCTCTGGCGCGAGATGCAAGCGGCTCTGCTTCCGCAGGACGGCCCATGTCTCGCAGCAGGAGCGCGTAGTTTTCCAAGGATAGCGCAACGTAAGGGTGCTCTGGGCCCAGACCCTTTTCCAAAATCGCTAGCGCCCGTTCCAAAAGGGGTTTGGCCTTAGCGTATTGGCCTTGGTTGCTGTACAGCTCCGCCAGATTGTTGAGGCTCTGGGCAACGTCGGGATGCTCCCGACCCAAGGTCTTTTCGCGGATTGCCAGCGCCGGTTGGTAAAGGGGCTCGGCCTTAGCGTATTGGCCTTGGTTGCGATAGATCTCTGCCAGGTTGTTGAGACTCCTGGCCACGTAGGGATGCTCTGGGCCCAGAGTCTTTTCAAAAATCGCTAGCGCCCGTTCCAAAAGGGGTTCGGCCCTCGCGTATTGGCCTTGGTTGCGATAAATCTCTGCCAGGTTGTTGAGACTCCTGGCCACGTAGGGATGCTCCGGGCCCAGAGTCTTTTCCAAAATTGCCAGGGCCCGCTTCAAAAGGGGCTCGGCCTTCGCCAATTGGCCCTTGTCGCGGTAAAGCTCCGCCAGATTGTTGAGGCTCGTTGCCACGTGGGGATGCTCTGGGCCCAAAGTCTTTTCCAAAATTGCCAGGGCCCGCTCCAAAAGGGGTTCGGCTTTCGCGTATTGGCCTTGGTCGCGGTAAAGCTCCGCCAGATTGTTGAGGCTGGTGGCCACGTCGGGGTGCTCCGGGCCCAGAGCATTTTCCCAAATTGCCAGGGCCCGCTCCAAAAGGGGCTCGGCCTTCGCGTATTGGCCTTGGGCCTGGTAAAGCTCCGCCAGATTGTTGAGGCTGGTAGCCACGTCGGGGTGCTGCGGACCCAGAGCCTTTTCCCGGATCGCCAGCGGCCGCTCGTAGAGTGGCTCGGCCTTCGCGTATTGGCCTTGGGCTTGGTAAATCTCTGCCAGGTTGTTCAGGCTAGTGGCCACATCGGGATGGTCGAGACCCAGGACCTTTTCCCCAATCGCCAGCGCCCGCTGGCAAAGCGACTCGGCGTCGGTATAACGACCACGCTCGTACAAGTACATCCCGACTCGGTTGAGCAATTGAGCGGCTCCGGGAAATTCGAAGCCCCAGCGGTCGATAAGTTCCGCGCAAGTGTGCGCCTGCGGAAGAAGCCGTTCGCAGACCGTCCAAGTCGAAAACTCCACGGATGGAAATGCGCGGTTTACCGCCCGTACAGCGCGTTCCGCCCACATGCGTTGCGTGGCCTCGTCCATCCCCTGCTTCAATACGGCCTGGACCAGGCGGTGAATCTGAAGGGTACCAGCGTTCGGATCTCGACGCAGCAAGGAATACTTGATGATCTCTGAGATGGCGCTATTCAGCACAAGCTCGTCTGATCCCAGCGCTTCCAGTACTGACCCAAGTTCTGGAGCACCCTCGCTGAATACTTCGGTAGGGATCCCATCGGGATGAAGGAATGCGCAAAATCTCAGGAGCTCTGCCGCAACTGGGCTGGCGTTCTCAATATTCTGCAACGAGAGCGTCCAAGTGGTAGCCACCGGGTCCGGATGATCGGAAGCCAGTGTCCCACGAAGCCGGAGGAGTTCCGGTGCGTATTCCCGGTAGAGTCTGAGATAGCTAGACAGCCCACAGCCGGTTTCTTCGATGTAGGCGCCGGCTTGGTCCAGAGCAAGAGGTAGGCCATCAAGTTGCACGGCAATCGCTTTTGCGTCCGCCTGCTCAGTCTCGGCGGCCGCGTCTAGCGGCGCGTCAACTGGGACGTACCCAGCCCGCCGCAACACGAAAAGCGCACCTTCCTCTGTCTCCATTTCTTCTATATCAACGCGTCGAGCCACCGTACCCACGGCGGCCGCACGGGTGGTCAATAGTACGTGACCATTCTTTCCCGGCGGGATAAAGGCGCGTACCATGCTTAGGTCATCAGCGTTGTCGAGGATTAGCAACCAGCCCTGGCTCGAGCCCAGCCAGCGCTTGACGGCTTCCACCGCGAGCATCTGATCCTTACTGTCAGCTTCCGGCAGCTTCAACAGGCTCGCAACCAGCACATAGCTGGAGATCAGCGCCTCCCGCGAGTGGGCGGTTGTCCAAAAGGTGTAAATGTACGAATCCAAGTGCCGGTAGGCATATTCGACAGCCGTTTGGGTCTTGCCGATGCCGCCAAGCCCGCTCAGCGCTGCCCGCCCGTGCCCGGCGAGCGCCTCTTGCAGCTGCGCCAGCACCCGCTCCCTGCCAGTAAAGAATGAGTTCCGATCAGGAATGTTTGAGAGTCCCGATTTCCGACCTGCATTCGTGGGCAGCGGTGCAATGCTAACCGCCTCCACTTTGGGCTTCTGTCGTGCGTATAGCGAAAGAACACGCTGGCGATCAGCCTCGGTTGGCGGCTCTAACTGCGTGACCGCTCCACCGGTCAAGTAACTCGCCAGCCGCTCAGCCGACGCAAGCAGAGAACTCGTTTGCAGCGGTTTATCACCAAAAGTTGCGAGGACCTCCTCATACGCATAAAAAGGCTCATAAAACGTCTCCACTTCGCCCCAGTAGGTAGCTCGTTGGTTTGCAGGGACGTGCCACAGGAATCGGTCGAATCTGGCCCTTGCTATCTCGCGGGCCACTTCCAATTTTTCTTTCTCAAATTTCTCTACGCGCATCGGAACCGGAAAAACGCGAACCTGCGGCTCTCCAGATTCGCTGCGGCGTTGTGCGTCCACTGATGCGGCCACCGCACTCGCTCCCTCGATGCTTTGATTGTTCAGAGTAAAACAGACAACCAGAATGTCTGGCATTTGTACGGTACAGATGCCAGAGACATCGCTCACCCCCGTACGACTGTCGATTAAGATGTAATCGTATTCCTCTCGCATCTTCTGTTTTGCAGCCTCGACTAACACGCCGCCGCCGAGGCGATCGTAGAAATTCTCCCAATTGAATGAATTCACCCGCAACGAGTACGACGATCCCTGTCGCCCGGCTGGGATGAAGTCCAATACAGCGGCATTTGGGAACTCCCAATCGAGCGATGCCGCGTAGCGGAGGATGTTGGCAAATGGTTTGTACCAATCCTTATTACGTTCTTCTCCCTTCTCACCGGACATAGCTTCTGTCGCGAAATCCGTTACAAGATCGATCAGCCCCTCCGATGAGCTAAGCTCCTTATCTAGCAAGAAGGGAGAAAAGTAGCGATGAAGACCTGGGGCTTCGAGGTCCCAGTCCACGGTAAGCACTCGTCGGCCGTTGCTGGCCAGAATCCAGGCGACATTGGCTAATGCCATAGAGCGGCCCGTGCCACCCTTATATGAATAAAAAGTGATTATCTTACCCGAAGGGCCCGAGCTCGCAGCGTCAATCATTGGATTGAGCTTTCGAATCCTGTTATAATCGGCTTGAGGATATGCTTCTCTCCTTCCGCTCTCTTGCGCACTTCAGCATGTTCAATAATCCTCATCCGGGTTTTGTTAAGGCTCGCGCTCAACTGTTTTTTGAATTCAGATAAGGAGTTGATAGAGTCGAAAAAACAGTTCGGATTTTTGGCGATCGAGTTTGTAGGAAATGCGTACTTTACCAAGATTTCTAAGTTCTCACGGTTCACCTTTGTTTCTTCATCGTTTGGGTTCCATGGAATCAGCACCGCGCAATTAAGTAGATTGCGCGTGTCAAATTGCTGCATAAGTTGACAGTATCGGCCCACGTTTAGACTCCAGCTATCCGCTAGGACGACCACAATTTTGTTTTTCTCATTGGCCTCCGCCAGCCGATCTAATAAGTTATCATCAAGCGGTAGAGCCTGGAAGCGAAGCTTCTCGTCTGTTGCTATATCCTGGGCTATGATATAAACTTCATCTGCGGACTCTGGCAGATAAGGCTTCCAGTCCAGGCCCCCTTCATTCCCATAGGAGTCTAGTATGTGCCGATGCTCCTGAAGTTCGTCGCGGCGGCCAGCCACGAAAACGAATTGTGTCCACCGTGGACCTGTATCCATCGCACCTGCGACTTGCTTCGCCATTTTCGAATCCTGGTCCGAACTTCCTTCCGTCTCCCATGCGCTGCGAATCTGATTCAAAGGCGGCAGATTATCCAGGGGCGGCAAGCGACATAGATCGCACGCATTGATAAGTTTATTAGCAAACGCGGCCAAAAATTCTTGATACTTATCGCGATATTTTCGCAGAGCCATGAGCTGGCGTAGACCTCCAGTTGCATATAAATCACCTAAGTCATCGTGTTTGTATTGCACGTCCGAGACGGCCCTAGGGAGCGGTTTCGGGAGCTTGTCCTCAGGAACCCAAAGAACGGGTAGGATCAGTGGAAGTCTAGTCTTGGTGAGCGGACCGGTGTATCTCTCCAAACGTGAGCCGAATACGCGCCATTCCTTACCACAGTACTCCTTCGTGAAATAGGTCGGCGAATACAAGCTGACAAAGACGTGGCTCGTTTGGAGAGCATTCGCCAGCGTTTCCGGCCACGCTTGACCAGGCTCTATGTCCTCGGCATCGAAAAATCCAATATGCTCATCCGGCAGCCCTTTTAATCTGCGGACCGTGCTCCCCAAGTCCTTGTAAAATCTCTGCATGTATGGATCGCGATCTAGACGGGCATAGCTGAAGAAAAAATAGTAACTCATTGGGGTTCTTGCAGGTTCCGTTGCTGATAGTAACACATCGAAAGAACAAGAAGAAGCAAAGGGTTCGGGCTTATCAGAGACCGCTTGGGCGACAAAGAGGTCTGATTTAGCGATGGTCTTGGCCTGGTTGGAGAGACATTGATGACGGAGATTGGTGCGTCAATGGAATCCCATCTACGAACTAGTCCCATATATTGTATCCGCAGGTGTCTTTGACACAAGATAATGTATTTACACGTCGAATTTGCTGGCATTTGCCCAAAGCGATGCCTTATAAAGATTCTCCGTAGTGCGGGCCCCTGCGAAGAGCACTTTCGTCCGCTATTGCCAACCATCAATGAAATGTTGATTACCTTGCCTTACGCGGAGAGTTAACAACAATGGAGGAGTTGTTGCGTACGAGCGGCGTAGAAAATGAGTTCGTCATACGCAGCTTGAAGCATTGGGTCAAGACGCTGAGCCAGAGCTCTGGGGCGAAGGTAAATGCGGTGTGATCCGGATTGAAGAACTCATGCGTGGGCAGCAACAGGCACGATTCCAAGAACATTCTATCCGACGTTTCGATGCAGGATTGCTCGCACGTTGTTAGGGGGAAGCTTCCGTGATTTCGCGGCGCGGTTGGCCGATAGTCCGCTGCTGCGATGGTTCTGCCAGGTCGGGCAGCTTGATCGGGTAAAGGGGCGAGCGAAAACCACATTACAATACAACGTTATGGTACCTAGTTGCCTGAGGAAGCGGCCGGTGCTGCCGGGCTGATCGAACTGCAAGCAGATCAGAGCCTGAGCGAATACCGATGGAGCAGCCTGGCAAGCGGTTACTTGGTTGCGGCGCGTAAGCAAACCAAATGGATGAAGACAGACGAAGGAATAGTCGGGATCGAAGATACGGTGAGCGGCCGGCGGCAGTATTTGGGCCGAATTGAAGCGAAGGGATTGGAAGAGAAGGGAGCGCCGAATCAACCTGAGAACCAAAGTCTACAAAGTACGTTGGTGCGAGGCTGGTATTGGGGGACGGAACAATTCAAAGAAGTTTTGATGAGTCGAGCCAATCACGAAGCGGTAAAACGAAATCGCAATTATCAGACCAGTCAGATGGGACGAGATCACGCGCAGGAAGAAGCGGAGAAGCTTATCCGAATAGGACTAAAGAAATACATAATACATCGGCCATGCTCGCGCAGAACACTCGTTTTCGTCTAAGGCTGCGGCGGGCCTCGTCATTCCACACAAGCGGCTCGTTCCAGTGCGAATCTGAGAAAAAGCGTCGCGCGGACTTCGCGCCCCACAGCTGATGTCCGGTTCGCTTCGCCCATAGTTCTGCATAACAATGATCGCAGGCGGGCGAAACTTTGGTGCAACCCCACCAAGGGTTAAAGGTATGGTCGGTCCATTCAATCGCAGAGTTCTGGCCCACTGGAATAGAATGTGAATAACATGTGAAAAACGAAAGGCAATTTGCTTGTAGTATTCTTTGAACGTGCCGCGGTATACGGAGTCGTCCCGCCTTTCACGTTCACCCTGATCCATCTTCCCAGCCTCTTCGGCTTATAGTGTACAAAAGTGCGCTGCTCCGCTTCTGGTGAGCAAAGATACGCTTTCATACTTGAGATCTATTCTCACGATTCTGCGTTTCATGCGGCCACACTACGTTTCGACTCGGTCAAAGCCTGTTTCGCTGCTAACGCTTCTAGATACGAGTCCAGACTGTCTCCGTCGATCAAGCGTCGACCTCGCCTGCTTCCGGGCCAAGTAACGACGACGCTAGAAATCAGCCCGGCGTCTATCAGTTTGTAGGTGACCGCCCTGCTGAATGGCATTTCCTTGACCTGTAACCACCGATGCCGGCCGCTGCGACTTATTTCTGAAAGCAATCGTGAACGCATGTGGCGTTCAATAAAGCAAAACCGATTTCACTCTTACCCGACCGAAAAGGAAATCGACATGGATAGTCTTGATCCGACGTGCGCTCATATGACCTGTGCAATTTGCACGAAATGCGCGAAATCGGCCGGAAATCTCGGTCAAATGAAATTGTGAGGCTTTTTTTACTGCGTTGCTTATCGTCTGATGGCAAAGTTTAAAGGAAGATTCCGTATTTGCCTCAGCGGTATTACCCCATCTGGCAAATCCGACGTTTTTGCGGACTGCTCTAATGCTTTGATCTTTGTGCCAGCCGACCGTGAGTGGTTATTTTGTGGAGCAAAACGATCGGCTCGATACGTATATCTCCTTGAGAGATCGGGATCAGATTCGCGAGGATTTCGTACGGTTGTGACGCTTCAACACGTGTCCGTAAATCGAAATCTGGAGGTGGCGGGCGGCCTCAAGTGACTTGGCTTGTGCGTGCAGAGCGTGCATTTGCCCAATAGCTTGAAGACAACTCTCGTAATGCTCCCACCCTGCGTCCTGCCGTCCTGGATTTCTCGCACGCGAAGCAACTTGGCGATCTTCTGGCTCGGCGAGTCAACCCGTGACGGTTAAATGAAAATCGGAATTCAGGACTCTATCAACGAGTCCCATGTACCATGTTAGCCCGTGACAAGAAACGATAGCGAACAATTCCAAACGATCTTAGGCTTGTTCTGAAAAAATGTTCTGACCTAGCTTTTTAGCACGCTCCGACTGTGACGTAAGTACTTGAATATAAGCCACTTAAAGCGGGCAACGAGAATCGAACTCGCATAGCCAGCTTGGAAGGCTGGAGCTTTACCATTAAGCTATGCCCGCAACTGAAAGGAAATTGGGGTAAAAGCGTGCCATGGAGTTGCCGCAGCGCAAGCCGTTTTTTGCGATCTATCCGGTTGGTGCTGAACGTGTGTCGGCGTTGGACGCTGATTTTCCGCTCGTGCCGGCGATCGGATTCCGATAGATTCCGCACGGAGTGGAAGTCGACTTCGCGGAGGCTATTGATCGGTTTATTCTCTATCTCGCGACTGAGCGTGGGTTGTCAGAGAACTATCAGTTATCAACCAGGCGGTCGCTCGAGAAATTTTCGGATTGGGCGACCAAGCGGAAAGGATTCGTTTCGCCAAGTAACGTCGAGCTGGCTGTTTTAACGGAGTTCCTGGCTTCGGAGAAGGAGAGAGGACTCGCCCCCGGTTCGATGAAAGTGGTCGTTGTGGCGCTGAAGATTTTCTTTCGTTTCCTGAAGATGCGTTTGATGAATGACCGCGATCCTGCGGAGCTTCTTCCGTTGCCGCGGCTGACGCGATTTTTGCCAAAGACGTTGAATCAGGTTGAAGTGTGCCAGCTGCTGGAAGCGAATATGCTGGGGCGCCCGTTTCCATATCGTGATCGGGCGATGCTGGAGTTGTTTTACGCCTCCGGGCTTCGAATTAGCGAGCTCGCAGGGGCGCGGCTCGAAAACCTGAATCTGCAGGAGCGGATCATCCGGGTGATTGGCAAAGGCTCAAAAACCAGACTGGTGCCGGTTGGACGGATCGCTTGCGAGTCAATCGATCGATACTTAACGCAGGAACGAGGGCATTTGGTCGGCAAGAAAACCGGAAACGAGGTATTCCTGTCGCGGCAAGGGAAGAAACTGACGACGCAACGGATCTGGCAGATCTTGAAGGAGATTGCGGCGGCCACGGGATTTGAGACGAACGTCTATCCGCACCTGTTGCGACACTCATTCGCAACCCATCTTCTGGCGAACGGGGCTGACCTGCGAATCATCCAGGAACTTCTCGGGCACGCCGATATCTCAACGACACAGCTTTATACGCACGTCGAGCAGAGCCGACTCAAATCGATCCATAAACAGTTTCATCCCCGGGGATGAGGAGAAAGGCAGAAGTAAAAAGGCAGAAGGCAGAAGTAGAAATAAATCGTGCTCGTCATCGTTCTCGGCTCCTCGCCGGAAGAGTTGGCGCAATTGCGTCCTCGGCGCTGGTGCTATGTGAAGCCGGCGGCTGCTCGGGTTGGCGCACCCTGCGTGTGCCTGGCAAGGTGGTGTTCCGCAGACGAGAACGAGCAGGACGTACGGTTAATGCCCGAAGTTCGAGGACGAGCACGATTTATTTGTACTTTTGCCTTTTATACTTCTGCCTTTCTCTGTGCCTCCCGTTGCCTTCCTAAGTGCCTCACGCTAAGGGTTAGCTCGAAATTGGAATGAGCAACCTTCGGCTGAGGCCAGCGGATACTCTTGATTACG
>JGI26340J50214_10000729_pt1 | contig 11140 bp, 12 predicted proteins | sample BogFormECP12_OM2_FD_50214 | JGI IMG/M metagenome (IMG submission 50214)
GTCCCGTCGTACCGGCTGCACCAGCTGGCCTACCACCTGGGACAGCTGCACCGCGCGATGGCAATCGCGGGCATGGCCTGGCTCGCGGTCGCCGCCGCGGACGCCGTGCCGTCCTGGCCCGCCGCGGGTACGGCGTCCGTCGGCGTGCTCGCGATCCTGGTTGCTATGGCGCGCACCGCCAGGGACCGGGTGCGCCCATCCCGGCACAACCGGTTCGAGCTGGTCCACCGGCTCGGCGGCTGGGCGGCGCTGGGCATCCTTGCGGTCATCGTTCCCGTGCAGGCGGCCCGGTCGCTGCCGCCGGGCTCGTCCCCGGCCGGACTGCTCGGCCAGCCGTCAGTGCTGCTCCTGGCCATCCTCGTCATGCTCGTGGCGCACCCGTGGCTGGGCGTGCGCCGCCGGCCTGCCGAGTTCCTCGCCGTCACCAGCGAGGTGGTCGTGGTGGCGCTGCCGGGACGATGCTCGCTGGGAGAGTTCGTCAGGGTCAGCCGCGAGGGCCGCGAGTGGCACTCCTTCGCAGTGGCCACGACCGGCCGCGAGGGCGCCGGCCGGTACTGCCTGGTCATCCGGCGCGCCGGGGACTGGACCGAGCGGCTGGCCCGCGACGTCGAGCGCGGGCACCCCCCTGCCCGGCTGTGGGTGCGCCCGATGCGCGGCTACGGGTTCATGTATCACGCGCAGGCCTACCGCCGGGTGCTCATGGTGGCGACCGGGGCGGGGATCGGTCCGGTGCTGCCGTACCTGCTGGGCAGGCCGCCGGTGCGATTCGAGTGCTTGTGGATCGGGCGGCGCCACCGCGCGGCCATGGGCACGGACCTGGTGGACCGGGTGCTGGCCGGCGGGCCGGTCACCCTCATCGATACGGCCCGGGGGCGGCCGGACGTGGGAGCCCGCGTCGCCGCGGTGGCGCACCGGTTCGATGCCGTGTTCGTGGTCAGCAACGACGTGGTGCGCGACAGCGTGGCCCGAGCGTGCCAGGCGCTGGGCGTGCCGTGCTACGGCCCCACCTTCGACTCATAGGCCACGCGCCCGCGGACGGACCGGCGAGCCCGGCCAGGACACACAGCCGGCCGGGCGGAAATTTCAAACCTTCATGCCGAACGAGCCCTGGTGCACGTTCTGAGCCTGGTGCGCCTGCGGCTCCCCCCACCCGGCAGGCCCGTTTTCCCGTGGGCTGGTCAGTCACCGGCAAACCGGCTCAGCGCCGCTGCCTGCTTCACCGTCACAGCCTGGTTGTGCACCTGAATCCAGCCGCGTCGTTCAAACCCGCGCAGCGCCGCGTTGACGCTCTGCCGGGCACCTCCAACCCGGTGCGCCAGTTCCTCCTGCGTCATCTTATGGCCGATGACGCCATCATCGCCGCGGGGCTGGCTCAGCAGCACCTTCGCGACCCGGCGCGGCAGGTCCAGGAATACCAGGTCGGACGCGTCGTCGGTAAGCCGCCGCAGGCTGGCCGCAAGAGAACTCGCCAAGGCCTGGGCGACCGACGACGCCCGCCCGCACAGGTCCTGGATCGCCTCGCGCGGCACGAACAGCAGACGGCAATCCTCCAGGGTTTCGGCGTCGGCCGACCTGGGGCCGCCGTCGGCGACACTGAGCTCGCCGAACACACCGCCCGGCGCGATGACCGTCAGCGTCAGCTCGCCGCCGTCCGCGGAGCGGACCACCACCTTGACCCGGCCGGAGATGACCACGATCAAGGTGTCGCCCGGGTCACCGGTGATGAACAGGACCTGACCGCGGCGGAAGGTCCGCGACCGAGATGCCGCGGCGACAGCCTCGAGGTCTGCGGCCGACGCCGAACCGAGCAGACCAGTCGCCCGCAGGACGTTCGTCACGTCAGCACTCATCCCTATCCTCCAGCTAAGCCGTCGCTGGCGCTTCCGCAGCGTGGTCTTGACCTTGGATGAGGTGAGTGCCGGTGCTTGCCCGACAGCCGCACCACCAGGCCCGTCACATGGGCTGCGAAAATGACACGAATCCACTATGAGAGAAGTCTCCCCGCTTCCAGGCGATTGTCGCTATCGTCTCGCCGCTGAGCGGCTCGCTGCAGCCGCCGACGCCATTTGCTGCGCTCGCGACCGTCGCGGCGATGGCGGCCATGAGCAGCATGCGCACGGCGTCACCGGCCAGCAGTACGGTGCGCCGTGAGTAGCGGTCGGCGACGGCCCCCCCGAACGGGCCGGCTCCCCGAACGGGAAGACACGCAGAACCAGTCGATCGGTGCGTGGATGTGCTGAATGCCCGCACAGTCCTTATGCGCTCCTATTCGGCAGGGCCGCCTCGGGATGGGGTCAAGGTCTTGGCCGGATACCTCTGACGGGATTGCCGAGAGCGAATGAACATGCTGACCCGCGCATAAGCATGTACTAACGCAACGTCCTCAACTCGGCATGTGCGGTCGCTTCGCGTCATGCCAAAGAGGTCAGCGTTGTTGCGCTCGGCTGCCGTCCGTCTGCTTGCCCTCGGGATCAGGCCCGGTGCTGCGTCGGTGCGTCGGTGCGTCGGTGCGCCGTAGGGTACTACGGGACTGTGGTTAGCGCGGTGACGTGATGGGGGCGGACGTTGGCGAAGTCGCGGAGGTTGACGGTCGCGACCGTAAGGATCGCCAGCCGCTCGCACATCGCGATCACCGAAGCGTCGGTCCCGCGCAGGCGCCGGTCAGCGTAGCGTCGCACGAGCTCGGCCATGCGGCGCAGGTCCGCGTCGGTCAATCCGGCCAGCTGGAAGGCGTACTTGTCACCGATGCCCACGCTGTCCGGGAAGGCAGCCTCTGCCACGGGCCCGAGGTACCTGTCGATCAGGTAGCAGGCCTCGGCTACCACGGTAGGCGGCACGAGCAGGACGTCATCGTTGCCGCGGAACCACGCGGTGCATTCTGCATGGTGCGCTTGTCCCGGCGATCGGCCAGCGCATACAAGACGTTAGTGTCAACGACGATCACGAGTTCAGCAGGCTACCGGCCGAAGCCCTCAGCCAGCAGCTCATCGGCCCGCTCAGACACATCGGTCCGCCCGCTGTCACCGATCCCGATGAACGCCGGCAAGGCACGTGATGCCCGGCGATCCGGGAGCTCGCCGGCAAGCGGCTCGAGCAACCCCAGGGCACGCGAAGCCTGCTCCTCGCCGAACCCGGCGACAAGCTGCTGCAGCTGCTCCTTGGCTGTCACATGCCCAGCTTACGCGGGTTAGCTGAATATTCATGATTCCCGCACACCGCCGCCGCTCCCTGGCCGAATCCCCGCCCACGGCGGACCCTGGCCGGCATCGGCGTTCTGCGCGGAATCAAGCGGTGACCGCACGGTTGGCGTCCTGCCGAAAAGCCGTTAGTCCCCACCGGCACGCTCGTCACTCGTACGAGCTTTTTTCTAATAATGCGGTCTAGCTGCGGAGCCCCGTTACGGAATCGAACCGTAGACCTTCTCCTTACCATGGGGTTCCGATCGACTTCCCAGCCAGGGATTACCGTGAAAGGCCAGATCAGAGGCTCTACTTCAGCTCGGTTGGGACAGGTTCAGGGCGGTTCGCACCGGATGCGACCTCCCAAATTCCTCCCAACCGGTCACGGAGGAGGAGCCTATGTCCGGCCCCGGTTTCGCCCGGCCCGATCTCTGTTCGATACGCACTGCCGCCGGGCAGGATGAGCTTGCCGAAGCAGTCCGCAGCGGGTTCAGCGCCGACGGCTGCCCACTGGGCGATGATGACCTGTCCGTACCCCTGACGAGCGGCATCGACCGCGCCATCCGCCTGTCCACGGCGGCGGCCGTGCTCGCCGTGGCGGGCATCGCGGCGTATATCTCCTACTGGCACGCCTACGCGGTCGTCCGGGCACACGGCGAGACCGGGATCACCGCCCGGCTGGAGCCGACCACGATCGACGGGCTCGTTTACGCCAGTTCGATGGTGGTGCTATACGCGGCACGGCACCGGGTCCCGGTCCCGTCCCTGGCCCGCTGGCTGCTCGGGCTGGGGATCGCGGCGACCCTCACCGCGAATATGGCCCAGGGCTGGTCCCGCGGTCTGGTCGGGGCGGTGGTCGCGGCCTGGCCGGCGGTCAGTCTCGTGGGCTCCTATGAGCTCCTGGTCTGGCTCATCCGNATGTCCGGGACGGCAGAACGCAGGCCGTCGGCCGGGCACCTCGGCGACGCCGCGGCCTGCCGCGCTGCGGCGCGTTCTGCTACGACGGCAGCCACTGGCGCCGAGGTCCCCCGCCGGGGCGAACGCGACATACCAGACCAGGAACGGCAGCCTGCGGCTCGGGCCGCCGGGCCGTCGGCTATCCCCGCCCGCGGGCAGCGTGACCAGGCGGTACCTGAGGCCGGCGCCGTCAATGACGCCGCGGTGGCCGCGTACCGGCTGAGCGCTCAAGCCGGCAATCCGCTGTCCGAACGCAAGCTGGCCCAGATGTTCGGACGCACATCCCGTCGCTGGGCGCGCGCCAGAATCGCCGACGCACGGCGGGTACCGTCTTCAGGGCTCATGGTGGATCCGGCAGTCACCGTCGGCGCCCAATCCCGGTAGTGCCCGCGACGGACCCTCAGGGACGCTCTCCCCCGGCGCTGGCGCGCTTGAAGTGCCACTTCCCGGGATCCCGCAGGCCGACGGCCAGCCCAGGGCGTTGCCGGACCTGATCAGAGAAATAATTCGAACAGGTAGTACGGCGTTGGGGCCATTGAGCGGGCAGGCGGCCTCGCCTTAATCCCGTCCTGGGCCGGCCCATGCGAGCCGCCCTACGTCAGGCTCCCCGAGTCTGTGCCCGGCCTTCAGACGCCGTACACCGGACCTGACACCGGCGGGCTGCGGCCGGGCCAACTGCCCGGTCACTCGGTATCCGCGCACGTGCGCCCCGCGACGTCGTGCCACTCGTGCCCCTGCAAGCCGCCGGGGTCGATCGCGGTGGCGGCGGCGAGCGCGAGAATGGCATGGGCCTGGGCCTGGATGGCCAGGGCCGTCTCTGTCCCGTCGGGCACGGCGTTTGCCGCCTCGATCTGCGCGAGTATCTCCTCGGCTCGTCTGTAGTGATACGGCCCCGTCATCGGACCTCCAGCGGATACGGGCGCTCTACCTGAAGGTAATAACGGCTCGTGTGCTGGAATGGGTCACGGCCGTTCCTGCCGGAGGAGACTCGCTTCCCGGCGAGCGGATCTTGTGACGCTGAAGGCGAGCCGCGAACCATACTGCCNCGGCACTGGTTAAGCTTGCCGTTGCCACTGTGCCGCTCCACCGCATTTGCCGGAGAACGCACAACTCCGGTTCGAAAACGCCGCCCTGAGCGGACAATTCCTCGCGGACACGCGCCATGCCGTAGGAAGCGACCCCGATGATACTGACCATGGCAAGGTGACCGCATGGACGCCACCGATACCCGGGCCCTGCCCGATCTGATCACCGGATACGGTGCCCTGCAAGCCGGGAAACAGGTAACAGCCCAAGCTCGCGGGCAGCAGTTCAACACCCTGATCGCCTCGGTGCTGCGATGGTGGGGCATCGACGCACAGGTAAACGCCCGGGGTCACGCTGGGCGCGACGAGATCGACGTCGTCTTCGCCATCGGCCAGTCGCGATTCCTCCTGGAAGCCAAATGGCTCAAGGCGCCCGTCTCGGCCGACCCGCTCGCCAAGCTTCACGACCGGATCCGGTCCCGCGCATCCGGTACCAGAGGCGTGCTGTTGTCCATGTCCGGTTACACCAAGGCGGCTCTCGACGCGGCCGCGAACAACAAGTGGCCAGACGTCCTGCTGCTCGACCGCGGCCACTTCGAGGCTATGTTGTCCGGCCTGACCGATCCGGCCAGCCTGCTCACCGCCGTCCCGGACCACGCCTCCTACCACGGCGACAGCTATGCGGATCTGACTAGCCTGCTCATCGACCGGCAGCCCTGCACGCCACCGACCTTTACCACCGTCCCCCCGGCGACCTTGCCATGACCCGTGTCTCAGGGCACTGCGGCCGGCGTGACGATCCAGGTGCCGCTGGCAGGAAGGGGTAACTGGCCCGAGGTCACCGGCATGGCCAGCGGAGACGACGGCAAGCTGCTTATCACTGTCCCGGATGGCGTTGTGGAAGTCAGCCTGGACACAGGCACGACTGTGTGGAAGCTCCCGCTCTCTGGCTGCCGGGGCACACCCGCCATTGAGCCAGATGGCGGCCTCTTGGTGACCTCCGGATACGCGGTGGTCAGGTGGGACAACGGCACCCTGGATCTGGTCGGCGGAGGATTCACAGGCCAGAGCAGGCTGCTGGCTGGGCCGGATAACTCAACCTGGGTCTTCGACTACTCCGGGCTTTGCGCCCTTACTACGCCTCGGCGCGCACCCCGGAGACGAGGAGTATCACGAGATCGACTTCCCCGCGCACATCTGGAATGCGGCCTGGATCGGCGGGCTGCGGTTCTTCCTGGCCGCCAGCGGCCATTCCGCCGTCATCGACCTTGACCTCACCAGCAAAGGCAGCCGGACGGCATGGATCGAATCGCCGCAACCGTACCCAGTCGGCGTGCTCGCCGCCAGCGCCGACACCATCATCACAGCATCCCGCGCCGGCAACGGCGTCCGAGCCACTCTCTACCGGACGCATCTCACTACCCGGGCCAGCGACCTCATGGCAGAACTGACCCTCAACGACACCGGAAACCTCGCCCCTACCAAGAACGGGCGAGTTTTCCTGCTTGCCGACGTCCGTGGCAACGAACGCGTACCCCATCCGATTCTCATCCAGCTCACCGGAGCACTCAGCGCATGACTGGCTCACCCGGCTATTCATGCCGACGGGATTGCAAGAAGGTCAGGCGCGGCACCAATGATCACCCTGTGTGCTGCCTTGCCTCCAATAGACGGCAAAATATCCGCCGTTCGGTGCGGCTGCGGCGTCCACGGTAATCATCGCTTCGGGCGTGCCGAACGGGAAGATCTGCGCGGCTCTGCTGGGTGGCCGGGCAGCGTATCAACCAGCCGCAGACGCCCGGGCTGCGGTCGCGCGGCCCGGCTCTGGCGAACGCACGGCCGCGGCGCGAGAGACTGAGCCCGGGACCACGATTGTGCGGAGGCACTGACTCATGACCGAACAAGCGCACCCAGCGTGGGACGCCAGCTACACGGCCGACACGCCGGCCCCGTGGGACATCGGCAGGCCGCAGCCGGCTTTTGTCCGGCTCGCTGACGAGGGCCGCCTGACCGGGCGCCTTCTCGACGCTGGCTGCGGCAGCGGCGAGAACGCGCTGCTGGCAGCCAGTCGTGGCGCCGATGTCACCGGCATCGACGTGGCGCCGACCGCGATCGCGCGGGCGCGTGCGAAAGCGTCCGAGCGCGGGCTGACCGCGCGGTTCGAAGTCGCAGACGCACTCGACCTCGGCCGCCTCGGCCTCACTGCCGACACCGTGATCGATAGCGGGGTGTTCCACGTATTCGGCGACGACGACCGGGCCCGGTACGTCGCCAGCCTCGCGGCCGTGCTCAGACCAGCCGGCGCTTGCTACCTCATGTGCTTCAGCGATCGGCAGCCAGGGACCTGGGGCCCGCGCCGCGTCCGCGCGGACGAGTTGCGCGCGGCGTTCAGCGACGGCTGGGCCGTCGAGTCGATTACCGCCGGCACCTTCGAGATTAACCCGGTGGACGGCGCGACGCAGGTCCAGGCCTGGCTCGCCGCGATCCGGCGCAACTAACCACCAGACGCCGATTTGGCGCTCGGACTTCGCAGCCGCGGACGTCTCTCACTACATCGCGTGATCGGCGCTGTCTCAAGGGACGCGCACAATCCCGATGCCGATCTGTACTGATCGTTGGCCCGAGTCCTCGACAGAAAGCACGGCACATAACAGCCAGATATGCGCTGCATCCCTCATCGCGGGCAGCGCGCACCCGGCACCTGGCCTGGCTGGGAGCGGCATTGACCCTTTCGCCGAACTGGCCGCCGTAACCAGCGTCAGCGGCCCGGCGCCTCCGCGGCGGCCGACCGCGAGGTCCTGATGGCGTCCCTCGCATTGACCCACGATGCAGGGGACGGGTTCATTGTGGGCAGGCCTGCCCGCCTCCCGGCGACTACCCGGCGGGCCGCAGTCTCCCGCTTCGGCCCCTGAGCCGGCCCTGAGCGCTGTCGGCCGCGTGGCCATCTCGGTCAGGTCGAGTTACCGCGCCAGTGCGTGGTCGGGTATCGCGCCTCACGCGGCCTCGGCCTCGGCGTTGATCAGCGCGGCGATGGCCGGGTGCCGGCGCAGCTTGTCCAGGCAGCGGCGGCGGGTGGGGCCGATGCTGCCGACCGGGATGCCGAGCCGGGCGCTGATCTCGGCGTACGGCACGGACGGGTCGGCGGTCAGCAGGGCGATCAGCTGCTGGCAGCCCGGCGGAAGCTCCAGGAGCGCCTGGCGCAGCGCCGCATGACGCTCGGCCGCCAGCAGTTCCTGGTCGGCGGTGGCGGCCTGCTCGTCGGGGAGGGTCTGCGGGTCGGGCACGTGCCCGGCCGCTCGCGGTCCCCGGGCGGCGCGCAGTACCCGGCCGCATTCCCGGCGGGTCGTGGTGGCCAGCCAGCCGGGAAAGGCGGCCGGGTCGCGGAGGCTGCCCAGATGGTCCACCAAAAGCAGCCAGACGCTCTGGCCGACGTCCTCGGCGCCGGCGCCGTCTAGCTGGTGCCGGCGGCAGATCGACCAGATCAGCGGGGCGTACCGCTCGACCAGCGCGTCCCACGCCTGCTTGTCGCCGTTCCTGGCCCGGGTCACCAGGTCGGTGACCGGCTGATCAGTACTCATGGAGATGGTGTCCTCCGGGCATGTGCGCTGTCGGCGGTGCTAGGGCTCTGGGCTGGGCAGAATCTGGATGCCGCGGGCAGCATCCAGGCGGGTGAGACGAGCCGGGCCGGGCGGGCCTGTACCCGAGGGACAGCATCCAGTAGAGATAAAGGGCGGCACTGTCGAGGCGGTCAGACGATGATGAACAAGGTCAGCCGCCTGGCCCGCCTGGTCCAGATCCGCCAGTCGTAGAAGCCGGACAGCACCGCGAGGATAAAGCCGCCGACATGCCAGGCTCCCGGCGCGACGAAGGTGACGAGGACGCATACGAACGTCCAGAACAGCCAGCACAGGCCGCACAGTGCCCGCCAGAGGGTGAACTTCACCGGCAGCGGCTTGCGGGTCAGCCAGCGGACGAATGCGTTGTCGGACCCGTTGCCCGCCATCGCCGTGTCGTAGGCGGCCCGAGCCGCCCCGGCGGCCTGGAACCGGGCGAACTGGGCCGCGCGGTCGGGGTCGTCGCGCAGCTCCTGCTCGAAATCAGTCATGTGGTATCTCCCCTAATCGTGGTGGAGGACCGTTCCTCCGAGCTGAGCCCCGCAAGGCTCAACTCGCAACAGCGGTCCTGGTGCGCAATCCCGGCCGGGCTGTTCGATCCGTACCAGCCGGACCCCGGGCAGGCGTGCCGCCAGCGAGGCGGCGATCTTGTAGGTGCGGTCGATGCTGCCGTTGCCGGCGATGGTGACGAGGGTCCGGAACGGGAATTGCCCGGCGAGGTATCCGTGCAACGTCTGCACGGCGCGCGGCAGATCGTCTTGCTCGTTGTGCACCGGCACGGCGGTTTCCACGTGTACTGCGCGCAGAGCACGCGCCGCGGTCTCATCGACACCAGGACCAGCCGCCGGGTGCGCGGTGCGGCAATGGCCCAGGTGCCCGGTGGCCGAACTGCCGTGACCAGGTGCCGGGCAGCCGCTTTTTCGCGCCGGCCCGCCGCCCGGCAGATGAGGCGCCGGGTGCGTCGCCGCCGGCCGCGGCCCGATCGGCTCTGCGGCCTCAACGACCGGGGTGCGCGAGTCGTCTCGCGCCGCACGTGCGGTCATCGCCTGCCGGCTTTCGCGAACCCTTCGACGGACTGCCACACTGGAATTGATACGCGCAGGCGGCTAACAGCGCCGTCACCGATTTTGTGACGGCGCTGTTATCAGCGGCCATGCACTATGAGAGCCACCCGGGACGAACGTCCAGCCCGTCTGGCCGGGCGGGACTCCCGGGCCAGATGAATCGATGCCTGCACCGATGTCGGCTGGCATCCCCAAGGCGTCAGGGACAGGGAGCCGATCATGCGGGTCCTCATTGCCGAAGATGACGAGGAACTGGCCGGCACGCTCGCCGTAGGGCTCCGCCGGGAGAACATGGCAGTCGACGTGGCGCTGGATGGGACAAGTGCCGCCGAGAAGGTCACGCTCACCCCCTACGACGTGCTCGTGCTGGACCGGGACCTACCCGGAGTGCACGGCGACGAGGTCTGCCGGGAGATGGTCGCCAGCGGGGCACCGACCCGGATCCTCATGCTGACCGCAGCCGGCACGCTGGGCGAGCGAGTGGCCGGGCTGACGCTGGGCGCCGATGACTACCTGGCCAAGCCCTTCGCGTTCGCCGAACTGGTGGCCCGGATCCGCGCCCTGGCCCGTCGCAGCCGGCCGCCGACGCCGCCCAGGCTGGCCTTCGGCGACCTGCTGATGGATCCAGCCCGGCAGGTCGCCGAACGGGCGGGGCGGCAGCTGCAGCTGACCCGCAAGGAGTTCGGGATGCTGGAGGTGCTGCTCACAGCCGACGGCGCGGTGGTAACCACCGAGGAACTGCTGGATCGGATCTGGGACGAGAACGCCGACCCGTTCACCAACACCGTGCGTACCACGATGATGCGGCTGCGCCGCAAGCTCGGGCAACCGCCGCTCATCATCACCTTGCCAGGTCGCGGTTATCGGGTTGGAACACCATGAATCCGCCTGGGACCGCTCAAAGGCTCATCTCCAGGAGCCGGTCGCTGGCCCGGCCCACGGTGCGGCTGAGGCTGGCCGCCATCTACACCGGCGTGTTCCTCGTCGTGGGCATCGCGCTGATCGCCATCACCTACAGCTTGCTGTCTCAGCAGCTCAATAGCTTGCTGTCTCAGCAGCTCAACCCCTTCGCCCCAGCGTCGACCATCCAGCCGACGGGATCGCCGGGGCCGTCGGTATCCACCGTCCACATCTGGATTGTGTACGGCCCCGGCCAGGAAGCCGAACTGATCGCCCACCAGCGGGCGGTGACCCTGCATCAGCTGGTCGTTCAGGCCGCCATCGCGCTTGCCCTCACGACCGCGCTGGCAGCCGCGGTCGGCTGGTTCGCCTCGGCCCGGGCGCTGCGCCCCCTCCGCTCC